>Ga0302279_10001446_pt1 | contig 33566 bp, 26 predicted proteins | sample III_Bog_N3_3_FD_194541 | JGI IMG/M metagenome (GOLD analysis project Ga0302279, IMG submission 194541) | Peat permafrost microbial communities from Stordalen Mire near Abisko, Sweden - III_Bog_N3_3 | ecosystem: Environmental > Terrestrial > Soil > Wetlands > Peat | place: Sweden: Abisko...
TACGACGAACGAAGGGGCTCGTTCGAGGTAGGGACGCGTTCGTACGACGAACGAGGGGGCTCGTTCGAGGTCGGGACGCGTTCGTACGACGAACGAAGGGACCCGTTGGAGTCCTGGAGGCGTTCGTTCGAGTCCTGGAGGCGTTCGCTCGATGGGTGAGGGCCCCCAAGGCGAGGGCGAAGGCATGAGGACCGGAGGCGACGGCCTCCAGGGAGAAGGCGAACCGCTCGAGGGGCTTTGGCTCAGAACCCGTGCCCGTGCACGGGCGTGAAGAGCGGCGCGCGTGGCGGGGACGGTTGCCGCGCGCGGAGGGCCTCCCTGCGCGGCGGCGTCCCGGCTCGCACGGGCAGCCTCCCGTACTTTCCGCGGAAATCGCGCGCTTCGTCGGCTGGTGCACGGGTTGCAATGACGGGAGCGCACAACCCGAAGGGAACTGCCCCATGCGCTCCTGGACTCTCGCCTGCTCCATCCTCACGCTGCTCGCCGCCACCGCGTGCAAGGCCCCCAAGGCTCCCGATCCCGGCAAGGTCGCGGCCGCCGGCGCGGAGGCATCGAAGGCCTCGCAGGCGGCCGAGGCGCAGCGCCTGCTCGTCCTGCGGATGCAGGTCGGCTTCATCGACCGCGAGGCTCCGTACGGGGACGTCGGCGCGCCGGCGGGGTTCGAGTGGGTCGTCGCGCGCGCGCCCGACGCCGCGCTCGTCAAGGCGACGCGCGGCAAGTGGGACGTCGCGCGCGGCAAGGTCCAGGCGGCCGTCGCCCCGGGAGCGCCTGCGAGCACGTCGCTCGAGGCGCAGCAGGCCTTCACCTGGCTGACCTCGCGGCTCGAGGAGATGTACGAGGCGACAGGCGACACGGAGGCCGCGCAGAACGTGGACACGACGGCGCTCGATATCCTGAAGGACCCGGGCTACCGCCAGGAGCTCGCGTGCCACCTGGCCCGCGCGGCCGCCAACCACGGCGACGTGGCGTACGCGAAGACGTGGCTCGCGACGACCGACGCGCGCCCGGCCGACATCAACCTCGACTCCGAGGAGCGCATGGCGAAGGTCGCGGTGGCGTTCGCGGAGCGCGACTGGGCGGGGGCGCTGGCCCAGCTCGGTCGCACGCGCGCCGACGTCCCGTTCGCCTCGCGCTGGGCGGTGAACGCGTCGGTGAAGCGCGCGCACGCGCTGGAGCAGCTCGGCGACGTCGCCGCGGCGGCCGACGAGCTCGCCTACTGGCTGCGCGGACCGGTCGATCGCGCCCTCGTGCTGCGGGTGCCGCGCGCGGCGTTCGCGCAGCAGATCGAGAAGATGGTCACGGCGCACAGCTACGCGCCCCAGGGGTACGCGCAGGCGAAGGCGCGGCTCAAGGCGCCGCGCAACGTGGCCGAGAGCGCCGACAACGGTCAGGCCGGCGCGGGCGGGGATAGAGCCTGGCGTACGAGCGGGTGAGAAGGCACAGTGTGCGGCGTGAGCGAGCCGCCCAAGCCGAGCCTGGACCCGGACCGCGTCCTCGCGGCGGCCGTGCGCCAGGCGAAGGTGGCCGACGACATCGAGCGCATCGGCGCGATGAGCGACGAGCCGTCGCGATCGCCGCCCAGGGCGGCGCGGGCGTCGTACACGCCGGTCGAGCGGCTGGGATGGGGCCTCGCCTTCGCCGTACTGTTCGCGATGCTGGCGCTGACGGCCGGCCGCGAGAAGGTCATCGCGTGGCTCCACCGGGGCGAGCCCACGCGCGTGCGCGACAATGGCGATCCGCGCGCGCCATCGCCGCTCCCGCCCGCCACCGTCGTGCCCCAGGTGCCCGCCGCGCAGCCCGCCAGGGCTCCAGAGGCGCCGGTGGACGCGGCAGACGCGAAGACCGCCCATGATGGCGGACCGACGCCGGACCGCGCGCCGTACCGGCCGCCCGCCCCCGCGCCGGACCCTGGGGCCAAGTAGACGCTTGCGGCGGCGCCGGTCCGTGGTTGACTGCGCGCGATGAGCAAGATCCGTGTGGCGGTCGGTTCCGTGACTCTCCTCGTGCTGGCGCTCGTTGGCTGCTCGAAGGGCGTCTTCTGGGCGACGGACGACGGCACGCCGCACGTCGAGCACTTCACCGACGAGGCGCCGCTCGACGGCACGACGCAGCTCATCTCGCCGGCGGCCCTCCGCTACTCACCCGTGCCCGCGGGGGACCCGATCCTGATGCTGCCGCGCGGAGCCTCGGTCACGAAGGTCGCGCGTCACGGCACCGCGGTGCTCGTCTCGTACACGAGCGCCAAGAGCGGCGCGACGCCCCTCGTGGGCTGGATCCCGCAGGAGGCGCTGCCGGGTCTCGGCCGTCCGTCGCCGTAGCTTGCAGAGGCTCTTGCGCCCCTACCCGGGCGACGGCGCGCGCGCGCGGCCGATGCCGCCCAGCGCGAGGAGCGCGACGCCCACGACGATGAGCACGTCGGCCACGTTGAACACCGGCCAGTGCCGGAGGTGGATGAAGTCGACGACGTATCCGAGCCGCATCCGGTCGACGACGTTTCCGATGGCCCCGGCCGCGACGAGGGCCATCGCCACCTGCTCCGCCCGCGACGCGCTCGCGCGGCGCTTCCAGGCGGCCGCGGCCACCACGAGCGTCACGAGGAGCGAGACGCCCGCGAGCACGAGCGCCTTTCCCGGGAAGTCGATCTGCCGCGTGAGGCTGAAGGCTGTGTCGTGGTTCTGGACGTAGCAGAGCTCGAGCACGCCCTTCACGAGCGCGACCGGTCCGGACGGCCCGAGCGTGGCCTCCGCCGCGGCCTTCGTCGCGTGGTCGCAGCCGACGAGCGCCAGCGTGAGCACGAGCAAGAGCCATCCGGCCGCGCGTTTCGCCATGCGGGCAGAACCCGGGGCAGAGGGTGCCCATTCCCAGGTCAGGCGGGCGTGTTCTCCGGGTCGACCACGACGCGGTTCTCGAGCCGTCCGAGCCCGTCCACCTCGAGCGCCACGACGTCTCCTGCCTTGAGCCACTGGTTGTTCGTGATCTTCGATCCGTTCAGCTCGAGAAAGCACCCCGTGCCGCACGTCCCCGACCCGACGACGTCGCCCGGGTAGAGCGTGACGCCGTAGCTCGCGCGCTCGAGGATCTGGGCGAAGGTCCACGTCATGTCCTTCAGGTTGCCCTGGGACACCTGCACGCCGTTCACGAACGCGCGCATGCCGAGATCGTGGTGCTCGCCGTTCGGCGTGGCGACGGCCTTGGCCGCGAGCTCGTCCCGCGTCACGAGCACCGGGCCGAGCGCGGTCGCGAAGTCCTTGCCCTTGGCGGGGCCGAGGGACATCTTCATCTCCTCCATCTGGAGCGCGCGCGCCGAGAGGTCGTTCATGATGGTGAAGCCGAAGATGAGATCGTCGGCCGCGGCCGCGGCCACGTTGCGCCCCTTCTTGCCCACCACGATGGCCGCCTCGAGCTCGAAGTCGAGCCGGTCCATGTGCTGCTTCTGTACGTGGACGTCGCCGGGGCCGATCACCGCCTGGTGGTTCGTGAAGTAGAAGACCGGGAACTGGTCGAACTCGGGGATCATCTCGAGGCCGCGGTTCTTTCGGGCCGTCTCCACGTGCTGGCGGAAGGCGTACCCGTCGCGCATCGACGGCGGGCGCGGGATGGGGGAGGCGAGGGGCACACCCGCCGCGGGGAGCCGCAGGGGCTGCCCCTCGAAGCTCGACGGCAGGGTGCCGCTCGTGGCCTGCGCCAGGAGCACCTCGGCGGCGGGCCGCGCGACCTCGGCGTGCTCGACGAACCCGAGCACGCCGTCCCCGTACCGCTCGCGGATCCGCGCCGGGTCGTGCGGCCTCTTCGCGAAGACCTCCACGAAGGCGAACCCGCGCGCCAGATCGACGATCGTATCCCCCGCGAGGATGCCCCCGCGGAGCTCCGTGACCTTGTTGACGCCCTTGGCGATGTACGTGACGAGCTTCATCGCCCGCTCATAGCAGGCTTCGCGCGCGCCGGGACCGCTCTACATGCAGGTCGTGCCGCCGCTGCCGCTGCCGTCGTCCTGGCAGCTGCCGGTGCAGCAAGGCGTGCTGTCGTCGGTGCACGTCGGGTAGTTGCCGCCGCAGACGTTGCAGACGCAGCTGTCGGTGCAGCAATCCGAGTCGCCGTTGCAGCTGCCGTTCGTAGGCTGGCAGCTCGTCATCGGGCTGCACGTGTTGTTGCTGTCGCAGGTGTCGCTCGAGCTGCAGCACTGGACGCCGTTGGCGCAGCTGTCGCCTTCGTTCGCGCAGGAGCTCGCCGGGCTGCACGTGCTGTTGCTGTCGCACGTGTCGCTCGAGCTGCAGCACACGACGCCGTTGGCGCAGCTGCTTCCTTCGTTCGCGCAGCCCGCCGGCGGCTGGTTGCACGTGTTGTTGCTGTCGCAGATGTCCGTCGAGTCGCAGCAGACGACCCCGTTGGCGCAGCTGCTACCCTCGCTCGCGCAGTTGGACGAAGGGCTGCACGTGCTGGTGCTGTCGCACGTATCGCTGGAGAGGCAGCAGCTGACCCCGTTGGCGCAGCTGTCGCCCTCGTTCGCGCAGCTGCTCGACGCCGGGCTGCACGTGTTGTTGCTGTCGCAGGTGTCGGTCGAGAGGCAGCAAGGCGTCCCGTCCGAGCAGCTGCTGCCTTCGTTCGCGCACGAGCCGCCGTCGGCCGCGCCGGGCTGGCAGGTGTCGGAGCTCGAGTCGCAGTTCAGGCCGTCGCAGCAGCCCGACCCGTCCCCGCAGTACACGTTCAGCTGGTTGCAGGCGCCGCCGTCGGCCGACGTCGTGGAGATCGTCGTGCAGACGCCGCTGTTGGGGTCGCAGCTGAGGCCGTCGGTGCAGCACTGGCCGAGGCTGCAGTCCTGACCCTGGCTCGAGCAGGCGCCGCCGCCCGTCGGAGGGTCCACCTGGCAGGACCCGTTGCAGAAGAGGTCGCCGCAGCAGCCGACCAGGCTGCAGTCTTCCCCGTCCTGAGCGCACATCGCGCCGCCGCCGGGGCCGCCGTCCGCGTTGAGGCCACCGGGGCCGCCGTCCGCCGAGGAGCTGCCGCCGTCGGGCTCGTCGGGCTGGCACGACTCACCGTCGCACGTCGTGCCGGCGCAGCAACCCGGCGCCGGGTAGGTGCAGGCGTAGCCGGCCAGGTTGCAGGCGCCGCCGTCCGCTTCCGAGCCGCCGCACATGTTGCCGGCGCACGTCAGGCCGGTGCAGCACGCTGCGCCGTTGCTGCAATCGCCGCCCGCGGTCGCGCAGGCCGGCGCGCACTGGCCGGACTGGCAGTTGTTGCTGCAGCAAACTCCGGCGTCGTCGGTGCAGTCGGCGCCGTTCTGCTGGCAGTTGCCGGGGGCGGGGCCGACCTCGGCGTCGTCGTTGCCGGGACCCACGTCCGCGTCGTCGGCCGCGGGACCGACGTCCGCGTCGTCACCGGCCTCGGCGGGGCCCGCCTCGGGGCCGGCCTCGGGGCCCGCCTCGGGCCCGGCCTCCGGCTTCATGTGACCGGCCTCCGAGGCGGCGTCCATGCCATTCATCATCCCGCCGGCGTCCGGCTTCATCATCCCGCCGCCCGCATCCATCTTGGGCGTACCTGCGTCGCTCGCCTTCGGGGCTCCGCCGCTCGGATTCTGCTTGGGGGCGCTGGAGCTCGAGGACGGTGACGAGGCCGCGCCGCCCGTGTCCGGCTTGGCGGCCGAGCCGGAGTCGCCTCCGCTGGAGGACGCCGTGCCCGTGTCGGGCTTGGCGGCGTCCGCGACCGGCGCGCCTGCGTCGCCCGAGGAGGGCGTGGGCTCGCACGTGCCGTTCTCGCAGGTCTTCGAGCAGCAATCGCCGAACGCGACGCAGCTCTGGCCGTTCTGGTGGCAGCTGCCGGTGCCGCCACACGTGCCGCTGATGCAGTTGGCGTTGCAGCAGTCGGCCGAGGAGGCGCACACGCTGCCGTTGGACTTGCAGGTGGCGAGCACGCAGGCCCCGGCGTCGCTGCAGTCGGAGCTGCAGCAGTCGGTGTTGTGGGCGCAGACGCCACCGGTGCCCTTGCACTGGTTGGACGCGCAGACGCTGTTGAGGCAGTTGCCGCTGCAGCACGAGCCCGACGCCGTGCACGCGTTGCCGTTGGACGTGCAGGACGAGGCGGCGCAGACGCCGGCGGTGCACGATCCGCTGCAGCACTGCGCGGCGCTCGTGCAGGCGGTCCCCTGGGTGTTGCACGTGGGGACCGAGCACTTGCCGGAGACGCACGAGTTGCTACAGCAATCGGCGCTCGACGTGCACGTGGCTCCCGCCCCTTCGCAGGAAGGGTTGGCGCAGAACCCCTGGGTACACTCGCTGCTACAGCACTCGATGTAGCTCGAACACGACGCGGCTCCAGGCCGGCAGGTGTTGGCGTTCTGCGCCTTCACGCCGCCTTCCTCGTCGTCCTTGAAGCCCTTCCCGTTGGACGCGCATCCAGCGAAGATGCTGAAGATCGCAATGATGAAGATGCCTGCAGCGATCGTGATCGTTCGGATGCGCATTGGGTACCCCAGGAGCAACGATCGTACCGGCTTCAACAGTACGAACCTCGCCTTTTCGTGCCGCGGACTTGCGATGAGTACGCGCAAGTCCGACTACCGGCCCTGCTGGTGCACCGCGTAGCCACCTCCGTTTCCCGGGGAATCCCGGGTTGGACGGAATCGTGTCACCCGAATGGACAGCGAATTCGCCTTCGGGCGGGTTTTCGCTGGGTCACCGGGGCATCGGGCCCCTGGGGCAAGCGCGGTTGCATTCGTGCACCACCCTGGATCGTCGGAGCACCGGCGGCTTTGCGTGCGAAGATAGCCCATGCGTTTCGCGCCGTTTGCGGTGCTCCCGAAGGGGGCGCTGGTTCTCGTGAAGGAGGTCCTCCGCCACGTGCTGCGGAGGCCGGTCGTGGGGATAGCCGCCGCCGCGCGGACCTCGGACGGCCGGTGGCTTCTCATTCGCCGCGCGGATACCGGCACGTGGGCGCTGCCGGGCGGCACGCTCGAGTGGGGCGAGACCCTGCGCGAGGGTCTCGCGCGCGAGATGCTGGAGGAGGCCGGGGTCCTCGACGTCCAGGTCGAGCGGGTCGTCGGCGTCTACTCGCGGCCCGATCGCGACCCACGGTTCCACGCCGTCACCGTCGTCGTCGCGTGCGCCGTCGGCGAGCCGGTACGGCCGCCGGTCAACCCGCTGGAGATACGGGAGGTGCGCCTGTTCCAAGAGGCCGATCTCCCTCCGGATCTGGCGATGGGCATGAGGGACATGCTCGACGCGGCGCTACGGGGCGGCGCCCCTCATCTCGAGTAAGGATAGACCGCGCCACGCGGTGGCCCGTACGAAGGGGCAACCATGGAACGAATCGGCGAGTACCTGGTCAGGCGTCTGGTCGGCGAAGGGGGAATGGGGAAGGTCTACGAGGCCGAGGAGCGCCTGACGCAGCGCAAGGTCGCCCTCAAGGTCCTGCGGCCTGAGCTCGCCAAGAGCGAGGACGGACGGCGCCTCTTTCTGAACGAGATGCAGATCCTCGCCCACCTCGAGCACGCGAACATCGTCCGCAGCCTCGCCTCGATGGAGCACGAGGGGCAGCTCGTCATGGTGCTCGAGTTCCTGGAGGGCCGCACCCTGCGCGAGGAGCTCGTCTCGCGGGGCAAGCTCCCCTGGCAGGAGGCTGTGGAGGTCGTGGTCCGGATGGCGGAGGCCCTCGTCGTCGCCCACGGTCAGGAGCCACCCATCATCCACCGGGACCTCAAGCCCGAGAACGTGATGCTCACCGCGGACGGCGGGCTCAAGGTGATGGACTTCGGGATCGCCAAGGTGCTCGAGGCGGCGCACGCGACCAACACGCAGAGCATCGGCACGCTCCAGTACATGAGCCCCGAGCAGATCGACGCCCAGACGATCGACACCCGATCGGACCTCTACTCGCTCGGCCTCATCTTCTTCGAGGCGCTCGCCGGAGAGCCCCCATTTCGCTCAGCGTCGCCGCGGGAGCTCCTCAACATGCAGTGCTCGTCCGCTGCGCCCGAGCTGACCGAGGACGTTCGCCGCGGACTGCCGCGCGGTGTCGAGGCGGTCCTCTTCGAGCTGCTCGAGAAGGCTCCCGGCGACCGACCGGCCGATGCGGCCGACGTCGTCGCGCGGCTGGCTCCGTTCCGCTCCTCGATCGACGCCTCGGCCGCCCGCGGGACGGGCTCGGGCCGCAAGACCGCGAGCGGGAAGGCTCCCGAGGGCACGGCGACGCCGGCCCGCGGCGAAGTCCTTCGTTCCTCGGCAGGCCCCGTCCGCGGCGACACCCGGCATTCGGGGGACACCCCCGCGCCGTCTCCCAAGGCCGGACCCGGCTCCAAGAGCGTGCGCCTGGACACGATCGCGCTGGTCGAGAAGGCGGCCGAGCCCCGCCAGGTGCCCACATCGGTCGCAGTGCTCGCAATCGTGCTGCTCTCCATCGCCGCCGGCCTCGCGACGTACGCGATCCGGATGCGCGCGAGCGCCCCCGCGGAGGCGCCGGGAGCGGCCACGGCCTCGGTCGGGGCACGAGACCCCGCGCAACGTGGTCGCTGACGTCGCGCTCTCGAGCGTGGGGCGGGCCCGCCGCTTCCTGCGCGACGGGGCCGAGCACTGGCTCCTCGACGACCCGCGCATCGCGAGTCGCCTCGCGTCACTGGGTAGGTCGGGCGTGGGAGGTTTCGCAGGAGCAGGGGAGCCTGGGCTGCTCGTGCGGCGCGAGCCCAAGCCCACCCTCGGCGATCTCGCGCGAGAGGACCGCAGGCCGTGGCGAGAGGCCCTCGGCATCGTGCGTGGTGTCGCGCGAGCGCTCGAGGCGTGCGAGCGCGCGGGGCTCTTCCCGGGTCCGCTCACTCCCGAGCAGGTCGTGCTCGACCCTGCCGGCGCGTGGTTCACGGCGGAGCCGCTCGTCCGCGCGATGGTGGGCGAAGGCGACGGCGGGCGTCCGGCCAGCGGGGCGACGAAGTGGACGCCGCCCGAGCAGGCGTCGGGCGCGCCCTGGGACGGCGCCGCCAACCGGTACGTGGTCGGTCTCGTGCTCTATCGGCTCATTGCCGGCGCGCTGCCCTTCGGCGGAGCGGGCCTGCGCCACGCGTTCGAGGAGCAACACGCGGGCGCCCCGCCCTTCGAGGACGCCATCGCCAAGGACCTCCGACCGGGCGTGCAAGCCTTTGCGCTCCGCCTGCTCGCGCCGTCCAAGGACGAGCGGCCACGCGACGCCGCAGAGATCGCGCGCTCGTGCGATGCCCTCCTGGGGGAGGTGACGCAGATGGAGGCCCCGCCGCAGACGCGTCGGCGGGGAGATTCAAACGAAGACACGAAGACGCGAAGGCGAGCCGTGGAGGAGGCTGCGCGCGCGGTGCCTCCGGCACCGGCCCATCGTCGAGGCGTCGCGACTTCCCGTTCCGTCTCCGTCTGGCGCCAGGCGCTCCCGTGGCTGCCCGTGGCCGTGGGGGCGGTCCTCGCCACCGTTGCCTTTCTCGTGCATGCGCGAGGCGGTGAGCCGGCGTCGCACGTCCTCGTCGCGCCCGCCACGCCGCTGCGCGAGGCTTCGGCGAAAGAGTGCGCGCCCTGCCACGCGCGCGAGGTGGCCGAGTGGGAGCGGTCGGTCATGGCGCACGCGGTGAAGAGCCCCCTCTTCGGCGCGCTGGAGAGCGTCGTCGAGGAACAGGTCGGCCGCGACTTCGACTGCCCGAACGGCGCCGGCGTGCTGCGCACCGCGGGGCCGGACACTTGCCGTGACCCTTCGTCCGGCCTCGTCGTCACGGCCTCGGGCGGCGAGCGCTGGTGCGTGAACTGCCACGCGCCGGGTGACAACCTCGATCATGGTCTCCCGGAGTGGCGCGCTACGGGATCCAAGACGGCGCGGGCTCCCGTCCGCGATCTCCTGTCCGGCCTGGCCATGGAGGGCATCTCGTGCGCGGCGTGCCACGAGACCGTCGGCCCCGTCGCGCAGCACGCGGCCAACCCGCGCGGCTACCAGGGAAACGCCACCTGGACCTCCGTGGCGACGGGACAGCTCTTCTTCTCCCGCCCCGAGGACGACAGGGGGCGTGGCGGAATCGCCAACAGCGGCTACCTCCTCGATCCGTCCATCCTGCTCGGCGCGGCCGGCGCACCGCGAGGCGGGAGCGAGCCGGTCGTCCACCGTCGCGCCCCCCGAGAGTCCGCCGCCTACCTCCGCTCGAGCGAGTTCTGCGGCGCATGCCACGACGTTCGCCTCTTCGGGTCGGACGCCATCGGTGCGCGAGCGCGCGGAGAGCACTTCAAGCGCCTGCGCAACGCCTACAGCGAGTGGCGATCGTGGGCGGACGACGAGGCGCGGCGGGGCCGGACGGCGCCCGGTTGCCAGGGATGCCATATGAGCCTCTACCCGGGCGTTTGCGTGTCCGGCCCGGGCGTGCAGGCTTCTCGAACGGACACGGACCCGGACGGCTCGCGGTCCGGATGTCCTCCGGGCACGCACTTCGAGCCCAAGGCCCCCGGCCAGACGTCCGTTGCGCTCGTGGCGCCGTCCTCGAGCGCGCCCTCACGCGTGGCGAGCCACTACTTCACGAGCGTCGACATCCCGCTCAGCGACTCGCTTCCCGACGTCTTCGTCGACGATCCAACCCTCGACCCGAGCGGCCTGCCGGTCGGCCTGCGTCCACGTCGCGACCTCCTGCTTCGCCACACCTTCCGCTTCGCCATCGGCGACGCGCGGCGAGCGGGCGACACCCTCGAGGTCCCCATCGAGATCGAGAACACCGGCGCCGGGCACCGCGTGCCCGCGGGCTTCAGCCAGGAGCGCGAGACGTGGGTGGAGCTGACCGTTCGCGACGGGCGCGGCGCGGTCGTCTACGAGGTGGGGAAGCTCGTAGACGACGCCGCGGACCTGCGGGACAAGCAGTTCTTGCGCATCTCGACGGACCCGACGGTCACCGATAGACGGGGCCGGCCCCTCGGGCTCTTCGGCGCCGACGTCGCCGATGGACCGGACGTGCCGCGGTGGTCGCCCAACCCCTCGCTCGGCGGCACCCGTTTCCGGGGTCGAGGCCTCATCAACCTCCAGAATGGATTCCTGCGTTGCGTGCGGTGCATCGGCGAGATCGACGCCTCGGGCGCGTGCCAGCCAGCCGCGGGTCAAGGCGCCACCCGCGCCGATCGCTTCGCCGACGGCGCCTACGACCCCGACACGGGCATCTGCGAGTCGAACCTGAGCGGCGGTAACGAGTTCTTCGAGACCTACTTCCCGGTCGGTGCCCTCGACGCCGAGCGCGGCCTGGCGAAGGCCCCCGACGCCATCATCGACACGCGCTCGGCCCCACCCGGCGTGCCGCTCTCGTACGTGTATGCCCTCGATGTCGCCGGCCGGTCGGGTCCCTTCTCGGTCGAGGCCCGCCTCCGCTTTCGTTCGTTTCCCCCGTACCTCGTTCGCGCGTTCGCGTCGTACGAAGCGAGCCGGAGCCGCGAGGGTCTCCGCCCGAGCGGTCCACAAGTGGCGCTACGCATGCTCCGTCGCATCGAGGTGGTCGACCTGGCCGTCGCGCGTGGGCGCGTCCCGTGACCCTCGCGAAGGCGACGTGGCCGCCCATCGTCTGGACGGCGGCAGTCCTTCGCGGGCTCGATGACCGCGCCAAGGGCGAGCTCGCGGCCGCGGGAGACCTGCGGGACGCGCGAGAGGGCGATCGCGTCTACGAAGCCGGCGAGGCGGCGGACACGCTGTTCGTGGTCGCGTCCGGCGTCTTCGCGCTGCGAGCGATTCGCCGCGGGGACCGCGAGCCTACGACGCTGCGAACGATGAAGCGGGGCGATTCCTTCGGCGAGGAGGCGACTCTGCGCGCGAGCCCCGCGCGCCCCAGCGAGGCCACGTGCGTCGAAGCGGGCCGCCTCGCGGTGCTCCCGGCGCGTCTCTTCCGCCGCGCCGCCGAGCGTGCGGGACCGGCGGAGACGTTTGCACGCCTGGAACGGATGCTCCGCCGCGCCGCCACGCTCGATGCGTTCCGCGCCGCCGGCTTCGTGGGCTGCCTCGACCCCGCGGATCTCGAGCGGCTGCTCGACGCCAGCGAGCACGTCTACCTCGAGAGGGGGGAGACACTCTTCCGCGCGGGTGACCCCTCGACGCACGCGTATCTCATCGGCGACGGGATGCTCCAGCTCCAGAGCGAGGACGACGAGCGCCTTCACGTGCGAGCGTACCTCACGCGCGGTGATCTCGTCGGCTCGGCCGAAGCTTGCTCCGGCGAGCCGCGGGAGCTCGGAGCGGCGGCGTCGGGCGCGGCGTGGCTCGTCGCGATCCCGCAGCGAGACTTCGCGGCGGCCGCGCGAAGAGCGCCGGAGCTCCTGGAGCGGCTCCAGCGCATCGCGGTCGACAAGCAGGCGAGGGAGCAGGCGTTGGTCGTCTCCGCAAACACCACCCAGCACATCTTCAAGGACCTCTATCGCCTGAGCGTCGCGCGCTCGCTCCTCGTCATCGACCAGGACACGTGCGTGCGGTGCGGGCACTGCGCCTGGAGCTGCGCGAACGTGCACGACGACGGCGTCTCGCGCCTGCTTCGGCGCGGGGACAAGGTCGTGGTCCCGACCCCGGGCGCCTTGGGCGGCCCGTCGCTGCTTCTGCCGAACAGCTGCCAGCACTGCCAGAACCCCGCCTGCATGGTCGACTGCCCGACGGGCGCCATCGGGCGTGACCCGAAAGGCGAGGTCTTCATCCGCGAGGATCTCTGCATCGGCTGCGGCAGCTGCGCGAAGGGCTGCCCCTGGGACAACATCCAGATGGCGCCGAAGGATGGCGCCGGGATCTTCGCCGGCATCTTCTCGGTTGCCCGGCCGGCTCACGCGAGCGCGGCTGCAGCGGCCGAGGTCGCCGTGAAGTGCGACCTGTGCCGGACGCTTGCAGGTGGCCCGGCGTGCGTGGCGGCCTGCCCGACCGAGGCCATCGCGCGCGTTCACCCAAGCGATCTGCTCCCCGGTCTGGGCGCGGGCGTCGGTGGCTCCCCGGAAGGCCAGAAAGCGGCGGGCCTCTTTCCTCGGTCGACACGCGCGGTGCCGTGGCTGTGCGGCGCCGCGTTGGGTGCTGTCGCCATCGCGCTCATCCCGGGCGCGCGCCTCGCGACAGGCGCCGTTGCCGGAACATTGCTGCTCGCCCTCGCCGCCTACACGTTGCCCAAGCGTCTGCGACGCCTCGGCGGTGGGCGCCTGCGACCCTCGTTCGTGGCCCACGTCGCCGGCGGGACTCTTTCCCTTGGCGCGGTCGTGTCTCACGCTGGGTTTCGGCTTCCCGACAACCTGGCGGGGGCGCTCGTCGTCTCGTTCTGGGCCACGGCCGTGGCCGGTGCATGCGGTGCGCTTGCCTACCGCTTCGTCCCCGCGCGGCTCTCGCGCATCGAGCGCGGCGGAGCCCTCCCCGAGGATCTCCCGGCCCGCGCCCTCGCCATCGAGGAGCGCACGTTCAGCGCGCTCAGCGGACGGTCGGAGCTCGTCAAGGCGATCTTCGCGCGCGTTCTGCGCCCGTACGCGCTCGCGTGGCTCGGGCCCCTGGCGCTGCTCGCCAGCGGTCGCACCCTGCGCGAGGAACAGGCGCATCTCGGCGAGCGCATCCGTCACACGCTCGCCGGGCAGGGGGAGGGGAAGCTCGATGGGCTGGACGCCGTCGTCCGGCTCGCCGTCGACCGCCGCGCGGTGCGCGCGCAGCGGCTCCTTCAGGGGTCCCTCCGCGTCTGGCAGCCCGTGCACGTCGTCGGTACCGTGATCGTCGTCATTCTCCTGCTTCTTCATGTCGTCGCGGAGCTCCGTTACCGATGAACCGGACGCTCGCGTCGATCGACAAATCGACCGCGCGCCGTGCGCGGACGCTCCCGCGCGCCGCAGCCACGAGTGACGTCACTCGAGCTCGCGACGTTCTCCTTGCGGCCCTCGTCGCCGCGATGACGCTGGGCGCAGGCCTGGCCCTGGTGCCGGCTGGCAGCCTCCGGCTGTCGCCCGGTCCTCTCGCGCGTCCTCATGTCGAGGCCGGGCTAGCGTGCGCTTCGTGTCACGCGGCCGGGGCGACGAGCGCCGCTGGCTCGTGCGCCGGGTGCCATGGCACGCACGGATCGACGAGAGCCGGTCACCAGCGGCTCCTCGCCCGCGGCGAGCTCGGGTGCGTCGATTGCCACGCGGCGCACGGGACAGCGGAGGGGATCACCTTTCTTTCGGGCGACAGGTTCGTCCGCTGGGGCGCCGGACCCGAGGAGACCGGAGCGGGCTCCGGGCCAGCCGGCGCGACCGTACCGTTCGTGCCCCTCGCCGCGTGCTCCCGTTGCCACGACCTCGCGAGCCCGCGGGACCCAGCGGCGCGCTGCTCGTCGCCGTCACCAGCCGGCTCGTCGCTCGGTATCTCACTCTGCTTCGATGAGCACCAGGCGCCGACCGACACTGCCGCGGCTCCCGGCCGGATCGCCTGCGCACATCAGCACGGTCCGTCGCGGTTCGCGGCGTGGGAGGCCGCCGCCCCGATCGCCCAGCGTGCGACGCGCCTCGCTGCGGGTCGTGGCTCCGGCGCATGGTGGGCGGTGGCCGTGGCCTTCGCGGCCGGGGTCTCGGCCTTCGCAGCCATCGGCGCCGCGAGACACTCGCGGCGCTCGAAGGCGTTGCCGTCCCAGCCGCTCGCGCGCACCACCAACGCGCGCCTTCCGCAGATCAACGCGTCCACCTGCCTCGGTTGCTACGCTTGCGTCGACGCCTGCCCGTTCGACGTGCTCGAGATCCAGCGCTACGTCGCCGTGGTCGCGCGTCCGGCCGACTGCTGCGGCGTCGTTCTGTGCCAGCAGGTGTGCCCGAACGGATCGCTCACCATCGCGGAGGGGGCGCCGATCGAGCATCGGCTGCGCCTCGACGAGCACCTCGAGAGCCTCGACGCTCCCGGGGTGTTCGTCGCGGGTGACCTCGGTGGCGTACCCCTCATCAAGAACGCCATCGCTCAGGGTGTGCGGGCCGTCGACCGCGTGGCCGACGGCGTGCCGCGCCGGGTACGCGGCGGCGCAACGTGCCATGACGTCGTCATCGTCGGCGCCGGGCCGGCGGGCTTGAGCGCGGCTCTCAGGGCCCAGGAGCTCGGGCTCTCGTATGTTTGCCTGGAGCAGGGCACCGTCGCGTCGAGCATTCGCAGCTTTCCCCGAAACAAGCTCGTCTTCGACCAGCCGCTGAACCTGCCCGTGGAGGGGGACTTGTGGCTGCAGGAGTGCACCAAGGAGGAGCTCCTCGCGCAGTGGGCGCGAATCGTTCGGCGGCGAAAGCTGGCGATCCGCGAGGGGTGCCGTGTCACCGACATCGGGAGAAGCGGTGCCGACTTCGTGGTGACGACGTCGGGCGAGACCTTCTCGGCCGCGCGGCTCATCCTCGCGATTGGCAAGCGCGGCACGCCTCGCACGCTTGGCTGCGCGATCGACGATGCCGCGGCGGCCAAGGTCTCCTACTCGCTCGCCGACGCTCGCAGCTTCGCTTCCCAGCGGGTGCTCATCGTCGGCCTCGGGGATTCCGCGATGGAGGCTGCCATCGCGATCGCCCGGCAGCCGGGGACAACCGTAGCCATCTCCTACCGCGGCAAAGACTTCGCGCGCGGTCGAGCCCGCAACGTCGCGGAGGTGAAGGCGCTCGTCGCGCGTGGAAGGCTGCGCATCGCCTTCGACAGCAGCGTCACACGCGTGAATGTTTCGACGGTCGAGCTGACCGTGTCGGGTCGCGCGGAGAGCTTGCCCAACGACGCGGTCCTCGTCCTAATCGGCGGCACGCCCTCGTGGGACCTGCTCCAGCGTGCGGGCGTGGCCTCCAACGCGGTGGTGGCCGACGTGACCTGAGGGTCCCGGTTACCAGGAAAGATTCAGGCTCTGCATCTCGGTCGCCACCAGAGGGAACTCCTGCTGAAGAGCGGTCATGCTCATGGGCATCGACGTCGCGATGCGGCCCTGCGCCTCGTTCGGATCGAATCCGGCGAGATCCGTCGGGAGGCCGGCGAGGATCGTGTCGATGTAATCGTTGATGGCCGCCGGCTGCGGATGCGCAAGCGGGAACAGGGTGTTCATCCCCTCCGTCTGCTCCTCGATAACAGCCGCCGAATCCATGCAGACGCCGAGAATGCCGTAGCCCATGCCGGGAAGCTGCTCCGCCAGCGCCTGGTTCGTCCACTTCTTGCGCAGATCCGACGCGGTCGAGACAACCTGGAGGATCTTCGCGTTGTCGGTGCCGGACTGGTACGTGTACTGCGCCCGCCCGCCCGACCAGGCCGGCCGCGAGGGCGAGCCGATGGCGTAGAACATCGTTCCAACATTGAGACCCATGTAGAACTCGACGGTGCCGTTGATGCTCGGCCCCGAGAACTGCAGCGAGTAGCCGGAGTGCGGCGCGGGAACGACGAGCGTGCCGCCCGACGGAAGGGGGATGCCCGTATCCATCCACACGGGAGCCGCGATGCTCTGGCCGTTGAAGTAGAGGCCGAGGAAGTTCGCGAAGTACCGGTTTGCCTCGACGGTGACGGTGTGCGTCTGGAGCAAGTCGTTGACGACATCGGACACGGTCGTGAACGTGTTGGCACCGTCAGTGACGGTGGTGCCGTCGCCCATCGCCAGCCCGTTCAAGGCGACCACGAACGCCTGGAGGTGGGCGAGCGTGCAATCGTCGATGTTGGGGTTGTCCAGGTCACCGGTCTGGAGGCCAGCGACGCCACTGACGGGTGTGAGCTGGTTGCGGACGGGCGTGCAGCTCGATGTCGAAGGGTCGATGTTGAACGCGCTCGGCGGAGGCGCCGCGGGGTCCTGCCCCGTCTCCTGCGCGAAGATCGCCTGGGCGCTCGGGAGGATCGAGAAGGGAACGACCGGAAAGGGCGGGAGCGTCCCGCCGCTGGCGACGGTGTCGATCGCCGGGTCCACCTGGGCGTCAACCTGCGCAAGCGCAGTCGGATCGGTCAGCTTGCTGGCCACGAACTGGTGGATGGTCGCCTTAACCTGATCGGCACCCTCGGCCTGAATGAGACCCTGGAGGGCGGCCTGGAGGGATATCTCGGGCGTCTGGGCCGGACTGCCCGTGTTGGTCCCGGTGCTATCGCCCTCGTTCGTGCTGGCTGGGCCACCTCCGCGGACGGCGCAAGCGGCGAGGAAGAGCGGAAGCACGAGGAGGAGTGAGGTGCGCATGTGTCGCCGTCGTTAGCACGGTGTAGGCCAACGGCGCCGGAGGGCGCGCGTCATCGTGGAAGGCGATTGCTTACGGCATCTTGCCGGGTGACGCAGGACGTCTACGTCACCGTCCGGGACGGGTGGAAGGCCCATGCTGGTGGATCGTGCTCCAACCAGCACGGCGCGGTCGGCGCGTTAGACCGTTACCGTGCCGCTGTCCGTAAAAGGCGCATGAAGCTCCGTACCGTTGCCGTCTGGGCTGCGCTGGGTATGGCCACATCGACCGCGGGCGCTCTGGCGATCCCGGCGCCCGCTCGCTCGTCGACGCCAGGCGCTCCGCCGATCGCGCCGGACCCTGCGACCGCGCTGGTCACGTCGCACTTCACTGCCGGACAGACCCTCACGATGGATGGGCGCCTTGGTCACGCGTCCCTCGCGCGCTCGGCCGCCGGCGAGACGTTCCTCCTGGCATCGGTCGCTGGCGCGGACTCGCCGGCAAGTGCCGCCCCTCCGTTGAACCTGGCCATCGTCATCGACCGCTCGGGTTCGATGAAGGGTGCTCGCATCGCCAACGCCATGGAAGCAGCGGTCGGCATCGTCGATCGGATGCGTGACGAGGACAGGGTCACGGTCGTGGCGTTCGACACGACTGCCCAGGTCGTGGTCGCTCCGTCGCGCGCCACGGGCATCGCGCGGGCCGGCATCGAAGCGGCCATCCGCGGCATCCGGCTCGGCGCCGACACGTGCCTCTCGTGCGGTCTCGAGACCGCGATGGCCGAGCTGTCGAGTACCGCGCTCGCCGGCGACCACGTCAACCGGATGATCCTGCTCTCCGACGGGGAGGCCAACCACGGCGTGCGGGACGTCACCGGCTTGCGCGCCATCGCAGGACGCATGCGTGACCGTGGCTGCTCGATCACGACCATGGGGGTCGACGTCGACTTCGACGAGCGCGTCATGGCGGCCATCGCTTCCGAATCGAACGGCAGGCACTACTTCGTCCCGAATGCGTCTGCCTTGCCGGCCATCTTCGAGCAGGAGTTCGACTCGCTCCTCGCGACCGTGGCGCGTGACGGTGAGCTCGAGGTGGATCTCGCGAACGGCGTCAGCGTCGAGCAGGTCTTCGACCGCTCGTTCCGGCGCGAAGGGGACCGCGTGATGGTTCCCTTCGGTACGTTCAGCGCGAAGCAGGAGAAGACTGTGCTCATGAAGCTGCGGGTGCCCACGGACCGCGACGGAAGCGAGCCCGTGGCGTCGATGAAGCTCCGCTACCGCGACCTCGAGAAGCGCAGCGACGCTACCTGCGAGGGCGAGCTCGGCCTCCTCGTCACGGATGAGGGCCATGCCCAGCGGGACCTCGACCCGTTCGTAGCGGCACGCGTCGCACGGAGCGAAACGGCCGAGGCCCTCACGACAGCGAACACCCTGTTCGAGGAGGGGCGGGTGGCGGACGCCGAGAGGGTGCTCTCCGCCCGCCGGCAGAGTCTCAGCAGCGGCGCTGTGCGCGCCAAGGCGGCCGCGCTCGCGCAGCCCGTGGCTCCTGCCGGGAACAAGGCGAAGGACGCGTTCGCAGGCGACTTCGAGCAGCAGCTCGCTGCAGTCGCCACGGCGCAGTCGAACTTCGCTCCGCAGCCCGCTTCGGGTGGCGGGCTGGGCGGGCCGCCGGCGCCGGCGGCAGCACCGCAGCAGTCGCACCTGGGCAAAGCCGCGACGCGGCAGAACCAGGCTGCTGCGACCGACATGGCGTTCTGACGTATGCTCTTCGGGTGCCGAGCGCGCCCTGGCGAAGGCAGCCCCAACGGGCGCGGGGCGGCGCCATCCTCCGAGCTGCAGCGTGTCTTCTCTCGTGCGGGTGCACGCCCCGGTCACCGCCCATGCAGGAGAGCGCGTGGGAGTACACCGTGGACCCTCCGGCGCACGGTTCGCGCGAGGTCCGCGTCCGCGCGGAGTTCTCGGGTTCCGGGACGGATCAGCTCGCGATCGAAGCGTCGGCGGTCGCCTCGGTACGCGACCTCGAAGTGAACGGCGGCGACGGGTGGCGCCCTGCTCCCCCCGTGGCCCGCGGCTGGCGTGTTGCTGCGTGCCGCTCGCACTGCGCGGTCAGGTACTCCGTCGACCTGGGCAAGGTAGCGGCCGCGAGCGACGACTCGGTCGACGGCGCGGTTCGCGTAGGTGACGCGACGCTGTCGCCCGCCCTCGCGTGGCTCCTTCATCCAGAGCCAAACGGCAACGCGAGCGTCGTCGTCCGCGTGCATCCACCCGACGCCCGTGAGTTCGTGACCGGCCTTCGCTCCGACCCGGGCCGGCCGTGGACCTATGTGTTCCGTTCGGCCGATCTCGACGAGGGCGCGTTCACTGCGTTCGGTCCGAGTCGGCAGGGGCACCTCGTCGTGGGCGGGGCGTCCATCGACGTGGTGCTCCTCGGGCCGCCGATGCGCATGTCGGACGCTGAGGTCTACGCCTGGGTAGCAGACGCCGCGCGGGTGGCGTCGAGCGTGCATGACCGATTCCCCGTGCCGCACGCCGCCGTGTTCGTAGTGCCGATCAAGGGCGAGGACGACGTGGTGTTCGGCAAGGTGCTGGCGCTGTCGGGGGCCTCCGTGGTCGTGCTCGTGGGAGACAACCTATCCGCGGCGGACACTCCCCACGACTGGGTGCTCGTTCACGAGTTCTTCCATCTCGGTTTCCCCTCCTTTCGCGGCGAAGGCCGGTGGCTCGAGGAGGGGCTCGCGACCTACTACGAGCCCATCCTGCGAGAGCGCGCCGGCTGGACGACCGAGGCGGAGCTCTGGGGGAGGTTCGCCCGCGAGATGCATCGCGGGCTGCCGGCGGGGCCGGACGAGCGTGGCCTGGAGAAGCAGGTCGACCTGGACGCGATCTACTGGGGAGGCGCACTGTATGCGCTCATCGCCGACGTGCGCATTCGCGAGCTGTCGCACGGGCAGCACTCGCTGGACGAAGTCCTTCGAGCCACCCTCGCACGCGGTGGAGACGCCACGCGGGTCTGGCGGGTCTCCGAGGTCCTTCGGCTCGGCGACGAGACGACCGGCATGACCGTGCTGAGAGACACCTACCGGCGCCCCGCAGGCGCCCGGCCGGTCGACCTCGACGGGCTGCTCCGATCGCTGGGCGTCGAGGTGGACGAGGCCGGAGGGATCGCTCTCCGCGAGGACCGCCCGCTGTCCGCCGTACGGCGCGCAATCTCGACGGGGCTCCGCCCAGGAAACGTCGCGGGGCGCTGACCCACTTCTCCCGGGACCTGGACGGATGTACCGTGCGTGGTCGTGTCCCTGCGAGGCAAGCTCCACCGGCTCGAGGCGAAGCTCGACGATTCCTCGGGCCGTGCCGTGGCCGAAGAGAAGGCGCGGGCTCCGGCTCCTCCGAACGACCGTGCCGCCATGCTCGACGGCCTGAGGGAGCGGATGCACGCGCTGCTCGAGCGCAAGGCGGCGCGACCGCCGCTCCCCGCCCTCGACGGGCCGGACCTGCCCTTCGTCGCCGAAGAGACGCCGCTCGGGCCTCTGCACGTCTCCACACGCCGGCTGTCGGCCGCGCACCGCACGGGCCGGGCGCCGCTCCTGCCGGCGAGGACGGCCAGCGCGGAGCTCCTGGCGCTCCTCGCGCTCGACCCAGCGTTGTCCTCCTGCGACCCGGCTCGAGCGCTCTACCTGGACACCGAGACGACGGGGCTGCAGGGAGGCACGGGCACCATCGCCTTTCTCGTGGGGCTCGCGTTCTGGGAGCCAGGTGGTGGCGGGCTCGTCGTCGAGCAGCTGCTCGTTCGAAATCTGGGCGAAGAGGGACCGATGCTCGCCCGCGTGGCGGAGCGCATGCGGGATGCCTCGATGGTCGTCACGTTCAACGGCAAGAGCTTCGACCTGCCCCTCCTGCGCACACGCTTCGTGATGGCGCGCCAGCCGCCCGCCGTCGAGCCTCCCCATCTCGACCTCGTTCACGTTGCACGCCGGCTCCACAAACCTCGCGGAATCGAGTGTCGGCTGACCTCGCTCGAGGAGCGAATCCTGGGCTTCGCGCGCCAGGACGACGTGCCCTCGGGCGAGGTGAGCGCGTGCTACCTGCACTTTCTCCGTACGGGGGAGACGAGCCAGCTGCTCCGCGTGGTCGAGCACAACGCGTGGGACGTGGTGGCCATGGCTGCCCTCGTGGGGCTCTATGGGGAGCCGCTCGAGGGGACGCAGCTGACCGCCGACGATCTCGCGGGGGTCGCCAAGACCTTCCTGAGGGCAGGGCAGGGCGAGCGCGCCTTCGAGCTGGCGAGCCTGGCCGTCGACAGCGGTGGTGGCGAGGCGTCGCTCCGGGCCAGGGCCGAGATCGCCAAGGCGCGGGGCGATCGCGCGCGGGCGCTCCGCGATTTCGAGGCGCTCTCGATGCACGTCGACGACGGGCGTGTGCGGCTCGAGCTCGCGAAGCTCTACGAGCACTACGTCAAGGAGCCCGAGCGTGCGCTCGACCTGGTTCGCCAGGGGACGAGCGAGAAGGCCGCCCCCGCGAGCAAGCGGGCCCGTCGGCTGGAGCAGAAAGTCGCGCAGGCGACGCAGCGCGCGCTCTTCCCCTTCCTTCCGCCGTGCGCGTCGGGCAGCAGGCGCAGAGCCAAAGCGTAAGCCAGCGTGCTAGAGATCGGCGGCCATGGCCGACGAACCTACACGCCCGCGGTACGACCCTGCCCAGATCGAGCCCAAGTGGCAGAAGGTCTGGGAAGACAACCAGATCTTCCTCGCCAAGCGGCACGCCGGCCGCCCGAAGTCTTACATCCTCGACATGTTCCCGTACCCGTCGGGCTCGGGGCTGCACGTCGGGCACCCCGAGGGGTACACGGCCACCGACATCGTCGCGCGCTTCAAGCGGATGCGTGGCTTCGACGTGCTCCATCCGATGGGGTGGGACGCCTTCGGTCTGCCCGCGGAGCAGCACGCGATCAAGACCGGGACGCACCCGCGCCAGACGACGCTCGCGAACATAGCGACGTTTCGCCGGCAGCTCAAGACGCTGGGGCTCTCGTACGACTGGACGCGCGAGGTCGACACGACCGATCCGGGGTACGTCAAGTGGACGCAGTGGATCTTCCTCCAGCTCTTCAAGCGCGGGCTAGCGTTCCAGAGCGAGGTGCCGGTCAACTGGTGCCCCGAGCTCGGGACCGTCCTCGCGAACGAGGAGGTCATCGACGGCAAGAGCGAGCGCGGCGGCTACCCGGTCGAGCGCGTGCCCTTGCGGCAGTGGATGCTCAAGATCACGGCGTACGCGGACCGGCTCGACCAGGATCTCGCGCCGCTCGACTGGCCGGAGACCAAGGCCAAGCAGCACCACTGGATTGGACGGAGCGTGGGGGCGCTCGTCGAGTTTGCCGTCGAGGGGCACGACGGGACGACCATCACCGTCTTCACCACGCGCGTCGATACGCTGCCGGGAGCGACGTACGTGGTGGTCGCGCCGGAGCACCCGCTGGCGACGACGCTCGCGTCCGCCGCGCAGCGTGCGAGCGTGCTCGAGTACATCGCGCTGGCGAAGAAGAAGAGCGACGTCGATCGCTCGGACGTGAGCAAGGCAAAGACGGGCGTCGCCCTCGGAGTGTCCGCCGTGAACCCCATCAACGGCGAGGAGATCCCCGTCTGGGTCGCGGACTACGTCATCGGAACCTACGGCACGGGCGCCGTGATGGCCGTTCCCGCCCACGACGATCGCGATCACGCGTTCGCCAAGGCCCACGGGCTGCCCATCGTGCAGGTCGTGGCTCCCGCGACCGGCGCGCCGGTCGACGTCCAGAGCGTTCCTTTCGTGGACGATGGGGTCGCGTCGGGCGCCCGCGGAGAGCTCGCGATCACCGACGGCACGCCGAGCGCGGAGGTGCGAGCGCAGGTGACCGCGTGGCTCGAGCAGCGAGGCAAGGGGTCGCCGCGCGTGACCTACCGTCTGCGCGACTGGGTCTTCTCGCGGCAGCGGTACTGGGGCGAGCCCATTCCCATCTACTTCCCCGTGGAGTGCGACGGGGACCCGCGCAAGGCGGCCAGGGTTAACATTCGCTACGACCAGCCGATCGCGGTGGAAGAGTCGGACCTGCCCTTGCAGCTCCCCGACCTCGAGGACTTCCGCCCCGGCAACGATCCGGCGGGGCCGCTGGCCCGCGTTCCCGACTGGCGCTTCTTCCAGAAGGACGGCAAGTGGTTCGCGCGCGAGACCAACACGATGCCCAACTGGGCCGGCTCGTGCTGGTACTACCTGCGGTTTCTCGACCCCCGGAACGACGCCGAGCCGTTCAGCAAGGAGGCGTACGCCGCGTGGATGCCGGTCGACCTCTACGTCGGCGGGTCCGAGCACGCCGTCCTGCACCTTCTCTACGCGCGGTTCTGGCACAAGGTCCTCTTCGACATGGGGATCGTCGCGGACAAGGAGCCGTTCGTGAAGCTCGTCCACCAGGGGGTCATCCTGGGCGAGAACGGCGAGAAGATGAGCAAATCGCTGGGCAACGTCGTGAACCCGGACGACGTCGTGCGGTCCCACGGGGCCGACTCGCTGCGCCTCTACGAGATGTTCATGGGGCCGCTCGAGCAGACCAAGCCGTGGCAGACCAACGGCATCGAGGGCGTACGCCGCTTCCTCGACCGCGTCTGGAACGTCTGCGCGGGACCGGTCACCGACGACCCCAAGGCCTACGACGACGCGACGCGCCGGCTCGTGCACAAGACCATCCAGAAGGTGACGCGCGACATCGAGGAGCTGCACTTCAACACCGCCATCAGCGCGATGATGATCCTCGTGCGGCACCTCGGCGGCCTGTCGGCCGTGCCCCGGGAGGCCGCGAGGGCCCTGGCGCTCATCGTGTCGCCGTTCGCTCCGCACCTCGGCGAGGAGCTCTGGCAGCTCCTCGGAGCAAGCGCCGGCAGCAAGACCTCGCTCACGTTCGAGCCGTGGCCCACCTTCGACCCTGCGCTCTGCAAGGACGACGTCGTCGAGATCGGCGTCCAGGTGAACGGCAAGCTGCGCGGCGTCGTACAGCTCCCCGCCGACGCCGACGAGGCGACGGCGCGCGCCGCGGCCATGGGAGAGCCGAACGTGCAGTCGCACGTGGCGGGCAAGACCGTGAAGAAGCTCGTCTACGTGCGGGGCAAGATCCTGAACTTCATCGTGGGTTGAAGGGCCGTTGAGCGGGCTCTTCGTCGACGCGCGCGTCGTCCTGGTCGCCGTCCTGCTCGGGGCGGCGCCGGGCTGCGGCTACCGGGCGCTCCGCGGGCCGGCCGGGGAGCACCTGCACGTCGCGCTGTCCCGGTCGATCGTGGCGGACGCGGTCGCGGGTGACGAGGTCGTCAGCGGGCTCCGGGAGGGCCTCGCGCGGGAGGGGGCGCTCGCCGCGGGGGACGGGTACCCGCGGGTGGAGGTCGAGGTGCTGCGGGCGGACGAGTCATCGGAGGGGATCGCTTCTCCTTCCACCGCGCTCGGGGCCGGTGCGGGCGGCGCCCCGCGGAGCCGCGCCACCGAGGTGGCGTTCGTCGCCCGCGCGTGGCTCGTTCGGACCCGGGACGGCGCTCCCGTGCGCGACACCGGCGACGTGCGGGCGATGGACCTCGTCGCCACCGACGTGACCGCGGGAAGCCCCGACCCCCGCGCCGACCTGTTTCACCACGAGGACGCACTCCGGGCCGTCGCCCGGCGGGTCGGACAGCGGCTCGCGGCCCGCCTCCTCGGGCACCCGGTGGCCGCCGACGAGGCCATCGGTCGGGAGCGCTGAAACGCGATCCCGGAGGAGGGAGCGCGATGAGGCGTCCCCGAGGATCCGTGCTACCCTCCGCACCCAATGATCACGATGGGCTGTGCCGGCTTCCCTGTCCCGGCTACGCGCTACTTCAAAGAGTTCCTCTTCGTGGAGGTGCAGGAGACGCACGTGGCGCTCCCTGGTACCGGCACGATTCGCCGGTGGCGGCGCGAGGCGCCCAAGGGGTTCAAGTTCGCGCTGCTCGCCCCGCGCGAAATCGGGCAGGAGGGCTTCCGGGACGGCAAGGTCACGGAGACGGCGCTGAAGAGCGTCAGCGAGGTCGGCAAGGAGCTCCTGGCGTCGACCGCCGTGTTCGTCGCCCCTCCGGAGTTCACGGCCAGCCGCGGCAACAAGTCCGCCCTTCGCGACTTTCTCACGGGCGTTCGCAAGAAGTTCGAGCGCATCGTGTGGGAGCCCTCGCCCGTGTGGGACCCGGAAGAGGCGGACGCCCTCGCCAACGACGTCGGCGTCATCGCCGCGCGGGACCCGCTCGCCCACGGCGCCTCGAAGGCCGCGGTCGCCTACTACCGGCTGCCCGGCCCCGCGGGCCACAAGAGCCGCTACGAAGACCCGGCGATCGAGAAGCTTGCCGAGATCGCGAAGACGGCGACGCAGAACAAGGACGCGACGTACGTGTTCACGAACGTCGACATGTTCGCGGACGCCAAGCGCTTCAAGAAGGCCATCAAGGGCTGACCGCCCGGGGCGTTACTGGCAGCCGCCCGAGCTCTCGGGCGCGGTCGGTACGACGTCCGCGTAGAGGCTCTTCATGGCCTTGGTGTCATCGGTCGTGAGCACGCGCTTGTGGACCTGACACGGGTCCGAGATGATGTACATGGTCGCGCTCGTGTCGGTCATGTCCTCGCCCATGCCGAGGAAGTGGCCGGCCTCGTGCGTCACGACGTCCTGCACGTCGTACTTGCCGCCGCACGACGCCGCCGGCTCGTCCTTCGCCGACTTGAGGACGGTGAACTTGAAGGCGCTGTTGACGATCATGTCCGCTTCGGTGACGACGCCGTCGTCCGCGGCGTAGCTCAGCGTGATGGCGACGGCCTTCTCGTAGCCCGGCACCGTGATCGGCGCGTAGAGGATGCGGTTGACGCCGTCCTCCGCGGCGACGCCGGGCGTGTCCGTGAGGCTCAGCGTGATGTCGGGCGTGCCGAGGTTCTGCGCCTGCCAGGTCGCGAAGGCCTCGACGATCGCCTCCTTGGCGTCGGGGCTCATCTTCTCGACGGAGGGGTCGATCACGACGGGAACGGCCGTGCCGGTCGGCCAGTGCTCCGGGCTTCCGCCCGCCGTGATGCGCGGCTGGGGCGTGCCCGAGACGTAGTGGCGCGGCGCCGGGTGCCGGGAGCGCCACGGGTGGCTACGCGCGCCGACGAAAGCGGCTGCGACGAGCACCGAGCAGACGAGGGCGATGGCGGGAACCCGGCGGTCCTTCTTCGGGCCGACCGACTCCGGCGGCGGCTCGTCGGGCTTGATGCTCGTGGCGTTGGGGCGCAGGCTCCGCATCGACGCAGGGGCGGTGCCCGGCAGCGACACCCGGCCCGGCGGTACGCTCTCGCCGTCCGTGGTCGCTATCGTGATCGTCGGACCCTTCGACTCGGACGGCGGCGGTTGGGCCATGGCTCACCAACCTCCCAGCCTAGCAGGGAAACGGGCGCCTCAGGCGGAGGGCTCTTCGGCTCTGGGCGCGACGGATGAGCCGGCGCCCTTCTTCTTTCGGGTCGCGAAGCAGGCGAAGACCGAGAACGCTGCGGCGAGGTACCAGGGCGCGTCTCCCAGCGTCTCGTACACCGTCCCGACGTTCATCCAGTGCAGGACGGCGTCCGCCGACTCCGCGCGGAACGTCCCCGTGTGGGACATGACCCGGCCCACCGGATCGATGAACGCGCTGACGCCGCTGTTCGTGCTGCGTACGAGGTAGCGGCGGTGCTCCACCGCGCGGAGCTGCGCGAGCGCCAGGTGCTCCCACGGCTCGCTCGTGTCCCCGAACCACGCGTCGTTCGTCATGTTGACGAGGAGCTCCGGGTGCTCGGCGTTGACCACCTTGTTGGTGAACGCCGGCAGGATGTCCTCGTAGCAGATGAGCGTGCCGATGTTGTGCGTGGCGCCGTTGACCGTGATCTGGAGGGGATCGAGCGACGTGCCGGCGGAGAACTTTCCGCTGTTCGGCGACCAGTCGTACAGGATCGGGAACGTGTCCCCGAAGGGGAGGTACTCGCCGAACGCCAGCAAGAACTCCTTGTCGTAGCGCGCGGTGATCTCGCCCTTCGCGTCGCTCGAGAGGGCGGTGTTGAACCACCGCTCCCGATCCCCGTCGTCCCTGGGCTTGTAGAGGACCGCGCCGAACACCGCCGGCAGCCCGATGCGGCGACCGACGTAGTCGGGCATGATCTGCTTGTAGCGGGTCTCCTTCATCGGGAAGGTGACCGACGACTCGCTCCACACGACGAAGTCGACCCCGCGCTTCTTCAGCTCGGCCGTGAGCTTCTGGTGGCGGCGCAGGCCCTCGCCAGGGTCCTCGCGCTTCTGCATCAGGCCCATGTTGCCCTGGACGAGACCGACGTGGACGGGCTCGGATGCCTGGGCGCGGGCGTCGACCGCGTGGATGCGCCATGCTCCGAAGACGAGGGCCACGCCGACGGTGGCGACGCCCGCGGCGAGGAGCTTCCTGTCGACCGGGCGCCCCTCGAGGCGCGCGAGCAGCGGCTCGGCGATGGCGAGGTTCGCGGCGACGAGGACGAGGCCGACGAGGATCGGCCCGCCGAGCTCCGCCACCTGCGTGAGCGCGGGCACCTGGTGCACCGTCGCGGCGAAGTACCAGGGGAAGAGGAGCGGGTAGAGCAGCTCGCTCGCGGCAAAGGCGGCGGCGAAGAGCCAGGGAGCCGGCCACCCGCGGCGCTCTCCGCGCGCGTAGAGCCAGCCCATCAGGCCGAGCCGGCCGCCCTGGTAGCCGCACACGATCGTCATGAAGAGGAGGCACAGCGGCACCGGAAACCCGCTGAACGTCCGCAGCATGTCGAGCAGCCACGAGAAGCCCGCGAGGTTCATCGTCCCGCCGGTGACCACGCCGAGCCAGAGCGCCCGCCGCGGCGTCTGCCCGTGGAGCGCGATCCAGAACGGGATGAACGCGACGAAGGCCAGCGGCCACACGTCCATCCCCGCGAACGCGAGCCAATAGAGGAGGCCCGACAGCACCGCGGCCGGGTAGGCCAGGCGCGCCGGGAGCGGCAGCCGGGCGCGCTGGCTGGCCACGCGCGCTGGCTCGGTCTTCCTGACCTCCTCGGGCAATGGCTACTCCGTGCGCTGGATGATGTGGTACCCGAAGGGGCTCTCGACTATTCCCGAGATCTCGCCCGGGGCGAGGGCGAAGGCTGCGTCCTCGAACTGCTTCACCATCTGGCCGTGGCCGAAGTTGCCGACCGAGCCGCCGCGGTGGCCCGCGTTCGGCTCGTCCGAGTACTCCACCGCGAGGCGGGCGAAGTCGGCGCCGCCCTTGGCCTGGCGGAGGACGTCCTGGGCCACCTTGAGGGCCTGCTCCTGCGTCCGCACGACGGACGAGCTCGCCGTCTGGCAGCCCATCCACTGGATGAGGACGTGCCTGGCCGAGATGTGGGTCGGCCGATCGTTGTGCTTGGGGCCAGACGCGGCGCCCGACGGGCCTTCCCCCGGGGTGATGGCGAGGAGCTCGACCTCGAAGACCAGCGTGGAGTTCGGGGGGATGGGACCGACGGAGCGGCCGCCGTACGCGAGCGAGGGCGGGACCGTCAGCTTCCGCTTGCCGCCGACCTTCATCCCGGCGACGCCCTGGTCCCAGCCCTTGATGACGCGGCCCTCGCCGAGCTGGAAGTCGAAGGCGCCGTGCTTCTTCGAGCTGTCGAAGACCGTGCCGTCCGTGAGCGTGCCCGTGTAGTCGACGCTCACGGCGTCCCCGGACTTGGCTGCGGGCCCCTGGCCGACGACCTCGTCGACCACGACGAGCGTATCGGCCGCGGCGGCCCCCGCGTCCGCGGACGGGGGAGGCGAGGCGGTGGCGGCGGACACCGACGTCGTCACGCCGACGGCGGCGGTCGGCGAGGAGGCCGCAGGAGCGCCGGCGCCGGGGGCCGGCGGCGGGGGAGACTGAGGCGCACCGCACGCAACGAGGGCGGCCGGAAGCGCCAGGGACGCGAGCAAGGCGACTTCGAAGACGCGCGTTGACTTCATGGCTTGATTTCGACGAGCTCGACCTCGAACTGGAGGGTCGCGTTCGGCGGGATGTCCCGCCCGGCGCCGCGCGCTCCGTAGCCCAGGGACGGCGGGATCGTGAGCTTCCGCTTCCCGCCGACCTTCATCCCGGGCACGCCCTCGTCCCATCCCTTGATGACCTTGCCGGCGCCGAGCGGGAAGGTGAAGGGCTGGTCGCCGTGCTTCTTCGTGCTGTCGAACTCCTTGCCGTCCGTCAGCGTGCCGACGTATTTCATGCTCACGGTGTCGCCGGCCTTGGCCTGGCGCCCCTTCCCGACGACCTCGTCCACGACCACGAGCTTGTCCGAGCCGGGGGCGGGAGCGGGGGCTGCCGCGGCCGTCGGCTGTGGGGTCGGGGCAGGTGCCTCCGGCTGGGCGGTCGGCTTGGGCGCGGCGACGGGGGCGGGCGGCGGCGCGGCAAGGGGCTCCGGGGTAGGGGGCTCGGTCAGGCTCGCGCAGCCGGCCCCGAACGTCACGAGGAGCACGCCGAGGCCAACGAGAGCCGGGAAGGAGCGAAGAAGGGGGGCCATGAGCGGGCGAAACGTAGCCGGGCTACACTGGAAGTAAAGTAGTCTCGAGCGCGGCCCGCCTTCCGCGTCCTCTGCGTCGTCCGACGCGGGCGGCGCTCCCCCCGTCGCCAGAACCCTGCCATGTCCCGCGTCTTGCACATCGAGGACGATCCTCGGAACCGGTTGCTCGTCCGTAAGCTGCTCGCGGCCGACGGGCACGAGGTCATCGACGCGGCCGACGGGCTCGAGGGAGTGCGGCTGGCCATCGCGCAGCGGCCCGACCTCGTCCTCGTCGACCTCAACATCCCCGGGCTGGACGGCTACGAGGTGACGCTCCGCCTGCGGAACGAGGCCGCCCTCCGCGGCGTGCCCATCATCGCGATCACGGCCGAGGGGGACCGCGAGACGAGCTTCGCCGTCGGCTGCGACGGCTTCGTCCAGAAGCCGATCGACGCCCGCGCGTTCGCCGCGCAGATGCGGCAGTACCTGGGCGGGCACCGGGAGCGGCAGATGTCCTCGCCCGACGCGACCGGCGAGCGGCTGCGCGTGCAGAGCGGACGCATCGTCGCGCACCTCGAGGCCAAGGTGGCCGAGCTGTCGTCCGCCAACGAGCGCCTCCGTGACCTGGACCGGCTCCGCACCGAGTTCTACCGCAACATCTCGCACGAGCTGGCGACGCCGCTCACGCCCATCGTCGGCTACCTCCGCATGATGATCGACGAGGAGCTGGGCGACGTCAGCAAGCCCCAGGCGAAGGCCCTCCGGGCCATGGACGACTGCGTCCGGCGCCTGCGCGGCGTGCTCGACAACCTCATCGACGTGACGGGCCTCGAGACGGGGCGCATGCGCTTCTTCCACCGCGACTACGACTTCCTCGACACCGTGCGCCGCGCCCTCGCCGCCCTCGCGGACAAGTTCGCCGAGCGGCGCGTGCAGCTCTTCGAGGAGCTGCCGCTCGGGCCTCTGCCCGCCCACGGGGACTCCGATCGCCTCGGCCGCGCCATCCTCCAGCTGCTCGACAACGCGGCCAAGTTCGCGCCCGAGGGGGGCCGCGTCGGCGTGCGCGTGCGCGCGCTCGAGAACGCCTACGAGCTCGTCGTCGCCGACACGGGGGCCGGCGTCCCGCCCGAGCGCGCCGAGCGCATCTTCGACCCGTTCTACCAGGTCGACGGGTCGACCACCCGCGCCCACGGCGGCGTGGGCGTCGGCCTCGCCATCGCCCGCCGCGTCGCCCGCGGCCTCGGCGGCGACGTCCGCGTGACCCAGGGCGCGGCCATCGCGGGCGGCTTCTTCCCGGGCGCGGTCTTCTGGCTCACCGTCGCCACGCGCGCGCCGACGGTCGTGCTCGACACGGCGTACGGGAACTAGCTGCGATGCCCCCCTCCGACCTCCCCCCGACAATCCGGGGGGAGGACTCCCGCGTCGCCCGAGGACACTGGTTTCGACCGACTCCTCCCCCCGGATTGTCGGGGGTCGGCTGGGAGGGGGGCCACGCGCAAAGGACATGACCGCGAGCCACGTGTACCTCGACTGGAACGCGAGCGCGCCGCTGCTCGAGGCGTCTCTCGTGGCCATGAACGAGGCCGCGCGGGAGGGGTGGGCGAATCCGGCGAGCGTGCATGCGCACGGGAGGGCCGCGCGGGCGCGGGTCGAGGGGGCGCGGGCGGCGGTGGCGAGGCTCGCGGGGGCGGACCCGCGCGACGTCGTGCTCACGTCGGGCGGGACCGAGGCGAACAACCTCGCGATCCGCTCGGCGTTCGCCGGCAAGCCCGCCGAGGGCGCCGTGCTCGTGACGAGCCGGCTCGAGCACCCGTCGGTCACGCGGGTGGCCGAGGCCATCGAGCGCGAGGGCGCGGCGCGCGTGCGGTGGCTCGGCGTGACCGAGGGCGGGCAGATCGACCTGGAGGATCTCGCGCGGGCGCTGGGCGAGGGCGGCGTCGTGCTGGTCGTCGTCCAGGCGGTCAACTCGGAGACCGGGGTGGTGCAGCCGGTGGACGAGGTCGTCACGCTGGCCCACGCGCGGGGCGCCTCCGTCCACGTCGACGCCGTGCAGGCGTGGGGAAAGCTCGCGACCGTGGCGGCGCTGGCCGACACGCGGAGCCTCGCGGCCCACAAGTTCCGCGGGCCGAAGGGCATCGGCGCCCTCGTTACGCGCCCGGGCCTTCGGCTCTCGCCGGTCGTCCTCGGCGGCGCGCAGGAGCGCGGCATCCGTCCCGGGACGGTCGATCCCGTCGCGTCCGCGGGCCTGGCCGCGGCCGCGGCGCACGCCGGGGGCGGTCCCGTGCGCTACGCGGCGCTCGCCCCCCTCCGCGACCGGCTCGAGCGGGCGCTCCTCGGCCTCGACGCCGGCGCGCGGGTGAACGGGGAGGGGGCCCCGCGCGTCCCGCACGTCACGAACGTCGCGTGGTCGTCCTGGCGCGGCCCGGAGCTCGTCGCGGCCCTCGACCTGGCCGGCGTCTCGGTCTCGAGCGGCTCGGCGTGCAGCGCGGGCACAAGCGAGCCCTCGCCCGTGCTGCGCGCCATGGTCGGCGACGAGAGAGCCCTCTCGAGCGTCCGAATCTCGCTGGGCGAGACGACCGGCCCCGCCGACGTCGACGCCGCCATCAAGGCGTTCACCGAGGTGGTCGTGCGCGCCAGGGGCGGGCGGCCTCCGGGCTGACCGCATGACAGCGGCGTCCGGGCGGGGTGAGCCTGAGGCTCAGTCCACGTCGGCGTCCGCCATCGCGACCTCGCCCTCGCGCGCCTCCTCCTTCTCCGCCCTCTCCCGCTCGCGGGCTTCCTCCTCGTCCTCGTCGTCGTCCGGCGTGACGAGCACCGGGAGCCGCCTCTTGCCCACGGGCCCCTCGCTCACGTGGTCGCGGAGCCCGGCCATCTCGTCGAGCGCCATGAGCTTCGCGAGCCCCGTGACCTCCACCTGGCGAATGCGCTCGCGCGTGAGGTTCATGATCTCGCCCACGTCCTCGAGCGTCGCGCCGCCGCGGTCCGCCACGTCGAGCGCGCAGGTTTCCTTCATGTCCCACACCTCGACGTCCGGGAAGTTGAGCTTGATGGCACCGGTCTTCGCAAGCACGTCCAGGTACAGGTGGTGGGTGCAGGACACGAAGGGGCAGGGGCGTGGGCCGTGGCTGCAGTCGGCGCGCGTCCTCGGGCGGTCGACGGGGACGTCGGGGTAGAGCAGCCGGCCCAGCGCCAGCTCCGCCTTGCTCAGGCGCTTCACGCAGATCGTGTGGGCGCGCTTCTCTCGCTTGCGGCGCGACCGCCGCTGCTCGCGGGTTCCGCGGAACCTGCCCTGCGTCGGGGCTTCGTCGGCACCGGCGTGACCGGGCATTTCCGCCGTCGTCGGCTTGGAAGGCATCGAGACCTCCTGGCGTGGTGAGGGTCGCGTCGGGCGGGCGTCGCCCGCTCCCGCGTCGGCCGCGGGCTCCATCCAGCGATGCTGGATTCCTTCGCTCCCGCTGGAATATGGATGCACGTTCCTGGCCGACGGGCGCGAACGCCCCAGCGCCCACGCATGTCGAGGCTTTGGGTCGCTACCGCAGGACACGGGGCCGCGGCAGCGTGACCCTCGGTCCCTGCACCGGGGCGGGGTTGGGGCAGCTTGGATGCGTGGGCACGGCTCCCACCAGCAAGCGCTGGCCTCAGGGACGCGGAGCGCCCGGGGCTCCGCGCGCAGCGGGCGCTTCCCCTCCCGGTGGAGACCGGCCCTCCGCCCGGAGTGTGCACCTGTCCCCCCGGAGGGTCCGCGCTCCGGGTGGAGCGTCAGGCGCTCCGGGCCGAGCGAACCATGCTCCGCACCGGAGTGTGCACCCACCCCTCCAGAGCGGACCGCGCTCCGCCCCGGAGTGTGCACCCACCCCTCCAGAGCGGCCTGCGCTCCGCCCCGGAGTGTGCACCCACCCCTCCAGAGCGGACCGCGCTCCGCCCCGGAGTGTGCACCCACCCCACCAGAGCGGACCGCGCTCCGGGCCGAGGTGCCGGCGCTAGGCAG
>Ga0302279_10001448_pt1 | contig 33545 bp, 35 predicted proteins | sample III_Bog_N3_3_FD_194541 | JGI IMG/M metagenome (GOLD analysis project Ga0302279, IMG submission 194541) | Peat permafrost microbial communities from Stordalen Mire near Abisko, Sweden - III_Bog_N3_3 | ecosystem: Environmental > Terrestrial > Soil > Wetlands > Peat | place: Sweden: Abisko...
CCGCGGCAGTGCTGCCGTCTTCCTGGGCCGCGGCGTCGGCGTCCGGCTTGACCTTGCTCCTGGATTTCGCCGCCGGCTTGGGTTTTGCCGGCTCGGGCGGCGGAGCCGCGGCGGCAGCCGCCTGCGCGTTCTGCTGGTCGAGTTGCTGCTGCTCGACCGCGCCCTTGTACAATTCCTTCGGCACGCCCTGATCGAGGCCGGGCACGCCGTCGGGGAAAACCGGCTTGCGTTCGCCTGGCAGCTTTTTCTTGGTATCGAGCCAGTCGAGCATGTCCGTGGGATCCCAGTTCGACAGCCCTCCGCTACAGCCGGCCAGGGCGCCCGACAACGCGATCAGGACGGCCGCGGCAATCAGGCGTTGCGAGAGGCGCATGTTCGGTTTCCCACCCAGCACTTTTTCGCCGTCAGCTTTTCGCGACCGGCGGAAGCAGGGCCTGCAGCGCTTCGGCGCGTGAGCGCAGCCCCGCCGGCGTTTCGCCGTCGTTGGCGATCACGTCCAGCCACCGACGCGCCGCCGCCACGTCGTTGGCGTGCCAGGCCGACAAAGCGAGCAATTCGCGCGCGGTATGGCGGAAGGTGGCCTCCGGCGAGGTGGCAGGCTCGAGGCGCGCCAGCATGTCGGGATAGCTCGTGGTCTCCAACAGCAATCCGGCGGCTCGAATCGTGGCAAGGTCGCGCTCCAGCGCGCCGACGCTGCGATCGGCCGAAATCTCGTCGTACAATTTCGCCGCCGCCTTCGAATCATGGCTGGCGACTTCCGCCGCCGCGCGCAGCCGCGCCAGCATCCGATAGCCCCTCGGCGCGCTCGCAGCCAGGGTGTTGAAGGCCGCCTCGGCCTCGGCATGCTTGTTCTGCTCGGAGAGCTCCACGGCCGCGTCGAATGCCGCGCCGGCCTCGGCTGCCTTCTTGGCTTCCAGATACTGATAGCCACGCCAGCCGCCCACCGAGGCAATGATCAGCAGCGCGCCGGCGATGATATAGATCGAATACCGCTCCCACAGCCTCTTGAGCTGGTCGCGACGTACGTCTTCGTCGACTTCGTCAAATAATTCAGTCACTTAGAGCTATCCCATCCCCGCCGAGCCGCGCCAGGCCAATAAGCCGCGCGATGGGCTCGATCCCTGCGTGGCGGCGGCGATACATTAGCGATATGGCGGGGGCAAGGCAAAGCCGGCCGGATCCAGATAGGTCGTTAATTCAAGGCGATGCGAGGCCGCTCCGACCCCGGCCCTGGTCGCCCGATGCAGCGCCGCTCGGCGACCGACCGCCGGCGGTCGGACGACGTCGCTGCGGACGACAGCGATGCGGCCGAGGCGACGACAATGCCGCGGCCGGCAACCCGCCACGGCGCCGCCGTCAACCCGCGGCAAAGAGCGCCGAATTCAACTCACACGCCGCCGGGCTGCACATAGCAGAACACGTAGCCGCCGCGGGAAAGGAAGATGATTCCGTGGCCGGTCGGATTCGATTTGTCCCATTTGAGTTTGTTGTCCGGAATTTCGATTTCCGTTCCGACGCTGATATGCGGGCGCCGGCGCGGCTCGTCGGGCCGGTCGTCGGTGATGGTCGCATAGGTCTTGCCATTCTTGACGTGAACCTCGTCGGCCCAATAAGCGTCGGCTTCGCCGCAACACGACGCGTTGGGAACGTCGGGCTGCATCAGGGCCTGATACCATTCGCGGACTGCCGGATCTCCCCCGTCCCATTGGCCGAGGTCGCGGGCATTGACGACACCCATCACGCAACCGAACGCCAGAGCGAGGACGATGCGCTTCATTTCGCACTCCTGTTATCCCAGCCGGTTTCTTGCAAAGCAATGTTCGTGCCGCGAATCAGCTAAGCTGCGCGAACCGAGGTTTTTACGGGCGTCTGCACGCTTGATGGATTTGTGCGCCCCGGCCCCCGGCAAATGATCCGGCGCCGGCCTTCTTCCGAAACAGAAGGCGTTGGTGGCCTGAGTGATAACTGTCCTGTCAGCTAAAGTTCCGTAGCGCGGAAAAAATCCTGGCTAAATGCGCGCCGTGAGTGCGGCGCTTATTGCGCCATCGCCGACGCTTCGCGCAGCTGCCTCTTCATCACCTTGCCGTTGGCGTTGCGCGGCAGCGGCTCGGTGGTCAGCGTCATCGTCTCCGGCACCTTGTAGTCCGACAGCCGCTCGGCGCACCATTGGCGCAAGGCCTCGCCGCTGACATCGCTGTCGCGGGTCACTATCACCGCGTGCACCCGCTCGCCCAGCACCGGGCACGGCTTTGCGATGATGGCGCTCTCGACCACACCGGGATGACCCGCCAGCACCGATTCGACTTCGGCGGAATAGATCTTGAGGCCGCCGCGGTTGATCATGTCCTTCTGGCGGTCGAACACCCGGACGAAATTTTCCGCGTCGATCGAACCGAGATCGCCGGAGTGCCAGAAACCGCCGGTGAAATTCTCGGCCGTCGCCCTGGCATTGTTCCAGTAGCCCTTGATGACAGAGCCGCCGTGAATCCAGATCTCGCCGATCTCGCCGCGCGGCAGTTCGCGGCCGCCCGTGTCCACCACGATGAGATGCGCGCCGGGACACGCCAGGCCGACGCTGTCGATGTGACGCGCGGTCAGTTCCGGGGGCATGATGGTGGCAGGCGAGGAAGTCTCGGTCGCACCATAGGCATTGATCAGCTTCAGGCCCGGAACCTTGCGCGCCAGTTTTTCGATGGTCGCGACCGGCATCGGCGCGCCGCCGAATCCGCCGATCCGCCAGGCGTTCAGATCATAGTCGTCGAAGTCGGCCTGCAGCAGGCACAGATTGTACATCGCCGGCACCATCACCGTCTGGGTGGCGCGTTCGCGCGCGGCGATCTTCAGGTACTCCGCGGCCTTGAACTCGGCGACGATGATCAGCGTGCCGGCGCAGCGGGCCATGCTCATGATGTTGGCGACCACGCCGGTGACGTGGGCAAGCGGCACCACGGCGATCGAGCGATCCGCCGACGTCAGTTCCATGCAGGCCTGATAGACCATCGCCGAATGGATCACGTTGCAATGCGCCAGCATGGCGCCCTTGGGCCGCCCTGTGGTGCCGGAAGTGTAGAGGATCATCGCGGTGTCCTCTTCGCCGACATCGGCATCTTCCCCGGCATATTCCCGGGCAGGCTGCCGCGGCGCCTGTCCGGCGAGATCGAAAAACGCGCCGCCGCCGTCATCGACGGCGATGCAATGCCTGAGCGCGGGAACGTCGCGCGGGTCGGGCAGCCGGCCGGCCAGCGTGGCCTCGTGGACGATCAGGCTCGCGCCGCTGTCGTTGAGCATGTAGGCAATCTCGGGCTTCTGCAGCCGGGTGCTGAGCAACACCGTGACGATGCCGAGACGCGCCGCGCCGAACATCGCCAGCACGAATTCGATGCGATTGCCGAGCAGCAGCGCGACGCGATCGCCGCCTTGCAGGCCCAGCCCGCGCAGCCCCGCCGCCACGGCGGCGGATTGCTGCGCGACCTCTCGCCAGTTCAGCCGCCGCTCGCCGCACACCAGGGCTTCGCCGTGCGGATTGGCCAGCGCCGCGGCTTCGACCATCGCCCAGATGTTTTTCGGCCGCTCGCAAAACACCGGCACCACGCGATCGCCGAACCGCGCCTGAAGCTGCATGGCTGCGACCGGATATTGCGACCACGACGCCATCTTCCGCCTCAGCCCTTGGCCTTCATGCCGTAGACATGCTCCGGTCCCGGGAAGGCCCGGGAGCGCACGTCCCTCGCATAGCCCTCGATCGCGGCCTCGATCATCGGGCCGAGATTGCCGTAGCGGCGGACGAATTTCGGGGTCCGCGACGACAGCCCCAGCATGTCCTCCAGCACCAGCACCTGGCCGTCGCAGGCCGCGCTGGCGCCGATGCCGATGGTGGGAATGGCGATGGTTTCCGTGATCTTGCGCGCCAGCGGTTCGGCGACCGCCTCGATCACGACGGAGAAGGCGCCGGCCTGCGCGATCGCGATGGCGTCGTTCTCGATCGGCTCCCAGCTGCCCTCTTCGCGTCCCTGGGCGCGAAAGCTGCCAAGCGTGTTGATCGACTGCGGCGTCAGCCCGATATGGCCCATCACCGGAATGCCGCGCTCGGAAAGAAACGCGACGGTCTCCGCCATCCGCGCCCCGCCCTCGAGCTTTATCGCGCCGCAATGGGTCTCTTTCAGGATTCTCACCGCGGAATGAAACGCCTGCTCCCTGGAGGCTTCATACGAGCCGAACGGCATGTCGACGACGACCAGCGCGTGCTGCGAGCCGCGCATCACGGCATGTCCCTGCAGGATCATCATGTCGAGGGTCACCGGCACCGTGGTCTCGAAACCGTGCATCACATTGCCGAGGGAATCGCCGACCAGGATGACGTCGCAATAGCGATCCACCAGGGCGGCGGTATGGGCATGATACGAGGTCAGCATCACGATCGGCTGGCCGTTCTTGCGGGCGCGAATGTCAGGTGCGGTCTTGCGCTTGATGGCGGATTGGACGGACATGTCAGACTCCGAAGACGGGAACGCCGATCACGACCGGATGGAAGACGAATCCCAGCGCCAGATAGGCGACGATCCCGACCGCCACCGCGATCAGGTCGTTGCCGAGGCCGCCGACCGGGATCGGCGGCGCGCCGGCATCGGTGCGATGCTTGAGCGAGATCCGGTCGAAAACCGCCCAGCCGAGGAACGATCCGAACAGGATGATCGAGCCGAGATCGCCATTGGCGAGCAGATGGGCCAACGCCCATAATTTGACGCCGGCCAGCATGGGATGTTTCACCGCCGTATAGATGCGGCCGCGGATATAGGCCGCCACCACCAGGATGACCGCCGGCAGCATCAGCGCCACGGTGACGTGCTTGATCCATTTCGGCGGATACCAGACGTCGATCCAGCCGGTCGCGCGGTAATCGGCAAAACCCCAGACGATCAAGGCGAGGCCCAGCAGCGCCACCAGCGCGTAGCCGGCCTTATAGCCGCCCTCGCCCCAGGATGCGATCAGGCGGGCGCGCAGGCCCCGCTGGGTGGTCACGATATGAACCCCGAGGAACAGTACCAGCCCCAGGATCATCACCAGCAGTCCCATGAAGCCCTCCGTTGCCGCCCGCGTTTCCCGGTCCCGGGTATCACTTTAGGGGATCGGGCCGCAATGCGCCAAATGCGCGGGGCTTGCCCTTGACTCAATGGGGTCCCGGACGCTGCCAGCCGGCGCGGGCTTGAACCGCATATCCATGGTCCCTGCCGACGCCGGCACTTGCCGGATGCAGACCTCGGCGCCGCGGATTCGCGGGCCTCACGGCCGGCAGGCCCGACGCGAATGGCCGTCGCCTTACAGACATTTCACGCGATGATCCGGTTGAAACCAACCATTCCCGGTCCATCTAGCGGGCATGAAGTTAGCCGATATTTTCCGTGACAATGCCGAGGACTGCGCCTTCCTTGCCGACCGCTCCGAAGACGATGAAACGAAATCGACCTTCAGGCGGATGGAGATGGCGTGGCGCACGCTGGCAAACCAGCAGGAACGATTGGACAGCATGCCGCGGACGGCAAGGAAGCCGCCGGAGTAAGGCGGCTGTTTGCGAAATGCGATTGAGTTCGATCGTTCGTCAACCTGCTGGCCGGCGCATCGACCCTTTTCATTCGGCGCGATGCGTGCAGCGTGCGGCCGCACGGCGACAATCGCGACGCCGATCATCCGGACGGCTGACGCATCACGCGCGCGTCCTCGCGGCGAGCCGGGTGACGCCGGCCGCCGCCGGTCGGCTCGCTCGCCCCGGCGCCATCGTCCCGAGCCGGCTCCAATCGCGCCGGAATCGGGCCGCGCCCCGCCTTGATCCAGATCAAGGAACGTCAAGATGGATTGATGTCAATCTTACTTGACAACTTGAGGGCCGTCGCATGCGCATTTTGCTGTTGCACCCCAATTATCATTCCGGCGGGGCCGAAATCGCCGGCAACTGGCCCCCGGCATGGGCGGCCTATCTCGCGGGCGCCGTCCGCAAGGCCGGTTTCGACGATCTTCGCTTTGTCGACGCCATGACGAACGATCTTTCGGAAGAACAGGTTCGCCAGATCCTGATCGATGAGAAGCCCGACGTGGTCGGAGCGACCGCGATCACGCCCTCGATCTACAAGGCCGAGCGCCTCCTGCAACTGGCCAAGGAAATCCATCCCGCCGCCCTGACGGTACTGGGCGGCATCCACGCCACTTTCATGTACCAGCAGGTTCTGACCGAGGCGCCCTGGATCGACGCCATTGTGCGCGGCGAGGGCGAAGAAATCTTCGTGAACCTGCTGCGGGCGCTGGCGGGCGGCGATTGGAGCACGGCCAGGCACGGCGTCAGGGGCCTTGCCTTCCGCGAGGCCGACAAGGTCGTCGCCACGCCGGCAGCGCCGACCGTCAGGGATCTCGACGCGATCACGCCGGACTGGGGCGTGCTGGAGTGGAGCAAGTATATCTACATCCCGATGGGAAAGCGGGTCGCCATACCCAACATGGCGCGCGGCTGCCCCTTCACCTGCAGCTTCTGTTCGCAATGGAAGTTCTGGCGCGATTACCGGATCCGGGACCCGAAGCGCGTGGTCGACGAGATCGAAGGCCTGATCCGCGACCACGACGTTGGATTTTTCATACTGGCGGACGAGGAACCGACCATCAACAGGAAGAAGTTCGTCGCGTTTTGCGAGGAACTGATCCGCCGCGACCTGAACATTCTCTGGGGCATCAACACCCGGGTGACCGACATCCTGCGCGACGAGGCGCTGCTGCCGCTTTATCGGAAGGCGGGCCTGATCCATGTCTCGCTCGGCACCGAGGCCGCCGCGCAATTGAAGCTCGACCGGTTCAACAAGGAGACGACAATTGCCCAGAACAAGAAGGCGGTGGCGCTATTGCGCAACGCGGGCATCGTCGTCGAAGCGCAGTTCATCGTCGGGCTGGAAAACGAAACCAGGGAGACGCTGGAAGAAACCTACCGGATGGCGAGGGACTGGAAGCCCGATCTCGCCAACTGGGCCATGTACACGCCATGGCCGTTTTCCGACCTGTTTCGCGAGCTCGGCGACAAGGTCGAGGTCTTCGACTACGAGAAATACAATTTCGTCACCCCGATCATGAAGCCGGACGCGATGGATCGAGCCGAATTGCTCGACCGCGTCATGCACAATTATCGGCGGTTCTATATCAACAAGGCCCTGTTCTCCTATCCCTGGGCCGGCACCGGGGAACGCCGGCGCTACCTTTTGGGCTGTCTGAAGGCGTTCCTGCGGTCGGGCTTCGAGCGGAAATTCTACGATCTCGGTCGCGTCAATTATTGGGGACCGCAATCCAGGGGGAAGGTCGATTTCGGGTTCGACGCGTCGCGCAAGCGCGCCGACACCAGCGGGGTGGAATGGAAGACCAGCCATAACCGCAAGCTGAGCGGACCGCGCCAGGCGGAGATCATGGCGTGCGGCGGCGGGACCGAGCAGGTCGAGGATGTCGCCGCTGCGCCATCGTAATCGCCGGAACGATCGGGAGCGATCCAACGATGGCCACCGCGACAATCGACAACGCCGGTCCCGCCATCGGCCTGATCGGGCCGAATGCGATTACCCGCATCATCGAAGCGCTCGACGAGGTGGAAACTCCCCAATCGGTCCGGCGGATCTTCCAGGCTTGCAGACTTGAAGCGTATTTGTCCGAGCCTCCGACGGAAATGGTCGATGAAGATGAGGTCACGCGGCTTCATCAGGTGCTTCACCACGACCTCGGCGACGCCCGGGCCCGTGCCGTCGGCCGGATCGCCGGCCAGCTCACCGCGGAATATCTGCTGCGACACCGCATTCCGCGGCCGGCCCGGATCGCGTTGCGTTACAGTCCGGCCGGCATCGCCAGCCGCCTGCTCGCCAGGGCGATCGCAAGCAACGCCTGGACGTTCGTGGGCACCGGCACGTTTTCGGCGCGGCACGGCCGTCCCACGATATTCACGATCCGCAATGGCCCGATCTGCCGGGGACAGCGCTCCGCCGAGCCCTGTTGCGACTTCTACGCGGCCACTTTCGAGCGCCTGTATTCCCGCCTGGTCCATCGACACGCGCGCGCAACCGAGATCGGCTGCCAGGCGATGGGAGCGCCGGCCTGTGCGTTCGGGATCGCCTGGTAGCCGTCATGCAAGGGAGGACCCGATGGAGTCCGTCGAGCAGGCACTGGTCAGACGTCACGCTGCGCCGCTTCCAAGATATACCAGCTATCCGACCGCCAACCATTTCGATGGCTCGGTCGGGGCTGCCGACTACAAGCGCTGGCTCGCCGATATTGGCGGCGATACCGCGTTGTCGGTCTACCTGCACATACCGTTCTGCGAAGCGCTGTGCTGGTATTGCGCGTGCAGTACCAAAGCCACGCGCCGTTACGGCCCGATCGGGCAGTATCTCGAAGCGGTCGAAGCCGAGATGCTGACGGTTTGCCAGCTCCTTCGGCGCCGGCACCGGCTCACGCATCTGCATTGGGGCGGCGGCTCGCCCGACATCCTGGCGGCCGAGGATATTCGGCGGTTGGGACGATTGCTCGACAACTGTTTCGAAATCCCCCCTGGGACCGAATTTGCAGTCGAGATCGATCCGCGCCTGATGACGCCGGAAAAGGCAGACAGCCTGGTGGAGAGCGGCGTCAATCGAATCTCGGTCGGGGTTCAGGACTTCGATCCGATGGTTCAGAAGGCGATCGGACGTGAGCAAAGCTACGAGGCCTCCCGGAAGGCGATCGACATGTTTTGCGACCGGGGCATCCGTTCGGTGAATGTGGACCTGGTCTACGGATTGCCCCATCAGACCGAAAGCACTCTCGAGCGCACCATCGGCCAGGTCGTCGCATTGTCGCCGCATCGCATCGCGGTGTTCGGCTACGCGCACCTGCCGCAGCGGGCGCCCAACCAGAAACTGATCGATGCGGCCGCGCTGCCGGGGCCAGCACAGCGGTATTCGATGGCGCGCCGGCTGACGGCGTTGCTCGAGCAGGCCGGTTACAGGCAACTCGGGCTCGATCATTTCGCCCGGCCCGGCGACAGCCTGGCCACGCAGCAATTGAACCGCAATTTTCAGGGCTACACCACGGACCGCGCCGACGTCCTGATCGGGCTTGGTGCCTCCGCCATCGGACGATTGCCGCAGGGATTCGTCCAGAATGCCGTCAGCGCTTCGGACTATGCTCGGCGGGTGCAGCAGGAGGGCCTTGCCACGGTGCGCGGTTGGGCGCTGACGGCGGATGACAGGCTGCGCGGCTTTGTCATCGAGCGCCTGATGTGTGACTTCAGCTTCTCCTCCAGGACGCTGGCCGAAATTTCGGCGGCGCAGCGTCCGATCTACGGCGCGAGGCCGATGCCATCATTGCCGAGGATATCGACGGATTGGTCGAGCGGACCGCGGATGGTTTCCGCCTGACACCCGCAGGCCGCCCCTTCGTCAGGAACTTCTGCGCCCGGTTCGACGCCCATCTGAACCGGCTCGCCGCGGGCTCGCAGCACTCGATCTCCGTGTAGCACCCGCCGGCAGCGGCCATTGACGCTGGAAATGACGCGGCGCGGCTACTGGATGAAGGTCTTCTCGGCGGCCGAGAGGATGCTGTCGTCGGGCTGCTTGGAGCAGTATTGCGCCAGCGCCTTGGTCCGTACGGTGAAATTCTCCGGGTCCAGGATCGGCGAGTTTTTCTGGTGGCCAAAATAGCCGCTCAGCCAGAACAGGAATGGGCCCCTGTCTTCCGTGGGAGTACCGTTCCAGAACTGTCCGCAAGTCATGGTCGAGAAGTCGACCGCCGGCAGCGCTCTGGGCACCGCCTTGGCGCCATGGAACGAGCAGACCAACAGGACGAAGCACAAGGCGGTTACCGATTTCATGACGTTTCCTCCGAGGATTCCGGGTCATTGCCGCAGCCCGATCCGGGTTGTCTACCAGCATTTTGCCCGCCTGGCCAATCCCGGCCAGGTGTCCTGGATTGCCGGATCACGCACCTCATGGCGTGTCCTTGGGCCTGTCGAGCTCGCGGTTGTCGACATAGCGGATCGCGATCGGCCGGCCGGCGATCGCGCCGCCCAGTCCGCCGGAGAATTTCAGCGGCACGCAGGCGTCGAGCGAGCTATTGATGGCCTTGAGGTAGGTGGCGCGGGTATCGGCGGAAAGGCCCGAGGTGGCAAAGGTCATGCGCGGCGGCCCGATCATGTCGCCGTCGCGCTTGAAACTGAAGCGCACCGTCATCTGCGTGCCGGCCTGCGCGGCGTCCGGCGGCGGCGGCGACCAGCAGGAGCGCAATTCCGCGAACAGATCGCCGATGCTGTCGAGATCGTGGTCGGGCTTCTGGTACTTGGCGGCGTCTTGCTGCGACGGCACGGTTTCGATGGTGAGCTGCAAATTCTCGCCATAGGGATAATCGATGTCGGGAATGCAGGGCCCGTGATTGAACACGCTGCAGAAGGAGGGCGTGCACGGCCGCCCCGCCAGCACGTTGCAGGGCGAGTGGGAAAACGGTACGGGATTGATCTGGCGCCGGTGCCAGGCATTGGCCGAACCGGCAACTGCAAATCCCGCGATGGCGACGATGACAGCGATAACGATGCGCCGGAGCATGCAAGCAGCCTCAAAGGCAACACCGGTAGAATGTGGTGCCCCGCGAGCGGTATCAAGCGTGCATCATTCACATCTGCGCGTTCATGCCCGACGCCTCGCGAGGCCGCGCCTCCCGCCCCGCCTCAGCCCTTCTTCTTCACATCCTTGATGCTGGAGAAGGTGATGCCCTCGGCCCGTTCCCTTGTATAGCCGAGATAGAATTCGTTCTTGGCCAGGAACACCGGATCGCCATCGACATCGTCGGCGACGCCGGAGCCGTTGGCGGCGATGAAGGCCTCCAGCTTCTTGCGGTCGTCCGACGAAATCCACCGCGCCAATTGAAACTCGCTGACCTCGAATTCGACCGGCAGCGAATATTCGGCATCGAGCCGCGCCTTCAGCACGTCGAGCTGCAGCGGGCCGACCACGCCGACCAGCGCCGGGGCGCCGTCGCGCGGCCGGAACACCTGCACCACGCCCTCCTCCGACATCTGCTGCAGGGCTTCCTTGAGCTTCTTGGCCTTCATCGCATCGGTCAGCCGCACCCTGCGGACGATTTCCGGCGCGAAGCTCGGCACGCCGACAAAGGAGAGATCCTCGCCTTCGGTCAGGGTGTCGCCGATCCGCAGCGTGCCGTGGTTGGGAATGCCGACCACGTCGCCGGCAAAGGCCTCGTCGGCCAGCGCGCGGTCCTGCGCGAAAAAGAACTGCGGGCTGGACAGCGACATGTTCTTGCCGGTGCGCACCAGCCTGGCCTTCATGCCGCGGGTGAGCTTGCCCGAGCACAGCCGCGCGAACGCGATGCGGTCGCGGTGGTTGGGATCCATGTTGGCCTGGATCTTGAACACGAAGGCGCTCATGCGCGGCTCCGACGCCTCGACCTTGCGCAGGTTGGAGTCCTGCGCGCGCGGCGGCGGCGCGAAGCGGCCGAGGCCCTGCAGCAGGTCGCCGACGCCGAAATTGCGCAGCGCGCTGCCGAAATACACCGGCGTCAGGTGGCCCTCGCGGAACGCCTCGAGCTCGAACGGCTTGCAGGCCTCCGACACCAGCGCCAGTTCGTCCTTGATCGCGGCGACGTCGAGATTGGCATTGCGGCCGGCAAGTTCGGAAATGTCGATCTTGAGCGCCGCGCCGGTCTTGGCGCCGCCGCCCTCGAGCAGCCGCACCCCGCCGGTCTCGACGTCATAGGTGCCGAGGAAATCGCGGCCGCGGCCGACCGGCCAGGTCATCGGCGTGGTGTCGAGCGCCAGCGTCTTCTCGATCTCGTCCAGCAGATCGAAGGTGTCGCGGCTGTCGCGGTCCATCTTGTTGATGAAGGTGATGATCGGGATGTCGCGGAGCCGGCACACCTCGAACAGCTTGCGGGTCCGCGCCTCGATGCCCTTGGCGGCGTCGATCACCATCACCGCGGAGTCGACCGCGGTCAGCGTGCGGTAGGTGTCCTCGGAAAAGTCCTCGTGGCCCGGGGTGTCAAGCAGGTTGAACACCAGGCCCTCGAATTCGAAGGTCATCACCGAGGTGACCACCGAGATGCCGCGCTCACGCTCGATCTTCATCCAGTCGGAGCGGGTGTTGCGGCGTTCGCCCTTGGCCTTGACCTGGCCGGCCAGATTGATGGCGCCGCCGAACAGCAGCAGCTTTTCGGTCAGCGTGGTCTTGCCGGCGTCGGGATGCGAGATGATCGCAAACGTCCGCCGCCGCGCCACCTCGGCGGCGAGCGGCGAACTGGACGGCGATTCGGCGGCAACGGCAAGGTCGGACATCAGCGAGCCTGTGGCAGGGAAACCGGGCCGGATCAAGCAGGATCGGCAAACGGCATGGGGAACTGGCATATAGGAATGGCGCGACCTAACTCCAGCCGCCGGCCGGAGCGCCTAGCGCAGCAGCAGGACCGACCAGTAGGCCAACGCCGCGACCATGGCCGCGGCCGGGATGGTAATGACCCAGGCATAGACGATCGAACTGGCCACGTTCCAGCGCACCGCCGAGACCCGCCGGGCCGAACCGACCCCGACAATCGCGCCGGTGATGGTGTGGGTGGTGGAGACGGGAACCCCGAGCCAGGTGGCGATGAACAGGGTCGCCGCCCCGCCGGTCTCGGCGCAAAATCCCTGCATCGGCGTCAGCTTGGTGATTCTCAGCCCCATGGTGCGGACGATGCGCCAGCCGCCCATCAGGGTGCCCATCGCCATCGACGCCTGGCAGGCTAGCACCACCCAGAACGGCACCGAGAAATGCTCCCCGAGATGGCCCTGCGAGTAGAGCAGCACGGCGATGATGCCCATGGTCTTCTGCGCATCGTTGCCGCCATGTCCCAGCGAATAAAGCGACGCGGAGGCGAACTGCAGGATGCGGAAGGCGCGGTCGACCGCAAACGGCGTCGACCGCACCGACGCCCAGGACACGATCGCGACCAGCACCAGCGCCAGCAGGAACCCGAGCAGCGGCGACAGCACGATGGCCAGCAGGGTTTTCGACAACCCGCCCCAGACCGCGGCCGACAGCCCCGCCTTGGCCATTCCGCCGCCGACCAGGCCGCCGATCAGGGCATGCGAACTGCTCGAGGGGATGCCGAGGCCCCAGGTGATCAGGTTCCAGACGATCGCGCCCGTCAGGGCGGCGAAGATCACCTGCGCGTCGATCACGCTGGGCTCGATGATCCCGACGCCGATGGTCTGGGCGACGTTCAGCCCGAACACGCCGAAGGCGACGAAATTGAAGAACCCCGCCCACAGCACCGCATAATGCGGCCGCAGCACCCGGGTCGAGACGATGGTCGCGATCGAATTGGCCGCGTCATGCAGCCCGTTGAGGAAGTCGAACAGCAGCGCGACTGCGATTAATCCGACCAGGATCGGAAGACCAAGCGTGGCGTCCACTGCGCGGCCCCTGCCCTATACCTGTTCGATGACGATGCTGTTGATCTCATTGGCAACGTCGTCGAACCGGTCGGCGACCTTCTCGAGATGGTCGTAGATTTCGGCGCCGACGATGAAATCCATGGCGTTGGCGTTGCGGTGCTTGAGGAACAATTCCTTCAGCCCGATATCGTGCAGGTCGTCGACCCGGCCTTCCAGCTTGGTCAGTTCCTCGGTGATCGCGGTCAGCATCGCGACATTTTCGCCGATCGACTGCATCAGCGGCAGCGCGCGGCCAACCAGGTTGGCACATTCCACCAGCAGCGTTCCGATCTCGCGCATCGGCGGCTCGAAGCTGCGCACCTCGAACAGCACCACCGCCTTGGCGGTCTGCTGCATCTGGTCGATCGCGTCATCCATCGAGGTGATGAGATTCTTGATATCGACGCGGTCGAACGGGGTGATGAAGGTGCGGCGCACCGCGGTCAGCACCTCGCGGGTGATGTTGTCGGCGTCGTTCTCGAACTGATTGACGCGCTGGCAGAATACCGGGGTTTCCTCGCCGCCGCGCAGCATGTCCTGCAGCGCCAGCGCGCCCTGCACCACGGTGCGGGAATGCCGGGCAAACAGTTCGAAAAACCGCTCCTCCCTGGGCAGAAAGGCACGAAACCAACGCAGCATCCGAATGTCCAAGGTTCGCGGAAATGCCCCGGCCAGGGCGCCTGTCACAGTACCGTCATAAACCATTTACCCGGCACCGCGCCAAGCCGGCCAGGCGCGGGAACGCGGTCATCCACCGCTTTGTCGCGTTCCCGGCTCTGCGGCGCAGCGTGAAGAACGCCGCACCGCGTCCGGGACACCGGATCTAGAGCGATCGCCGGAAATAATGCGCGATTTCGCCGATCACGCCGCGGCGGAAGGTCAGCACGCAGACCACGAAGATCACGCCCTGGATCACCGTGACCCATTGCCCGAAGCCGGCCAGATATTGCTGCATGGCGATGATGACGAAGGCCCCGACCACCGGACCGAACACGGTGCCGAGACCGCCCACCAGGGTCATCAGCACGATTTCGCCCGACATGCTCCAGTGCACGTCGGTGAGCGAAGCGTTCTGGGCGACAAACACCTTCAGCGCGCCGGCAAAGCCGGCCAGCGTTCCCGACAGGATGAAGGCCAGCAGCTTGTAGTGGTCGGTCTTGTAGCCGAGCGAGATCGCGCGCTGCTCGTTTTCCCGGATCGATTTCAGCACCTCGCCGAAGGGCGAGTTGATGGTGCGAAAGATCAGCAGAAAGCCGATCAGGAAGCCGGCCAGGATGACGTAATAAAGCACCGTCGGGTTGGTCAGGTTGAAGATGCCGAACAGATAGCCCTGCGGAATGCCCTGGATGCCGTCCTCGCCGTGGGTGAACGGCGTCTGCAGATAGATGAAATACAGCAGTTGCGACAGCGCCAGCGTGATCATCGCGAAATAGATGCCCTGGCGCCGGATCGCGATCAGGCCGGTGACGACGCCAAGTCCGGCGGCCGCGGCGGTGCCGACCAGGATTCCGAGTTCGGGGGTAAGGCCCCAGACCTTCAGCGCATGCGCGGTGACGTAGCCCGCGGTGCCCAGAAACATGGCGTGGCCGAACGACAGCAGCCCGCCATAGCCGATCAGCAGGTTGAAGGCGCAGGCCAGCAGCGCAAAGCACAGCGCCTGCATCACGAAGAACGGGTAGACCCCGGTCAGCGGCACGATCAGCAGCAGCGCCGTCATGAGGCCGAACGCGATCATCTCGTCGCGCACGGCGCGCGGGGTCGCCGGCAAGGTATCGTCGGTCGTGACCGTCATGTCAGTTCGCCCGTCCCGTCAATCCCGAAGGCTTTACCAGCAGCACCAGCACCATCAGCACGAATACCACGGTGTTGGAGGCCTCCGGATAGAAGTATTTGGTCAAGCCCTCGATCACGCCGAGCGCAAAGCCGGTGACGATCGATCCCATGATCGACCCCATGCCGCCGATCACCACCACCGCGAACACCACGATGATCAGGTCGGCGCCCATCAGCGGCCGCACCTGGTTGATCGGCGCCGACAGCACCCCGGCCAGCGCCGCGAGGCCGACGCCGAGCCCGTAGGTCAGGGTGATCATCCGCGGCACGTTGATGCCGAAGGCGCGCACCAGCGTCGGGTTTTCGGTGGCGGCGCGCAGATTGGCGCCGAGCCGGGTCCGCTCGATCAGGAACCAGGTCAGCAGGCACACCACCAGCGAGAACACCACCACCCAGCCGCGATAGATCGGCAGGTACATGAAACCGAGATTCATGCCGCCCTTGAGCTCATCGGGGATCGAATAGGGCAGCCCGGACGAGCCGAAGAAGTTCTGGAACACGCCCTGGATGATCAGCGCCAGGCCGAAGGTCAGCAGCAGCCCGTAGAGATGGTCGAGGCCTGACAGCCATTGCAGCATGGTCCGTTCCAGGATCATGCCGAAAATGCCGACTGCGATCGGAGCGATGATCAGCGCCGGCCAGTATCCGATATTGGCGGCGTTGAGCAGGAAGTAGGCGCAGAACGCCCCCATCATGTAGAGCGCGCCATGGGCGAAATTGATGATGTTGAGCATTCCGAAGATCACCGCGAGGCCGAGACTGAGCAGCGCGTAGAACGAGCCGTTGATCAGTCCGACCAGCAGTTGGGCGTAAAGGGCCTGCATGAATCTTTCTCGCGCTCAACGTCAAAAGGACCGGCGCTCCGGCGGCACCATGCCGCCGGAGCGCAGCGATTACTTCTTCAGCAGTGGACAGGTGCTCTTGTCCAGCGGCGTGAAGGCTTCGTTCGCCGGGATGGTGGCGACCAGCTTGTAGTAGTCCCACGGGGCTTTCGACTCCGAGGGCTTCTTGACCTCGAACAGATAGGCCGGATGGATGGTGCGGCCGTTCGGCTCGATGCTGCCCTTGCCGAACAAGGCATCGTCGGTCGGCATTTCCTTCATCTTGGCGACCACCTTGGCGCCGTCATGCGGATTGCCGCCGAGCGCTTCCAGCGCCTTGAAGTAATGCAGCAGGCTGGAATACACCCCCGCATGCACCATGGTCGGCATGCTGTGGTTCTTCATGCGCTCCTGGAAGCGCTTGGCGAAGGCGCGGTCCTGGTCGTTCAGGTCCCAGTAGAAGGTCTCGGTGAAGTTGAGGCCCTGCGCGGTGGCCAGACCGAGCGAATTGACGTCGGTGATGAACAGCAGCAACGCGGCGAGCTTCTGGCCGCCGGCGGTGATGCCGAACTCGGCGGCCTGCTTGATCGCGGTGGTGGTATCGGCGCCGGCATTGGCCAGGCCGATGACCTTGGCCTTGGAGGCCTGGGCCTGCAGCAGGAAGGACGAGAAGTCCGAGGTGCCGAGCGGATGCTTGACACCGCCGAGCACCTTGCCGCCCGCCGCCTGCACCGCCGCGGTGGTATCGCGTTCGAGGGCGGCGCCGAAGGCATAGTCGGCGGTGAGGAAGAACCAGGTATCGCCGCCGCTCTTGGCCAGCGCCGAGCCGGTGCCGTGCGCCAGCGTATAGGTGTCGTAGGTCCAGTGGATGGTGTTCGGCGTGCACTGCGCGTTGGTCAGGTCGGAGCTGCCGGCGCCGGAATCCAGCAGGACGCCGTTCTTTTCCTTCACCAGGTTGCTGACCGCGAGCGCCACGCCGGAATTCGGAACGTCGACGATGACGTCGACCTTCTCGACGTCGAACCATTGCCGCGCGATATTGACGCCGACGTCGGGCTTGTTGAGGTGGTCGCCGGAAATGATGTCGATCTTCCAGCCCTTGGCCGTCATTCCGGAATCCTCGACCGCCATCTGCGCGGCCAGCGTCGAGCCGGGACCGCCGAGGTCGGCGTAGAGCCCGGACTGATCGCTCAGCGCGCCGATCTTCACGGTCTTGTCCTGCGCCAGGGCCAGGTTGCCGCCGGCAAGCGCCAGCGCCGTCCCGAGCAGCAGCGTGGAAATCATTTTCTTGTTCTTGTTCTTCATGTCGTCTTCCCTTTTGATCGTGTCGTTTTGTTTTCAGACGCCGAGATAGGTGTGAAGCTTGTCCATGTTGGCCGACAGCTCGGCATTGGCGAAACCATCGATGATCTTGCCGTGCTCGACGATGAAAAAACGGTCGGCGACGGTGGCGGCAAAGCGGAAATTCTGCTCGACCAGGAGGATGGTGAAGCCCTCCGACTTGAGCCGGGCGATGGTGTGGCCGATCTGCTGGATGATGACCGGCGCGAGGCCTTCGGTCGGCTCGTCCAGCATCAGGAACCGGGCGCCGGTACGCAGGATCCGCGCGATCGCCAGCATCTGCTGCTCGCCGCCGGACAATTTGGTGCCCTGGCTGTTGAGCCGCTCCTTGAGGTTGGGAAACAGCTCGAAGATCTGATCCAGCGACAGCCCGCCCGGGCGCACGATCGGCGGCAGCATCAGATTCTCGCGCACGTCGAGGCTGGCGAAAATGCCCCGCTCCTCCGGACAGAAGGCGACGCCCATGCGGGCGATCCTGTCCGACGAGGTCCGGATGATCTCGGAATCGTTGAAGCGGATCGAGCCGGTGCGCTTGCCGATGATCCCCATCACCGATTTCAGCGTCGTGGTCTTGCCGGCGCCGTTGCGTCCGAGCAGCGTCACGACCTCGCCGGCATTGACGTCGAAATCGACGCCGTGAAGGATGTGCGACTCGCCGTACCAGGCCTGCAGATCCCTGACCGTCAGCACCGGTTTGCCGGGCGGTAGCGTGGCCGCGGTCTTGGCTGCGGCTTCGGCTTTCACGTCAGCCATGCCCGGCTCCCAGATAGGCTTCCTTGACGCGCTCGTCCCTGGACAGGTCGGCATAATTGCCTTCCGCCAGCACGTGACCGCGGGTCAGCACGGTGATGATATCGGACAGGTTGGCCACCACGCTCAGATTGTGTTCGACCATCAGGATGGTGTATTTCGAGGAGATCCGCTTGATCAGCGCGGCGATCTTGTCGATGTCCTCATGGCCCATCCCGGCCATCGGCTCGTCGAGCAGCATCATTTCCGGATCGAGCGCCAGCGTGGTCGCGATTTCCAGCGCGCGTTTGCGCCCATAGGGCATCTCGACCGCCGGCGTGGTTGCAAATTCGCTGAGGCCGACATCGTCGAGCAGTTCATGGGCGCGGCCGTTGAAGCGGTCGAGCACGGTCTTGGAGCGCCAGAAGTCGAACGAGTGTCCGTGCTGGCGCTGCAGGGCCACCCGCACGTTCTCGAGCGCCGTCAGATGCGGGAACACGGCCGAGATCTGGAACGAGCGGACCAGCCCGAGGCGCGCCACGTCGGCCGGCGCCAGCGCGGTAATATCCTGTCCCTTATATAGAATCTTGCCCGCGGACGGCTTCAGGAATTTGGTCAGAAGGTTGAAGCACGTGGTCTTGCCGGCCCCGTTCGGACCGATCAACGCGTGAATGCTGCCACGGCGAACCCTCAGACCGACATCGCGAACGGCAAAAAAGCCCGCGAATTCCTTGGTCAATCCATGGGTTTCGAGAATGAACTCATCGGCCAATCAAGTTTCCCCCATCGGCCATCGTCGCGAAGCCCCCCTCGCGCGCGGCCAATTTTCCCTTGCCGGCAGGTTCCCTGGACGCCTTGGAATTCCGTCCCGGGCCGGCCGCCTCCGGCCGGTATATGCCTTCAACGGCCGGGGTTGCGCAAGGCGGAAAGCTGGGCATCCGCCACAGCGAACAGCGGCCCGGTCGCGCCATCGGTCCGATGGCCCGGGGCGGCCGGGGCTCGGGCCGGCGGGTTTTCAGCGGCTGCCGTCGAGCTAAACCGAAAGTCTCCATTAAGGCTATTTCGACGCATTTTAGCTTCTTCATCAAAAATTTGCGCCCGACCCCGATGGTGACGTGTTTTTGCAGCGACGGCGGTGCAGCCTTGGAATTCCAGAGCGCCAACCTCACGATCGTCAAATCGATCAAGCAGCGGGACCTGCTGAACACCTGGCTGCGGCTCTATGCCCGCGAGCAGCAATTGCCGCGCGTCGAGGAATTTCAGCCCTCGCGGCTCGACGAAGAACTTCCGGACCTGGTTTATTATACCGTCGAGAACACCCGATCGCCGCCGCTGCTGATGATCCAGAGCGACGGCACGCGGATGTCGAGCGCCTATGGTCACACCGGCAAGGGCCGCTATCTCGACGAATTTCTCGGCGCCCGCCTCGTCCCCGTGGTGATGCCGGTCTACCATGAATGCCTGAAGCGCGCGCTTCCGGTCTACACCATCTCGGACATCGACGACAGCTACGGGCGGATCGTCGCCTATGAGCGGCTGCTGATGCCGTTCGCCGAGGGCGGCGCGGTCACCCACGTGATCGCCTCGCTCAAGACCATCAGCGAAGACGGCGGTTTTGAAATCAGGAATCTGATGCGGGGCAACCAGACGCTGCCGACCGCGAAGCTGCGCTGCGTGATCGATCGCGACCTGTTCCACCGCTCGCCCGGCCGGATCGCGGCCGGCGACGTCATCGAATTCAGTTAGCCCTGGAATGCAATTCGAGAGCGCCGACCCCTCGGTGGTACGAGCCATCAAACAGCGTGTTCTGCTCGACGCCTGGCTGCGTGCGCTCGGCAAATCGCGTGCCCTGCCCGTCCTCAGGGACTACCAGCCCTCCGGCATCGAGGAAGAATTGCCGGAAATGATGCGGTTCGATGTCGGCGGCGAGGCCGCCGGTGCTCGGTTTCTGATCAACCAGGAAGGCTCGCGGCTCGCCGCCACTTACGGCAACGAACATATCGATCCCGCGCAGCGTACCAACCGCTATCTCGACGACGCCATCGGGCCGGAATTATACGCCCGCGTGGCCCCGTGTTACCGCGCTTGCCTGGCGCGCAAGCGGCCGGTCTATTCGATCTCGACGGTGCACGACGCCGACGGCAGGGATGTCTCCTACGAGCGGCTGCTGCTGCCGTTCGGGAGCGCGGAAGCCGTCGAGCAGATCGTCGGCTCGTACAAGGCGATCAGCATCGACGGCGGTTTCAAGCTTACCAACCTGATGGGCGTCAGGCCCCAGGCAACGCCGGTCATCGTCGTCAGGGCCGTCATCGACCGGGCTTCCGTCCGCGGTGCCGCCAGCCACCGCGCGTCGAGCGAGGTCATCGAGCTGAGCTAGACCTTTCGCGACGCGACCCGCCCGGGCGCGCCACTTCACCGGCGTAGACCTCCGGCTTGAAACCCGCGAGCAATTTGCCATCGAGATCGAGCACCGGCCGCTTGATCATCGAGGGCTGCGCCAGCATCAGCGCGATGGCCTTGCGTTCGTTGAGGCCTTCCTTGTCGCCGTCGGGCAACTTGCGGAACGTGGTGCCGGCGCGGTTGAGCAGGGTTTCCCAGCCGAGTTCATCGCACCAGTGCTTCAGCTTGTCCTTGGCGATGCCCTCGGTCTTGTAGTCATGGAAGCGGTAAGGAACACCATGGCCGTCGAGCCAGGCGCGCGCCTTCTTCATGGTGTCGCAGTTCTTGATGCCGTAGAGGGTGATGGTCATGTCGGTTGCTTCCGGGAATTTGGTTGCGTGGCCTAGCTGGGCGCGCCGTCGTCGAGACTGACGATCACGGCGGCGTTGGCAATGATGATGGCATCGCCGCCATGCTCCGCCGGAATCTCGAGCCCGCCCCTGACCGCCGTGACGGTGACCGTTCCGTAGGGCAGTTCAGTGGCGACCGCTGAGGTGTCGACCGCGCCGGGGTCGGGTACGCCGATGGTGACATCGACGAACATATCGTTGGCGGTCTTGCCCAGCATCCGGAAGAATCCGACGCTGGAGTGGCGGATGGCGTCGGAGACCGCGCGCCTCGCCGCCTTGGTGGCGTCGCGGCCGTGGACGTCGACGCCCATGCCCATTTCGGTGATACAGCGCACGCGTGCCATCGGGGGCCTGCCTTGGTTGAGGGTGCGAGGGGACCGGTCTCTTGGGAGCTGCCTCATGCCGCACAGATCGTCCGCGGCGGCTTCCCGTCAAGTCATAGACCACGCGGTCGACGGGTTGAAGCGCGATTTTGGCGACGTTTGGTCAGGCGGGCATCAAGGTCGCGAAAGGATCGAGGACGACGACAATGGCTCGAAATGCCTGAGCTTACGTGTCAGGATCGTCGCCCGTGATGCCGCGCGCGAGCGGCGACGATGGGTGTCGGCGAGTCCGGGTGCCTGACCTTGCCCCCGCGCCCGATCCGCCGGGCGGGAAGCGGGGAAAAGCCGCGGGAAGCGAGGATAATCACTCGCCGATCGGCGAAGGCATTTTTGCAACACCCGCGGCGGCGATCAGGGCGCAGCGCCCTCGCCCGCGGCCTTCCCGTCCGGCGCCAGCACGAGTTGCGCGTCGTCGACGATGTAGCGGACGTAGCGGTAGTCGCGGATGAAACTGATGCGGCCGTCGCGCCACTCGAGCCACATCACGTAACTCGGCTTCGGGTCGCCTCGGTCGACGAACACAGCGATCACTTCCCGGCCCTCGAGCCAGGCCGGGGCGAGCCAGACGCCCTCGAATGTGGCGTAAATGCCGAAGAACATGCCGACATCCGCCGCGCCGGCGCGAAGCGGATAGGTCGACTGATGCAGCTTGACATCGTCGGCCAGGAGCGCCCGCAGGCCGTCCCAGTCACGCCGGTTGAACAAGGCGACGTAGTGCGCCACGGCCGGTGACGACGGGTGCGGCGCCGGCTGCGCCGGCGCCGCGGCGTTGATGGCCTTGAGCCGGGCCCGCCCGCGGGCGAGGTGGGCCTTCACGGCGTTGACCGTGAGGTCGAGCAGCCCGGCAATGTCCTCGAGCGACTCGTCGAGGACGTCCTTCAGGATGACGACGCTGCGCTGCGTGGCGGGCAGCTCCGCAAACCGCGACACCGCGGTCTTGACCGCTTCCTGGCGCATCAGCATCTCCACGGGGTCGGGGCTGGCCGGGTCGGCGACCTCGTGGGCCGCCTCGATCGGCGCGGCCGCGCGGATCGCGCGGCTGCGCAACAGATCCATCGCGCGGTTGTGGGCGATCCGGAACAGCCAGGCGCGCAGCGGCGCGTCTTCCTGCAGTTCGTCCAGCGCGACCAGTGCGCGGGCGAAACTGTCCTGCACCACGTCCTCGCCCTCGATCACCGATCCCATCAGCCGCGCACAATAACGGTGCAATTCGGGTCGCAGCGCATCGGCCAGAGCGAGCAGCTCCGCCCGGCGTTCGCCGTTCGGCGGCGACCGTGCCGCACTCAAGCCGAAGCTCTCTCGATCATGGTGACTCCGCTGTCGCCCTGAGCCGGAAGGGGGAAGGTTCAGCATATTTCGGATCCTCAAGCTCGGTAACGACATTCTCGCCGAACCGGCGCCGTCCTGCTGCCCTTTCTCGGCCAGGGGCCGATTGAGGTTGGGAAGAACAGCCACGCCCGGCTCGGCTTGCGTCGTCACGATTTTATTCCCAGCTGTCGAGCTTGATTTCGTTCGGCCAGGGAGCGCCCTTGCCGGTCTCCAGCAGCGCCTTCAAGCTGAGCAGGAACACCGCCCATTTGGTGCTGCAATGGTGCATGAACTCCACCGGCTGCTTCCAGCCCTGATGCTTGAACAGGACGATGGTCCAGTCGCCTTCCTGTCTGAGATCGAAACTTATCCGGGTGCCGATCCATTCCGCGGGCCCGTCGACCACCTCCCACAGCACGTGCCTTTCGGGATCGAGCTCGAGAACCTTCATGTCGAAACCGCCGGCGCCAAAGCGGAATTGCAGCACGCCGCCGACCTTGGTTTCGCCGTGGGTGTCGCTCGTCCACCAGCCGGAAAGGCCATCGAGCGTGGTCAACGCCCGAAAGGTGGCCGCCAGCGACGACGATTCGATTCCGACCTTGTGTAAAATATCAACCATCCGGGTTTCCTCCTGCTGCAGGGTCCAACTGCAGGTTAAGACGATCGAGGCATGGAAAAGGAGTCAGCGCCGCCGCCGGGCCGCGGCTGAAGCGCTGGGCAAGGCGCGGCATGCGCCCGCAACCGGATCGGCGCCGAGGCCGGTGGCCGAACGCGGGTCGCAGCCGCGTGGCACCAGCCGCCGCGTGCGACGCCTTGCTGATCAGCCGTCCCGCGCGCCTGAAATTCCGAGAACGCGGTCGACCATCGGGCCGCACAGGCCGAGGTAGTTCGCGGGATCGCAGTGACGCCTGATCGCGTCCTTGCCGCCGAGGGCTTCGGCGATCTCCGGCAAGCCGGCGAGAATGTCGGCGAGCTGACCGCCGCCTTCGATGGCGTTGCGGCAGGCCTCGTAGACGACGTCGTGGGCCCTTTGCCGCCCGAGTTTCGGTGCGGCCGCCATCATCACGGCCTCCGCGACGATGAGGCCCCGGGTCAGGTCGAGATTTTCCCGCATCCGCGGCGCGTGGACGACGAGGCCGGCGAGCATGAACCTGGCGTTGGCCAGGGACGCGGCCGTCAGCAGGAAGCTTTCCGGCAGCGCCACCCATTCCAGATGCCAGGGCCCGGTGGCCCGCTCGAAATCGTGGATCATGCCGTCCAGCATCGCGGCGACATGCTGGCGCACGGCTTTCGCCGCGGCGAGCATCAGTTCGCTGGAAATCGGATTGCGCTTCTGCGGCATGGTCGAGGAGGCGCCGCGCCCCGGCACGAACGGCTCGGAGACTTCGCCGAATTCTGTCGCCGACATCAGCATCACGTCGGTCGCGATCTTGCCCAGGGTGCCGGTGATGAGCCCGAGCAAGGTCACCGACTCGGCAATGCCGTCCCGGGCGACGTGCCAGCTGATCGACGGCTGATACAGCCCGAGTTCCTCGCAGAACAGTTTCTGCATTTCGAGGCCGCGGTCGCCGACGGAGGCAAGCGTGCCGGCGGCGCCTGAGAATTCACCGAGCAGGATCCGCGGCAGCGCCTGATCGACCCGCTCGATATGCCGGTCGATGGACGACAGCCAGACCGCGGCCTTGTAGCCGAACGTCACCGGAAGGGCCTGCTGCAGATGGGTTCGCCCGGCCATCGGCGTGTCGCGGTATTTGCGGGCCATCGTCACGAGGATGTCACGGACCTCGCGCAGGTCGCGCCCGACGATTTGCATCGCGGCGCGGATCTGCAGCACATTGGCCGTGTCCATGATGTCCTGGGTGGTCGCGCCCCAATGCACGTAACCGCCGGCGTCGCCGGCGGCTTCCGCAAGCTGATGCACCAGCGGCAGGATCGGGTAGCCGACAATCTCGGTCTCGCGGCGCAGCTTTTCGACGTCGATCCTGATCGAGCGCGCCGCGGCGCCGATGGCATCGGCGGCGGATTGGGGCACCACGCCCAATCTTGCCTGCGCCCGGGCAAGCGCCACTTCGGCTTCGATATAGCGCCCGATGAGCGCGTCGTCGGCAAACACCGCGCGCATTTCGGCCGTCCCGAACATGTCGCGAAACAAGACCGAATCGAAAACCGTGCTTCCCATTGCGTCACCTCGCCGAAACTACCGTATTCGTCGCGGCGACGCGGCCAGGATCGGTTTCATTGCGTCCCCGCGGCGCGCGGCCGAGCTACGGGTGCATGCCCCAGACTCCGTCCTGCCCGCGCGAATGGCTGGAATGGGCGTGGTAGACTATGCCGTGCTGGCGCACAAACGCGCTCTGAGCCGGGCAGCCAGTCATTGCCCGCGGCAAACCGCCGGATGCCGCGTCGGTTGCCTCCTGTCTGCCGAGAGGCCGTTGCCTTTATCGTCCTGGCGCCGGCTTCCGATCCGATCAGGTTTTCGACGCTCGCTGCTGCCACGATTCCATGGAATCCTGCTCCGAGGCGATGCTGTCGAGGGTGCGGACAACCTTCTTCCAGCCCTGGCTCATGTTCCTGAAGGCCGTGTCGTTGGTCGGAAGCACGAAGCCGGAATGCACCAGGCGAAGCCGCGTGCCGTTCTCGACCCGGGAAAGGATGAAGCTGACGACCGTGTCCAGCCGGGAGCCATAGCCGACATTTGCCTCGTGCCCGCCCTTCCAGGCATAGACCAGACGCTGGTTCGGGATCACCTCCAGCACCTGGCAGTGAATGATGCCGTCCCACGCCCCGGCCGGCGTCGTCTGATAGGTGAAGCGCTTGCCCGCCTCCGGCTCGAAACCGGTCGCCGGCATCTTCAGCCAGCGCGCGATCAGTTCGCCTGTCGTCAGCGTTTTCCAGATCGTCTCCGGCGCATGCGGAAAAACCTCCTCGACCACGATATCCTGCGTGTCCGATTTCAGCGCGGCATCATTCATGGATCGATCTCCTTCAACAGGATTCTGAGGTTGGCAAAGCGGTCGCGCCAGAACAGGCCGTAATGGCTCATCCAGTCGACCAGCGGCGCGAGGCCCTGCGGCTCGGCGCGATAATAGACGTGGCGGCCCTCGGGACGCTCGGCGACCAGGCCGGCCTGCTTCAATGACCTGAGGTGCTGGGAGACCGCGCCCTGCGTCACCCCACTGCCCCGCGTCAGCTCGGCCACGGTGATCTCGTCGGAATTCACGATGCGCTCGAACACCGCCCGCCGGGTAGGGTCGGCAAGGGTGCGCATCACGGCATCGACTGTGGCTGCTGCCATCATGCCAACACATTAGCTGTTGCTAATGCATTAGTCAATACTAATTTATTGTGGCCGGCTTCACGCCGGCACCGGTACCGGCTGGCTGCCGCCCCGGGCAAACGGCCTGAACGTCAATGCGATCAGGAACGCGCCAATTCCGACCGCCCAGGAGCCGATATAGAGCCACGCGTAACTGGCAAAGCTGTCGTAGATCAGGCCGCCGGCAACCGGGCCCGTCGCCATGCCGAGACTGCCGGCCATCGCCGTGCCGCCGATCACGGTGCCCATCATCCGCAGCGGAAAATTCTCGCGCATCAACACCGCATAGAGCGGCATGGTCCCGGCATAGATGAAGCCGAACAGCGCCGCCACGGCGTAGAACGCGGCGAGTTCGCGCACGAAGACGTAACCGAGCGCGCCGAACGCCTGGGCGAGCAGGCCGCAGACCAGCACGCGCCTGGCGCCGAAGCGGTCGCCGAGCAGGCCGAAGGCGATCCGGCCGCCCATTCCGGCCAGTCCCTCGACGCTGTAGATCGTGACCGCCGACATCAACGGAATGCCGCAGGTCACCGCATAGCTCACGGTGTGGATGATCGGTCCCGAATGCGTGGCGCAACACAAAAAATTGGTCGCAAGCAGGATGATGAATTGCGGCGAACGCAGCGCCTGCGCGCGCGACATCTCGGAAGGCGCGCCATCGCCGGCAATTGCGGGGCCCCCGCTCGCGGCCGCCGGCGGGCGACGCACCAGCAGCGAGACCGGGATCATGATCGCTGCGACGACGGCGGCCAGCACCTGCATCGAGGTTCGCCAGTCATGGCTGGAGACCAGCCAGGCGGCGAGCGGCGACATGATCAGCGGCGCCATCCCCATGCCCGCCGAAACCAGCGAGACCGCGAGGCTGCGATGGGTGTCGAACCATCCGGTGACGCAGGCCATCATCGGCGCGAAGATCGCGGCGGTCGAGCCGCCGACCATCAGGCCGAACATGATCTGGAATGCCAGCAACGACGGCGCCCGGCTGGCCAGCGCCAGGCTTGCCGCCAGCACGATCGACCCGGTCAGCACCACCGGCAGCGGTCCGAAGCGGTCCGACAGGGTGCCCCAGATCATGCTGGTGAACGCTATCGCAAGGAAGCCGACCGTCATGGCGCCGGACACCCCGGTTACCGACCAGCCGGTCTCCCGCGCGATCGGCTGCAGGAACACCGGCAGCGAAAACATGCCGCCGATCGCGACGCAGCCCAGCAGGCCTCCGGCCGCGACGATCACCCAGCGATAGCGGGAATGGCTCATTGCTGATCTCCGATGCAGACATCTCCGCGTGGAAGACGAATGGGACTGGGCGGAACCGACAGCTTGACGGGTTTGGGTGATCTTTTTCGGGCGCAGTTCGGACCCGACGTTAGCGCATTTCACCGGTCAACCGCGCGGAAGACCGCCACGCTATTCCACCCGCGCTCGGGCACGGCACGGTGCCAGCCGGCACATCGTCGACGTGGTCGCTTGCTTGCGGACCGATCCGTGGCGCGGAAAAGTTGCAAGGGGCTTTGGCGCCAACAACTCGGCGGGTCGTTATCGACCCGCCACTCATTTGGCGTGCTGGAAACCGCTTCGGCTCAGCAATACCGGCAGCCGCCCCACGACAGGCAGCAGCCTCCATAGCCGCAGCCGCCCCAAGCGCCCCAGCCGCCGCAACCGCCGCAGCCGCAGCCTCTGCAGCCACAGCCGCGACATCCACCGCCGCCACCGCAGCCGCGACACCCTCCGCCGCCACCCCGACATCCACCACAGCCGCCGCAGCCGCGCGCGACCTGCATGAGGCCGCCGCTGCCGCTTTCCTTGTCGAAGACGTAGAATGTCGCCAGACTGACGTCCGCGATTTCCTCTTCGCTGAGAACGAAGCGTTGATTGGGCGAGGTGTTCAGAGATTGCGGAATGTTCGCGGTCGCACCCGTGGATGCGGAGGCGCTTGCCCCCAGCGAAAGACCCAGTCCGGCGGCGCCGAGGGCCGGCACAGCCGCGGCTTTGGTCAAACGCTTCCGCTTCGAAGCTTGCTTCACCCGGGACATGCAGCACTCCTCCATGCCAGTGTTCAGGACGGAAAGATTTTACCTGTGTTCGGCTTGCAACGGGAAGATTTTACGTTTGGCTCATGCACCCTGCAAGCTGGAACGAGTTCACAACTGGTTGCTTCATCCTCGGGTTCCGTTCATGTCGATGAACAGCGCGCCGCTTCGTCATGATCAAGTTTGCATCCATGGCGGCCGCCGATCCACCGCCATATCGGGCACCGCCGGAGTTGTGTGAATGGTTGATCAATCCGCCGTATTCGCCTGGTACGAGCTGCTGACGACCGACCTGTCGGCCGCGCAGTCCTTTTACGGCAAGGTGTTGGGATGGGGCGTGCAGGACGCATCGACCCCCGCCTTTGCCTACCGGCTTTTTGCAACCGGCGGGGTCCCTGTCGCGGGGCTTATGGAGCTGCCGCTCGACGGGCGGAAGAAGGGAGCGACACCGCGATGGATGGGCTATGTCGTGGTCGAGGATCTGGACGGGGTCGTCGATCGGCTCAGGCGTCTCGGCGGAACGGTCTACGTGCCGCCGATGGACAGCAATCTCGGCCGGCTCGCGGTGGTCGCCGATCCGCAGACCGCGTCGCTCGCTTTGATCGAGGGATTGAAATACGGCGACCCCGCTGCCGAGCCGGGCGGGCCTGGCCGCGTCGGCTGGCATGAACTGTTCGCCGGCGACGCAGAGGCGGCATTCGCGTTCTATGCGAGCCTGCTCGGTTGGCAGAAGGCCGAGCCCTTGGCGACGCCGATAGAGTCCTATCGGCTGTTCGGCGCGGGCGAACGGACGATGGGCGGCATGTTCAACAAGATCGCGAGCGCGCCGCTTCCGTTCTGGCTCTACTATTTTGAAGTCGCCGATCTCGACCGCGCCATGGATCGGGTGGGCGTGGAGGGCGGGCAGATTACGCGAGGGCCGATAGAATTATGGGCCGACATCTGGATTGCCCATTGCATCGACCCGCAAGGCGCCGTGTTTGCGTTACAGGGCAAGCGGACCAGGACCGGCCACGCCGATGGTCCGCAATCTGCTCCGCAGCTAGGCTGGTCGGCCAGGTGGGGCGACATCTCCACGCGCGGCCGGCTGCTCGGGATCAAGCCCAAAGGCAGCAGGGGCCGTTGAAACCCGTGCACCGGCCAAGGGGCCGCCCGGAAAAAGTTATGGCCTCGCCGCGAGGTCGGGCTCTAGAGTGACCCGCTCATCTGGAGGTTCGAACATGGCACGGCAGCTTTTCATCGCGATCGCCCTCATCGGCATCGGAGGGTTTTTCCATTCATCGGCAGAAGCAGGGACAGGCGCGTGGCAATGTGAGGATCAAGCTTCAAATTGCGTGGGCAGATGTGCCAACCCCGGTGCTGGAACCAATGACAACAGATGCATCAACCACTGCGACCGCCAGGTGACGAAATGCTTGATACGCGCGCATGACGCGCGCCGGCGGTGGTAGGCGACGACGACAGAGATCAGCTATCGCGCGCACGACCGGCCATGCCGATCCGTCCGATCATCCGCTACCCCGACGCCCGGCTTGCGCTGCCGGCGCAGCCCGTGACCGTGTTCGACGCCACGCTGCGCGACCTTGCCAGCGACCTGCTGGAGACCATGCACGCTGCACCGGGGATCGGGATCACCGCGCCGCACATCGGTATCTTGCTGCGGATCGTGGTGCTCGACCTCGATCCCATCGAAGGCGCGCGGACTTACGTCAATCCGCAGATCGCGTGGGCGTCGCCCGAAATGATGTTGCACCGGGAAGGCAGCGTCTCGATGCCCGGCGTCCATGACGAGATCCAGCGTCATGCCCGGATCCGGATCAGCTATCGCGACGTTGCGGGGGACATCCAGACCGAGGAATCGGAAGGCCTGCGCGCGGTCTGCCACCAGCACGAGATCGATCAGCTCGACGGCCTGTTCTGGATCACGCGGCTGTCCCGCCTAAGGCGCGAGCGGCTGGTCAAGCGTTTTGCGAAGCTGTCGCGGTGACCGAAGAGGGGCAGTGAAAACTGACCGCCATCACAATACGTTTCCACAAATGGATGTGTTGGCCTTCGCCTCCGGCTGATCCTGCTGCGGATCATGAAAGCCGCCCCTTCACAGGCCGCGATTCACGCCGGCGCCCCGGTCGGCTCTGACATCGCCACCCGGTCTCTTACGCTGGGACGCTCCAGCATCCCCTTGTACCAGGCCTGAAGTGCCTCGCACTCCGCCGGCACCGGCAGCTTCACGAGCCCCGCAAAGATCAAGCCGCCGATGACCGTGATGTCGGCCATCGAGAAGCCCTCCCCCGCGACGAACGGCTGCGTTTTCAGAATGCCATCGAAGTAGTGCATCCCCCTCACCGCCTTGTCGCGCTGATGCAATCCCCATTCGGCGTTCTGGTAGATCTCGACGTCGGGTCCAAGGCCCGGCGTGGCGTGGTGGAAATAGACACTGATGGCATCGAGCAACTCCAGTTCGGCGCGCTTGCTCATCATGTGGATCAAGCCCTTTTCGCGCGGCGTCCTGCCGGTCAGCGTGGGAGCGCCATCCAGCGCGTCGAGGTATTCGGTAATGGCGGTGCATTCGGCAAGGAAGGTGCCGTCGTCGAGCTCGAGCACAGGCAGCGTGCCCGAATAGTTCTTGGCAAGAAATTCGGGTTTCTTGTGCTCGCCCCGGCGAAGATCGACCGTCACGAAGCGGACCCGCGATTGCAGGTTCTTCTCGGCCAGGGCGATCCGGACGCGAGCTGGATAGGGGCCGGTCGGCCAATCATGGATTTTCATCATCGCTTCCCGATAATCTACCTGCCACATGGTAGAAAATCACAATAGATGCCGTGGTTGCGCAGTCAATCCCTATCTGTCACTTGGTAGGTAATTCATCGCAAAACCGTGTGAGGCCGAAAATGAGTTCAGGCTCCAGGGAAGCCATCCTGGCCGCCGCCCGGCGCAGCGCCCAGGCGCACGGCTATGGCGGCCTGAATTTTCGCGATCTTGCCGACGAGGTCGGCATCAAGGCCGCCAGCCTCTACCACCATTTCCCGAGCAAGGCCGATCTCGGGGCCGCGGTCGCGCGGCGCTATTGGCAGGACACCGCGGCTCACCTCGAGGCCATGTTGGCCGAAACCCCGGATCCGGCGCAGTGCCTGCGGCGATATCCCGAGGTGTTTCGCAAGGCTCTCGATAACGATAATCGCATGTGCCTCTGCAGCTTCATGGCCGCCGAGCATGACGACCTGCCGGAAGCGGTCAAGCAGGAGGTAAAGAGCTTTGCCGATGTCAATGTGGCGTGGCTGAGCAGGCTGCTCACCGCTGCGCGCCTGGTGCATTCCGGGGAGAGCGAAAGTCGGGCTCGCGCAATCTTCGCCGCCGTTGCTGGCGCGCAGCTGATGGCAAGGAGTCGCCGTGATATTTCGCTCTACGACTCGTTGATCGAAAGCTATCGCGCGGCGGGTCTGCTGCCGGCGTAGAGTTCGCGACCCGGCGCCTTGCAGCCTACCTGTCCGGCTGGTGACTGCCGAAGAAATCGACCAGGCTTTGCGGCGCGTTGTCGCCGAAGCACAGCTTGAAGATTCCTTCCGCCTGCGCGGGCGGCGGACGCGCTGCGGACGCGCCGCCTGGCAGAAGACGGCCCGGATGCATCACGCGTCCGTGCGGCTGTCAGCCAGACGATCTCCGGTGAGCCGCCAAGGAAAGGCGGCATCCTTGGCTGCGCTGCGCCGCTCTCCCCTTGTGGGCGCGGATCTCGATCTGGCCCGCCCCCGCGAGAAAGGGCGTAAAGTTCGGATTTGATGCGCTACCTGCTCGACACCGACATCATCAGCGACATCGCGAAGCTTTCTCCCTCGGCATCACTGCTGGCGTGGATGAGCGAGCAAGACGACGAGGACCTTTTCATTGCCTCGCTGACGGTTGGCGAAATCCGCCGAGGGATCCTTGAGAAGCCAGCCGGCAAGCGCCGCGATCAGCTTGAGGCCTGGTTCTCCGGGCCGGAGGGCCCGCAGGCACTGTTCGCTGGCCGCGTACTGTCCTTCGACGAGAACGCCGGCCTGGTCTGGGCGCGGCTCATGGCGGACGGCAAGGCACAAGGCCGCCCGCGCAGCGCGCTTGATGCGATCGTCGCCGCGGTGGCCGAGGCTCACGGCTGCACCGTCGTGACCGATAACGAAAAGGATTTTTCCGGCATCCGGGTCATCAATCCGCTGCGCGGAGCCGTGCGATGACCAATATTCGCGCCGTGCACATCAAGCCGGACCATCCAGGGCGGATCGGAGCCGTAATCCGCTGTCGTGACCTTGAAAAGGCGGGTTACGGCTGCGTCTACAACCCGCCCTTGTAGTAGCGAAACCAATTATAATCAGTTTGTTCCGTGAGGAATGGCCTGCCGCGGCGTGCATTCCGCGGCAGGCCGCTGGCGATCGGATCGTACCCGCCCTGAGCCGCTTTTGGCTGCTTCGTGGCGTGATCGCGTCAGCACCTTCATCGGACCGGGACGGTTGCCGGAACAATTTGGTCAGCTCTACAAGGCAGGGGCGAAGAAGATGACCCAGACTAGCATGACGACGGCTGGAATCGATCGTCGACGCGCTGATTTTGCGGATTATGCTGCGGCGCTGGCCGAGCCGATGAGGACCTTGTGACGGACGATGAAACGGCTGCGGCGGAATTGTCTTCCCCTGCCTCGGGGGCGGCGCGGCAGCGCGTCGGTGTGCTCGGGGCCACCGGCACCATCGGCCGCGCCACCGTCGGCGCGCTGCTGCGGCGCGGACATCAGGTGGTCTGCTTCGTCCGGGCCCGCGCCGGCGTCGGCGGATCGCTGACGCCGGCGGACAGCGCCAGGCTGTTCGACGGCGCCACGGTCCGGGTGGTGGATCCCGCCGATCCGACCTCGCTGCTCCACGACGGCTTTGCCGGCGAGCGGTTCGACGCCGTGGTGTCCTGCATGGCCTCGCGCACCGGCACGCCGGGGGATGCCTGGGCCATCGACCATCGCGCCCAGCTGAATGCGCTGGACGCGGCGCGGCAGGCGGGCGTCGGCCACTTCGTGCTGCTGTCCGCGATCTGCGTTCAGAAGCCGCTATTGGCCTTTCAACAGGCCAAGCTCGCCTTCGAGGCGGCGCTGACCGCGTCCGGCCTGCGCTATTCGATCGTGCGGCCGACCGCCTTCTTCAAGTCGCTGTCGGGCCAGATCGAGCGGGTGCGGCGCGGCCGGCCCTTCCTGGTGTTCGGCGACGGCACCCTGACCGCCTGCAAGCCGATCGGCGACGACGACCTGGCCGATTACATCGCCGGCTGCCTGGAGGACGCCGGCCGATGGAACCGGATCCTGCCGATCGGCGGCCCCGGCGAAGCGATCACGCCGCGCCAGCAGGGCGAGGCGCTGTTCGCGCTGCTGGGCCGCCCGCCCCGGTTTCGCTCCGCGCCGGTGGCCCTGCTCGACGTCATTGTCGCCGGCCTCGGCGCGCTGGGCCACATCGCGCCGAAGCTTTCGGACAAGGCCGAACTCGCCCGCATCGGCCGCGATTACGCCACCGAATCCAAGCTG
>Ga0302279_10001450_pt1 | contig 33524 bp, 38 predicted proteins | sample III_Bog_N3_3_FD_194541 | JGI IMG/M metagenome (GOLD analysis project Ga0302279, IMG submission 194541) | Peat permafrost microbial communities from Stordalen Mire near Abisko, Sweden - III_Bog_N3_3 | ecosystem: Environmental > Terrestrial > Soil > Wetlands > Peat | place: Sweden: Abisko...
CCTCCGTTCACTTGGCCGGGAGGAGCCGGCCTGGTTGTTCGCCAATACGCCATGGTGTCTGATTCCGGATGCCAAACCCTGACTCTCTCACGGCGTTGCATGGCGTCAACGCATGCCGGCGCGGCGCGGGGTGACGGCGTTAGCATTCACCGGCGCAGGACGGCCTGACCATGGCGAGGACTGCCGCCATCGACTTGCCGACGCGCGCAAGTCCGCCGTCCCACGAAAACAGGCCGAATCGATCGAACTCCGGCAGCACTTCGCCACGGGGGGTTACAAAGGTCGAGTGACAGACCAGCGTCGCGGGATCCGGCAGGATGGCCGGCTGCCAGAGAAACAGCGCCAGGTCCTTGCCGGGCCGATAGCGGCGGAGGCCCAGATCGCGCAGCGATTCGGGAGCCGCTATAAGTCCGGTTTCCTCGGCAAGCTCGCGCAGGGCAGCGGCGCGCGGGGCCTCACCGGGCTCGGCGACGCCCTTCGGGATGTCCCAGCGCGGCGAGCGCGTGGTGTGGCCCAGCAGCAGCCGGGTGCCGTCGGTGACGATCACGCCGCAACTGACGAGCTGCTCCAACACGCCCTCCCCGCACCCAACGCCGCCAGCTATACGGCAGCCATGACCCCCGACGAATTCCGCCGCTTCGGCCATCGCCTGATCGACTGGATCGCCGACTACCGCGAGACCGTTGCCCGCCACCCGGTGATGGCCCCGGTCGCCCCCGGCGACATCCGCGCGCAACTCCCGGCGACGCCACCGGCTGACCCCGAACCGATGGACGCGATCATCGCCGACCTGGATCGTATCGTGATGCCGGGCGTGACGCATTTCCAGTCGCCGCGGTTCTTCGGCTACTTCCCGGCCAACGCGCCGCTCGCCTCGGTGCTGGGCGACTTGGCCAGCAGCGGGCTGGGCGTGCTCGGCTTGTCCTGGCAGTCCGGCCCGGCGCTGACCGAGCTGGAGGAGGTCGTCACCGACTGGATGCGCCAGATGGTCGGGCTGTCCCCGGCGTGGAGCGGCGTGATCCAGGACACGGCTTCCGCCTGCACGCTGGTATCCCTGATCTCGGCCCGCGAGCGCGCCACGGACTACGCGCTGGCGCGCGGCGGCCTGCAGGCGGAGGCGGCGCCGCTGGCGGTCTATGTATCCGAACATTCACACAGCTCGGTGGAGAAAGGCGCGCTGCTCGCCGGCTTCGGGCGCGAGACGGTGCGTGTGGTGCCGCATGACGGCGCCTATGCCATGCGGCCGGACGCGCTGGACGCCATGGTGCGCGCCGACATGGCAGCCGGGCTGCGGCCCGCGGCGGTGGTCGCGACGGTCGGGACCACCGGCACGACGGCGATCGACCCGGTGGGCGCCATCGCGGCGGTGGCACGGCGGCACGGGTTGTGGCTGCACGTCGATGCGGCGCTGGCCGGCAGCGCGATGATCCTGCCCGAGTGCCGCGCGCTGTGGGACGGCGTGGAATTGGCCGACACGCTGGTGTTCAACCCGCACAAGTGGCTCGGGCCGGTGTTCGACTGCTCCTTATATTATGTGCGGGACCCGGAGCACCTGGCGCGGGTGATGTCCACCAACCCCAGCTACCTGCGGTCGGCGATGGACGGGCAGGTCAGGAGCCTGCGCGACTGGGGCATTCCGCTGGGCCGGCGCTTCCGGTCGCTGAAGCTGTGGTTCCTGATCCGCGAGCAGGGCGTGGCGGGCTTGCAGGCGCGGCTGCGGCGAGACATGGCGAACGCGCGCTGGCTGGCCGACGCGGTAAGACGCACCGCCGGCTGGCGCGTGCTGGCGCCGGTGCCGCTGCAGACCGTGTGCATGCGGCACGAACCGCCGGGGCTTGAGGGCGACGCGCTCGACCGGCATACGCTGGACTGGGTGGAGCGGATCAACCGATCCGGCGCCGCCTATCTGACCCCGGCGACGCTGGACGCGCGCTGGATGGCCCGCGTGTCCGTCGGGGCCGAGGCCACCGAACGACGCCACGTCGAGCAATTGTGGGAAACGATGCGGGCTGTCGCCGAGTGGCCGCGGGCCGACACCGGGGCGGACCGGCAACCGGGTGGCGATTGAACCGGCCGGGGCTATATGCGGACCTTGGGCAATACCGCCCGCAGTGTCCCGATTCGCCATGACCACGATCTATGTCGACGCCGACGCCTGCCCGGTGCGGGATGAGGTCTATCGGGTCGCCCAGCGGCTGGGGGTTCCGGTGGTCGTTGTCTCCAATGGCTCCCGCCCGATACGGCCGCCGGGGCTGCCGAATGTCACCTTGGTCACCGTCTCCGCCGGCGCGGACGTGGCTGACGACTGGATCGCGGAGCGCATCACCGCCGCGGATGTCTGCGTCACGTCCGACATCCCGCTGGCCGCGCGCTGCCTGGCGAAAGCTGCGCGCGGCGTCTCCGCGGCAGGGCGAGTCTGGACGGCGGACAATATCGGCAACGCACTCGCCGGACGCGAGGTGGGACGGCACCTGCGCGAGATGGGGGTCAACACCGGCGGGCCGGCGCCGCTGACCAAGGCGGACCGGTCCCGGTTCCTGTCGGCTTTGGATACGCTCGTGAACGCAGCGCTGCGGGCGAAATAGAAACGGACGGCTCGGCCGCCGGCGGCGGTCCGGGACGGGTATCGGAACGGTATCCGCTCCAGCGGGCCGACGTCGCTGGCCTATTTGATTGTTTAATCCCGACCTGGACGGTATGGATTGATCACGCGATCGGGAGCGGGTTGATGCCTGAGTTCAGATATTACTGCTTGGACCCCAACGGAAAGATCCTGTGGGGCGAGTATATCGACGAGGCCGATCTCCAAACCGCTGTCGATTCAGCCTGCGCCCAGTGCAGCGAGCGTCTCTCCGGCAAATGCAAAGGGATCGAAGTGTGGCAGAGGGCCAGCAAGCTGTACCCGTCTGACGGTTCGGCCGAGCGAGTGACCTCGGGTCTTGGATCGGCCGGTTGTCCGCTTCGGGATAACGGCGAGCGCGAATAGCGCGCCTGCGGAAGCTGGCTGTCCGTCCTGAGCGCGACCATACGGTGGCAGGGGATCATTATGACCCTACCGAGGACGTCCGCCGAAACGCCCCTTGATGCTATGGTGCCGCCGATCCGGCTGGAAGAGTGGCAGCTTGGCTGCCTATGTATTACCAGCCACCACGCAAGTATTTCCGGAGGCCGCCGCCAGGCCCACCACCGTCACCAGCAAGGGACAGGTCACGATCCCCAAGCCTGTACGCGATCGGCTCGGGATCGTGCCCGGCAGTGCGGTGGCGTTCGAGCTGGCTCCGGATGGGCGCCTCGTACTGGTCAAGGTCGGCATGTCCAGCCCGGTCAGCCGCTTCGCACGGTTTCGCGGCATGGCCGGCGCGGGCATGAGCACCGACGAGATCATGGCCCTCACCCGCGGCGATGCCTGACGCCACGCTGGTCGATCGACACCAACGTCCTCCTCGACCTTGTGACGGATGATCCGGTTTGGGCGCAGTGGTCGATCCAGCAACTGGATGCCGCCGCCCTGAGGACGACGCTGCTGATCAACGATATCGTCTACCCCGAACTCTCGGTCCGCTTCGCACGGATCGAGCAGATTGACGCGTTGCTGACCGAGGCCGGCCTCATCCTGGCGCCGCTGCCGCGGTCGGCGCTGTTTCTTGCCGGCAAGGTATTCCAGCGCTACCGCGCCGGCGGCCTACGCACCGGCACCCTGCCGGACTTTTTCATCGGCGCCCATGCCGCAGTAGCCGGCCTTCCGCTGCTCACGCGGGACGTGCAGCGCTAACGGACGTACTACCCGTCCATCACCCTGATCGCCCCCCAACAGGGAGGCCGGCGGCTTCACCGCAGGGCGGCCGTCGCGTTTGGCGCGCCCGGAGAGATTCGAACTCCCAACCCCCAGATCCGTAGTCTGGTGCTCTATCCAATTGAGCTACGGGCGCAGCCAGGGGCGGGGTAGTAGCGGAACCCCCCATGCGGGGCAAGTGCCGGAACGACAAAGGTGCATCGCCTTCGCGAAAATGCCGGTTTCGGTCGGCATCCGGCACCTTTCGGCACGCGCCGGAAGGCGCCCGCACCCGACTCCCCTCACCCCGTCAGCTTGTCCAGCTCGCGCAGGATCGATTCGCCCATCACGCTGGTGCCGACCTTCGCCGTCGCCGGCCCCATCACGTCGGCGGTGCGCAGGCCGCTCGCCAGCACGTTGGTGCAGGCCCGCTCGATCAGCGCCGCCTCGTCCTCCATCGCGAAGGAATACCGCAGCAGCATGGCGAAGCTGAGGATCTGCCCCAGCGGGTTGGCGATGCCCTTGCCGGCGATATCGGGGGCGCTGCCATGGATCGGCTCGTACAGCGCGTTGCGCTTGCCGAACGCGTCCGGCGCGCCCAGCGTCGCCGAGGGCAGCATCCCCAGGCTCCCGGTCAGCATCGAGGCCAGGTCCGACAGCAGGTCGCCGAAGATGTTCGACGTCACGATCACATCGAACTGCCGCGGGTTGCGCACGAGTTGCATCGCGCAGTTGTCGGCGTACATGTGCGACAGCGCGACGTCGGCATAATCCCGCTCGCGCAGCGCGGTGACGGTCTGGCGCCAGAACAGGCCGGACTGCATCACGTTCGCCTTCTCGACGCTGGTGACGCGGTTGCCGCGCTGGCGTGCCAGCTCGAACGCCACGCGGGCCACGCGCTCGATCTCGCTGGTTGTGTAGCTTTCCGTGTCGAAGCCGCGCTTCTGCCCATCCGGCAGCGTCTCGATGCCGCGAGGCTCACCAAAATAGATGCCGCCGGTGCTCTCCCGCACGATCATCAGGTCGAGCCCGCGCACAACATCAGGCTTCAGCGTGGACGCCTCGACCAGCGGGTCCAGCACGACCGCGGGACGCAGGTTGGCGAACAGGTCGAGTTCCTTGCGCAGCGCCAGAATCGCAAGCTCCGGCCGCAGTTGGAACCCAAGGTTGTCCCATTTCGGGCCACCCACGGCGCCGAACAGCACCGCGTCGGCGTCCTTCGCCTTCTGGATCACATCCGGCGTGATGGGCGCGCCACGCGCGTCGATGGATGCGCCGCCGACAAGGTCGTCGGTCACGTCAAACGATATCCCGCGCCGCCGATCCATCCAGTCCAGGATGCGGCGCACCTCGCGCATCACCTCCGGGCCGATGCCGTCGCCGGGCAGCATCAGCAGGGTCTTCTTGGCAGGCATTGGCAACTCCAGAGGGGGCAGACGCCAGAGGGGTTAGACGCCAGAGGGGTTAGACGCCAGAGGGATCAGACGCCGGTGATGGCGGGCAGCCAGGGTTGGGCCATCCGGCGCCCCGCCTCGTGGGCGTCGATCGCCGACTCGCGTTGCAGCGTCTGGCCGATGTCGTCGAGCCCGTTCAGCAGGCAGTGCTTCCGGAACGGGTCGATATCGAACCCGATCTCTTCGCCGTTCGGGCGCACCACGACCTGCCGCGCCAGGTCCACCGTCAGCCGCGCGTTGCCGCCGAGCTTCGCATCCTCGATCAGCGCGTCGCAAACCGCGCGCGGCAGCCGGATCGGCAGGATGCCGTTCTTGAGTGCGTTGTTGTGGAAGATGTCGGCGAAGTCCGGCGCGATGATGCAGCGAATGCCGAAATCGAGCAGCGCCCAGGGCGCGTGCTCGCGCGAACTGCCGCAGCCGAAGTTCTCATGCGCAATCAGGATCTGCGCGTTCCGATAGGGGGCGCGGTTGAGCACGAAGTCGGCGCGCTCACTGCCGTCACCGTCGTAGCGCATCGCGTCGAACAGGTGCACGCCAAGGCCGGACCGCTTGATCGTCTTGAGAAACCGCGCCGGAATGATCTTGTCGGTATCGACGTTGGCGAGCGGCAGCGGCGCCGCGATCGCCGTCAGCGTGATGAACTTTTCCACGCGCGCGCTCCCCTAGACGAGTTCCCGGACATCGGTCAGCCGCCCGGTCACCGCCGCCGCCGCCGCCATCGCCGGCGACAGCAGATGCGTGCGCCCGCCCGGACCCTGTCGGCCTTCGAAATTGCGGTTCGACGTGCTGGCGCAGCGCTGGCCCGGGGTCAGCTTGTCGGGGTTCATGCCTAGGCACATCGAGCAACCAGCCTCGCGCCATTCGAAGCCGGCTTCCAGAAGGATCTGGTCCAGCCCTTCTTCCTCCGCTTGCAGCTTCACCAGGCCAGAGCCAGGAACCACCAGCGCCTGGACGCCATCGGCGACCTTGCGGCCCCTGGCGACCGCGGCGGCGGCGCGGATGTCCTCGATGCGGCCGTTGGTGCAGCTTCCGATGAACACCACGTCGATCGGCAGGTCCTGCAGACGCTGCCCCGCCTTCAGCGCCATGTAATCCAGCATGCGCTGCATCTGCGACCGCCTGCCCTCGTCTTCGACGGCGGCCGGATCGGGCACCACGCCAGTGATCGGCACCACCGCCTCGGGCGTGGTGCCCCAGGTCACCATGGGCGCGATGCCGGCGGCGTTCAGCGTCACGACCTTGTCGTAGAAGGCGCCAGGGTCGGTGGGCATCGTCCGCCAATATGCCGCCGCCTGCTCGAAGGCGCCGCCCTTCGGGGCATAGAGCCGGCCCTTGATATACTCGAAGGTGGTTTCATCCGGTGCGACCAGACCGGCGCGGGCGCCGGCCTCGATCGACATGTTGCACACGGTCATGCGCCCGGCCATGTCGAGCGCGCGCACTGCTTCGCCGGCATATTCGATCACATGCCCGTTGCCGCCGGCGGTGCCGATCTGGCCGATGATCGCCAGCACCAGGTCCTTGGCCGTGACGCCAAAGCCCAGTTTGCCGTCAACCTGCACCAGCATGTTCTTCGCCGGCTTCTGCAGCAGGCTCTGCGTCGCCAGCACGTGCTCGACCTCGGACGTCCCGATGCCGAACGCGAGCGCGCCCATCGCGCCATGCGTCGATGTGTGGGAGTCGCCGCAAACGATGGTCATGCCGGGCAGCGAGGCGCCCAGCTCCGGTCCGATGATGTGGACGATACCCTGGCGCTCGTCGAGGATCGGGATGTACGGCACCCCGAACTCCGCCACGTTGCGCTCCAGCGTTTCGACCTGGATGCGGCTTTCGTCTTCCTTGATGCCGGCGCGGCGGTCGGTGGTGGGGATGTTGTGGTCCGCCACCGCGATCGTCGCGTCCGGCCGGCGCACCTTGCGGCCGGCCAGCCGCAGGCCCTCGAAGGCCTGCGGACTGGTCACCTCATGCACCAGGTGCCGGTCGATGTAGAGGATGCAGGTGCCGTCCGGCATCGTTTCGACGACGTGGCTGTCCCAGATCTTGTCGAACAGCGTACGCGGCTTGGTGCCAGACATGGCCTCTTGGCTCCCTGCCAACGGTTACTCGGCTGCGGCAGGCTCGCTTTCCGGCCCAGGGGCGGGAGACGCCGCGGCGCCGGTCTCCGGCACCGCACCGCGCGCCTTCTCGGCGATACGCGCCGACTTGCCGCTGCGCCCGCGCAGGTAATACAGCTTGGCGCGGCGCACATCGCCCCGGCGCACCACGTTGATCTCGGCGATGTTCGGCGAATACAGCGGAAACACGCGCTCCACGCCTTCGCCGTAGCTGATCTTGCGCACGGTGAAGTTGCTGTTCAGGCCCTTGTTCGAGCGCGCGATGCAAACGCCTTCGAACGCCTGGAGGCGGGAGCGCTCGCCTTCCACCACCTTCACGGAGACGCGCACGGTGTCGCCGGGTGCGAATACGGGCACGGGCCGGGCGGCAGTGAGGCGGGCGATCTGCTCCGCCTCGTAGGTTTGGATGATATTCATGGGCCTGGTCCTCTCGTCGAATCCCTAGGGTGCGGCTGCCGGTCTGGCAACCAGCGCGGTCGTGTGGGCTGCCCACAGGTCGGGGCGGCGCTCGCGGGTGGTGCGCTCGGCCTCGGCCTTTCGCCACGCGGCGACCGCCGCATGGTGGCCCGACAGCAGCACGTCGGGCACGCGGCGGCCCTGCCATTCGGCGGGGCGGGTGTAGTGGGGATATTCCAGAAGCTGGTTGGAAAAACTCTCTTCGTCGGCGCTGTCGGCCGCGCCCATCACGCCGGACAGCAGCCGCACCACGGCGTCCAGCAGCACGAGTGCGGGCAATTCGCCGCCGGACAGCACGTAGTCGCCGATGGATTTTTCTTCCATCGCGCGCGCTTCAATCACGCGCTGGTCGATGCCTTCGTAACGGCCGCACAGCAAAACCACGCCAGGCCCGGCGGCATAGCGCTGCACGTCGGCTTGCGTCAGGGGCTGGCCGCGCGGGGTCAGAACGACAAGCGGCCTTCCGTCCGAGACGGCCGCGAGCGCGGCGTCCACCACGTCGGGACGCATGACCATCCCGGCGCCGCCACCGAACGGGGTGTCGTCCACCGTGCGGTGCTTGTCGGTCGCGAAGTCGCGGATGTTGACGGCGTCCAGCGACCACCGCCCCGCGGCCAGCGCCCGTCCGGCCAGCGACTGCGCCAGCGGACCGGGGAACATCTCCGGGAACAGCGTCAGCACCGACGCGCGCCAGGGCAAGGCGGCGTTCATGCCGGCGCCCCTTCCTCGCGGGCCGGGTCGTCCGGTTGTTGCGCCCGACGGGACCGATGGTTGTGGTCGTGCCGTGCGTCGGATGCCACCTCGACAGCGACCGGCGGCGCCACCGTCACCTGCCCCCGGGCAATATCCACCGTCGGCACGGCGGCGCGGGTGAACGGCACCAGCAACGGGGCCACGTCCTCGCGCACGATCTCCAGCGAGGCCCCGCCGCCGTAATCATGCACCGCCACAACCGTGCCGAGCGCCGATCCAGCGCCATCAACCGCCGCCAGCCCGATCAGGTCGGTCTGATAGAACTCGTCCTCGGCCGGCTCCGGCAGGCGCGCGCGGTCGATATACAGCCGCGTGTTGGTCAGCGCCTCCGCTTCCGTGCGGTCGGCCACCTTCGCCTCGCGCCCGTCGGCCAGCGCCGTGATCTCGGCAACCCCCTCGCCGCGCCAGCGCAGCGCGAACGACCGCCCCTTCGCGTCGGACAACGGTCCGTACGCGGTCAGATCGGCGGGATCGGCGGTGTAGCTGTGCACATGCACCAGCCCCCGGACGCCATGCGCCCGGCCGATCACGCCCAACAGGATGCGGTTGTCCGGCACTTATGCCCTCAGGCCGAAGCGGTCTTGGCGGCGCGCTCCTGCGCCTTCTTCTTCGGCGCCGACTTCACCGGCTGCTCGCGGTACGCCGGCATCGGCGCGAGACCCGCCTTGCCGAGGAAGCGCGCCACCCGGTCGGTCGCCACCGCGCCCTGGCTGATCCAATGCGTCACGCGCTCGTCCAGCAGCCGGATTCGGTCGGCGTGCTCGGCCGGCAGCATCGGGTTGTAGCTGCCCAGGCGCTCGATGAACCGGCCGTCGCGCGGGCTGCGGCTGTCGGCCACCACGATATGGTAATAGGGACGCTTCTTCGCGCCGGCGCGGGCAAGGCGAATCTTGAGGCCCATGCGGGTCTTCTCCTGTCAGTGAGGCCGTCTGGTCTGGATCATGCGCTGCTTCGGCATCAGGGCGGAGATGCCGTGACGCATCAGCCCCTTCTGCCCCAGCTTGTTCACACGCTTCATCATCGTGGACATCTCGTCGAACTGCTTGAGCAGCCGGTTCACGTCCTGCACCGAGGTGCCCGAACCCGCGGCGATGCGCTTCTTGCGGCTCGCCTTGAGAATATCGGGATCGCGCCGCTCCTTCTTCGTCATCGAGGCGATGATCGCCGCCTGACGCTTGAGGATCGTCTGGTCGATCTTGGCGTCGTCGATCTGCGACTTGATCTTCGCCACGCCGGGCAACATGCCGAGAATCCCCGAGATGCTGCCCATCTTGGTAATCTGCTTGAGCTGCTGGGCGTAGTCTTCCAGGTCGAACTTGCCCTTGGCCATCCTGGCCGCGAGCTTTTCCGCCTCCGCCTGGTCGAGCGTCTCGGCGGCGCGCTCCACCAGGCCGACGATGTCGCCCATGCCCAGGATACGGCCGGCGACGCGCTCCGGGTGAAAATCCTCCAGCGCGTCCAGCTTTTCGCCTGCGCCAGTGAGCTTGATCGGCGCCCCTGTGATCGCCCGCATCGACAGCGCGGCGCCGCCGCGGGCGTCGCCATCCATGCGCGTCATGACGATGCCGGTGACGCCGACCGCGTCGTTGAACGCCTTGGCGGTGTTCACCGCGTCCTGGCCGGTCATCGCATCGACCACCAGCAGCGTCTCCGCCGGGTCGGTGGCTTCGCGGACCTGGCGCACCTCGTCCATCAGCGCCTCGTCGATCGACAGGCGGCCGGCGGTGTCGAGGATGACGATATCGAAGCCTTCGCGCCGGCCGGTGTCCATGGCGCGGCGGGCGATCTCCACCGGGGTCTGGCCGGCGACGATCGGCAGGCTGGGCACGCCCGCCTGATCGGCGAGCTGGGCAAGCTGGAGCTGCGCCGCGGGGCGCTGGGTGTCCAGGCTTGCCAGCAGCACCCGGCGCTTCAGCCGTTCGCGGATGCGCAGCGCGAGCTTGCCGGAGGTGGTCGTCTTGCCGGAGCCCTGCAGCCCGACCATCAGGATCGGGATCGGCGCCGGGGCGTTCAGGTTGAGCGGCACCGCGCCCTCGCCGCCCAGCGATTCGATCATCACGTCGTTGACGATCTTGACCACTTGCTGGCCGGGCGTGACGGAGTCCAGCACCTCGGCGCCGACCGCGCGCTCCCGCACCTTGGCGACGAAGTCGCGCACCACCGGCAGCGCGACGTCGGCGTCCAGCAGGGCGAGACGGACCTCGCGCAGCGCCTCGGTCACGTCGGCCTCGGACAGCGCGCCGCGGCGGCGCAGGCCGTCGAAGACCCCGGCTAGCTTGTCCGACAGCGCCTCGAACATGGGTGCGACACTCCAAAACACGAATGCGCCGCTGCGCGAACCCTCGCGGAGCGGCGGAGTCCCCCGCATCGGGCGGGGACCGGGTGGCTCACCCGGAGGCCGGGCTTATCGGAGTGTGACGCCGGGAAGTCAAGCAGCGCGCGACCGCATTGCCGCCCGATTTAGATGCGGTCTGCGATCACGGCGATCAATCCGCATTTGATACGTCCGCTAGGCACGCTCGTGCGGGAGCCGAACGCACGCCGGCCCGGCTGCCGTCACGACGGCAACCGAGCCGGCAAGCATCCGTCCAGCTTACTCGGCGGCCACCGAACAGGCGAAACCCTTGGCATGCAGATGTCCGCAAAACTGCTTTGCCTGGGCAGCGTCATCGAAGCCGCTGGTACGCAGCAGCCACGAGCTGTGGCCGGCGCGTTCCACTTTGGTGATGTCCGGCTGGCGGCTGCCCAGCAGATCAGGCACGCGTTTTTGCAAGCGCTGCCATTCGCGTCGTGCCGAAGCCTCGGAGGGCACGGCGGCAAGCTGGACGACAGCGACGCCAGCCGGACTGACCAGTGCCGACGCGGGGCTGGAGGGGGCGGCCGGCGGCACACTCGCCGCGGCGACTGCCGGGGACGGCGCCGCAGGCGCGGCACTGGCAGGCGGGGGTGCGGCGGCCTCGGTTTGCGCGGGTGCCGGGGCCTGCGTCGTGGCCGGAGCAGCGGGCGCCGGGGCCGGCGGAGTCGCTGTCTGGGCCTGATCCGCGGTCTTGCCCGTGTCGGCGCTGGCAGCCTCCTTGCCCGGACCGGCAGCCATCTGCCCGCCCGTCGCTTCGGCGGTCGCGGCCGGCTGCGACTCAGGCGCCTTGCCCTGGTTGGGGCCAACCAGCCAATAGCCGCCGGCGATGATCAGCGCCACGAAGACAAGTCCAACGATGACCCTGATCAGCTCTTTTATGACGTAACCCGCGCCGCGAGGAGCGTCGGCCCGGTCGGTCGGTTTCGAGATGTCATCTGCCACTGTGCGAAAATCCAGTTCTGGCGCTTAGCGCGTTGCCCAGACGGGCGTGCAGCCCGTCACTGCGAGACCGAAAGTTTATAGCCAACTCTCTCGCCCGGCCAGAGGAGCCGGGCTGCGACCGTCGAAAGGAGACTGCTGCGTCCCGGTTTCTCGGTTGCCAACATCGGAAGCCAGAACGCTTTATAGCGGCAAATCCGAGTCGGTGCGGTGCACCGGACAAACGTCGCACCTCTTGAACACACACCAGCGTGAGGACTGTCCATATGCCTGTTTGCTTCCGTCGCCTCACCCGGCCACCGCCACGAGCCGCTGGACAGTATTGCACGTAACGTTCTGCAGTTTCGTGGAACGCGCACGCTGACCGTGCTTTGATCCGCATCAGACTGCTCTACACGGTGCCCTCGTCCACCGCGTAGGCACCTTGACGGTACACCGCCGCCGGACATTTGTCACTCCGAGCGAGCCAGGACGTGTTGCCGATGTGTCAATCGTGCTTGCCGGGCGCCGCTGGGCTGACGCGACGTTCCCTGAGTCTGCGTCCCCTGGTGCTTGCCGCGACTGCCATGCTGGGCCTGGAAACGCCTTCGGCGCGCGCCGAAGGCCTGGGCAATGCGCTGGTCGAGCCGCGCCTGCGCCTGGCCGAACCGCCGGCGGACCGGCTTGTGGTGGCTCTGACGCTGGACGCCTGTCCCGGCGCATTCGACGAGCGCCTCGCCCGGGCCCTGGTCGAGAACGCGATTCGCGCAACGATCTTCGTCACCGGCGTCTGGATGCGCCGCAACCCTGCGGGGCTGGCGTTCCTGCTCGCCAACCGGGAGCTGTTCGCGATCGAGAACCACGGCGAGCGGCATGTTCCTCCGGTTCTCGGCGGGCGCAGCGTCTATGGCATCGCGGGCGCGGGCGACCTGGCGGCGGTGCGCGCGGAGGTCGCCGATGGCGCAGGCTCCGTCGCAACGGCAACCGGCGCGGCCCCGCGCTGGTATCGCGGCGCAACCGGGTTGTATAGCCGGGAGGCCATACCGGAGATCGAGCGCCTGGGGTTCGCCATCGCCGGCTATTCGCTGAACGCCGACATGGGCGCCTCGCTGCCCGCCAATCGTGTCGCGGAACGCGTCGCGGGGGCCGCCAGCGGCGAGGTTATCGTCGGCCACATCAATCAGCCGTCTCGCCCGAGCGGGCTCGGTATTGCGGAAGGGGTCAAGGACCTACGGCGCCGCGGCGCGGTGTTCGTCCATCTCGACGCCGCCACCGGGACTTCGCCCAAGGATGCTGCTCCCACCGGGAGGTTCGACCCAGCCCCGTAGCGTCCCCAGCGGCGGCCACGATATGACAGCGCCGTGGATAATTTTGGACGTTGAGGTCGTTCATCGCCGCGCGTGGGACGGCGAAGCCGAGCAGTTGTCCGTCACGTTGCGTGGCATGCCGTCGTTCCAAGCGTTCGGGCAGTTTGTCGAAGCGACCAATCCATTCGCGCTTTGGATGGGGCTGATGCAGGCGGCATGGTCGCCATGGCTCGGATGGCTGGGTGCCGCGGCGCCGCAGCGGATCCCAGGCCCATCAAGCGCCGGCAAGCGCCTCGAAACGACGAACGCGCCGCGGCCCTGAAAGGGGCGATCCGGCTGCGGCAAAATCGAGCCTCGTCTCCGAGGCCCGCTGGCGGCTTGCCGAACGCGTCCCGGCTCGGACCGGCCCGTGTCAGCCGCCGTGGCGGCATCGCCGCGCACCTGCCTCCCGCTTCAAGGACACCCGCCGCTGAAACCTGCCGCCTTTTGAGAAAATTCCGGAAAGCGCGACGGCCAGCGAAATAATTGACTCAAATCAATGCATACCTGATGGCGACCTGGCGACGATCACAATCGCGTTCACGGCCAGATAAAGGGGAATTCCTGATGCCACAGGTGCTGACTGCCGGTGACAGGTCGGCTGAGGGAAGCGTCCTGCCGCTTGCTGAGCGTCTCCGCAACGATCGATGTGGAGACAACGGGCTTGATTGGGAGAATACGGACTTGCTCGCTGTGATGCTCCAGCCAGATCCGCTCAGAGGCGCAAGAGGCTTGGTATTGGGCATCATGATCAGTCTTATGGTCTGGGCCGTAGCAGGCACCGCCGCCTGGGTCTTTCTGCGCGGCTAAGACAGACTTGCACTGTCGCCCGCCTGATCCGGCTTACCGCCTGGCACCTCGTTGCGGACCTAAAGCAACCCTGGCGCCCGGTCGAGCGGCACGAATCTTGCATTGACTCGAATACCGCCGATCGTCCTGGCTCTCGACTCCTTGGCTAGTCGTCGAAGGACGCCCAGGCCGCCAGCAACAACCGGTCCGCATTCTCTCGATCGCCGTTCAGCCGCGCCCGCTCCGACATATCCTGCAGGTCGAATAATCGCGCCTGCCGGCGGTCGCCATTAACGACCGGCTTTCGGCTCGAACGGCCCAGCCTGAATGGGATGACTGCCATTGGTCCGCTCCTTGATGCCGCTCTTCCAGATCGTTTCTCTTGCCACCGTGAACAAGGTGCGGGACCGAAGTATTTCACTTTTTCGTGATCGAGGGCGTGTCATCCCGCCGAGAGCGCATAGTCGGACGGCCGCTAGCGCCTGGCTGTGCCGCCAGCCCCGCTGCCTGACCGAACCCGGCTTCTGAAATCGAGTCTTCGCTCTATCGGTGGGAGTTGGTGAGCCCGGTGGGACTCGAACCCACGACCCCAAGATTAAAAGTCTCGTGCTCTACCACCTGAGCTACGGGCTCCCAGCGCCGCCAAGAACGACAGGCGGCGCCGGAAATCAATATGGCCGGACTCAGCTTTTCACGTCGGCCGCGACGCGCATGGTCACGATCCGGTCCGGGTTCTGGACCGTCCCGCCCGAACCGCTGCCACGCTTGATCTGGTCCACCAGGTCCATCCCCTGCACCACCTGGCCCCAGATCGTGTACTGCCCGTCCAGGCTGGGCGCCGGCGCGAACATGATGAAGAACTGGCTGTTGGCGCTGTTCGGGTCCCCGGTGCGGGCCATGCCGACGGTGCCGCGCAGGTAATGCCGCTTGGTGGTGAACTCCGCCGGCAGGTTCGGCAGCTTGCTGCCGCTGGTGCCGGTGCCGGTGGGGTCGCCGCCCTGCGCCATGAAGCCTTCGATCACGCGGTGGAACGGCGTGTTGTCGTAGAACCCCTCGCGCGCCAGCGTCTTGATCCGCTCCACGTGCTTGGGAGCCAGATCGGGGAACAACTGAATCACCACCCGGCCGGACTTCAGGTCCAGATAGATCGTGTTTTCGGGATCGAGCTTCGGCTGCGCGGCGCTGGTTTCGGTCATGATAAGCTCCTTGGCCAGGGTTGCGGTCACGGCGGCGGCAATTACGGTGCGTCGGCGCATACGCCCTCCTCAGTCGTGATCGGTGGATATCGGTGGCGGCGGGTCAGCCGCGCAGGCGCTGCTGCACGCGGGCCAGGGTCAGCGCCGGCACGAAGGTCGAGATGTCGCCGCCCAACAGCGCCACTTCCTTCACCAGCTTGGAGGCAATGAACTGGTGGCGCTCGCTCGCCATCAGGAACACGGTCTCGATCTCTGGCTCCATGCGGTAGTTCATGCCCGCCATCTGGAATTCATAGTCGAAATCGGACACCGCGCGCAGGCCGCGCACGATCATGCAGGCCCCCACCTGGCGGGCGAAGGTGATCAGCAGCGTGTTGAACGGCTGCACGTCGATCTGGATTCCGTTCCTTGATGCAACGGCCTCGATCTCGGCACGCACCAGCGAAACCCGCTCCTCCAGCGAAAACAGCGGCTGCTTGCCGACATTGGTCGCCACCCCGACCACGAGCCTGTCGAGCAGCCGTGCGGCGCGGGCGATCACGTCCAGATGACCATTGTGCATCGGGTCGAACGTGCCGGGATACAGTCCTATCCGGCGCTTCCCGGCAGGCTCAGCCATCGGTGGCCTCCGGTCCGTCGTCCCCGGGGGGCGTTTCGTCCCCAGGCGGGCCAGCCTCGTCGGCCGGGCCGGCTTCGTCCTGCACGTCCACCAGCGGGAACACGCTGGAGACGCGCTCGCCGGCATTCAGGCGGAACAGCGTCACCCCCATGGCCAGGCGGCCGGTGATGCGCACCTGGTCGGCGGGGACGCGGATCAGCCGGCCCCCATTGGTCACCAGCATCACGTCGTCGCCCGGCCGCACCGGGAAGGTCGCAGCCACCGCGGTGCCGTTGCGCGGCCCGAGCACGATGTTCGCGATCCCCTGCCCGCCCCGGCCGGTCACCCGGTACTCATAGGCCGACGAGCGCTTGCCGAAGCCGAGATCGGTGACGGTGAGCAGCAACTCCTCCGCCAATTCCAATTCGGCGGCACGCTCGGACGACAGCGTCAGGTCAGCGGCGGTTTCGTCCAGCTCCGCGGCAGAGTCGCCGGCGGGTTCGGCAGCGGGCTCCGACTCCTCCTCGTTGCCGCGCCGCTTTGCGTTGGCCAGCTTGAGATAGGCGGCGCGTTCCTCGACGCTTGCCTCGACATGACGCAGCACGGACAGGCTGATCACCTCGTCGCCGCTTGCGAGCTTGATCCCGCGCACCCCGGAACTGTCGCGTCCGGCGAACACGCGCAGCGTATCGTCCACGATCTGGAAACGGATACAGCGGCCCTTGCGGGTGCCGAGCAGCGTGTCGTCGCCCTCGCGGCAGGTCGCGACGCCGATCAGCCGGTCGCCCTCGTCCAGCTTCATGGCGATCAGCCCGGCGGCGCGCACATTGCGGAAGTCCGAAAGCCGGTTGCGCCGCACGTTGCCGGAGGCCGTGGCGAATACCAGGTGCAGGTTTTCCCACAGGCTCTCGTCCTGCGGCAGCGGCAGCACGGTGGTAATGCCATCGGCGCCGAGTTCGGGCAGCAGGTTCACCAGCGCGCGGCCCTTGGCGGTCGGTCCCGCTTCCGGCAGGCGCCACACCTTCTCGCGGAACGCCTTGCCGCCCGAGGAGAAGAACAGCACCCACTGATGCGTGTGCGCGTGGAAGCTGCGCGTGACGATGTCATCGCCACGCGTCGCCGCTCCGGCGCGGCCGCGGCCGCCGCGGTTCTGGGCGCGGAACGTCTCCAGCGGGGTGCGCTTGATGAAGCCGTCGCGCGTGATGGTCACGACCATCTGGCCGGGCTCGATCAGGCTTTCATCGTCCTGGTCGGCCTGCGCTTCGGCGATTTCGGTGCGGCGAGGCGAGGCAATCTCCTCGCGGGCCTTGGCCAGTTCCTCGCGCATCACCTCCATCCGCCGCGGATGGGAATCCAGGATGTGCAGCAGTTCCCGAATTTTCTCGCCGACCTCGGTCATTTCCTGCTGGATCTTCTCGCGCTCCAGCCCGGTCAGGCGCTGCAGGCGGAGTTCCAGGATGCCGCGTGCCTGTTCTTCGGTCAGGCGCACCGTGCCGTCGGGCGCGATCACGTTGCCCGGCTCGTCGATCAGCGCCAGCAGCACGCCGATATCAGCGGCGGGCCAATCCTGCGCCATCAACGCTACGCGCGCGGTGGCGGCATCCGGGCTGGCGCGGATCAGCCGGATCACCTCGTCGATATTGGCGACCGCGATCGCGAGGCCGACCAACAGGTGCGCCCGGTCGCGTGCCTTGCCCAGCTCGAAGCGGGCGCGGCGCAGGATGACGTCCTCGCGGAACGCGAGGAAGCACATCAGCGCGTCCTTCAGCCCCATCAGCCGCGGCCGGCCGCCGTCCAGCGCCAGCATGTTGATGCCGAAGCTTGATTGGAGCTGGGTGAAACGATAGAGTTGGTTGAGCACCACCTCGGGCGTCGCGTCGCGCTTCAGCTCGATCACGATGCGCATGCCGGAGCGGTCGCTCTCGTCGCGCATCTCGGCGATGCCTTCAATCTGCTTGGCCCGCACCAGGTCGGCGATGCGCTCCAGCAGCGCGCTCTTGTTCACCTGGTAGGGGATCTCGGAGACGATGATCGCCTCGCGATCCTTGCGGATGTCCTCGAAGAAGGCGCGGGCGCGGACGGTGATGCTGCCGCGTCCGGTCTCGAAGGCGGACCGGATGCCGGAACGCCCCAGGATGATGCCGCCGGTGGGAAAATCCGGTCCGGGGACGATGCGCATCAGATCTTCGAACGACGTGGACGGATCGGCGATCAGCGCCAGCGCCGCGTCGATGATCTCGCACGGATTGTGCGGCGGAATGTTGGTCGCCATGCCGACGGCGATGCCGTTGGCGCCGTTGATCAGCAGGTTGGGAAAGTTCGCCGGCAGGACCTTCGGTTCTTCCGCGCTCTCGTCATAGTTGGGCTGGAAATCGACCGTGTCCTTGTCGATATCCGCCAGCAACAACATGGAAGCGCGAGAGAGACGCGCTTCCGTGTAGCGCATCGCCGCCGGCGGATCGCCGTCCACCGAGCCGAAATTGCCCTGGCCGTCGATCAGCGGCACCCGCATGGAGAACGGCTGCGCCATGCGCACCAACGCGTCGTAGATCGAGGCGTCGCCGTGCGGGTGATACTTGCCCATCACGTCGCCGACGACGCGGGCGGATTTGCGGTACGGCTTGTCCGGCGTGTAGCCGGATTCCTGCATGGCAAACAGAATGCGCCGGTGCACGGGCTTCAGCCCATCGCGGGCGTCCGGCAGCGCGCGCGCCACGATCACGCTCATGGCGTAGTCGAGGTAGGAGCGACGCATTTCCTCCTCGATCGTCACCGGCTGCAGATCTTCGGGCGGTTGCGGCGGAGTGGGCGTATCGCTCAAACGGTGCCTGTTGGTTCATCAACGCAGCGCCGGCCGTCCGCGACGGCGCGGGTTCTGCGCTGCAGGTGCGCGCTTAGATAGGCGATTTTGTCCCGGATGGCGAGAGGCCAGGCGAGGTTAGCGGCAGGCGGCGCCGTCGGGGGCGTTCGGCTGCTGCTGGCCGAACCCCCGCGTGGGTGCGCGGGCCTCTGGACTTAGCCCCGCCCGGCTCGTCTCAGGCCGGATCAGCGATAGGCCGGCGGCGGTGCCGGGGATTGCATCATCATCGGCCCGCCACCGGGCACCAGATTGCCCTTCGCGTACATGCATTGGGCGAACGCGTTATCGTATTGGTACTGGATCGAGCCCTGCGCGTTGGCGCTGGTCGAGGCGCCGATGCCGGCGCCGCCGAGCGCTCCGGCGCCCGCTCCGATGCCGGCGCCCCGGCCGCCGCCGATCGCCGCTCCCAGGCCGGCACCAAGAACCGTGGTGAGCGCTGCCGCGCCGACGCCGCGCGCGTTCGCGTTTTGCGCCTGGCCAGCCACCGTTTGTTCGGCGAACTGCTTGCAGGTGAACTGGTCGTACTGGAACGCGTCGAACGGCTTGCCGGGACCGGGCATGACCTGGACCGTCGGTCCCATCGGGGTCTGCGCGCAGCCGGCCAGCAGCAGCGCGGGCGCCAGCAGGCCGGCCAGGCCGGTGCGGCACAGGTCACGCTTGGTCATCGGGGGTTCTCCCTAAGGGATGACGATGATGCATCGCAAAAGATGCCAGAGGGTAAAGGCCGCTTGCGAGGGTCGCAAGGCGTTCTGCTTTGCGTGCCTTTGCGTGCGGGCGTTGGGGGAGTAGCGGACTGTCATCTGCCGGTGGAGTGCGCCGAGCGGCATTGGTGGACGGCGCAAGAGCTTGTCCACCCTACGCGTCTGGATCGGCTGGCGGACCAGATTGCGAGTCGTCCGGATTGTCGGGCGGGCCGGATTGTCAGGGTTGTCAGGCGGCGAATCGGTCGTCGAATTGCAGCTCCGCCAGGCGCGCGTACAGGCCATTCTGGCGGATCAGGCTCTCGTGGGTTCCGGTGGCGGCCACCCGCCCGTCCTCCATCACCACGATGCGGTCGGCGCGACGGACCGTCGCAAGCCGGTGTGCGATGACCAGCGTGGCTCGCCCCGCCGCGAGTACCGTCAGCGCGTGCTGCACCGCCTGCTCGGATTCCGCATCCAGCGCGCTGGTCGCCTCGTCCAGCAGCAGGATCGGCGGGTTGCGCAACACGGCGCGGGCGATGGCGATACGCTGGCGCTGGCCGCCGGACAGGCGCACGCCCTTCTCGCCCAGGAACGTGTCGTAGCCCTCCGGCAGATCGTCAAGGAAATCGACCGACGCCGCCTCGGCCGCCGCGCGCACCTCGGCGTCGGTGGCGTCCGGACGGCCGTAGCGGATGTTGGCCCAGCCATCGGCGCCGAAGATCACCGGGTCCTGCGGGACCAGCCCGATGCAGGCGCGGATCTCCGCCGGATCGGCCGCGGCAATGTCCACGCCGTCGATCAGGACGCGGCCCGCTTGAGGATCGTAGAAACGCAGCAGCAGTTGGAAGACAGTGGTCTTGCCGGCGCCGGACGGGCCGACCAGCGCCACCGTCTCCCCGGGCTCGACCGTCAGGGAAAAATCCGCCAGCGCAGGACGGTCCGGGCGGGCGGGATAGGTGAACGTCACGTCCTGGAACCGGACCTGTCCGCGAACCGGCCGTGGCAGCTTCAGCGGGTTGGGGGGCGCCGCGATCGCGGGCCGCTCGGCCAGCAGCTCCACCAGCCGTTCCGCCGCCCCGGCCGCACGCTGCATCTCGCCCCACAACTCGCTGAGGCTGGAGATCGAGGTCGCCAGCACCACCGCGTAGAACACGAACGAGGTCAGCTCGCCGCCGGTCATCCGCCCGGCGATCACCTCCCGGCTGCCGAGCCACAGGCTGAACGTGATGGCGCCGAAGCCGAGCAGGATCACCACGAAAATCAGCAGCGCACGGGTGCGGATTCGCGACAGCGCGGCATCGACTGATTGTTCGACGCGGGCGGCGAACCCGGTGCGGTCTACGGGTTCGTGGGTGAAGGCCTGGACCGTGCGCAGCGCGTTCAGCGTTTCCTCGGCATAGGCGCCCAGGTCGGCCACGCGGTCCTGGGCAATGCGCGACTTCCGCTTTTCGCGCCGGCCGAACAGGATGAACGGCACGACGACGATCGGCACCACGCCGATCATCACCGCGGCCAGAGCGGGGCTGGTCACCACCAGCATGGCGAGGGCGCCCACCGTCATCAGCGCGGCGCGCAGCCATTGCGAGATTGCCGACCCGATCAGCGCCTGCAGCAGCGAAGTGTCGGCGGTCAGGCGCGACAGCAGCTCCCCGGTGCGTGCGGTCTCGAAGAAGGCGGGCGATAGCGAGATCAGTCGGTCGAAGACGGCACGGCGCAGGTCGCCCGCGACCCGTTCGCCGAGCCATGACACCAGATAGAAGCGGCAGGACGTCGCCACCGCGAGGGCGCCGATCACCGCGGCCATGGCGACCGCCGCCTCGTTCAGCCGTGTCATTTCGCCGGCGGCGAACCCGTGGTCGATCAGCCGCCGCACGCCCTGGCCCAGCAGCAGCACCAGCGACGCGGCGGTCAGCAGCGCCAGCAGCGCGCCCAACACCCGCCCCCGGTACGGGCGCAGGAAGGGAAGCAGCACGCGTAGCGCGGCTATGGATGGACGATGTTCGATTGTGCGGGTTGTCACCGCTCGGGCATCCCACGCGTCGCCGCCGGCGTCAAACCCGCCGGCGGCGATGTTGGGGGTGGGTTAGGGGCCCAGGGGGAAGAGGCCCAGGGGGAAGAGGCCCAGGGGGAAGAGGTCCCGTCGGAGTTGGCCCCTTTGGAAGCCGCTATGCGCGGGCCAGGGCCCGGCGGGCTGCCCGGACGGTTTCCTCCGCCGACGTTAGTGCCGGCGGTCGGTGTGCGGCCACCGCCGGCGCTCCACTTCCGCCCAGCCCCGTCTTGCGGTTCAGGCGCCAGGTCTCCTCGGCCAGCAGGCTGGCGCAGCTTACCCAGGCCAGGAGCGGAACGCCCGCTTTCGCGGCCAGCTTGTCCACCCGGGCCGCGGTCAAAATCGAGGCGATCGAGGACGCCAGCAGTCCACCGACCAGCACCATGCTCTGATCCAGGCGCTTGCGCCCGAAAAACAGCCAGGAGTGCGTGCCGAGACCTGCGACGATCAGTGACCACGGCACCAGGGCGCGGGTCCGCTCCTTGCTGGGCGGAGCGGTCAGCAGCCGGTAGCCGGTGATGCCGAGCAGCACCTCCAGCACGCCCCAGACCGCACCGATGGCGGCTGGCGGCGGGGTGAACACGGGTTTTTCGATCGAATCGTACCACGCCAGGGACTCTGGGTGCTGCGGCCGTGGGCTGTAGCGCCGGCCTGCGAGCGTGGCGGCAGCGATGGCGCCTCCCACCAAAAGCACGGCGGTTCCCTTTCGCATGGCGTTCCTTTCGTGCGGCTGCATCGGAAGATAACGCGGTTTGGCAGTTTGCGATCCGGCGGTCGCAACGAAGTGAGCGCCCGGTGCGCGACCGCGAACGGTGAAGTCCCCGAAGCGGCGTTAACCGGAACATTGACTTAGGTAAACGTTTAGGCTACCATGAGGCATGGTTATGGGACCGCCGCCGTGGAATGGATGCGCGCCAACGCCATGGGGTGGGCGGCCGGCGGGATGACGCAACTATCATCCGTCGTTTCGCCAGAGCACTCGAACCAGGCATCCAAACGAAAGGAGGATAAAAAGGACGTCATCCCTTTTTTACTAAACAAAGAGCTGAAACACGACCGCCTTTAGGAGAATAAAATGAGTAATACTACGTCTTTCAGTGATATTATATCGCGAGATTTCATGGAGTTTATTCATAACTCCTCACAATCTCCGCAATCACTTTTTAACGAGATCAATTACGCCTTACAGTTTGTATCGAATGTCATCATTGACACCGGGGGCACGATACCGCAACCGTTGCTCAAGCTCGACGAGGCTTTCGGAGTGATGCTACATATGACACCGGCACAACACGTTACACCGATACCCATTTCTGCACATAGTAGCATTGAGCACAAAGTCGAACGCCCAGTCCTGGTCGGCCACTACCACTGATAGATGACTTGCAACAGCGGGGGCGACGACTCACGGCCGCGCTTTCCAAACGCGCCCGGCGAAGGCGGGCCGCCAGGAATCGGCCCGCTTGAGGAGATTAGGAGATTTCGTCAATGCCTTGGATACTATAGGGCTTGCGGTTAAACGCCGCGCACGACCAACCGCCCTAAACATTGACCTGTGCCCAAGCGCGGGTTCCGATGGGGTGGAATCGATGGGGATCGTTGATCAGGAACGCCCAGGCCTTTCGGCAGGCCTCGACAATGGCCTCGTAGCTGTCCCAGACCAAGGCGCAGAGCTTGTTTCCGCGCAGATATACCAAACGTTCTCCATTGGGTTCAGCTCGGGCGCATGGGGCGGCAGCGGCAGCATCGTGACGTTGTCTGGCACCTGCAACGTCTTGCCGGTCTGATGCCAGGCAGCGCCGTCAAAGAGAACGGCCCTCACCAGAGAACTATGGAATCGAACCTCAGCTCACTTGGGAACCCCCCGCGAGTCAGGGGATCAGGCTGTTGGTATAACACGGTGACCTAAGCCATTGATTAATGGCGCGCCCTACAGGATTCGAACCTGTGACCCACAGCTTAGAAGGCTGTTGCTCTATCCAACTGAGCTAAGGGCGCATCCATCGCGTCGCCGGCCTGCGACGCGCCCGGACGGATAGTCGCCGGGCAGCGCAAGCGCAAGACCGCCGGCAGCACGCATCCCGCCTCCCCGCTCGCGCAAGTCCCGCCACGACCGCCAGAACCGCCCCTCAATGGGTCCAGTTCTCCAGCCGCCCGTACCGGAAATTGTCGGCATAGGCTTTCGGCTTGATCCGCCGCGCGTGGGGCAGCTCCAGGTCGTAGGCGATGCCGTGCTTCTCGGCGAAGGCCACCGCCTCGTCTTTGGTGTCGAAATGCAGCCGCACCTGCGCCTGCGTGTCCGTGCTGCCGATCCAGCCCATCAGCGGGTCGGGCAACTGGCGCGCGGCCGGCTCGAACTCCAGCACCCAGTGGTGCGTCGCCGCCCAGCCCGACTGCATGGCGTTCTTCGGTGGCTGATAGATCCGGGCTCGCATGCGTCTGATCCGCTCCCAGCGATTGGTCGGGGCGGCCGGACTCGAACCGGCGGCCTCGTGTACCCAAAACACGCGCGCTACCAGGCTGCGCCACGCCCCGACACCGGCCGGACCCTATGGGTCAGGCGGCCAACAGGCAAGCCTTCACGATGGGTTGCCTGGGGCGTTGCCGAAAATCCGCTGCTCGACCTTGTCCCCCACCCGGATATCCAGCCGCACCGCGGTGCCCGCCGCCAGCTCCAGCGTCGCCCGCACGGGGCCGTGGCTCGGGATGACGGCCAGGCTCTCCGGCACGGTGTTCTCGGCGATCGAGCGGATCGTGCCGTCGGCGTTGATGAACACCATGTCGAGCGGCACCAGGGTGTTGCGCATCCACATGTCGGACTCGCGGGCCGCGTGCCAGTCGAACAGCATCCCGCCGTCCGGCGGCACGCTCTTGCGGAACATCTCGCCGGTGATCTGCTGTTCTGGCGCGAGGGCCATTTCGACGCTGAACTCGTGCCGGACTCCGTCGCGCGTGACGATGACCAGCTTCTCCCTGGGCAACTCGGGCTGCGGGCCGGTCGGCTCCCGGTACTGGGCCAGGGCGGCGGCGCCGGAGGCACCTGCAGTCGCTGCGGCCAGCAGCAGGGCGAGCAAATGGCGGCGGTTCATAAGGAAACTGTCTCCCTGAAGGAAAACGCGGCGAGACGGGCGCACGGTCTCGCAGCGCCTCACACGCAACCGTGCGCCCGGTACGCCAGGACGAAGGCAACCCGATGACCACACGACCGGGCCGGTCCCCGGCCGCCGGAAGGCTACTGCGTCACGCCCTGCGGAATCACGGTGGTCACGATCGAGGCGTCCAGCGCCTCGTAGTCATGGTAGCCGATCGTCGCGTACAGCTCGGCGCGCGTCTGCATCCTATCGACCACTCCGTGCGTGCCGCCATCGCGCGCGATCGCCGCGTACAGGTCAGCCTGCGCCTTGTTGGCCATGCGCAGCGAGCTGACCGGCCAGATCACCATCTTATAGCCCATCGCCTCGAACTCGCTGGCGGTGAAGAACGGGGTGCGGCCGAACTCCGTCATGTTGGCGAGCAGCGGCGCTTCGACGCGGCGGGCGAACTCGCGGAACATCTCCGCCGTGTTCAGCGCCTCGGGGAAGATCGCGTCGGCACCGGCTTCCAGATACAGCTTGGCCCGCGACACGGCGCCGTCCATGCCCTCGCTGGCGGCGGCATCGGTCCGGGCGACGATCACCAGGTGCCGCCGCGCCTTGCGCGCCGCCGCCACCTTGGCCGCCATGTCGCGCGGGTCTGCCAGCTTCTTGTCGTTCAGGTGACCGCACTTCTTCGGCAGAAGCTGGTCCTCGATATGCACCGCGCCGGCGCCGGCATCCTCGAAGCTGCGCACCATGTGCATGACGTTCAGCGCCTCGCCGTAGCCGGTGTCGCCGTCGGCGAGCAGCGGCAGTCCCGAGGCCCGGGCGATCTGGCGGATGAAGAAGCACGCCTCGTCCACCGTGATGATCCCAAGATCGGGCAGCCCCATCGAGGCGGTCATGGCCGCCCCGGAGAGATACAGCCCCTCGAACCCGGCCGCCTTCGCCTGCAGCGCCGCCATGCCGTTATGGGCGCCGGGAAGCTGGAGGATCCCCGGCCGTGCCAGCAGGGCACGGAACCGCTCCCCGGCAGGGGCGGCAGGCAGGTCGGCGGCGACGAGATAGGTCATGATGGGCTCCGGTCGGCAGGCTTGCCGGGACTTATGCGCGGCGGACCGGGCTGTCTCAAGAGCCCGTCGTCAGCGGCGCCGGCAAGCGCCCGCGCGATGCCTGACCGCCCTGCCAGGCCCGGTTGCACGCGCCTGACCGTGCCGATAACCTTGGCCGCAAAAGACCGGGACGGGCTCAATGGACATGACGGGCGAGCGGCGCATCCCCGCGCCGCGTCAGGCGGTGTGGGATGCGCTCAATGACCCGCTGGTGCTGAAGGCGAGCATTCCAGGTTGCCAAAGCCTCGACATGCTATCGGATCAGGAGATGAGAGCGAGTGCGGCCGTGAAGATCGGCCCGATCAGCGCGCGCTTCAGCGGCACGGTCAGGCTCGATGATCTGGACCCGCCGAACGGCTACACCATTACCGGCGAGGGCCAGGGCGGTGCAGCCGGCTTCGCCAAGGGCGGCGCCAAGGTGCAACTCAACGGCGAGGCGCCGAACGAGACGATGCTCACTTACGAGGTGCATGCGCAGGTTGGTGGCAAGATCGCCCAGCTCGGCGCCAGGCTGATCGACGCCAGCGCCAAGCAGATGGCGGACCAGTTCTTCGACCGGTTCACCGCGCTGGTGACGCAGGCGGAACCTGCCGCGGGCGAGCGCGTTTTGGCCGAACCCGCGCTCGCGGAACCTGATCTGGCGGAACGCACCACCCCGGCGCCGCCGCCGGCCCACGAGCCCGCCAGGATCAGCCTGTCGGCGCTGCTCCCTGGCCAGGCATTCGGCCTGCCACTGGTCGCCTGGCTCGTCCTTGCTGCCAGTGGCGTGATCGTCCTGCTGATCATCGGGAACGTGCTGTAGGTGGCCGCCCTGCCCGCAACCGTCGCCGAAACCGCCGCGCTGCTGGCCCAGCATGGCTACATTGCCGACCGCGCGCTCGCGACCACCGTGCATCTGGCGCTGTCCATGCGCCGGCCGCTGTTCCTGGAAGGTGAGCCCGGCACCGGCAAGACCGAGATCGCCAAGGTGCTCGCCGCCGGCCTGAGCCACCGCCTGGTGCGCCTGCAGTGCTACGACGGCATGGACATCGCCGCCGCCGCCTACGAATGGGACCACGCGCGCCAGCTCATGGCGATCCGCCTCGCCGAGGCCGCCGGCCACTCCGACCGCGACGAACTGGCGCGGGACATCTACACCCGCGCGTTCCTGCTCGCCCGGCCGTTGCTCTCCGCGATCGACCCCGACCTTCCCCCGGCCGTGCTGCTGATCGACGAACTGGACCGGGCGGATGAGCCGTTCGAGGCGTTCCTGCTGGAATTGCTGGCCGACTTCCAGATCACGGTGCCGGAGTTCGGCACGGTCAAGGCGCGGACGCCGCCGGTGGTCGTGCTGACCTCCAACCGCACGCGGGAGGTGCACGATGCGATCCGCCGCCGCTGCCTGTATCACTGGGTGGACTACCCGGATGCGGCGCGCGAGCGAGAAATCCTGGCGATCAAGGCACCGGGCGTGCCGGGTCAACTCTCGGCGCAGGTCGTGGCGTTCGTGCAGCGCCTGCGCGGCAAGGACCTGTTCAAGCTGCCCGGCGTGGCTGAAACGATCGACTGGGCGGGTGCGCTGACGTTCCTGAACCAGACCGAGTTGACCCCGCAAGCGGTGGACGAAACGCTGGGGCTTTTACTGAAATATCAGGATGATATCGCCAAGATCCGAGGCGCCGATGCAGCCAGGCTGGTGGCGGAAGCACAAGCGGCGGTGGAGTGAACGGTGCCGCCAGGCAAGCTGGCTGCCAACGTCATGCACTTCGCGCGCTTTCTGCGCCGCGCCGGCCTGCCGGTGGGACCGGCCGAGGCCATCGTCGCCCAGCAGGCGCTGGGTCTGGTCGATCTCGGCGACCGAAACGAGGCGTCCGCCGCCTTGCGCGCCGCAATGATCCATCGCCGCGAGCATGGCGACGTCTTCGACCAGGCATTCGCCCTGTTCTGGCGCGATCCCGCCGGCGCGGAGCAAGCGATGGCGCTGCCAGAGGCGCGGACGGACAGGATGCGGGGGACCCCGCGACCGGCCAGCCGGCGCGTCTCGGACGCGATGGCCTCACCGCGTGATACGCAGCCTCGCCAGCGCGACGACCAGCCCCATGCCGTCCTGACGGTCTCTGACCGCGAGCGCCTGCAGCGGATGGATTTCGAGGCGATGGGTGCCGGGGAGATCGCCGCCGCGAAGCAGGACATCCGCCGCCTCACCCTGCCGCTCAACCTGCGCCGCACGCGCCGGCTGCGCGCCGATCCGCTGGGACCGGTCACAGACCTGCGGCGGACGATCCGGGCAAGCCTCCGCCAGGGCGGGGAAATCCTGGCGATCGCCCGCAACCGCCGGGTCAGCCGTCCGCCCCCGCTGGTGGTGCTCTGCGACATCTCCGGGTCCATGGCGCGTTACACCCAGGTTTTGCTGCATTTTCTACATGCGGTCACCAACGACAGGGACCGCGTCCATGTGTTCCTGTTCGGCACGCGGCTGACCAACGTCACCCGCCAGCTCCGCCACCGCGATCCCGAGGTCGCGTTCCAGCTTGTGGCGCATGTCGTGCCCGACTGGTCCGGCGGCACGCGGATCGGCGAGACGCTGGCCGGCTTCAACCGCCTGTGGGCAAGGCGCGTGCTGGGACAGGGCGCTTTGGTGCTGCTGATCACCGACGGGCTGGACCGGCCGCGGGACAGCGAGGGGTTGCACCAACTGGCCTGGGCGATGGACCGCCTGCACCGATCCTGCCGCCGGCTGATCTGGCTCAACCCGCTGTTGCGCTGGCCGGGGTTCGAACCAAAGTCGCAAGGGATTCGTGCCATGCTGCCGCACGCGGACGAGTTCCGGCCCATCCACAATCTGGACAGCCTGCGCGCGCTGGTGGCGTTGCTGTCCCGCCCGGCGCCGCCTCGCGCCGTGGCGGGATGGTCCGACAGGAGGGCATCATGACCGAACCCGAGGACGTGCTTGGCACCGCCGCGGCCTGGCGCGCGGCCGGCGAGCAAGTGGCGATCGCGACCGTCACCGCGACCTGGGGCAGCTCCCCTCGCCCGGCCGGCAGCCAGATGGCGGTCACCCGGTCGGGACGGATGACGGGCTCGGTGTCGGGCGGCTGCATCGAGGGCGCGGTGGCCGATGCCGCGCTGCGGACGCTGGAAACCGGCACGCCGCAGCTCCTGGACTTCGGCATCAACAACGAGCGTGCCTGGGAGGTCGGGCTGGCCTGCGGCGGCAAGGTGAAGGTGTTCGTGGAGCGTCTGTCGTGACTCCGGAGGTTCTCGCCAAACTCCAACAGGCGAAGCGCGACAAGACCCCGGTTGTGCTGGCCACCCGCCTGCCCAGCGGAGAGCAGCGCCTGCTGCCCGATCCCGCCGCGCCAGCCGCGCTGAACGCCGCCGCCGCGCAAGCGCTGGCGCGCGATGAAAGCGGCACCGTGGCGATCGGCGGCGAGGACTGGTTCCTGCACGCCCACAACCCACCGCCTCGTCTGATCGTGGTCGGCGCCGTGCACATTGCCCAGGCGCTGGTGCCGTTCGCCTCGGCCTGCGGCTTCGCCCTAACGCTGGTCGATCCGCGCCGCGCGTTCGCCTCCGGCGAGCGGTTCCCCGACGTGACCATCCGCACCGACTGGCCGGACGAAGCCATGGAGGCGCTAAGCCCCGACAGCCGGACGGCGGTGGTGACGCTCACGCATGACCCAAAGCTGGACGATCCGGCACTGGACCGTGCGCTGACATCGCCGGCATTTTATATCGGCGCGCTGGGCTCCCGCCGGACGCATGCGGCGCGGTTGCAGCGGCTGCGCGCGCTGGGCCACGACGAGGCGGCGCTGGCACGTATCCACGGCCCGGTGGGGCTCGACATCGAGGCCGTCACAGCGCCGGAAATCGCGCTGTCGATCATGGCGGAGATCGTCGCGGCCCGGCGCGGGGCGGCGATCGGGCAGCAGCGAGCCGCATGAAGTTCGGGCCGGCGCCGCTGGATGAAGCGCGCGGCGCCATCATGGCGCACTCCCACCGGGTCGGCGAGCGGATGATCCGCAAGGGCTCGGTGCTGGACGAGGCGGCGCTGGCGGCGTTGCAGGCGGCGGGCTGGCAGGAGGTCATCTGCGCGCGGCTGGAACCCGGCGACGTGCCGGAGGACCTGGCCGCCGGCCGGCTGGCCGAGCCGCTGGTCTCGCCGCTGCTCGCCCGCACCCGCGCCGCCACCGGGAGGGTGAACCTGGCCGCCGGGGCGCCCGGGCTGCTGTGCATCGACCGGGCGCGGATCGACCGGCTGAACAGTATTCATGCGTCGCTGACCATCGGCACGCTGCCCGATTGTTCCGTGGTCGCCGCGAAAGACCTTGTCGCCACCATCAAGATAATACCGTTCGCCGTTCCCGGTGCGGTGCTGGCGGAGGCGGAGGCGCTGGCGCGGCAGGGCGGCTCGCCGCTGACGCTGCACCCGTTCCGGCCGCTGAAAGTGGGGCTTGTGGTCACCGAACTGCCCGGGGTGAAGGAAAGCGCAACCGGCAAGACCATCGAAGTGACCGGGCAGCGTGTGGCGCAGCTTGGCGGCACGCTGCTGCCGGCGCTGCGGTGCGCGCATCAGGAAAGCGCCGTGGCGGGGGCGCTGGACGCGCTGATCGCCGGCGGCGCCGACCTGCTGCTGGTGGCGGGCGCATCGGCGGTGGTCGACCGGCGCGACGTGGGACCCTCGGGGATCGTCGGCGCTGGGGGTGAGATCCTGCATTTCGGCATGCCAGTGGACCCCGGCAACCTGATCTGCCTCGGGCGCATCGGGACGCGTCCAGCACTGGTGCTGCCCGGCTGCGCGCGCAGCCCCAAGGTGAACGGCATCGACTTCGTCTTGAGCCGCATCTTTGCCGGGGTTCCGGTCGGGCCGGCAGAGATCATGCGCATGGGGGTGGGCGGGCTGCTGAAGGAGATCGATACCCGGCCACTGCCGCGCGAGAAGGCAACGGCGGAGAAACGAGTCCGCGCCGCGCCACGGCGTGCGCCCGTCGTGGCCGCGGTGGTGCTGGCCGCCGGGCGGTCCCGCCGCATGGCGCCGCACAATAAGCTGCTGGTGCCGGACAGCGGGGGAAAGCCGATGATCGCGCGGGTGGTGGACAACGTGCTGTCATCCAACGCACGGCCGGTGATCGTGGTAACGGGGCATCAGGCGGAGTTGGTCGAGCAGGCACTGGTGGGTCGTCCGGTGCGGTTCGTGCACGCCTCTGACTACGCCGAGGGCTTGTCCGCAAGCCTGAAGGCCGGGATCGCCGCCGTGCCGGTCGAGTGTGCGGCGGCTTTGGTGTGCCTGGGTGACATGCCGCTGGTCACGGGGCGAATGATCGACCGGCTGCTCGCGGCGTATGACCCCGACGAGGGCCGGCTGATCGTGCTGCCGACGTTCCGCGGCAAGCAGGGCAACCCGATGCTGTGGGACCGGCGGTTCTTCGCGGAGATACTGGAGATTTCCGGCGACTCCGGGGCCCGGCATTTGCTCGGGCGGCACATGGAAGGGCTGGCCGAAGTGGAGATGGCCGACGAAGCGGTGCTGCGCGATTTCGACACCCCGGAGAGCCTGGGCGGGTAGCCGCGTTTTGACGCGGAGCCGGACCATGCGCCGGCCCCGCGCCTGTTGGCTCAGTCGACCAGATGGTCGCCCGTCCGCAATTCCTTGGCGTACGGAACGATCTTGCTCATCACCGCCTGGCCGTCGAGTGCAACGCCCTGCCTGAAACCGAACCGCTCGTCGTCCGCGGCCGGAGTGAGCATCAGGCGCGTGCCCTCTTGCTGCGCGATGAACCAGAGGTTTAGTGCCGGGATGTCGAGTTCGAACACGCTTGCCGGCGGCTGCTCCACGAAGGCCGAGCGGGCGCGCAGGCCCTGTGCCAATCCCGCGGACAGCAACGGCCTGCCGTAGCGCACCGCTTGCCAGGTGCCGTTGATTTCCCGCGTAATCACCGACGAGGTGACCCTGCCGTCGGTCACGACGAAGGAACGGACCGCGTTGGTCGGTGTCACAAGCGGCTGCACGGGCGCATCGGGATTGGCTGCCTTCAGCCGGTCGAGCCCGATCACCGCGATCCGCAGCGGGGCTTGAACCGTCGCCCGCTGGGCTTCCTCCGCCGTCGCGAAGCCCAGCGTTCCAGCCGTTTCAGGAGTAACGATCTGCGGGAACGTCTTGGCCAGCGCCTGGGCGGCCTTGAAGCTTTCCGCAGGCGCGCTGCCCACCGCGGGCGCCGGCTGGGCGATGGCGTGGGTCGCCAGCATCAGCGCCAGGCCACCGGCCGAGCCAAGGATCAAAACTTTCGCTCGCATCGGTCCACCTCCTTATTTTATTTTGGAGTGACGTCATAGTCGGCGCCCCAGAAGACGTGGTCGTAGCCGGGGCCGCCCAGGAAATCGGCATAGCTGATGTATTCGAAATCTCCGCCGAACGGCCCGGATGCATTCCCGCCGGGGCCGCACCGTCCTTGCGGTCCCCACGGATTGTCGACATAGACCGAGTCGCCGAGAAGCAGGTTCACCGCGTAGCCGCGCACGACCATCATGTGTCCGCCGCCGCCGTTCCAGCCCCAGGCGAAGGCGAAGGGCTTGCCCGCGTCGATCTGGGCGACGAGTTCGGCCCACGACAGCGGATTGGCGGTCTTATTATTGAACCCCCATGTGCTCCACTGTGGCCACCCGGGCTGGACGCAGGCGGCTGGGGTTGGGCACGAGCAGCAATCGGTGCGCCCCAGTGCCTGGTTCGCCTCGTAGCATTGGGGAACAGTACGGGTCCCAGCTTCCTCCATGACCATTTGCCCGCTCGCCGCCCAGCACCATTGGGGTGTTTCCTGCCAATGCAGCACGGCGTGGTGGACCTTGATGAGCGGTCGCAGGACGATTGGCGGGACAATTTTGATATTCGACGGCACCTCGGTCGGCCCGCCGGCTGCCGGAGCCGGTTGCGCCACCGCCGAGGTCACACTTCCGAGAAGTCCGAGACAGACGCCGGCACCAACCAGCACCTTTGCGAATCGCATAGGTAACCTCCTCGCTTTAAGTTGAGAGGAACGACGAATCTGCGGTTCTCCGCGTGTCTCCTTTGCAGACAACAGACAAGCGGACGGCAACTCGAACTTATGATGAAATAGCATAGCCGTAGTTATTTGTCGAGGGTTGCCGATCCGCGCCCTGCACACGCGAGCGAGATATAAATATACATTTCTTTGGCAGCTTTCTCAGAACCGGCCAACACGGCTAATCATCGATGCAAAGTCTTGCTTATATTTCGACATGACGCACCAACGGCCGTCAGAAATGGAGCAGGCCATGTTCAACGACACGCCGCGGGATGGGGCCGCCCTGCATCCTCGGCAATGCGCTCAGCATCAATCTCGAAATGCCCGTTGCGCGGCGTGGTCTGGCGCGTTTCAGGCGAGGAATGCCGCCACCGTCAGCCACGCGCTGAACGCGAGGGCCACAGCCATATAGAGGCGGAACCGCGCCGGATAGTGCAGCGCTCGGTAAAAGATGGTAAGCGCACGTGGCGGCGTGGCCATCAGGACGAAGCCTTTGATCAGCGTCAACCAGCCCAATAGGGTCACTGCCACTGGGAGCGCTCCCCCTGACCAAACATTGTGGCCGACAACCGTGGCTGCGCCGCCCCCCATGGTGAAGATGCCCGTCACCAGAATCAGCCCGGGGTTTTCCATCATCGCGTTGATCGCTTCCAGGGACGCCTTGGGCCTGGCCACGAGAACGGCACACATGAGAAGGCAGGAAAGACCGAAGAACCTGCCCAGAAAGACGGTCAGTGGCGACATTGTCTTTCATCCTCCGCGCTGCCGACTCACGCGAATTGTTGGACGAGTTGGAGCCAAGGCGCTCTAACGGAGAACATGGTAGCGCCATTCGCGGCCTCGGGGAATGGTCGCCGCAACGGCACCAGCAGTTCTGAATGCGAAAGATTCGCGTTCTGAGGTAGCGCAGGCGGGTGCCACAGGGAGTGAGGCGTCCACCGCCGAATTGAGTCCCATATGCCACATGTTGTGGGTTT
>Ga0302279_10001451_pt1 | contig 33505 bp, 35 predicted proteins | sample III_Bog_N3_3_FD_194541 | JGI IMG/M metagenome (GOLD analysis project Ga0302279, IMG submission 194541) | Peat permafrost microbial communities from Stordalen Mire near Abisko, Sweden - III_Bog_N3_3 | ecosystem: Environmental > Terrestrial > Soil > Wetlands > Peat | place: Sweden: Abisko...
CAGCGCTGCACGCCGTGAGAATTCTCGCCGATACGATCCTTGCGGGGCGTAAGCCGGAGGTGGCCGTACTCTACGAGGCTGGCCTCGGTGAGCTGGTGGTCACCGCGCCGCGCCACGGAGGAAATCTCCTCGCCGTGATTCGCGCCGCGACGCGCTTCGCGGAAGTCGCGTGACTGCTCGCGAGATCGCGAGGAGGTCCGGCTATGACGCCTGCGGTCCAGAGATACGTTGAGCTTCTCGAAGCCAAGCTCCTTGAACGCGCCGTCGCGGGTGGTGCTCTTTCCCAAGAACAAGAAGGCGCCTACGTCGAGGAGTTCGATCTCCTCTGGCGAGGAATGACGGCCGACGAACAGGAAACCGTCGAGGGACGTCTAGCGGCGCCTCCCGCCGCTCCTTCCGCTCCAGACGTTCTCGACTTCATCGACGTCGAGGTTGCCGGCGGACACGTTCCGAGGCGATCGGTTCGCCATCACCGCTAGATCGGGCTCTCAGAAATCGAGATCGTCGCGGAGGCTCTGCTCGACTTCGGCGAGCGAGAGCGTCGCTGCGTGACCGCGTCGGACGCTTTCGACGCGACTGACGAGCTCGGCGTGGCGAGCGCCCTCGGCGATTGCGGGCTCTCGCGAAGCCAGACTTCGCAGGCCGTCGGCGATCGCGCGGCGCTCGTCCGGTGCGAGCTCGACGGCAGCCGCGAGGAGCTCCTCGGCGCGTGGACTCAGCTTGGCGATCATACCCGCAACATAGTCCTCGACGGTACGCGTGCGATGCGCCGCCGGGTCAATCTGCGCCGTAGTAGACGATCTCAAGGTCGCTCTTGCAGGTGGGACACCACGCTTCCGCGTGGATCGGGCCGTCGAGAGGCACGGACGTCTCGTGCTCGCACTCCCAGCACCAGAGGACGACCACCCGTGATCGATGAGCGGTTCGCTCGCCACCAACGATGGAGAGCAGGGGCCGGAGCCAGATGTCCATCGGAGAACCGACCGGAGGATCGAAAGCGGCGCTCGACATCCCTCTCGTAAACCGGCGAGCGCCGTGGTCGATTCCTGCGGGCGTCGCAGTAAGCTGAACGAGATAGCGGCAGCGTTGAGCGCCCCTGGACGCCTCCGATCGGCGCCTTACTTTTTTCGCGATGCAGACGACCAGCGCACCGGAGTCTCTCCTCGAATCGCCCGACGATCGCGTTGAATCGCGGAAGCACGCGAGCATCGAACGGAACGTCGTCAGTCGCACTGTATACACGCGCCAGCAGGTCGCGGCCCTCCTGCGCGTCAGCCACAGCACGCTCGCTCGATGGGCGAAGGCCGGGAAAGCCCCTCGTCCGTTCAAGCACACGACGGATTGGCGCAGGCGGTGCTTCTACGATCGAACCGAAGTCGACGACATCGTGAAGCGGGTGCGCCGTCGGTGGAGCGGGCCGCGCCGACTCTCGATTGATCCGCCGGAGCCCCTCTTCAACCTCGCGTCGTACGAAGCGACCGCGCCGGGGCCCGTCGCCGCATCGATCCTACAGATGTGGAAGGACAACATCCCTCTGGATGAGATCCGAACGAGGACTGTGGCCGCGCTCGAACATGTCGCACGCCTCGATCGTCTTCAGCGCGAGTTCGACGCGCAGAGTGGCCCCTCTTGTCGACTCGCTTGACGCCCGCGACCCGACGAAGGGCGGGCGCGACGCTTTGGACCCGCATCTTCTCGAAGGGCGCGGAGCACTCTGGACGGCCCAAATCCGCGTCTTACTTTCCCTGCCATGCAGACGACGCAGAGCGCGAGCGAAACGCACGTTCATACACGTGATGCGTCGAGGGCTGATGGCGTTGAAGCGCCGAAGGACGTGAGCTCCGGGGCGAACATCGCCGGTCGCTCCGTCTACACGCGCAAGCAGGTCGCTGCTCTCCTCCGCGTCACCGAGCGCACACTCATCCGATGGGATGCGGCGGGGAAAGCTCCTCGTCCGTTCAAGTACACGACGGATTGGCGGAGGCGGTGCTTCTACGACCGAACCGAGGTCGACGACATCGCGAAGCGCGTCCGTCGCAAGTGGAGTGGATCGCTTCGGCAGTCGATTGATCCGCCGGAGGCTCTCTTCAACCTCGCGTCGTACGAGGCTGCCGCGCCGGGCCCCGTCGCCGCATCGATCCTTCAGATGTGGAAAGAAAACGTTTCGCTCGGCGAGATCCGAACGAGGACCGCCGCGGCACTCGAACATGTGACGCGCTTGGATCGTCTTCAGCGGCAGTTCGAAATGGAGAGCGTTCGCGTCCGAGCCCCGCAAGGCTGACCGCTCTACACGCGCGAGCGGCGCTCCGGTGATTCGTGGCTCTCCGCGCCAACCGATTCCGTTACCGATCCGTTACCGCTCACCGCGGCGAGTGACCCCTCGCGAGGCCAGACCTCCAACCCGCGAGAGCGCCGACATTCCGGCGCCGACGAGCATCGCTCCCGTTACCGCGCCGTTACCGTGACTCCGATGCCATCGACGATCACCGAGTGCCAAAGAGTGCTCTCGACGAGATCGCGAGCAGGCGTCACGGGCGCAGAAGCGCACGTCGTTTCAACGTGGATTTTGTGCCGCCTTGCTCGCAAATCCCGAGGAAAGAGGGGAGCGCAATCTCGCTCGGCGAGAGGGCGCGCGTTACCGGAGGCGGCGTCTTAGGAAAGCGCTGCTCTATCCAGCTGAGCTACGGGGGCGTGACGATTTCAGTAGCACACGATGGCTCAGATCTCGCTTCGTTTGCGGTCTCTCGAGCCTGTCGCCGTACTGTTACCGCAAGTCGGTGCGTCGCTGAACGGAGAACGTCGCGTGCGCGCAGCGTCGTCCCAGATCCGCGGGCCGGCGAGCGCTTGCGCGACCGACGCAGGAACGCCGCCGCGGGTCGAGGCGCCCGCCTTCGCGCCTCGCGCGATCGCCACCTACTTGGCGTTCTTGTCCAACACGTCGAGCGGGGCGCTCGGTCCGTGCTGGGGACCGTGCGCGGCGTTCGCCTTCGATGACGAGCGCGGGATGCAGTAGGTCGCGTTCGAGAGCTTTCCGCTGCTCTCCTGCACCTGGAACCCGAGCCCGTCACAGATGTCGCCTGCGCGCTTGTCGCAGCCTGTGTCGTCCTTGCAGACCTTCGCGCAGAAGTCCTTCGTCGTCCGCAGGTGCGACTCACCGGACGCGCAGGCGAGCTTCGTCATGCCAGCGCCGCTCCCATCCTTCGCCGCGCCGTTCGCTGAACCAGAGAGCGCTTCGGCGTTGTTGCCCCACCAGGCGTTGTTCTCGAGCGCGTCCTTGTAAACCCAGCCCGCGAGCTGCTTCCCCGGAGCTTTCGGATCAGCGTAGACGACGAGGTAGTAGTCGTTCGACGCGTCGTGCGCGATCTCGGTCACGCGCTCCACCGCCTCGCTCGTCGTGACGATGTCGCCGCCGGGCGACTCGCGCACCTGGATCGTGAACCCGGTGATCAACGCGGCCTGCTTCGGCGGGGTCATCTTCACGTCGTCGGCGAGCTCCTTCACCTGGCTCTTGTTCTCGACGTTCGCCAGCGCATCGACGATGGTGGCATTGGCGCCCGTGACCGTCGCCGAGCCGGCCGGCGAAGGAGCCGGCGCGCTCGCGCTCGAAGAGGAGTCGTTGCATGCGACCGCGCCAATCGCCATCGCCCCCACGAGCAGCCGTACCCACGTCTCAGCCGTAAACACGTGCTTGTTCTTGAATGACATGAGCCGTCGCTTAGCAAGTGGCAGGCCGGGAGCGGCGCCCCTCCGTCATTTCCTCGGCACCACCGCGCCGGTCAAGGTCGCCGGCGTCGTGATGTGGTCGATCACGTCCCGCACTCCATCGGCCGAGCGCGCAGCAGCCACCGCGCGTGCGCGCACGGCGTCGTTCGGGGCCTTGCCGGTGAGGGTCGCGACGCCGTCGTTCACGCTCACCTGGACCTCGGAGTCCGTATTCAGCGCAGCGCTCGTCATCACTTCGTTCACCCGCGCCTGGGCGTGAACCAGGGTCGTCGTGTCGTCGTTGCAGCCGAGCGCAGCGGCCATGGAGAGAAGTGAGCCGAAGAGCAGAGTCGTAGCTTTGAGGGGTCGCATGTTGGTTCTCCTTGTCCGGGGATCACCTCCGCGATGCTGCAACGACGATGCCTCATCAGCATGCGGTCCGAGCGGCGCGCGCTGGAAGCGGGCTCAGGAACCCTGAATCTGGCTCGCCAGCGGCGTCGGCAGGGAAGTGCTCAGCGTCGGCCTCCTCCTCCTCCTCCTCGACCACCACCTCCTCGGCCACCTCCGCCTCGACCACCGCGAGGGCGTCCTCCGCCCCGACCCCATCCGGGCTCGTAGACGTGGCGACCCGGCATTCCGCGCATTCGAGCCTGGTAGAGGAAGGGGGGTTCGCCGTTGTAGTGACCCCAGGCGAGGCCGTCCCGGTAGTACCAGACTCCGCCGCACCAGTACGAAGCGCGCCCCTCGTAGTACACGGGCTCGCTCGTCGCCACGTAGGCGTCGGAGAGACACTCGCCGTACCCGGGCTCCGGATAGTCGGCGCCCACTTCGACCCCGCATCCGCCGATCGTCGCGACCAGGGCGGCGAAGGAGCCGACGAGCGCCATCGTTCGTAGCCCGGTCATCAGGCTGATGCGGCTCATTGGATCTCCTGCGCGCTCGGGTCATGGCGCGCGTGCTCGCGTAGTTGCTGCGCGAACGCCGCGCGCTGCTCCGGCGTGAGCACAGGGCTCACGCCCTCGACGAAGCGCGCGAGCCGCGCCGCGCCCCAGCCGGCGACGTGCGCATCGGCGCTGCTCCCTGTCGCGAGCTTCCTGGCGTCGAACGTCTCGCTCCGGAACGACTCACCAAAAGCGTGCAGGTGTGACGCGACCTCTTGGCGGTCGAGCGGCCGCGCCGAAGTCGCTCCTTCGAGCAGTGTCGCGCGGATCGTCCCGATCTGCGTCGTCGTCAGATCGAGATCGGCGGCGAGGTCGGCGAGGCGACCTTGCTCGCCGTGAGTCGTTCCTGTCTCGTCGCTGTTCGCTTGCTGCCAGACCGTCCAGTGGGATTCGACCTTGTCGACCAGCGCTGCGCGCTCGGGCGGCGTGAGCAGCGCATGGAGCGCGTTCAGAGCGTCGGTGGTCGCGTCATGGGCGGCCGCGGCGGCCACGCTCACCTGGGTGACCGCGTCGTCCACCCGTGCCCTGTCGAACGTGCCGTCGGCCAGGTCGTCGGCGAGCGCCGCGCTCAGGTTCCCTTCGGCGATCCGCGCGGGTTCCATGCGCGCGTGCAGATCAGCTCGGATCTTCTCGACGGCCGCGCGCCTCGGAGGCGGAACCCCGAGCGTGTCGAGACTCATCGCGATGAAGAGGGTGACGCCGCCGTGGTGGTGGTAGCGGTGATGCTCGACGAGCGCCGCGGTCGCGTTCGTCGTCGCCGCGCTCTCGGCCGTCGCCGGGGGCCGGTCCTGCGCGTGGCCGCAGCCGACGCTCGTCGCAGCCCCAAAGAGCAGGGTCGCGACGATCGGTATCGTGCGTATCGACTTCGTCATCCGAACTCCGTCCATTTGAGCGCTCCTGTTTGCACGGACGATGCCGCTGTCTCCGATGTGAACCACTGCGCGAACGGCTCGGAACCTGCTTGGCGGTCGCCATGCAAAAGACCAACAGCGTCGTCGCCGTCTATTCAACGCACACCCAGGCCGACGAGGCACTTCGCGCCTTCAAGAGCTCGGGCTTCGACATGACGAAGCTCTCGATCGTGGGGAAGGACTACCACACGGAAGAACACGTGCTCGGCTTCTACAACGCGGGAGATCGCATGAAGTTCTGGGGAAAGCGTGGGGCGTTCTGGGGTGGCATCTGCGCAATGCTCTTCGGGTCCGCCCTCTTCCTGATCCCCGGCTTCGGGCACGTCATGGTGCTGGGGCCGATGGTGGGGTGGGTGATCGGTGCGCTCGGCGAGGCCACCGTCGTCGGAGGCCTGAGCGCGCTCGGCGCCGGCCTCTACAGCATCGGCATTCCGAAAGACAGTATCCTCAAGTACGAGACGGCGCTGAAGGCCGACCAGTTCGTCGTCGTCGCGCACGGGAGCCCCGACGACGTCACCGCGGCCAAGCGCATCCTGGACCGCACGGGCCCACTCTCCGTGGACGTCAACAGCGCGGCCGCCGCCGTCTAGCCCACCCGCGCCGCACGAGCAGTGCTCACGCCTGCTCGCGGCCGGCTACGCCTGCATCGTGCTCGTACTTCTCGAGGCGGCGGTAGAGTGTCCGGCGGTCGACACCGAGGAGCTCCGCCGCCCGCGACTTGTTCCCATCGAGGAGCTTGAGCGCGCGCGCGATGTAGCAGCGGTCGACCTCCTCGAGCGTCAAGATCTCGCCGTTTTGCCCCTCGGAGAGGACGAACGGCGCCGACCGGTGCGAGACGACCTTGTCGGGGAGGTCCTCGACGCTCAGGTGGTCGAGCCTTGCGAGCGCCACCGCGCGCTCGATGCAGTTCTCGAGCTCGCGCACGTTCCCGGGCCAGTCGTACGCCAGGAGCGGTGCGGCGACCTGGGGCGAGAGGAACATGTCCCCCTTCTTCGCCTTCTCCGACGCTCTGCGGAGGAAGTGCGTCGCGAGGGCGAGGATGTCTCCACCCCGCGCATGAAGCGAGGGGACCTCGATCTTCACGACGTTGATTCGGTAGAAGAGGTCCTCCCGGAAGCGCTTCGCTACCACTTCGGCCTCGAGGTCGCGGTTCGTGGCCGCGAGGATGCGCGCGTCGAACGGGCGCTCCTCGTTCGAGCCGACGGGGCGGATCGTTCGCTCCTGGAGCGCGCGCAGAAGCTTGGTCTGCATCTCGATCGGCATCTCGCCGATCTCGTCGAGCAACAGCGTTCCGCCCGAGGCCTTGAGGAACAGGCCCACGCGGGGCGCGCTCGCACCCGTGAACGCACCACGTACGTGTCCGAACAGCTCGCTCTCCAGGAGGTTCGCCGGCACGGCGCCGCAGTTGATCGCCACGAAGGGACCGGACCTGCGGGGGCCTGCATTGTGGAGAGCGCGCGCCACCAGCTCCTTTCCCGTTCCCGTCTCTCCCTCGATCAATACGGAAATGTCGCTCGCCCCCACCCGCGCCACCATGTCGTGGACGCGCTTCATCGCGGGGCTCGTCCCGATGAGCTCATCGAGGGCGCTTCGCTCGAGAGACTCCTCGCGCAGCTGCTTCACCTCGATCTGGAGCCGGTGGCGCTCCACGGCGCGCGCCACGCTCAGGGCGAGGAGCTTCTCGTCCATGGGCTTCGTGAGGAAGTCGTATGCACCGGCGCGCATCGCTTCGATCGCGACGTCCATGGTCCCGTTTCCCGTCACGACGATGACGGGGGCGTCGGGGCGCGTGCCGATGATTCGCGTGCAGAGCTCGAGCCCCCCCATCTCGGCCATGCCGAGGTCCGTGAGGACGGCCGCAAACCCCTCCCGGCCCACTTGCTCGAGCGCGTCATGCGCCGAGGTCGTGAACGTCACGTCGTGCCCAAAGCCGCGAAGCGTGCTCTGGAGCATCTCGCAATGATCCCGATCGTCGTCCACCAGAAGAATTCGGTCTGCCATGCGTGGGAACGACTACGCATGGAACGGACCAGCTCCGCCGACGAGGCAAGTGCGCGTGACTATGTGACGCATTCGAGCGAAGACGACGCAGGTGTGGCGTTCCTGCGTCCACGGGACGCAATAATGGTTCGGCCTGAGCCGGACGGAGCGGCCTCCCTAGACCTGCGAGGGCTCGATGCCCGTCGCGGTGACCTCCGAGTCGTGCATCTCGAAAGGTAGCTCAGCCTGGTACGAGTACGTGTGCGCGCGCTTCGCGTGGTGCGAGTGTCGTTCGCACCACCAGTTCCTGCCGGCGCTCTGGGCTCGTACGCGGACGCAGTCGCCGCACGCGGACTCGATCGCAGGCTCGAGCACGACGGTCGACGTGGGACGCGGACCGGCGATGAGAACGGGGAGTGCTCCGGCCGCGAGGAGCTGTTCGGCCGTCGACCCGACGAGCCAGCTCTTCATGTGTGGCGCGGCGGGGGAGCCGACCACGATCAGGCTCGCGTCCACGTCGCGGGCGAGCTGGATGATCTCACGCACCGGCTTGCCCGACCGAAGGTGAATCCCGATCGACGTGCCCCGTAGTCCCCCCATCATGGCCGCCTTCTCGTTGACGTACAGCCGCAGGTGAGCGATGAGCTCATGCCCTCGCTCTTCCGACGGTTCCTCTTCGAAGACGTGGACGAGATGGATCTCGCTCCGCGCGACGCGCTGAGCAAGGTGTGCGGCAGCGTCGAACGCAACGCCGCTGGCGTCTTTGAAGTTCGTTCCGACGACGATCGACAGCGTCGACGCGCTCTGGCTCTTCGTATTCATGTTCCCTCTTTGGCCGGACATGGCGGCCTCATGCCGAGCCATGCGGCAGGCATGCCATGCGTGTTGCGGGGCGTGCGCTTCGAGGTGACGGGCGGCCTGCATGTCAGAGGGAGGCGTTCGTGACGTGCTGAGGCGCTTTCGCGTGCCCGTCTCGACCGTTCGGCGAAGTCTGCGCTGAGATTCGCGCTGGACACCGACTTGCACTCGCCTCGCTTCGCCAACGGAGGCGCGCATGACGAACGAGAAGCGAAGCGAATACCTGACCCGGGACCGTCTCCTGAAACTCCTCTCGGACGAGGAGATCGCGAGCGTGAGCACGGCAGTGACGGCGCCGCGTCTCGCGGAGGGTGATGAGTATCTCGACCTGGAGCAGCTGGAACGAGGCGTCCTACGCGCGCCGACGACGACTGCGATGGGGCGCCTCCTGCCGAGGAAAGCCGTCCGCGAAGCCACGTGGAGCGCGATCCTCACGCAGCTGCCCGCGTCCACGCCCGCCGCGGCGCTCCGATAAAGGCGCTCGTCGATGTGGGCACGGCCGACACCAGGGCGCTCAAGGTGACCATCGAGGTGATCGGCATGGGACCGGGCCCGGGCGTGAGTGGGCTTGCAAAGCGGGAAGGTGAGGATCGGCGATGAAGAGCGTTCGACTGTTTACGGCGTTAGCCGTTCTTTGTGGCGTGCCCGCGTGCACGGGGCCAGACGGCCCAGCAGGAGCCGCGGGCATCAACGGCGAGGCGGGGGCGGAAGGCCCTGCAGGGCCGATGGGGCCTCTGGGGCCCATCGGACCGGCGTCAGGTGTCAACGACGCGGGCCTCATCGCGAGCATCCCGGTCTCCTGTCTCTCCCCGTGTCACGGATTCAACGGCGTCGTCGCCCAGTTTCAGACGAGCGTCCACTACACGGAGTACCTGGCCAACGTCGCATCGGCGACGCCGGAGGCCGAGTGGACGACGACCGGAGCGGCATGCGGCAACTGCCACGCCGTGGACGGCCTCCAGCAGCGTGTCGCCGGCAACGTGGGCACGACTGACGGTGGCGTGGTCGTGAATCTCGCCAGCGGGGAGCTTCAGTACCGTGACCCCGCGACGGGCGCGCTCTCGACGTCGAACTACCTCGGCGCGGCGACCGTGGCGGAGGTCTACTGCACCACGTGCCACGCCGTCACCAACGCGAACGACCCCCACAAGACCGGCATCCCGTGGACACCGGGCTCGTTCCCTTTGACGATCGCGGAGGACGGCGGTGCCATCAACATCGAGCGCAGCCCCTCGACGGCAGCCGTCACGGGAACCCAGGCGAGCGGGCCGAACGGCGGCAACTATGGGCCCGGCAGCACCTGCATGTGGTGCCACCGGTCGCGCGTCGACGTGACGAACTACCTCACCGCCACGAACAACGTCATCACGAGCGTCCACTGGGGTCCGCACGAAGGGCCCCAGGCTGATCTGTTCACGGGCGTCGGCGGCTACCAGTACGCGGGGAAGGCGTACGGGCAGGCGACACACGAGCAGAAGCTCTCCTGCGTCGATTGCCACATGGTTCCGATGGCGAACAACAGCAACGTCCCGGACCACTCGTTCGCTCCGCAGCTCTCGGCGTGCCTCGGGTGCCACGCGGGGGCGACGAACTTCAACATGGGCGGCTTCGAGGTCGACGTTCAGAACGCCATGACCGAGATGGAGACGTGGCTCAACGACGCGGGGCTCCTCACGCGCGCGTCGGCCGCTCCGTACGTAGCGCTGACGATCGCGCAGATCGGCGACGGAAACTGGGCCGACGACCAGCCCGTGCCGAGCGTGGGCATCGACGGCGGCGCTCTCACGCAAGACCAGGCTGGAGCGATCTACAACTACATCCTCGTCGCGCGCGGCGGGGCGTTCGGAGTCCACAACCCGAAGTACATCGGCGAAATTCTCTACGACTCGTACATGGCGCTCTCGGGCCAACCGCTCGCGAGTCTGGCGCGGCCGTAGCGAGGGAACGAGCACGTGATGCCAACCTGGGGTGCAGCGCGGACGAGCGCGCGGAGGACGCTCGTTCTTCGTGCGCTCGCAGTCGCGTCGCTCGTGCCACTCGCGAGCGCTTGCACCGCAGACCGCTCGAGCCCGACGGTACCCCCGGTCTTCGACACGGACGTAGCGCCCATTTTGCAGGCGCGCTGCGTATCGTGTCACGGCTCTGCGTCGCCGGCGGCAGGGTGGTCGGCCACGTCGTTCCTTGCGGCGATCGCCTGCGTGGAGCCGTCGGGAGCACCGGCCGCTTTGCCTCCATCGACCGCACCGATTCTCACCGCGCTTGCGACGGCGCCCCACCAGGGACTGCTCAGCAGCGGTGACCAGCAGACGCTCATCGGATGGGTCGCCGCGGGCGCGCCGGCGTTCGTGGGTACGGTTCACGCGGCCGGTATCGTGGATCCCCGATCGAGTGTGTTTCACGGCACCTTCCTGCGCAGCGAGCGCTGGTCGGCGATGCTCGACGCAGCGGACCCCAACGCTTGCGGCCGATGCCACGCCGGAACGCCTGCGCCGGTGCCCGGAGTCACGACCTTCGCGCCCAACGCGACCGCGTGCACGACGTGTCACACGGAAGGTCCGCTCGCGTGCAACACGTGCCACGGCTCGGGCACGCGCATCTACCCGCCGCGCGACCTCTGCTTCTTCCCGGGCGACGCGCCCATGGCGGGAGCGCACGCGGCGCACGTGCAGCCATCGGAGGCGAGCACGTCGGGGATCCCTTGCTCGACGTGTCATCCGGTGCCCGGTGACGAAGTGATCAGCGGCCTGCATGGCAATGGGCAGGTCGAGGTGATCTTCGACACGACGAAGATCGGCCCCGAGGCGAGCTACGACAGCGCCACCGGCGGATGCGCGGTCACCTGCCATGACCTCGGCGGACGAGCGCCACGCCCTCTGTGGAGCGAAACGCTCGCGATCACCTGCAACAGTTGCCACCTGTCGCCTCCCGCGAACCACTATCCGGGGGCATGCACGAGCTGCCACATCGAGGCCAACGCGACGGGAACCGCGTTGAGCGGCGGCCCGCTCCACATGAACGGAGTCGTGGACCTGGGGAATGGGAGTGGCCTCTGCGGCGCATGCCACGGAAGTGGCGCGAGCCCGTGGCCGAGCTCGGCCGCCCACCCGGCGCACCAGACTCCGTCGCTGAGCGCAGGGATCGCTTGTGCGAGCTGTCACCCCATTCCCGCCAGCATCACGGATCCGACCCATCTCGACGGAGTCCTCGAGATCACCTTCACCGGCCTCGCCGTCGCGCGCGCGTCCTCACCCGTGTGGAACGGCACCACGTGCTCGTCGGTCGCTTGTCACGGCGCGAACCTCGCCGACCCCGCCGGTGTCCCGACCTGGACCGATGCCTCGGGTGATGCCGCGAAGTGCGGGGCGTGCCATGGGATCCCCCCTTCGCAGCACACGACGTCCATGTCGTGCAATCTGAGCGGCTGCCACGGCTCCGAGGTGACGATCAGCGCGCAGGGCGTCCCGTCGATCTCGGTGAGCGGCAAGACACTCCATATCGACGGCATCGTCGAGCCCTGAACGAGGCGTTCGTCGGGTCGGGCCTGCTGCCCGTCCCATGTCTGTTCGTCGTTCGTGCCCGCCGACTCACTTCACGAAGGCGTGGCATCCCGTGCACACCTGCGCCTGCGGCTGGTGTGTCTTCCGATCCGCGTGGCAGCTTCCGGTGCAGGTCGTGCGGTCCGGCGCCTTGGACTTGTGCGGCGAGTGGCAGCTTGCGCAGTCCTTGTGCGCCGCGACGGTGTGGAGCGCCGGGAGCGGGCTCGAGGCTGCGTGGCACGTCGCGCACGCCGGAGGTTTCGCGATGCCCCCAGGTCCATGCGCTTCGTGGCACGTCGTGCATCCGCCCTTCAACGCATCGTGGGGCCCGCCGGTCTTGCCCGCGTGGCACGACGCGCACGTCGCCTTCGCGAGGTGATTGCCACTGTGCGGCTCGTGGCATCCGAGGCAGGCCTGGTGCCCCTTCGGCGCGCTCGCCTGTTCCTTGGCGTGGCATGTCGCGCAGACGAGTCCCGTCTTCGGCGCGTGGGCCGAAGCACCGTGGCACGTCGCGCAGTCGGAATGCCCGGGGTTCGAGGAGACGATCCTGCTCTCACGGGCGTGGCAGCTCGCGCAGAAGGCGAGCTTGTTGGCGGGGGGGGCGAAGTCGTGCGGCTTGTGGCAGGTCGTGCACGTCGTACCTCCGGCATGCGCTCCCTTGTCCGTCGTGGCGATCGCAGAATGGCAGGTCGTGCACGGGCTCACCTTGGCGTTCACGTCCCCGGAGTGCGGCGCGTGGCAGGAGACGCACTCGGTCTTTCCCCCGTGGGTGACCGTGACCTTGGCGTGGCATCCGGCGCACGAATGCGCGGCGTTCCCGGGGTCGTGGGGGGTATGGCAGCTCGTGCAGACCGCGTGGTCATTGACGATGGCGGCGAGCAGAGTTTCTTTCGCTCCGTGGCAGCCGACGCAGACGTTCGCGCTGGCGGTGAACGTGTGCGGCTTGTGGCAGTCCACGCACGCGTCGTGGCCGGCAGGCTTGGGTCCGGGCGCCTCCTTGTGGCACGTGCCGCAGTCCTCTAGCGCGACGTGGGCGGGCGCGTGAGGCTTGTGGCAGTCGGCGCACCCCGTGGAGCCTGCGTGGGCCGCGTGCTCGGGTGCGCGCTCCGTGTGGCAGCCCTCGCACGCCTTCGCTGCGACGGATGGGTCGCCGTGAGGGCTGTGGCACTGGACGCAGTCGGTCGTCGCGTGCGTGGACGCGATCGCCGCGAGACGCCCCTCGGGCTTTGCATGGCAGCTGATGCACGTCGGCGTCTTCTGCGCGGGCGCAAAGGCGTGGCACGTCAGGCAGTCGGTCATCTCGGTGACGCTGCCCTTGTGAAAGCGCGCCCCTTCCTTGCTGTGGCAGTGCACGCAGGGGGCCGGTCCGGGGTTCTTGAAGCCGTCGCCTTCGGCGTGGCAGCTCGTGCAGGTAACGCCGTTCTTCCCTACGTGCTGCGTGTGCCCGAGGCTCGTCCGAAACTCGACCCATGACGCTGGCACCGCCTCCGGCGACACTCCCGCCGGCGTGTGTGCGAGGCGGGTGATCATGCGGTAGGCGCCGAGACCTGCGCCGCACGTCGCCGCGAGCAACGTGATCGTGAGCGCCCACCGCTTCGGCGTCACGGCCCCGTCCCGTGGCAGAGCCGGCAGGGCATGTCGTGCGTCCTGTTCTTGTTGCTCGTGAAACCGGGTCCGTGCGGACTTCCGCCTGGGCTACCGACGGCGTGGCAACCGACGCAGAGTTGCTCACCCGAGCCCCCGTGGCAGCTCGCGCACGACACGGGATCGATCCGGGCCTGGACCCCGTGCTCTCCGCCTCCGCGCCCAACGCTCACCCAACCGACGGCGTGCGGGCTGCGGGTCGTCCCCTGCGGCGAGACGTGCGACGCCGTGTGGCACTCGACGCACGAGCTTTCGCTATGGCACGTCGTGCACAGACCGGGGTCTGCGCGGGCTTCGAGCGCGTGCCGTGCCCGGAAGCCCGCACGGTGCAATCCTTCCAGCCGCACGTCATCGAAGGCCATTTTCGCCGGGAGCGCGGGCACCGTGCCGACGCCGTGGCACTTCGCGCACGAACGCTCGCTATGGCAGGTCGAGCAGAGATCGCGCTCGCTACCTGCCCGGACGCCGTGCTCGCGGATCCAGTCGCCGTCGTGGACGACGTGGCTGGACGGCGGCGCGTCGTCGGCGGTGAGATCGACGTGGCACGAGTCGCAGCCGCGCAGGTTCCACTGGTCCTCGTGCTGGTGACAGCTGAAGCAGGTGGCCATCTGCGGGAGCAGCGTCTGAGGGCGCGACTCGGCGACGGCGCTGTGGCAGCGGACGCAGTCCCCGTGAACCACCGGGTCGTGCTTCGCGTGCTCGAAGCGAAGGTGCTCTCGCGCGAGGCTTGCCCCCTCGCGCATCGACGCCTCGCCATGGCATCCACGGCACGACCCCTCGTTGTGCGGTTTGCTATGGCACCCGCGGCACTGAGCGTCGGTCGGAAGGTGGAGGGGGCTGGTATCCCCTGCGTGCTCGACTCCTTCATGGCAGACGACGCAGGGGATCCCCTTGTCGACATGCGCGCGGTGCTCGAAGGGGTGCGATGTTCCGGTTCGCGGAAACCCGAGCACGCTAACGCACGCGGCGAGCGTCAGCGCGAACAGCATCGCGATCGCGAGCGCGAAGTGGCGCCTGGCGTTCACGGGAGCTCCAGCGTGCGCGACAGACGCGCCAGTGCGTTCGCTTCGTAGCGGTACTCAGGCGTGGACGCGGCCTCGATGGCTCCGGCCACCTCCCACCCCTTTGATCGCCAACCGAGCGCCGCAAGTCCCCACGGCCACGCCACGCCTCTACCGTTCGGATCGTCGGGAACGGCGACCTCGAGCTCGGACGAGAAGCGGAACCCGCCGCCGAGGGGCTGCATGCCGACGACCCGGAAGCCCGTCCATCGCGCGGCCGACACGTCGACCCGCCGCACCTCGAGGCCGATGCTCCCCTTGCCGTGCTCGTCGAAGCGGAGCGTGGACCGGATCCAAGCGTTCATCCCGAGCTCGGCACCAACGAGCTGGCCGGCTCCGCTCGCGAGGACGTCGAGCCTCGGAGCCGCTGCCCAGCGGACGGTGCCGCCGATCATCTCGGAAGGGAAGTCGCCGAGCACCGAGAAGAGCGACGTCGCGGGGAGGAGCCTCCCGGGGGACTGCTCGGATGCGAATAGCTCGAAGCGATACGCGTCGACGCGCGTCGCGGCAGAGACTCGGCCGTCGGCGATCCCCGGTGAGGTGAGGTCGTAGGCCCCCTTCGCCGCAACGTCCAGCCAGGGAGCGGGCGCCGCTGCGAAGTCGGCTCCCAGCTCCTCGTTCGAGATCTCGCCGTCGTCGCGGCGCTGCATGTACGAGACCCCCATCGTGACCGTGCTGGCGACGTGCTGCGCCACGCGTACGCCCGCGAGCCAGTCGTACGTGCGCGCTCCAAAGCGAGGGACGACGGGCGCGCCGCCGAACGCTTCGAGCGTCGAGCCCCAGGGGGTGCGACCAATCGCCTCCGCGCCGTCGATCTGGACGGGAAATATCGCGCCCGTCGCGACGACGAAGCGCCCGACGCGTAGCTCCCCGTAGCCGTGCGGCTCGCGCATGTGGAGCGCGAGCACGAGAACGTCCCCTGTGAGCCCTGGCTTGGTGCCGGTCCACACCAGTCCCTCGACACCGAGCCACGGGCGCAGCTTGTCCTCGCCCTGAAGGACGACCAGCCCCGTCGGCGACTGCGTCTCGGTCTGCGTGTCGGCGACCGCGTCGGCTCGCAAGCGAAGCGGGTCGGCTCCGGCGCGCGCGCTCAGGAGCCACGCTGCCACAAGTACCGTGGCCGATGCTCGATGGCGGCGCGCGGAGCGTCGTGACGTGGCCACCCTCTTGCACCGCATGTCGGGAGACCGCGTCTGCAATTCCCACGCGCAGCGCCGGAAGGAGCTTCTTGATCGCGAACCTCTCGCCGTTCTCGATTCTATCGCTGACGTGCACGGCCGCCGCCGCGACGATCCTGGTGACCTACCTCGTGAAGCACCCGCCGCTGAGCGGCGTGATCAAGGTCTGGCTTCTCCTGGGCCTCGGCGTTTTCCCGATCGGCGCGGCCTTCGCCGGCAACATTCAGGGGTACCAAACCACCGAGAAAAGGGCCTTTTGCGCCTCATGCCACGTGATGTCGCCGGAGACGTCCGACTCGGACGATCCCCGAGGAACGTCGCTCTCGTCGCGGCACGCGCGCAACGCGCTCTTCGGCGCGGACGATTGCTACGTGTGCCACGCCGATTACGGGATGTTCGGGACGGTGCTCACCAAGATCGGCGGCATGAAACACGTATGGATGTACTACACGCGGTACCGAGGCGTATCTGCAGACGACGCGAAGAAGACCATCGCGCTCTACAAGCCGTTTCCGAACGCCGCCTGCATGGAGTGCCACTCTTCGACGGTCGAGCTGTGGAAGGCTGTGCCCGACCACAAGGCGTCGCTCGACGACGTGCGCGCCGACCGCGTGAGCTGCGCGAGCGATGGGTGCCACGGCTACGCACACCCGAACGCCCGACCACCTGGAGTGCATACCAAATGAAGCTCCAACGGCTCCTCCGCGCGCACACGCCGCGCATCCTCCGAGTGGCCTGCCTGCTCGCCCTCTTCGCGCTCGCGATGTTCGTGTGGTCGCTCTTCGATCCGCGCCCGATTCCCGTCATCCTGGCGATGTCCGTGGGACAGGTCCTCGGTACCTTCTCGCTTCTCGCATTCCTGGCCGTCGTCGCATGCGAGCTGCGTGATGAGCAGCGCCGGGAAACGGAGCGGACGGATCGCGGCTCTCCATAGGGCGTGGCGTTCGTGCGCCCTGTGGGGCGCTCCTGTGCGCTGCTCATGCGCGCCTGGGATCCGCCGCGCGAACGTCTAGGTGCTTGGCACGACGGACGCAGACTCGTCAGAGGGCAGACCGCGCAGCGTTTCGCGCGGCTCCCGCGTCACAGAGAGGCCGGATTTCGATGATGAGCTCATGGTGGTTCCTGTGGATGGCAATGATGTTCCTCTTCCTCGTTCCCCCGATGGGGTACGGATGGGGCTATCGCGGGTGGGGCCCCCCGTACCCGAGCTACGTCCAGCGGCGTCGCGCCGAGCGTGCCGCGGGCGGAGCGGGACCGATGAGCTTCGACCACCAGGCCTGGGGTGTGGGCGGTGACCTACTCTGGGTCGTCGTCATCATCGGCATGGTCTGGGCATTCTCTGGCCTCCTGTGGTGGCGCTGAAGAAGACAGGACTCTTCCGTCGAGCTGCGGCGATCGTCGCGGAAGCGGGCGTCCGATGGGTGAGCGACGGCTGCTACCGAATGGGAGCGTCGCTCGCCTTCTATGCGCTCTTTTCGCTCTTCCCCTTGCTCCTCGTCGCGGTGGCCGTCGTCGGGTTTCTCCTCGGGGGAGATCCCGCGAGCCGCGGGAGGCTCGTTGCGTCGGCCGCCAGCTTCTTCTCGGCTCCGTCGCGCGCTCTCCTCGATGACACGCTCCTCAGCTTGGAGACGCACCGCACCGCGCGCGGTGTGGGAGCCCTCGTGGGGACCGTCACGCTCATCTTCGGCGCCAGCGGCGTCTTCTCGGAGCTCCAGGCCTCGCTCAACACGATCTGGCGCGTGAAGGTCGACCCATCCCGCGCCTTCCGGACGACCGTCGTCCGTGCGCTCGAGGACCAGGCGCTTTCGTTCGCGGCCGTCGCCGTGGCCGGCGTGGTCCTCCTCGCGTCGCTCTTCATCAGCACGGTGCTCAGCGTCCTCGACGGCATCGTCCCGTCCGCCCTCGTGTGGCACGGCCTGGAGGCGCTCGTCTCTTTCGGACTGACGACGATCCTCTTCGCGATCGTCTTCCGGATCCTCCCGCGGACCACCGTGGCGTGGCGAGACGTTCTCGGCGGAGCGCTCTTCACTGCGCTGCTCTTCAGCGTCCTGAAGCACCTTCTCGCCTGGTACCTCGGCAGCATCGGGAGCTATGCCGCCTACGGTGCGGTCGGAGCCGTGCTCGGGCTCCTCATGTGGATCTACCTCGTGAGCCTCCTCGTCTTCTTCGGCGCGGAGCTCACGCGGGTCTACGCGGAGCGCGAGGGGAGCCTCACCTAAGCCAACCGCGCGCGACCGCGCCGCCTCACCTCGCTAGCGAGTCTAGCGAGTGAGGCGTGCGCGAAGGCGCATTCCGTTCGCTCAGGCGAGTCGGCGTCGGCCCGCGATGAAGTCGATGAGAAAGACGACGACTGCGACCAGCAGCAGCAAGTGGATGAGCCCGCCGCCGACGTGGAAGGTGAAGCCGAGCAGCCACATCACGAGGACGACGGCGAGGATCGTCCGGAGCATCGGTCACCCCTCCTTCGTGGGCTTCGTGTCGTGCGAGCCGCGGTGCTCGACCTTTTCCACGAGGTCCTTCGCACCGTGCATGATCTTGTGCGCGGTCTCCTCGGCCTTGTGGGCCACCTTGGAGGCCATCTCCTGGACGGCGTGGCCTGTCTTCTCGACGGCCTCCTGAACGGCATTCTCGGCCTTCTTGGTGCTGTCGTTCACCTTTGCGTCCGCGTTGGCGACCGCGTGCTTCGCCTTCTCTGCGACGTTCGACGCCATCGTGCCCGCATTCGCGGCGGCCGCCTTGGCCTTGCTCGCCACGTCGTCAATCTTGGTGTCGATCTTCTTCGTATCCATGTTCGTGCTCCTTCGGTTCGCCGGCTTCCTACGCATCTTCCGTACCCCGGGGCCAAGGAGGTCCCGGGGGTGCGGTGGCCCGACGGATGCTTATGGGCCTTGCGGTGGTTGCGAAGAACGAAGAGAAAGGCAGAAAGGAGCCGCCTACGCGGCGGCGATCGCTTGGGGGTCGCGCGCTCCGGCTCGCTCGCGCCGCGGGTGTGGCGGTTTTGGCGACTGAGGCGTTCTACCTCGCCGCGATGAACGGGTTCCTCTCGACGCCGCTCTTCGAGGAGGCGATCGATGGGACGCCTCTCGTCGTGGACATTCACTATGCGCGCGGCTGGTCGTTCTTCCCCACGCGCATCCACGCAAAGGGGCTCAGCATTCGCGGAACGGACAGCCACGTCGAGTGGATCCTCCGGTTCGACGAGGTCGAGTTCGATTGCTCGCTCCTGGCGCTGGCGAGGCGGGAGTTCCACGTCACACGCGCGCGCGGCAGTGGGATCACGTTCCGCGCGCGCCTGAAGGTCGCGTCCCCCGAGGCGACCGATGCGCTCGTGGAGAGCTTGCCACCCATCGACTCGCTCGGGCCGGTCGGACTCATCCCGAGCGACCCGCGCTCGCCTGCCGATTGGGACGACAAGCAGTGGCATCTCTGGACGGTGGAGATCGACGACGCCGTCGCCGAGCACGTCCGCGAGGTCTGGATTGAAGGGGGTCGCTTTCAGGGAGATGCGCGCATCAAAGGAGGCTTCTTCCTGAAGCCGCTGCGCGCCGCGCGTGTCGGCCCCGCACACGTGGAAGTCCAAAGTGGTGCCGTGGCCTGGGACGCCCGCACGGTGGCTGAGCCTCTCGTGGCGAACATCGACTTCGAGCTCGCCGAGTTCGATCCACGCCAGTCCTCCGATACCGACATCTTTCCGCGAATCTCCCTGTCGGTCGACGGCGCGACGGCCGTTCCGAACCTCGACAATCTCGGGCTGGAGCTCCCCGACTCGGGCCAGGTCCGCGGGCGTGTGGAGGTTCCGCGGATCGCGCTCCGGATCGTGAACGGCGTCGTGCGCGACGGCACGCACGTCGATGCGCACGCAGGCGAGATTCTCGTCACGACGGCGGCTCACGCGGCCTCGGGCGGCGTGGAGCTGACGGCGGATGTCGCGCACGAGAGACTCGCCGTCCGCGCGCTCCTCACGGGCATCGACGGCGACCGGGCCCTCACGATTCCGCGCGCGACCATCGTGGCGGACAGCGCCGCACTGGGCCTGCTGGAGCCGATGACCGACCTGCACGGCGTGCTGGACGTCGCCGACATGCAGCTCCGCGACGCCGCGCGCATCATGGACGTCCTCCCGAAAAAGGCGTCGTTTCGCATCGACGGAGGCCATGTGTCTGGCTCGCTGCACGCGGAAGTATGGCGGAGCGAGGAGCGCGTTCGCGCGAGCTCCCGCGTCCGCGCGAAGAGCCTGCACGTCACGGTCGGTCGTCTTCACGCGCATGGAGACGCCGACGTCGAGGGAACAGCCGACGTGCATCTCGACGGGCGCCGCGCGCTCGCCACGATCGACGCACGAGCACCCGCGATTGCGCTCGAATACGCCGGTCGCCGACTCGACGCCGAACTGATGGCGCGCGCCCGCGCGCACACACTCGGCGCGACCGGAGACATCGTCGCGCTCGACGAGGGGAGCCTCGTCGCGACGCACATCGTCTTCGGCGAAGTCGCGTCGCCTCCAGCGCTCTCCGTCGAGCGTATCTCGTTTGCCGCTACGAGCTCCGGCCTGGCTCTGGCGGATCCCCTCGCTCGTCTCGATCTCGTCGCGTCGGTGGCCGGCGGGCGAATGACCGCTCCCTCCGCGCTCGGCGATCTCCTCGCTGCAGGCTCGGACGCGCAGGGGGGCCGATTCGAAGGAGACCTCGCTCTCCGGATTGCCGGCCACGTGGCGCGTGGCGCCGGATCGCTCCGCGCCCACGGCATTGGCGTCGCAGGCACGAAGCTACGGCTCAGCGGGGACGTGAGCGTCGTTGCCGACGTCGCGCGCTGGGACCTGAAACAGAGGGTTCTTCGCGGCTCGATCGCGGTCACCGTCAACAACGCGACGGGTGGCTTCGGCCGGCGCGCCGGCGTGCCGGACTTCGCGGCCGATCGGATCGAGGGCCACGCGACAGCGACGGCGCTCGATCTCGCCAATCCATCGATGTTCGGCGTCGACTACGGATTCCACGTCGACCGCGCCGAGCTCGCCGATGCGCGCGCGCTGAACACGTTTCTCCCGTCCCCGACGATCCTGGCCTTCGAATCGGGTAGCGGGCTCCTATCGGCCGACGTCGCGACTGCGGGTATCCTTCGCGAGGCGGTCGGGCGCGTCGATATCTCGATCGCGAACGGCGGAATCCGTCTTCACGAGACACACTTGTCCGGTGACTTCGCCGCCGTCGTGCACGCTCACGGTTTCGATCCGATGAGAGCGGTGGTCGATTTGGAAGGGTCGCGGATCGAGATCAAGAACGTTCGGGTCACGGGCGCCTCCACCGACACGTCCGCGTGGAGCGGGGAGCTCGTGCTTCAGTCGGGCTCGCTCGGCCTTGCGCCGCGGCCGCGGCTCGAAGGAGATCTCACGCTCGAGGCACGCGACGCGAGTCCACTCCTCGCCGTCCTCTTTCACGACTCGCTTCCGAAGTTCGTCGCCGACTTGACGCGCATGCCCAGGCTGAGCGCCGTGGCGCACGTGGCGATCGAGCCCGACGCGCTCACGGTCTCCGATCTCTTCGCTAGCGGAGGGGACCTCGCGCTTCGCGGCACCTACGTGCTCAGGGGCGCAGACCGAGACGCGGCGTTCGTCGTTCAGAAGGGGCCGTGGTCGGTCGGGATCAGCTTCGACGAAGCCTCCCATCTGCGATTGTTCGGACTGGACCGCTGGTACGGCGATCACGTGCGCGCGGCCCTGGCGCCGCGGTAGCTGGCCGACGACTCGCTAGTCCACTTCGCCCCCGGTCGCCACGCGATTGCGCCCTCTCTCCTTGGCGACGTAGAGCGCCGCGTCGGTCCGTCGGAGCCAACCATCGATCGACTCTGGAGGGGCGACGCTCAGCGAGCAGATTCCCACGCTGATGGAGACGAACGAGAATGCCGCTGCCGGGGCGTGCGGGAGCTGCAATCGCTCCACTTCCTGCCGCACGCGATCCATCCCGAGCGTGGCTTCCGCGAGCGTCTGCTCGGGCAGGATGACGAGGAACTCCTCGCCGCCGTAGCGATAGAAGACGTCGCCGCGCCGGAGTCCGCCGTGGATCGCGTGGGCGACGCGACGGATCGCGTCGTCGCCCGGGATGTGTCCGAAGTGGTCGTTGTAAGCCTTGAAGTGATCGATGTCGCAGAGCGCTGCGCAGTACTTGTGCCCGTAGCGGGCCGCCCGCGCGAGAAGGGTCTCGAGATCCTCCTTGAGCGCGAGGCGGTTGAAGGCGTCGGTGAGCGGGTCGATACGGGCGGCCACCTGCGCCTGCTGGCTGACGCGCGTGAGCGACGAGTTCCGCATCTGCAGCTCGCGATGGAGCATGACCACGCGCTTCGCCGCCGTCAGACGCGCCTTGAGCTCGTCGAGGTCCACCGGCTTTGCGATGTAGTCGTCAGCGCCCGCGCGCATTCCGTCGATCAAATGCGCCTTGTCGTCGTTTCCGGTGACGAAGATGAAGTGGGTGTACGAGCGCCTCGGATCGTCCCCACGGACCTTGACGCAAAGGTTGAGGCCATCCATTCGCGGCATCTTCCAGTCGGAGAGGATGACGTCGGCACGATTCGCAAGGAACATCTCCCACGCCTCGGCCCCATCGCGCGCGGTCTCACAAGAGAAGCCCAGGAAGCGAACGGCCTCCGCCATCGTTTCGCGACAGTCGTCGTCGTCGTCCGCGACGAGGACTCGGAGAGGTTGGTCGGGCGCGACCGTGCGGCGCGCTTCGAGTGCTTCGAGAGACATGGACGGCCTTGGCGACGGCGCGTGGTTCGCGCGGGTTACGAGGAAGGGGGGGGGATAGGACCCTCCGCGGGCTCCTCCCCTCCGGCAGACGAAGCACCGGAGGAAGCGCCCGAGTAAGCACCGATCGTCGCCGGCGGGTGCTCGAGGTTGGGTGCCCCCATCTCTCCCTCTCCGCCGGAGACGCCGATCTCCGCGTCGAGAGCGGCGTCGGTCGCTTCCTTCTCGGTCATTTCGCGATCGATCGCGAACCCGGCAATCGCGCCCATCGCGGCGCCTACGACCGCGCCGACGATGGCACCGGGAGGACCCGCCACGGCGCCGATGACTGCTCCCGCCATGGCGCCGCTGGCGCCGATCTCCGCCTCCCGTGTGAGCTGATGCGCTTTTTCGTTCGTCATCGAGTCCTCCTGGACGGCGGCGTGGCGGCGAGCAATTCGTCGACGTCCGCTGCGGTACTTAGTTGCTGGCCGGCGTGACGACGATCTCGACGCGTCGGTTGTTCGCGCGACCCTCTGCGGACGCGTTGTCCGCAATCGGGCTCCCCATGCCGAAGCCTTGCGCGGTCACTCGGTCGGCCGAGAGGCCGTGCGAGATGAGGTAGGAGCGAACGGACTCTGCGCGCCGCTGCGAGAGATCCTGGTTGAACGACTGACCGCCCTGCGAGTCGGTGTACCCCTCGACGAGGATCTTCGAGGTCGGATCCTGCTGCGACAGCGCGGTCGCGACGTTCGCGAGCTTGGTCTGCGCGTCGGGCAGGACGTCCGACTTCGCGGATGCGAACAGGACGCTCCCCGAGAGCGTGATCACCATTCCGCGCGGCTCCTGCTTCACAGATGCGATCGCGGCGAGATCGGCCGCGGCCTGCGCAGCGCGCTTGTCTGCGTCCATGCGACGCTGGGTCTCGTTCTGGAGCTGCGCGCCCTGCGTCGCGAGCTGCTGGTTGGCGCGTCCTAGAGCGGCCGATGTCGTGCGCACCGTCGCCGTTTGGCTGGCGTTCATGTCGGCGACGACGGCGGCTCGCTGCTGGTCGGACTGCATGGCGCGAGCCTTCGACTCGGCTATCTGCGTCCGTCGATCGGCGGTGTAGGCGAGGTCGCGTGTACCCTGGGTGTCGCCGTTGTCGGCGAACGACTTCTCGGCGGAGTCGAGCGTGTCCTTGGCGGCGTGGAGGTCGGCCGGGTCCAGCTGCGCCGCGAGGCCGTGCGAAGCGCGGTCATACGTGTCGCGAGCGGTCAGGAGGTCGGCCGGGGGGGCGACGGTCGCGCACCCGGTGAATACGGCGAGAAGCCCGAAGGCTGCGATGGTCTTCATTTGACGGCTCCCTGTGCTGCGTTCGTGACGTCGGTGGCGTTGGACTTCTCTGCGGCTCTCTGGACGCTGACCGTCGCGGCTTGCTCCCGCGCGAGGGCCAGGGCGAGCTCGGAGTCCGCCTTCGAGCGGATCAAGAGAGAGTCGGCGTCCTTGTTGTCGCCGTCGGCCATCAGGGTCTTGGCCTTCGACATCTGCTCTTCAGCGAGCTTCACATGCAGCTGCGCGGCAGGCTGATTCGCGGCTCCGAGCTCGATGGCGCTCCGGTGCGCAGACTCGGCGTCGGCCATGTGCTGGGTGGGGGCCGGGAAGCTGGCCCCGCAGGCGAGCGAGAAGGCGATTGGGCAGGCGATCCATAGTGAATTCATGTCTCTCTCTTTCGGACGTTTGGTTCCGTCTGCCCCCTCAGTGCGAATTCGAGGCCATGCGCCTGACGCCCGGTTCCTTCGAGTGGACGGCGCAGCTCCCCCTGCGGCGTGACACGCAGGAGCGCCCCATCGGAGCCGTGAGTGAGGCGGTCGGGCTGGCGAGCGTCGTCGCCTCGGGGCGCGCTTTCTGCAGAGGGCTTCGGGCCCAACCGATGAGATGATTGCGAGCGCGCCGCCAACGAGTCCGAGCGTCAAGCGACTCCTGCCTTGGGTCGTAGCCATCGCGTTCCTCATGGAATCGCTCGACACGACGATCCTGAACACGGCCGTGCCGACCATTGCCGACGCTCTGCACGTGGTGCCGCTGAGCATGAAAGCGGTTCTGTCCAGCTACACGATCAGCCTGGCCGTGTTCATCCCCGTCAGCGGCTGGATGGCGGACAGGTTCGGGACCAGACGCGTCTTTGCGTCGGCCATCGCGCTCTTCACGCTCGGCTCGCTCCTCTGCGGGATGTCGCGCGACATTCACGTGCTGGTCACGTGCCGCGTGCTTCAGGGAATGGGCGGCGCGTTGATGGTCCCCGTGGGGCGCCTCACGATCGTACGCACGTTCGAGAGGTCGGAGCTGGTCCGGGCGATGAGCTTCGTTTCCATTCCGGCGCTGGTCGGCCCGATGCTGGGGCCGGTCGCGGGTGGATTCATCGTCGGCTACCTGCACTGGCGGGGGATCTTCCTGGTGAACCTCCCGATCGGCCTCGTCGGCCTCTATCTCGTCTGGCGCCATCTCCCGGACTACCGCGCCGAGAGCGTCCACCCGCTGGATGTCATTGGCTTGATTCTCTTCGGTTCGGGCGTGGGGCTCCTTTCCTACGTCCTCGAGGTCTTCGGCGAGCACACGCTGAGCAGTCGTGAGGTCGCCTCTCTTCTCGCGCTCGCAGGCGTTCTGCTCGGTGGGTACTTCCGGCACGCCCTCGCGTCGGTCTACCCGCTCCTGCGCCTCGGCCTCTTCCGCATCCGGACGTTTCGTTCTGCGGTCTCGGGGAGCTTCATCACGCGTCTCGGTGCGGGTGGAGTCCCGTTTCTCCTCCCGCTGCTCTACCAGGTGGGTCTGGGTTACACGCCGGTCCAGTCGGGTCTGCTCCTGATGCCGCAGTCGGTCGCGGCGATCGGGTTGAAGATGCTGATGCCGAAGGTCCTCCAGAGGTTCGGCTATCGAGCCGTTCTGCTGTGGAACACGATCCTCATGGGCGCATCGATCGCGCTCTTCGCGACGATCGGCCGCGGCACGCACGTCCCCGTCATCGTCGCCCTGGCACTCTCGTTCGGGTTCCTCGCGTCGCTCCAGTACACGAGCATGAACACGCTCGTATACGCCGACGTCGCGGACAGCGAGGCCGGGATGGCGAGCACGATCGCGAGCACGCTCCAGCAGATGTCGATGAGCTTCGGTGTCGCGACCGCGTCGCTGGTCGCCGCCGCGTTCATTCCGGACCGGTTCCGCTCCAGCCAAGCGGAGACCATCCACGGGATCCACGCGGCGCTCGTCGTGCTCGGTGCGTTCACCGCGCTCTCGGGCCTCGTCTTTCGAGAGCTGAAGCCAGCCGATGGTGACGGCGTCAGCCGGAACACGACTCCGAGCGCCGTCCACAAAACCGCCTCACTCCGCACGAGCGCCCCGAGCTGGCAGCGTCCCCGAGCGCAGTTTCTGCAACTTTGGCTCGCGGTACGAGACGTGCTGATGATTGAGATGTGGGATCACGTCCGTGGCCGAGTCCGTGGTTGAGATTGGAGACCTAGTGACGCGACGAGACGTAGAGAGCGCCAGCGAGGCCCAGGGCCCCGGCACGAAGGTCGAGCGGGCCGAGGCTCTGCTGAAGGCCGGGGCGCTCCAGAGCGCGATTTTCAACAGCGCTAATTTCTCGAGCATTGCGACCGACGCGAAGGGGGTCATTCAGATCTTCAACGTCGGCGCCGAGCGGATGCTGGGCTATGTGGCTGCCGACGTCGTGAACAAGATCACGCCGGCCGACATCTCCGATCCAGGAGAAGTGATCGCGCGCGCCAACGCGTTGAGCGTCGAGCTCGGAACTCCGATTACGCCAGGGTTCGAAGCGTTGGTCTTCAAGGCCTCGCGCGGGATCGAAGACATCTACGAGCTGACCTACATCCGCAAGGATGGGAGCCGATTTCCGGCGGTGGTCTCGGTCACGGCGCTGCGCGACGCGCAGGGCGCCATCATCGGGTACCTGCTGATCGGCACCGACAACACGGCGCGCAAGCGGGCCGAAGAGGCTCTCTTGAAGGCGGGCGCGCTCCAGAGCGCGATCTTCAACAGCGCCAACTTCTCGAGCATTGCGACCGACGCGAAGGGGGTCATTCAGATCTTCAACGTCGGCGCCGAGCGGATGCTGGGCTACGTGGCTGCCGACGTCGTGAACAAGATCACGCCGGCCGACATCTCCGATCCACGGGAGGTGATTGCGCGCGCCACGGCGTTGAGCGTCGAGCTCGGAACTCCGATTACGCCAGGGTTCGAAGCGTTGGTCTTCAAGGCCTCGCGTGGGATCGAGGACATCTACGAGCTGACCTACATCCGCAAGGATGGGAGCCGATTTCCGGCGGTGGTCTCGGTCACGGCGCTGCGCGACGCGCAGGACGCCATCATCGGGTATCTGCTGATCGGCACCGACAACACGGCGCGCAAGCGGGCCGAAGAGGCTCTTTTGAAGGCGGGCGCGCTCCAGAGCGCGATCTTCAACAGCGCCAACTTTTCGAGCATTGCGACCGATGCGAAAGGGGTCATTCAGATCTTCAACGTCGGCGCCGAGCGGATGCTGGGCTACGCGGCCGCCGACGTCGTGAACAAGGTGACGCCCGCGCAGCTCTCCGACTCCGAGGAGATGATCACGCGGGCCGCGGTGCTCAGCCTCGAGTGCGCGACGCCGATCGCGCCAGGGTTCGAAGCCCTGGTGTTCAAGGCCTCGCGCGGAATCGAGGACATCTACGAGCTCACGTACATTCGCAAGGACGGCAGCCGCTTCCCCGCGATGGTTTCGGTGACGGCGCTTCGCGACGTCGATGGGGAAATCATCGGGTACCTGCTCATCGGAACGGACAACTCCGCGCGAAAGCAGGTGGAAGAGGAGCGGACTCGCCTCGACCAGCGCCTTCGCGATCAGCACTTCTATACGCGCTCCCTCATCGAATCGAACATCGACGCGCTGATGACCTGCGACCCGCGCGGCATCATCACCGACGTCAACAAGCAGACCGAGGCGCTCACCGGGTGCACCCGCGACGAGCTCATCGGAGCCCCCTTCAAGAACTACTTCACCGATCCCGCGCGGGCCGAGGCAGGCATCAACCGCGTTCTCGCCGAGGGGAAGCTCACGAACTACGAGCTCACCGCGCGCGCCAGGGACGGTGCGCTGACCGTCGTGTCCTACAACGCGACGACCTTCCACGATCGTGACCGGAGGATGCAAGGGGTCTTCGCGGCGGCGCGGGACGTCACGGAGCTGAAACACTTCGAACAAACGCTCCAGCAAAAGAATGCCGAGCTCGAGGCGGCCAGCCGGATGAAGTCCGAGTTCCTGGCGAACATGTCCCACGAGCTCCGGACGCCGTTGAACGCCATCATTGGATTCTCCGAGGTGCTGAGGGACGGTCTCCTCGGCGAAATGAGCGAGCAACAGCGAGGCTTCATCGGCGACATCTTCAACAGCGGGAATCACCTGCTCTCGCTGATCAACGACATCCTCGATCTGTCCAAGGTCGAAGCCGGCAAGATGAGGCTCGATATCGAGGCCGTGCAGGTGACTTCGCTGTTCGCCAACAGCCTGTCGATCATCCGTGAGAAAGCCGCGTCTCGCCAGATTCGCCTCGTGCTGGACGCCTCCGAGGAGCTCGGTGTGATCCGCGCGGACGTCCGCAAGGTGAAGCAGATCGTCTACAACCTGCTGTCGAACGCCGTGAAGTTCACGCCGGACGGCGGCCAGGTGACCCTGAGAGCCTCGCGCGTCCCGCGCGAAGCGGTCGGGCAGCTGTCGCGTGGCGAGCCGGGACGTACCTTGCCGCTGCCGGAGAGCGACTTCGCCGACTTCCTCGAGATCCGCGTGACGGACGACGGTATCGGCGTCTCACCCGACGGGTTGTTGCAGCTCTACAAGCCGTTCAGTCAGATCGACAGCGGCCTCGCGCGGAGCTTCCAGGGGACCGGGCTCGGCCTGGCCATGGTGAGATCCCTTGCGGAGCTACACGGAGGGGCTGTGGCCGTCGAGAGCACGACGAGCAAGGGCTCGTGCTTCACCGTGTGGCTCCCGCTCCGCACTCCGGCCGACGAGACACGTGCGCTCGCGAAGGTCCTTCCGCAGCCTCGACTGCCGGCGCCACCGCCCGCGCTGGAAAGGAGTCGCACCGCGCTCGTCGTCGAAGACGACGAACGGTCCGCGGAGTTGATCCGGGTGCATCTCGAAGCGCAGGGCTTCCGCGTATTGCACGCCGGCTCCGCCGAGGCTGCCCTCTCGCTCGCGATAACGCAGCCTCTCTCGCTCATCACGCTCGACATCATGCTCCCCAACATGGACGGCTGGGAGCTCCTCTCGCGCCTGAAGCAATCGCCTGCGCTGGCAGGAATTCCCATCGTCATCATCTCGATCGTCGCCGACCGGGGGCGAGGTTTCGCGCTCGGCGCGGCCGCGGTGATGCAGAAGCCTCTGTCGCGCCAGGAGTTCCACGGTTCGCTCGTCGAGCTCGGACTCTTCTCGCTTCCTGGAGAGCGACAGCTGAAGGTTCTTGTCGTGGACGATGACCCGATGGCGGTGGACCTCGTCGCCGTCCGCATCCTGGGTCTGGTCGGAACGATCCGTCGTGCGCACGGCGGAGGTGAGGCCATCGCGGTCGCGAAGCAGGAGCTGCCAGATCTCATCGTGCTCGATCTCATCATGCCGGAGGTGGACGGCTTCGACGTGGTGAAGGCGCTCCACGAGAACCCGGATACCGCGCGCATCCCGATCCTGGTGGTCACGGCCAAGGAGATCACGGCGGAGGATCGGATCAGGCTCAACGGCTACGTGGCGACCATCATCGACAAGTCGGAGCTCGACCGCGAGCGATTCACCGCGGAAGTGCGTCGCGTCATCGCGGCGCGCCCGATGGTGGCCTGAGATGGCCACGATCCTCGTCGTGGAAGACAACTCGGCCAACATGAAGCTGGCCGTATTCCTGCTCCACTCGGCGGGGCACACGGTGATCAGCGCCACGGATGCGGAGTCCGGCATCGCGCTGGCGCGCGACGCTCGCCCGCAGTTGATCCTGATGGACATCCAGCTCCCGGGGATGGACGGCCTCGAAGCCATCTCGCTTCTCAAAGGAAACGAGGTGACGCGCGCCATTCCCGTGATCGCCCTGACGGCGCTCGCGATGAAGGGCGACGAGGAGCGTATTCGCGCCGCGGGGTGCGACGGCTACATCGCCAAACCGATGCACTACAAGTCGTTCCTGGCGACCGTGGAGAGCCAGTTGGCTGCGCGATGATGGTCCCTCCCAGCGTCGAAATGGGGGGCCGCCCCGCGCGGATCTTGGTCGTCGACGACGAGCGCGACAATAGGGAGCTGCTCGACCTCATTCTCGGTTGGGAGGGCTTCGTCGTTCTGAGCGCGAACGACGGCGAGCAGGCGCTCGCCGCGGTCGCGTCCGACGCCCCCGACCTCATCCTTCTCGACGTCATGATGCCCGGCATGGACGGGTACGAAGTGGCGAGCAGACTCAAGGGCGATGCCACTACGCACCAGATCCCGATCATCATCGTGACGGCGCTGGCCGACACGAATGATGCGAAGGCGCGCGGATGCAGCGCGGGTGCCGAGGGCTTCCTCGCGAAGCCCATCGACCGCGACAGCCTGCTACGCGTGGTCAAAGCAATGTTTCGGACGACCTACCCCGGTTATCAGGAGTAGGCGGAATGCGCCCGCAGCGTGGGCACGAGGGACAGGGCAATTAGGATGCTGGTAGAATTCATTCTGACGCACCGCGAGGAGCTCATCGCGCGGGCCCGCGGAAAAGTCGCCAATCGACTGGCACCTCGCCCGACTGATTTGGAGCTGGCGAGTGGCGTCCCGCTCTTTCTCGAGCAGCTCGCAGAGACGCTCCGGCTCGCATCCACTTCGATGAAGCTCACGATGGACCAGAGCGCAACGCGGCACGGAGCCGCATTGCTCGAGCGCGGATACACGGTCGCACAGGTCGTTCACGACTATGGCGACGTGTGCCAGGCGATCACGGAGCTCGCCGAGGAGCTGAGCGCACCGATCACGACCGATGAATTCCGTACGCTCAACCGGTGCCTGGACGAGGCCATCGCTGGCGCCGTGACGGAGTTCGGGCGGCTCCGCGACCAGTCGGCAGCACACGCCGAGACGGAGCGTTCGGGCGTCCTCGCCCACGAGCTTCGGAACCGGATCTCGACCGCGCAGCTCGCATTCGAGGCGATCGCTGCCGGAAGAGCGCCCGTAGGGGGGAGCGTCGCGGCCATCGTTCGTCGAAGTCTGCAGCGCATCACGGCGCTGGTCGATCGGTCGCTCGTCGAGGTGCGTCTGGAGTCAGGGACGATTCAAAGGCGGCCAATCCGGGTGGATCGCCTCATGGAGGAGGCCGAGGTCGTCGCTACGATGGAGGCGGTCGCGCACGGAGTGGCTCTGAGCGTCGCGCCGACTGCGGGTGACATCGAGGTCGAGGCGGATCCTCAGATCCTCGCCGGGGCGATCGCCAATCTGCTTCAGAACGCGCTGAAGTTCACGCGCCGGGGCGGCTCCGTGACGGTCAGGACGCTCACGGTCGATGGTCGCGTGGAGATCGAGGTCGAAGACGAGTGCGGTGGACTGCCGGCGGACAAGCGCGAGGAGCTCTTCGGAGCCTTCCAGCAGCGCGGAGCCGACCGCAGCGGTCTTGGTCTAGGCCTCTTCATCAGTCGCAAGGGGGTTCACGCGTGTGGCGGCGTCATCCGCGTCCGTGACCTTCCGGGGCGGGGGTGCGTCTTCACGATTGCTCTTCCGCGGTGCGCCCCGAGCGCCCCGACGGGCAGCGGATCCCTACCTGTCTAGGGGGGTGTCCTCTCCCGCCGGGCCCGCTCCGAATCCCTCGGCGATGCTGGCACGCAAGCTGCGGTGTCGACACGTCATGACGACCACCTTTGACGAGCCTGCCAGCGCGTCCGCGCGCCGACGGGCGGTCCTCGCGCCCATCGGGCGAGTGCTCGACTACCTGTTCGGATTGCTCTACGCCCTCCTCGCAATTCGCCTCGTGCTCGAGCTGATAGATGCACGGAAGAGCGCTGGATTCGTCGGCTTCATCGTCGCGGCGACGAGCGCGTTCTATGCGCCATTCAAGGGCATCGTGGCGAGCGACAACCTCGACGGAGCGCACCCCATCGTATGGCCGATCGTCATCGCCATCGCGGCCTACATGCTTCTGCACATCGCGATTCGCAGGCTGTTGCTGCTCGTGGCGCGCGCGTAGCCGTAGCGACGTGGCTCGTGAGGTGCACGAGCGCCTCACCTTCCCGACTTCCGACTTCCGCGTGAGACGTGAGACACGGCGGGTGCGGCGGGCGGGCGAACGAAGGGGGCGGAGAGGAACCATTCGATCATGTTTGGCTTCAAGCAGGGAACCCTCATCGGTGGCACTTATCGGGTCATCGGAGGTCTCGGACGCGGCGGGATGGGGGTCGTGCTGCGTGCGCGCGACGAGCAGCTCGAACGCGATGTTGCGATCAAGCTCATACGCCCCGATCTCCTGAACGACGAACTACGCGAGAGATTCCTCGATGAAGCGCGCGCGATGGCGCGGGTCTCTCATCCGAACGTCCTTCCCATCTACGCCCTGGGTGAGCACGACGGGGCGCCCTACTTCGTCACGCAGCTCGTCCAAGGCAAGACCGTCGAGGACTGGCTGCGGCGGCGACCCACCGGAGTTGCGCCCGATCTGGAGGATGCGCTCGATATCCTCGAACAGACGTGCCGCGGCGTCAGCGCCATTCATGCGGCCGAGACCGTGCATCGTGATCTGAAACCCAGCAACCTGCTGCTGGAAGGCGCGGGGGACGTCCGCGTAGCGGACATGGGCGTGGCGGCGCTGGTCTGGGGCGAGGCGGGAATGGGCCATCGCTATCAACTCGTGGGGACGCCCGAGTACATGGCACCGGAGGTCGTGCTCCAGATCATGGTCGCCGAGCTCGCGCACCGCGCCGACGTCTACGCGTTGGGGTGCCTCGCCTTCGAGCTCCTCACCGGAGCGACGCCGTTTCCCGCGACCACGGTGGTCGCGCGGATGGTCGCGCACGTGAACGATCCGCCCCCCCCGCCGAGCTCGCGGCGTCCGGACCTCCCGTCGGAGCTGGATGATGTCGTGCTCGCGGCGCTGGCCAAGGACCCCGAGGAACGTACGCCGAGCGCCGACGCGCTCCGTCGCGCCCTCATCGCGGCTCGAGCCAAGACGCGAGACCCCGTCCGGATCCTTCTCGCCGACGACGATGATGACTTTCGCGAGGCCTTCGCGATCACGCTCCGGCACGAATTCCCCGACGCGCTCGTGGAGTGCGTGGGTGACGGGCAGGCCGCTATCGAGGCGTTCGACATGGGGCACCACTCCGTGGCGATCGTAGACCTCCGGATGCCGAGGATGGGGGGCATGGCGCTCACCGAGCTCCTGCGCGGGAGACGCTCGGCGCGCGGGGTGCCGATCGTCGTTCTCACCGGGCTGGGCGGGCCGAAGGAGTGGAAGCATCTCTCCGAGCTCGGCGCCGATGGGTTCCTCGTGAAGCCGGTCAACGTCAAGGACGTGGCGACGGTGCTCCGTCGAGTGCTCGCGGAGCGCAGGCGCAACGTGCCGCTCGGAGACTCGTCGTTCGAGTCACGGGAGCAGGAGGCGAACACCGTGAATGCGGAGCGTCTGAGAGTCGTTCCACTGCTTTGCGCTCCCGTCGTGCGCGAAGTGCCGTCGGTACGTTCGTCGTCGCGACCGCCGATAGGAGAAGGAGCATGACGAGTGGGACGGCCAGGTCGCGACATGCGTCACGCGTGGCCCCCTCTTGGGGCGCGCGCTCACGTTGGTCGGCCGAGCCGACGCTCGCGACGACGTCGAATACGACATGATCGACCTCTCAAATCCCAGCGACGGGGCGAACGGGGAGAGGAGAGCCCTCCACCAAAGCCGGGCAGGGTGAAGCAGACCTCCGCTGACGCCGCGGGCGGCGGCCCGTGCGACGGCGGCGGCGAGCCTGCC
>Ga0302279_10001452_pt1 | contig 33501 bp, 23 predicted proteins | sample III_Bog_N3_3_FD_194541 | JGI IMG/M metagenome (GOLD analysis project Ga0302279, IMG submission 194541) | Peat permafrost microbial communities from Stordalen Mire near Abisko, Sweden - III_Bog_N3_3 | ecosystem: Environmental > Terrestrial > Soil > Wetlands > Peat | place: Sweden: Abisko...
GTGGTCGCGCAGGGAATCGACCCAGCCCGCGAGAGCCACGGTCGCGCCGAGATCGGCGGGAGTGAGTTGGGCACAGTGATGGGTTCGCAGCATGGTCTTGCTTGGGCGTGAACGAGAATTAAATCCCGCCGCGCTAGCCTTTAGCAATCAAACTTTCGCCCGTCATCTCCGCCGGCTGGGGCAGATCCATGAGCTGGAGCAGCGTGGGGGCAATGTCCGCCAAACGCCCGCCGGAGCGCAGCTTCGTGCGGCCGGCGGCGTAGCCCTCCCCCACCACGAAGACTTCGACCGGATTGAGGGTATGGGAGGTATGGGGGACGTTGTGGACAAAATCCCACATCTGCTCGCAGTTGCCATGATCGGCGCAGATCACCGCCCGGCCGTGGACTTGCTCCAGGGCGGAGAGCAGTTCCCCCACCCCCTGGTCGCAGGCCTCGACCGCCTTGATCGCAGCCGGCAGGGAGCCGGTGTGCCCGACCATGTCGGGGTTGGCAAAATTCACCACGATCAGGGCGTACTTGCCCGAGAGGATCGCCGCTTTGGCCAGGCGGGTGACCGCCGGGGCCGACATCTCCGGCTGCTGGTCGTAGGTCGCGACCTTCGGGCTGGGCGGGCAGGCTCGGTCCTCGCCCGGAAAGGGCTCGGCCCGGTAGTTGTTGAAGAAAAAGGTCACGTGCGGGTTCTTCTCCGTCTCGGCGCAGCGGAACTGGCCCAGCCCCGCGTCGCTCACGACCTGGCCCAGGATGTTTTTGAGCTTTTCCGGCTTGGAAAGAATGACCTTCACGGGGAGCCCGGCCTCATACTCGGTCATGGTGGCGAAATAGAGGTCGAGCTTCGGTCCGCGGGCAAAACCCGAAAAATCATCCAGGACAAAGGCCTTGGTAATCTCGCGCGGGCGGTCCCCGCGGTAGTTGTAGAAGACCACCGCATCGCCGTTGGCGATCGGGGCCAGGGGACCGCCCGAAGGGCCCAGGATCCAGGTCGGCGGCACGAACTCATCCCCCGTCTGCGAGGAGTTGAGCGGATGGTCGTAGTACTGCTGGGCCGCCACCTCGGCCGTGGGGGCGGTGGCGGCCGCCTTCTGGCCCGTCAGCATGGCGTAGGCCTTCTCCACCCGGTCCCAGCGCTGGTCCCGGTCCATGCTCCAAAATCGGCCGCAAACACTCGCGATCCGGCCCACCCCAATTTTTTTGCACTCCGCCTCCACCTGCTGCAGATAGCCTTTGCCGCTCGCCGGCGGGGTGTCCCGGCCGTCGGTGAAGGCATGGATGAAGACCTGGTCCGAACCCAGGCCCTCGGCCTTGGCCCGCCGCAACAGTCCGTAGAGATGCTCGAGCATGCCGTGGACCCCGGCGTCGGAGACGATGCCCATAAAGTGGAGCCGGGATTTTTTTGCCTTCACCCGCTCGACCGCCCCCCGCCAGGCAGGATTCGCCGCCAGGCCGTTCTCCAAAAAAAGCTTGTTCAGGCGCAGAAGCTCCTGCTCGACGATCCGGCCGGCGCCGATGTTCTCATGCCCCACCTCGCTGTTGCCCATCACGCCGGCCGGCACCCCGACATCGACCCCGGAGGCGGTGATCCGGGTCACGGGATATTTCTCGTGGAGCCGGTCGTCGCAGGGTTTGTGCGCGAGAAAGACGGCGTTGACCGGGTTCTGACTGGGATCGGGATTCCAACCCCAGCCATCGCGGATAACGAGGAGAACGGGAGGGCGTGGCGAGCTCATGGACGGGCAGCTTGCGCGATTCGCGGCAAAACTCCAAATGTTCCCGTCGATTTAATTTTCCTTTTTTCCGGGGACCTGGCCGGGGCCGGCGGGTCCAATTTCCCCAGAAAAGCATTCGTTTCTGGCACCCCTCCTGCTACATTAAGGACCGGCGATGACGCTCATCATCCGCGACCAACTCGTCAATCCCCCGACCTGGTTTGCCTCCTTCCGCGACCTGACGCTTTACTGCCACATCTTCCTGCGCGACGAGGTCGTGATCGAGTCCGACGACGTCGACACCTACTACCGCTGGATCAAGCCGCGCGGCGGGATGGATTTCGTCGAGGACTTCGTCCGGCCCGGGGCCGAGGATGGCCTGCACCTCGACTTGGAATACAACTATCCCCGGACAGTCGTGACCGATCGCATTGCCCCGGAAAATCTCCATGGACTGATTCGCAAGATCCAAGGGTGCCGCGGCTACGGCTAAGACCTCTCCTTCCGGCTTGTGTCCCCGGCGGAGGGCGGACGCAATGAGCCGATGCGTCCTCGCGCCGTTCTGCTCGTCAATCTCGGTTCCCCCGCCTCCACCTCCCCCGCCGATGTCCGGCATTACCTGCGGCAATTCCTGGGGGACGAGCGGGTGCTGGACATGCCCAAGCCGCTGCGCTGGCTGCTGTTGGAAACGGTCATCCTCCCGCGGCGCCCGAAGAAGACTGCCCACGCCTACGGCTCGGTCTGGACCTCGGAAGGCTCGCCCCTGCTCGTCGTCTCGCTGCGAGTGCAGGCCAAACTGGCCGCCGCCCTGGGGGCCGACACGCCCGTTTACCTCGCCATGCGCTACGGCGAGCCCTCCATCCCCGCCGTGATCCGGCAGATGGCGGCCGACGGCATGACCGACGTCCTGCTCATTCCCCAGTACCCCCATTACGCCATGTCCTCCTGGGAGACCGTCGTGGCCCAGGCCCGCGCCAGCGTCGCCACTGAGGCTCCGGCAATGCGGATGGAGTGCCTCCTCCCCTTCGCCGCCGACCCCGACTATATCGCGGCCCTGGCCGCCGTCTCCGCGCCCTGGCTGCAGCAGCCCTACGATCATCTGCTCTTCAGCTATCACGGGCTCCCCGCCCGGCACATGCGCAAGGCGGATTCCTCCCACTGCCACTGCCTGGAGGTCCCGGATTGCTGCCAAAGCCCCTCGCCTGCCCATGCCACCTGCTACCGGGCGCAATGCTTCGCCACCACTCGGGCCCTGGCCGAGCGGGCCGGCCTCGACCCGGCGCGGTATTCAGTCTCGTTCCAATCCCGCCTGGCGGGCGAGCCGTGGCTCGAGCCTTTTACCGACTTTGAGTTCAAGCGCCTGGCGGCCGCCGGGGTCGGACGCCTGCTCGTCATCTGCCCGTCCTTCGTGGCCGACTGCCTGGAAACCCTGGAGGAGATCCGTCTGTCCGGCCGCGACACCTTTCTGGCCGCCGGGGGCAAGAGCTTCGACCAAATTCCCTGCCTCAACGACCAGGAGCCCTACATCGCCTTTCTGGCCGGCCGGGTCGAGCGCTGGCTGCGCCGCGGTTCGGCGGCACCGGCCGCCGCTGCCGCCCGATGAGCGAGGCCCCGGCTCCGCCTTCGCCGGAGGCCGGTCCGCCCGACGTGGCGGCGGTTCCGGACACCGTGGCGCTCCACGCCGCCCTGCTCAAGGCCGATCGCTCCCAGGCCCTCGCTCCCCTCGCCGCCGGCCTGGCCCGAGAATTCAACGAATTGCTTACTCGCATCCTGGGGGCCATCCACCAGGGCGGCCCGGAGGCGGCGGCCCGGGCTGAACGCGCCTGCCTCGAGGCCCGGGAGCTGACTCGCCGCCTCGCCACCTTGGGCGCCGGCGGCGACGGGCGCCAAAGTCAGGTGGCGGCCCGCGACCTGCTGAGTGCGGCCGCCAGCGTGGCCGCCGCCGGCACCGCGGTCGAGGTCTCGATCGCCACGTCCGACCCGATCAGCCCCCTCTCGCTCGACCTCGAGCAAATGACCCAGGCTTTCCGCAGCTTGATCCGCAACTCGGTCGAGGCCATGACGCCTCCGCCCCGCCGGCCTCAGGTCCAGCTGCGGGCCGCCAATGTCGCCCTGGCCGAAGGCCAGGTGGCCGGGCTGCCCGCCGGCGACTACGTCGAGTTCGAAGTGCGGGACAACGGCAACGGCATCGCGCCGGAGAACCTGGAAAAAGTCTGGGAGCCGTTTTTCACCACCCGCAAGCACGGCTCCGGCCTGGGCCTGTCCACCGCCCTGGCGATCGTGCGCCACCACGGCGGCCAAATCGGCCTCGATTCGACCGTGGGCGTGGGCACGGTCGTCACCGTCTTTCTGCCCAGCCGCCATCCGCTCTCTGCCGTCTCCGCCCGGCCGGCGCCCTCGCAGCGCTTCCGCACCGGCCGCATCCTGGCGATGGACGACGACCCCGAGATTCGCGCCGCCACCGGCGCCCTCCTGCAAAAATTGGAATACAAGTTCGATGTCTCGCCCGACGGGGCGGATGCCCTGGCCGCCTACCGCCGTTATTTTGACATCGGCCGGCCCTATGACGTCGTCTTGCTGGACCAGAATGTTCGCGGCGGCATGGGCGGCGAGGAAACCCTCGAGCATCTCCGCGCCCTCGATCCCGATATTCGGGCGATTGCGGTGGTCACCGACAGCGGCGAGTCCGTGGCCCGCGCCTGTCTCGCACGCGGCTTCTGCGGCTGCCTGGTCAAGCCCTACCGCCTGGTGGAATTGGCCGAGGCGCTCCAAGCGGTCTTGAAATAGGCCGCCCGCGCGCCCCGCTTATTCCTCGCGCCAGGTGAAGGCGTGGCAGAGCGCGACCCCGCAGGCGTCCGCCTCGTCCCAAGCCAGCGCCTGGGCGTGGCCCAGCAGCGCCATCACGGTGCGGGCCATCTGCTCCTTGCTCGCCCGGCCCGCCCCCACCACTGCCTGTTTCACGCGTAAGGGCGGATACTCGAAAACTGGCAGGCGCGAGAGCGCCGCCGCCGCGATGGCGGCGCCGCGGGCGGCCCCCAGAACTTGGGCGGTGCGGACATTCTGCACGTAGATCGTCTGCTCCAAGGCGACATGCCGGACGCCGGCATCGGCGATGATCTCGGTCACCGCCCGGTGGATGGCGGCCAGGGCTTCGGACAACGGCAGGCGGGCCGGCACTTTGACCGTCTGATAGCGCAAGAGCACCGGCTGGCCGGCCGACCCAAACTCCAGGAGCGCCAGCCCCGTGCCGCGCAGGGAAGGGTCGACGCCCAGGACCCGCCCGCGGAAGGGCGGCCGGGCGGCCGACACCGCCCCGGCCCAGCCGGCGGCGGAAGGCCGCGCGTAGGGGCGCCCCTCCAGCTTGGCTTTCCACATTTGGCGGACGTTCATCGCGGAGGAAGTGGGCGCCGCTCCGGTCAAATTCGTCAATGGAAATCATTGCCGAACCGGGGGGAAGGCCCAAGCCTGACCCCGGCCCGCCGCCCATGACCTTCGAAGCTTCCCTCGCCGAAACCACCCGTACCCTCCAGGCCCTGGGCACCCTCCGGCCGGCGATCGACGCCGCCGGGAAGCTGATCGTCGACACCCTGCGCGGGGGCGGCAAGTTGCTGATTGCCGGCAATGGCGGCAGCGCGGCGGAAGCCGCCCATTTCGCGACCGAACTGGTCGGCCGCTACGCCCAGACCCGCCGCGCCCTCCCCGCCCTGGCGCTCAGCCTCGACGGCTCGCTCCTCACCTGCATCGGAAATGACTTCGGCTTCGCCCAGGTATTCGCCCGCCAGATTGCCGGCCTGGCCAAGCCGGGCGACCTGGTGGTCGTCCTGACCTCGAGCGGCAACTCCGAAAATATCCTCCTCGCCCTGGCGGAGGCGAAAAAACTCGGGTTGCCCAGCATCGCCTTTCTCGGCCGCGGCGGCGGGAAGGCCCGCGGGCTGGCCACGGTCGACCTGGTCATGCCCAGCCCCAGCGCCGCCGCCGCCCAGGAGGCCCACCTCTTCCTCATCCACCATTATTGCGAATTGATCGACGCTGGGTTCCCTTAAGAGCTTCTCCATGGCCGCCTACAACGTTCCCGTCTTCCTCCACGATCTCCTGCGCGCCCGCTCTCCCTCCGGCCACGAGCAGGAGGCCCAGGCCGTCTTCGACCGGCACGTCAAGCCGGCGGCGGCAGCCTACGCCAAGGACGCGATGGGCAACCGGCTGGCCACCCTCAATCCCAAAGGCGATCCGACCCTCATGCTGGCCGGGCACATCGACGAGCTCGGGCTCATGGTGACCTACATCAACAAGGACGGCTTCCTCTATTTCGCCACCGTCGGCGGCCATGACCGCACGGTGATTTCCGGCCGCCGGGTGGTCATCCTCACCGCGGCCGGCCCGGTCAAGGGCGTGACGGGCAAGCGCGCCATCCACCTGATGGACGAGGCCGACCGCAAGAAGGTGCCGGAGATTCACGAGATGTGGATCGACATCGGGGCCCGCTCCAAGGCCGACGCGCTGGCCCGGGTCAGCATCGGCGACTGCGCCACCTACGACCATGAATTCGAACTGTTTCACGGCTCGATCGGCACGGCCCGCGCCTTCGACGACAAAGTCGGCGCCTACATCGTGGGCGAAACCTTGATCCGCCTCGCCCGGAGCAAAAAGAAGCTGGCGGCCAAAGTCGTGGCCGTGGCCACGGTGCAGGAGGAAATCGGCGTCCGGGGCGCCACCACCTCGGCCTACGCCGTCGACCCCCACATCGCCATCGCCGTTGACGTCGGCCACGCCACCGATCACCCCGACTGCGATCCGCGCAAATACGGCGAGGTCAAGCTCGGCGGCGGCCCGATCATTTGCCGAGGGCCCAACATCAATCCCAAGATCTACGAGCGGCTCGTCCGGGCAGCCAAGAAGCTCAAGCTCCCCTACCAATTGGAGGGCGAGCCGCGCCCCACCGGCACAGACGCGCGCGCCATGCAGATGGGCCGCGGCGGCGTCGCCACCGGCCTGGTCAGCGTCCCCTTGCGCTACATGCACACCCCGAGCGAGGTGGTGGACCTGAAGGACGTGGAAGCGTGCGTGAAGCTCCTGGTCGAATTCGCCCTCGGCCTGGAAAAGGGCGAATACGGCCACTGGTAGGAGCGCCCGGGGGGCGCGCGAGCGTCAGCGGCCGCCTTCGGGCAAATGGATCGTCACTGTCTTGGTTTCGGTGTAGTTCTCGAGTGATTTCTCCCCGAGCTCGCGGCCGATCCCCGACATCTTGAAGCCGCCGAAGGGGGCGGCCGTGTCCACGACGTTGTAGCAGTTGACCCACACCGTCCCGGCCTGCACCCGATCGGCGATGGCATGGGCGTTGCCGATGTCCTTGGTCCAAACGGCGGCGGCCAGGCCGAAGAAGGTCTGGTTCGCCCGCCCCACGACCTCGTCCAAATCGCGGAAGCGCAGAACGCTCACCACCGGGCCGAAGATTTCGTCGGTCGCGACCGCCATGGTGTCCTTGACGTCGGCGAAGACCGTCGGCTCGACGAAAAAGCCACGGTCGAAGGCACGCCTGCCGCCGGTGGCGCAGCGCGCTCCCTGCTCTTTGCCGAGGCCGATGTAATGGAGAATCTTGTCGAACTGGGCCCGGTCGACCTGCGGCCCGTGCTCCGTCTCCGGGTCGAAGGGATTGCCCAGTTTCCGCTTCTGGGCGCGCTTGGCCAGGCGGTCAACGAACTCGTCGTAAATTTTCTCCTGCACGAAGGCGCGGCTGCCGGCGCAGCAATTCTGGCCCATGTTGGAGAAGATGGCCCCGTAGGCCCCTTCCACGGCCTCGTCCAGATTGGAGTCGGCGAAGACGATGTTCGGGCTCTTGCCGCCCAATTCAAAGGTCAGCCGCTTGAGCGTGTCGGCCGCATCCCGCATGATGATCTGGGCCGTCTTGTGCTCGCCGGTGAAAGCGATCTTGTCGACCTGGGGATGCTTGACCAGGGCCGCCCCGGCGGTCGGGCCGAAGCCCGGCACGACGTTGAGGACTCCGGGGGGGAATCCCGCCTCCAGGGCGAGTTCGCCGAGACGCAATGCCGTGAGGGGGGTCTGCTCGGCCGGCTTGAGGACGACGGTGCAGCCGGCCGCCAGCGCCGGGGCGATTTTCCACGAGGCCATCATGAGCGGATAGTTCCAGGGGATGATCTGGCCGCAGACTCCGACCGGTTCGCGCTTCGTATAGGTAAAATAGGAGCCGGGGATCGGGATGGTCTGCCCGCAGATCTTGTCCGCCCAACCGGCGTAGTAGCGCAGCACTCCCGCCGAGCCGGGAATGTCGCCGGTGCGGCTGGCGGTGATCGGCTTGCCGTTGTCGAGGGTTTCGAGCTGGGCCAATTCATCGGCATGGGTATCGACGAGATCGGCCAGGCGATAGAGCAGGCGGCCGCGGTCGCGGGCGCTCATTTTTCGCCAGGCCGAGCCGGGCGCGAAGGCGCGCCGGGAGGATCTGACCGCCAAATCAATATCCGCCGCCGTGCCTTCGGCGATGTCCGCGATCTTCTCTTCGGTGGCGGGATTGATGGTGGCAAAGGTCTTGCCGTCGACCGCGTCACAGAATCTTCCGTCGATCAACAGCTGGGTCCGCTTAACTTTGACATTGGGAAGCGAGGCTTCCGGGGCGGCAGTCTTCATGGGGATAACTCCTGGGTTGGGACGGAGCCGGCGGCAACAGGCCTCCCCGTCATTTTTCGAGCGACTTAATGAGAAAGGAAATGCCGCGCCGGGCCACGGCGATCTCCCCAAGGAATTCGCCGGTGATTTCGATCGGCTGCGCCCACGCGCACGTCTTCGAGCCGGTGGGCCGAAGGGGGGCGTTGGACTGGCCGCGGAGCAGCTTGTAGTCGTAGTCGAATTCCGGGGCGTTGTCCTGCAGGGGGATGCTGTCGCCGCCCCAGCTGCCGTCCGGCCGCTGGCTGTCGAAAAAGGTGCTGACCACGGTGGCGCGGGTGGCGCGGTAGAGCGCCAGCAGCTGCTCCGGGCTCGCCCGGCGGTGGCGCAGCGCGGTCGTGAGCAGGTCGCCCCCGCCCCAGGCGATCTTGCACTTCTGCGGCCACTCGTAGCCCTCCGCCAGCATGGTCTGCTCAAAGCGCAGGAGCTCGAAAGCAGCCTCCAGGAATTTCCGCGCCCGCGCCCGGTCGGGCCGGCGCCGGCTGAGGAGCGAGTCGGCCAGACGGGCCAGGGCGGCCATGATGGCGCCGGTCTGGAAGAACTGCTGCTTGGGCTTGGCGTTGGAGAGGACGTGAGTCCAGTTCCGGTTGGGCGGCACGGCCGTGATCAGCCGGGCTTTCAGATCCATCTGGAAATAAAACAGCCCGTCGCGCCGCATGTGGGTCCGATTGAGCCGAACCAGGCGGGCCAGCCACTCGCCCGACCGGACGGCCCGGTCGGGCATCCCCAGGCCGAGGAAGGCGTGCACGCTGGTGCTGGTCAGGAGCGCCGCATGAAAGGGATTGGGCTGCGGCGCCGCCGGGTCATGGCCGATCAGACCATAGACCGCTCCGGTCCGCGCGTCCTGGTATTGCTGCAGGCGCTGCCGGATACGGCGGTTGCGGGCAAGCGGGTGGTCGGTGGCCGCGGCCACGATCAAGCAATAGAGGGAACGATAGAGGCCGAGGCCGGCCGGGTGCGTTTTGACCTCGGCGGCGAAGCCCAAGTCGCCATTCGGCTGCACCGCCTTGGCCGCGAGATGATCGAGGAGCCGTTTGATCACGGCCCGGGGCGCACCGGCTGACCACAGTCCCCAGATCGGCTTGCCGAAGGAATTGACGTCGCGGTCGCCCCGCACTCGGCCACCGGGCAGCATTTGCTGCTGGAGCCAGTGGCGCCCATCCCGGAGGGAGCGGTCCATCGCCTGCTCCAACACGCGCATTTCCGAAAGTTTGCGACTCAAAGCACTCATGGCCCAAAAGCTAAGTCCAATTATCCGCCAAGCGCCAGCGCCTTTTCCCGCTCCACCAGGGTGGGATGGGAATAATGGAAGGCGCTAAACCAGGGATGGGGCGTGAGATTGCTCAGGTTTTTCTCCGCCAGGCGGCGGAGGGCGCCCACCAGCGGTGTGGCCGCTCCCATGGCGCGGCGGGCAAACGCATCGGCCTCGAACTCGTGGCGGCGCGAAAGCAGATGGCCCAAGGGCGAGAACCAAAACGTGATCAGGCCGCTCAAGAGGCCGAAGAGGAGAAACGACCCAGCGAGGCTGCCCGGCGGAAAGCCGAAGCCGGCGTTGAACCAGGGCGCGCGCACCAGCCACGCGATCACGGCAAAACTCGCCGCCATCAGGGCGCCGGAAAGGGCCAGGTGCTTCGGGATATGCCCGCAGCGATAGTGCCCGATCTCATGCGCCAGGACGGCCTCGAGCTCCTCCGGCGCCAGCTGCCCGATCAGGGTGTCAAAAAGGACGATGCGGCGGAAACGGCCAAAACCGGTAAAAAACGCGTTGGAATGGCCCGAGCGCTTGCTGCCATCCATCACTTCGATGGTCGAGGCCCGAAACCCCGTGCGCTCGCCCAAGGCGAAAAGCCGGGTCCGAAGATCACCTTCGGGCAGCGGCGAGAGGCGATTGAAGAGGGGCAAGATGACGCGGGGATAGATGACGATCATCGCCAGTTGGAAGCCGAAGACCAAGGCGAAGCCCCACACCCACCACGCCGGCCCGGCGCGGTGCACGAGGGCCAGCAAAACCCAGAGCAGCGGGAAGCCGATGGCCAATCCCACCGCCAGGCCCTTGACCTTGTCCATAAACCACAAGCCCGGGCCGGACCGGTTGAAGCCAAACCGGGCCTCGAGGCGAAACTGCTCCCAGGCATCGAACGGCAGGGAGCAGGCCCCGAGGAGCACAACCACCAGAATCAGAAAGACGGCCCCCGGCCACGCCGCCCCCGGCGGGCCCCAAGCGCTAACCCGGGCCAGCAAGGCCGGCAGGATCCCACTGAGAAAAATAAACCCCAGCAAAACCGCATCGTAGACCGCCGTGACCATGGCAAAAGCAGATTTGGCCAAGGAGTAATCGACTGCCCGGGCGTAGGTCGGGCCGTCCATGATCGCCGCCACCGCCGGCGGCGGGGACCCGGCCCACCGGCGAACCTCCCGTCGGTTCAAGGCGAGCAGGGCCAGGGTGGCGGCGAGGCGCAGGCTGATCAGAATGAGGGCGAGGAGAAGGATTCCGGTCACGGGGTGGGAAATTCGATCGGCCGGACCCCGGCCTGGCGAGCGACCACGATATCGACCGCGGAATAGCCCGCGGTGTTGATGTTCGGCAGTGTGCTGTCCAATTCCTGGTTGCCGGTACTGAGCGCCTTGGCAAAGGAGCCGTTGCCCAGCAGCGTGGTTTCAACCGCGATCAGGTTGCCGCCCTGCGCCTGGTCGTAAACGGCCACGAAGCAATGGCCGGGCTTGAACAGCAGCACCGGACGCAGGCCGATGCGGCGGAAGACGGAGGCCAGCAGCGCCGAGCCGTCGACGCAATTGGCGCCGCGGTCCCGGATAGCCTGATCAAGGAAGCGGACGTACTGGGTCGCGAGACCCGGCACGTCGCCGCTGGTCGCGGCGAGATCGACATAGCTCGAGCCGTGGGCCGCGAGGGCCTCCCAGATCGCCTCCATCTGGGTCACGACGGAGCTCCGGCCGAACTCATAGCCGGCAAAGCGATCGACCACCCCGCGCTCGATCGCGCCCTGGAGGAGTGCGCCAATCCAGGGATGATCCTCGTTGACGAAGGCCGCGTAGCAGATGCTGGTGTCCTGCCACTCGCCCGTCTCGGAATTGAGGATCCGCGACACCACCTCGTTCACCGGATGCACCATGCAATTGAGGTTGGCCTGGGCCGCCGCCTCGCCGACCGTGACCGCGATGACAAAAGACTGGGGCAATAGCTGGGTTGCCTGCCGGAGGGCGTCGAAATTCCAGGGCAAATCCGGACTGACGTTGAAGCTCTCCGCCGGCGCGTTGGCGGTGTAAACCATGGGCTGGGAGAAAAGGGTGCTGTCGATCCGCAGGTGGTAGGGTTTGCCGGCGAGAGCGTGATGAATCCCCACAGTGATCGTGTGCAAATACTCCGGCGACACGGTCCCAAAGGACAGCATGAGCGAAGGAAACAGATTATTCTGAAAGGAGCCCCATCCCTCCACGCTCAGGGGGCCGGCCGCCACGGCGGTCTTGGCGGCCGGCGGCAGCGGCGGTGGGGGGCTGGCCGCGACCGCCGGGGCCGCGACCGGACGGGCCAGGCGCGAAAGGAATTGCCGCTCCAAGAAAACCCCCATGCCGACCCCGACCGCCAGCAAGAGCAGCAGGACGAAAAACCGCCGTGGAGAAAAAGATTCGATCGGATTCCGCCGGTCAGTTCTGACGGCGGGAAAGCAGGGAGAGCAGGACGATCAGGGCGCTGATGAAGGCCGCAACGTAGGTCAGGGCGGCCGCGTCCAGCGTCTCGTTCACGCCCGCCATCTCGTCGCTCTCGAGGATGCCGAGGCCGACCAACTGCTGCTTGGCCCGGCGGCTGGCGTCAAATTCCACCGGGAGCGTGACCAGTTGGAAGAGAGTCAGGACCGCATAGCAGATGATAGCGACGTCCAAGACCGTGCCCGTCAGCCCGCGGACAAGAAACCAGCTGGCGAGGAAGATGATCGGAATGACCTTGGACACGATGCTGGTCGCCGGCACCAGGGCCATGCGGAAATTAAGCATCTTATACCCGATCTTGTGCTGAATGGCGTGGCCCGCCTCGTGGGCCGCGACTCCGATCGCCGCCAGGCTCGTGCCGCGATAATCTTCCGAGGAGAGGACCAGGACTTTCCGCCGCGGATCGTAATGATCCGTCAGGTGTCCGTCGGTTTCCTCGATCCCGACGTCATGGATGCCGGCCGCCAACATCACCGCCTCCGCCGCCTCCCGACCGGTCAGCCCGCCCCGCGAAGGGATTTGGGCGTTTTTGTTGTAGGCGCTCGACACCCGGAACTGGGCGTACAGGGCGAAGCCGAAGACGAGAATGAAAAGGAGCCCGAACAAACCGGGCGGAAGAAAGGCGAAGGCCAAGGTGGCGGACATGGTATAATGAAGAAGACGCGGGAAGCCGGCGAATGTTGCGAAGGAAGGTCAAATCCAACCCCCATTATCTGCCAAAAATCCCCATTTTGCCAACGCAATTTCCTGGCCCGGCTAGAACGGGAAGCCGACCGAAAACTGGAGCGTGCCACGAGGGTCACCCGCCCGGCGGTTCAGATTCTCGCCGTACTCGAGGCGGATGGGACCGACGAAAGTCTGGAGGCGCAGTCCCAGCCCGGCGGAATACAGCCGGTGGCCGAAGGGATATTCCCCCGGGGCGGCCGCGGCCATGAGGGAGTCGCTAAACCCGACCACGGAGAATTTGGAGGTCAGCGCCTGCTCGAGTTCCACGTTGAGCAGCGTCGTCGAGTAGGCGCCGACAAACTGCCCTCCGACCCGCGGGGCCGCTTCGCCCTGCCCGTAACCGCGAATCGAATCCTCCCCGCCGGGGTAAAAGAGGACGTTGGGCGGGATCTGGTTGCCGGCGGGAGCGCCAAAGGTGGTGATGACCGCATGATTCAAGCCGAGATGAATCCAGCGCGAGTCGGTCCAGGCGGTGTGGTAAGACAGGCCGAGCTGGGCTTCCTGAAAATCGACCTGGCCGCCCAGCAGGCGACTCGCCTCTTCCAGTTGCAGCGAAACCTTGTAGCCATGCCGGGGCAAAAGCGGGTTGTCCCGCCGGTCGCGGGTAAACGCCAGCTGCACGCTCGTGGCGTTAGCGTGGGTCAAATCCGTCTGGTAGGTCGCGAGGGTGTCGTCGGAGGCGCGGACCCGCAAAAAGGTGTAGCCCGCCGTCATATCCACGCCGAAGCGCCGCCACGGGACCAGGGCCGCCAGCGTGGCGCCGTATTCCTCGTCCAGGAAGGAGCGCTGATGGCGGTCGAAGCCAAAGACCTTCGCCGTCCCGTCGATGGAAGTGCCAAATAGTTCGGGCACGACATAGTCGTACTCCCCTTCGCTGCTTTTAAGCGATTGGACCAGCTTGAGCGTCCCCTGGTTGGACTCATGGAAGAGATTGTAATCGCGCCATTCCACGCCGGTCCGCAGCTCGTCGAAGGTGCCCCAGCCGAGCAAAAGGCTGACCTCCTGCCGCTTGCCCTCCTGCAGCTGATAGATGGCATCCCGGGTGGCGCCGACAGCAGGATCGTAGCGCAAATCAACGGTGCGAAAAGCCCCCAGCCGGGAAATCCGCACCTGCGCGTCCTCCATCTTGATCGGGTCGAGCGGCGCCCCGGGCTTAATCTGGAGGAGGGGCCGCAGGACCGACTCCCGGATATGAACATTGCCGACGAACCGCACCTGGCCCAGACGGACGCCCGAGCCCGGCGCCAAGTCGGCCACGACCGTGACCGCCCGCTCGCCGGCCTCGGGCGGGGCCGCCTCCGGGGTGAGCTTGAGCGCGAGGTCGGGATAGCCGCGCTGGTAGTACCAGGCGCGAATAATCTTCTCCAGGTCGTGCTGCCAGGCGCGGGTCCAGGGCCGGCCCAAGTGCGGCGACAGACCGGAGGGCGCGGTCCCGTGGCCTGCCATCTGGTAGCGGACTTCCCGCACCCGCCACAGCGGGCCCTGCCGCACGATGATCACCACCCGGGCCCGGCCGTGGGCATGATCGAGCTCGACCGCTCCGGCCGTCACCACGACTTCGGCATAGCCGCGGTGGCGCAATTCTTCCGCCAGGTTGCCCATCGACCGTTGCAGCCGCGCCGGCGAATAGGAGCGCTCCGCCGTGAAGGAGGCGAGCAGCCCGTCTCCGCGGAAATAGGGCCGGGCCTGATCGTCCCGCAGCGCGGACAGGCCCTCGAAGCGGACGCCGGTCAATTCAATGCGCCGGCCGCGCCGGATTTGGAAAACCACCTCCGTCGCCGCCAACGTGCGGGGCAGCGGCTTCTCCAATTGCGGATCGAGCGGAAAGGTCTGGGTCCGGCCGTCGGCGGAACGGACTTGGACCCGGACGGTCGGATCGAGATAGCCGACGTCGCCGAGGGTCGAAAACACGATCAAGGCGGCATCCTCGATCGCATTGGCTCCGAGAGTCGTCTGGCGCTCGTCCCCCAGCAACAGGAGCAAGGTTTGGCGCAGGCGATAGTCGCGGATCCAGCCCAAGCCCTCGACCCGCACGAGCGCGCGCCCCGGGCCGGCCGCCGGGGGCACAGCGGTGGCGGCCAGGGCCGCGCCGGCCGCCAGGGCCAGGCTCAAACCCAGCCAGCGCCAGCGAAATGTCGGCTTAGGGCGCACCGTTGTCCTTTCCCCGCCGGAAGACCCGCCACTTCACATCCGCATTATATTCGTCGAACTGATCGTATTCCCCGACGAGCGACCAGCGGTCGTTGAGCCGGTAATCGACTTCGTAAGTCGGCCGGCCCTTCACCGAAATCTGCTGTCCGGATATGATGCCCAGCCGGCTGCTGCCGGAGCCCTGAAACAGACCCTGCCCCAAGTAGGCGCCCAGGCCCGCGACCTGGGTCGTGCTGCCGCCGAGGGGGGTGCCCAGCGTTGGCACCTGCCCGGTCATGACGAGGAGAAGAACTTGGTCGGAGGGCAGCGCCGGGTTCGAAGTGAAGGTGATGGTGGGTGCGTCGGCCGGACCCGAGGCCTGCATCCGCAGGTCGTAGTCATTGCGTTCGGCCGTGGCGACGACGTCGACCTGGGGCGTAAAGGGATCGATCGCCGTCAGCCGCACCGCCCCGATTTGCACCTCGAAGGTGGCGAAGGGGAGCAGGATTTGCCCCTGGTCGATCCGCACCTCGCCCACCGCCCGCGGTTCTTCCAGGGTGCCGAATAGCCGAAACCGGGCGGAGGCCTCGCCATGAAAGAGCGCGGTGCGAATGCGGATCGTGCGGTCGCCCGTGAGGTCGACCGCCAACTGCCAGCGGTTGAACGGAGCAAAATCGACCGAGAAATACGGCGGCGGCCGGGCGACCCCGCTCGCTCCGCGCGGGAGAAGGTCGGCCAAATCGGCCAGAAATAGGCCGTCACGCAGCGCCACCGAGCCGGAAACCAGGGTTCCGCCGGCCCCCTGGGGATCGGCGCGCAGCCGGAAATCACCCCGCATCAGCATGTCGGACCGCCGCACAAACGGGATATTGTCGCCCTGCAGCGTGAAGCTGAATTGGGGCAAAGCCCCGGTGGGAAAAACCGCGCGGCCTTGCACGCGGATTTGCTGGCCGCCCAGGGTGGCGCTGAGGTTCTGCACCTCTAAAGTCCGCCCCGACATTGTCGCATCGGCCGTAATGCCGGAGATGATGCCGAAAGGGGTGGAGGGCCGGGTGGCCGCGTCGCGAACCGCCAGCCGGCCCGTCCAGTTCCCCTGGACGAGCGCCAGGTGCAGGTCCCAGTGCCCCTGGGGGGCGAGCAATTTGGGAAAGGCGAGGGCGAGGGGCGCGAGGTCGGCGTTGGCCACCTCCAACTGCGCTTCGGCATTCTTCCAATCCCAGGCGCGCCAAAAGCCCGCCGCCCCGCCGGGACCAATCGGCCAATGACCGGAGGCGCGCAGCGGCTGGCCCGCGATCCGACCCGTGAAGGTGTCGAGCGTCACCTCGGTGGGATCGGCGCGCAAGCGCACGGCCAAATCCTCGAGCGCCGGAAAAGCCGGGCCCGTCCGGCGGGCTGACGCCAGCCGCCCCACGCTCAAATCGACTTGGCCCACCGGACGGCGGACCGTGCCGGTTAGATTGATCGCCACGCTCGGCCGGGACAAGACCAGCCCGAAGCTCTCCGCCAAGGGGGCCCAAATCGGCGAAGCCGGATCGACTTCCACCTGCACGACCAACGGGGCCTCGTTGTCGACGAGCCAGTGAGGGGAGCCCTGCATCCGCCAACCCACCGGCAGGCGCTCATGGGCCCGCGCGAACACGGCGCCGCTGCCATTGCGAGCCGCCTCGTCAAGTAGGACCGCGGTGCCGTCGCCCTGGGCCTGCACGGTCACCGTAGCCGGAAAGGCGGGCACCTTCAGGTCCACCTCGGCCTGCGCCGTAAAGACCAGCCGGCCCCCGGGAGCGCGGCCCGCCACCCGCAGGGAATTGACCGTCCAGGGTTCGCCCGGAAGCACCACCAGATCCCGGCACCAAACTGAGGAGAAATGGGAGAGGGCGAGCAAGGCGCCGCCCGCCTCCTCGTCGTTCATATCCAAGGCCAAAGCGGTACCAGTCCCGGCCAGGCGCAGGTGCTCGATGCGCCAGGCCGGCTGCCAGGCGATCCGCGCCGGGGCCGCGAGCGTCCAAACGACCCTGCCCCCGGGCGCAAAGCGCAGGTCGGTGAGCCGCACGCCTGCGGCGTCGGCCGAGCCGGCAAGGTCCAGCGCCGTCGCGCCGGCGGCCAAGTGGGCGGCGAAGCGATCGGCCGCCCGGCCCCGTCCCGACCAGGTCGCCTGGAGAACCTGCGGCTGCAGGGGCGGCAGGTGCAGGCCCTTGACCTCAAGCGTGCCCTGATGCGCCAGCTCCGGCATCATCCCCGCGGCCTGAACCGAAAACTGCGCGCTTTCGGCCGACCAGGTCGACGGCAGGAAGCGGCTCAACCACGCGCGGCCCAGCTGGCCTTCGGCCCGCGCAGCCTGGACCCTGCGGGTGTGGAAATCATATCCGCCCTGGGCGGTCACCCGATTGGGGCCGCCGAGCTCGAGCACGGCGGAGGCCACGGTGAGGCGCGGCCATTGCAAAGCGCCACGGACGGCGGCTTGCTCGACCGTCCATTGCCGCCAAGCCCCTGCCGCCAGCTGGATCGAAAAGGCCAGGTTGGGCGGACCCGCCCCGGCGGCAACCTCGACCCAGCCCTTGAGCCGGCCGCGCGCCGCCGAAAAGAGCACCTGTTCGAGGTCAACGGCGAACGTCAGCCGCGCGGGATTGAGCGCCGCCATCCGGCCGGCCGCGAAGGTGACCGGTTGGTCGAGATGGGCCTCGGCTCCGGGCAAGTGGGCGTCGAGGGCGGTGACCGTCCAGCGGCTCCGGGTTCCCTCCGCCGCGGCCGAGACCGTCAGTGGCAGCGCCCGGCTCCCCGCGGGCGCGTGGGCCGCAGCTGCGATGGCGAGCTGAAAGCGGCCGGCCCGCCAATGCAGATCGCCCCGGCCTTGCACGCGTGCATAGACGCCGCCCAGGCCGGCGCGATCGGCCGGAAAATCCAGGGCTGGCGCGGTGATCGTCGCCTCGACGGGGAGCCAACCCGTCGGCGCAAAACTCCCCGCCAGGTCGACATCCTGGGACAATGCCCGCAGCCGTCCCCCCACGCGCGATTCCGTCCAGGCCAGATCCGCGCGCCAGTCGGCGCGGGCATCGCCCACTCGCACTGCGATCGGACCGGAGCGGGGAAACTCCGCCCGCACGGCCATGTCCTGGCCGAGCCACGCGAAGTCTTGGGCGGTGAACACGCCGGTGTGCCACTCGGCGCCCCCCAGCGTGAAGCCGCCGTTGGGCCATCGCACCGAGCCGGAGCCCAAACGGGCCCCCGCCAGCCACCGGCGCAGGCCGGCCGAAACCCGGAGCAGGGTCACCCGGAGATGCACGAAGCCGGCCGGAGACGGCCCGAGGCGGGGCGGCCCCGCTGCCACCGCCACCGACCAGCGGGACACGGCCACGGGACGCGCGGTCCCGCGCCAATGGCGCCAGAGCCACAAGGCCGGCGAGTCCGCCTCAAGCTGGTCGGCGGTCACGGTCACGAGCCCGCGGGTATAGCGCAGCTGGTGCAGGGCAAAGCGGGACATTCCGATGCGCTCGTAAGAGCCGATCGCGAGGCCGTGGGTCCGGGCCACCGGAACGAGGACGGCACCCATCCACCACGGTAGAGTGGCCAGGAGGAGACCCAGGCCCACAACCGCGACGGCTACGACTTTCCACCTCCGACCCATGCCCTACACCAGACCGACGTTGTGGCCTGGGGTTTCCTACGATTATCGCTTTGTCCGCAAAGGGCTTACCGCGCTAGGCCCGAGCGTTCGAGCAGGGCCCCCAAGTCCGGATCCCGGCCCATGAAATCCCGGAAAAGAACCGCGGGGTCCTCCGCATTGCCGCGGCTGAGAATCTTGTCGGCAAACTCCCGGCCCACCCGGGCGTTAAAGAGGCCTTCGCGGCGGAAACGGGTGAAGGCGTCGGCCTCCAGCACCTCTGCCCATTTGTAGGAATAATAGCCGGCGGCATAACCGACCGGATCCGCAAAAATATGGGTGAAACGCTTGATGATCGTGGGTGCGGGCGGCTCGGTCGGGATCAGGCAGTCGGCGATGGCCGCCCGCGCCGCCGGTTCGACGTCCGGCAGGGCGGCAAACTCCGCGGCACGGACATGGAGCGTCAGGTCCATCTTGGCGAAGGCGATCTGGCGCATCATCAGGCAGGCGGAGCGGAACTTTCGCGCCGCCGTCATCTTTTGGAAAAGATCCTCCGGAACGGGTGCGCCCGACTGGTAATGGCGCGCGAACAAGTCTAACCCCTCTCGTTCCCAGCACCAGTTCTCCATGATCTGGGAAGGCAGCTCGACAAAGTCCCAGGGCACGTTGGTGCCGTTGAGCGAGCGGATTTCGACCTCGCCCAGCAGGTGATGGAGGAGATGACCAAACTCGTGGAAAATCGTCTCCACCTCCCGGTGGGCGAGGAGTGCCGGCTTATTTTCCGAAGGCGGGGTGAGATTGCCACAGATCAGACCGAGATGCGGCGCCCGCGAGCCGTCCGGCCGGGGTCCGCCGGTGACCAGGCTGTTCATCCAGGCGCCCCCCCGCTTCGACTCCCGCGGGTGCCAGTCGGCGTAAAAGGAGCCGAGATGCCGGCCGGCAGCATCGTGCACGTCGTAATACTTCACTTGCGGATGCCAGACGTCAGCCTGGGCCTCGGTGATGCGGAGGCCGAACAGCCGCTGGGCCAATTCATACATGCCCGCCACCACCCCGCCGATGGGAAAATAAGGCCGCAGGAGTTCGGGGTCGAAGTCGTAGCGCGAGCGGCGGAGCTTTTCCGCCCAGAATCCGACGGCCCAGGGCGCGAGCGGTCCGGCACTGAAGTCCTCCAGTTCCCGACATTCCCGGACGAATGCCGCGGCCGAGCGCTCCCGCAGATCCTCCAGAAAGGCGCCGACCCGGCCGCTCGACTTGGCCATCCGTCGCTCCAGCACGACCTCGGCGAAATTCGCTTTGCCGAGCAGAGCCGCCTTCTCGGAGCGCAAGGCCAGGATGCGCGCAATCAGCGCCGTGTTGTCGTGCGGCGCGGCTGCGCCCACGGCGCTCGCGGCCTTCCACATCTGCTGGCGCAAGGCGCCGTCAGCCAGATAGGTCTGGAACGGCTCCTGCGAGGGCGCATGGAGGGCGAAGCGCCAAACCGGCCGCTCCGGCGTGCCCAAGCCCTTGGCCGCGGCGCTCGACCGGGCCGCGGCCAGGGCGTGCTCAGGCAGCCCGTGCAGCCGGGCGGGATCGTCGATCAGCAGCTCCCAGGCATTGGTCGCATCCAGGACATTTTCGGAAAACTTCTGCGTCACCTCGGCCAATTCCGTCTGCAGCGCCTCCAGCCGGGCGCGGGCGGGCGGCGCCAGATCGGCGCCGGCCTCGCGGAATTCCGCCAGCGTCTCGTCGAGGAACCGCCGGCGGACTCCGGTCAGATTCGCTGCCGCCGACGAGGCGGCAAATTGCTTCAGGCGCTGCCAGAGCCCCTGATTAAGCCGGATCTTGGCGTAAAAGGCCGTGACCCGGGGCAGGACGGCGTTGTGCGCCGCCCGCAGGGCCGGCGAATCGGCCACCGACTGCAGATGGGATACCTTGGTCCAGGCGCGGTCGAGCACATCGGTCGCTTCGTCCAGAGCGAGAAAGGTCGAGGCATAGGACAAGTCGGCCAAATCCCGGCCCGCGATCGCATCGATGGCCGCCTGGGCGTGGCCCAGCGCGGCGGCGATGTCCGGCTCGACGTGGTCGGGCGTGAGGTCCGACCAGCGGATCTTGAAGGAGCGATCGAGAAAGGGATGAGGAGAGGCCATGAAGGAAAGGCAGAAAGTGAAGACGGCGGCCCAATTACGCCAGTCGGGCCTCGAAGCGATAAAGCACCCAGCTTGCCGCCACTCCCGCCGGGCCCACGCGGTAGCGGGCCTCGTATTCGCGCAACAGGCGGCGAAGCCGAGCCGGGGAAGTCCGCCGCAGGGGGGCCGCGCCGACGTGATGGAGCGAGCGCAAGAAATCCAGGGCGGTCGGATGGTGATAGCTGCGGCGGACGGACTCGTCCCGCACGAGGGTGAGGCCCGCCGCCTGCAACTGCTCCCGCCATTCCGCCGGTGCCCGCCACCGCAGCGGCGCGAGCTCACCGGCGACGGCGGTCCACTCCGGTAAGCTGCCCGCGGCAAACAAGCCCCCTAAAATCCTGCCTCCCGGGGCCAGACGGTCCCGCCAGGTGGCAAAGACCTTCCGCGGATCGGCGACCCATTGGAGCACGCTGCTGGAAAAGATCCAATCCCAGGGCCCGGCCGCCGGAGCCTCGGCCCGCATCGACTCCCAGCGAACCTGGGGCCACTGCGCCTGGCCCACCGCGCACATGGCCGGAGAAAAATCCGAAGCCGTCAAGTCACCCGGCCAAGGCAGCAGATGGCGGGTGAAGACGCCGGGGCCGGCCCCGATTTCCAGCGCGCGGCCCGACCGATCGAGCGGAACCCATTCCGCCAGCCATTGGGCCATCGCCGTCTGCGCACGCGCATGCTTCAGATAGCGGACCGCCGCGCGCGAGAAGCTGGCGGCGAGCGAAGGGCCCATGCCGGAGGCGGCGAGTTCGGCGGCGAAGGCTTGCGCCAAGGCGCGGGGGTGATGGCTCCCGCCCGGCACAACCGAAACCCCGCGGGCAAGCTCGCGGAGGCGGCCGGCATCAAGCAACGCGTCGGACTCGCCGCACCAGGCCCGCCAGCCATGGGGAAGCGCCGGGGCTGGACCCGCCAGCTCGAGGCGATCGAGGCCCCAGAGAAGATTCTCCAGCGTGTCGGGCAAAGGCAGCCCCGGCGGCACGTTCAAGCCGGCGCGGGCATAGAAGTCGGCCACGGTGGCGGTGGGATCGCGCCGCAAACGCCGGGTCATAAATTGCAGCTGCGTTCGACGGACCCGCCCGCCCCCACCCGCCTCCTCGAGCAACGAAAAGAATGGCGCCAGCAGGGCCACCCGCCCGTGCGCTTTCCCCTCCCCCCGCTCTAGCGCCTTTTCCGCGCCCGCCGGATCGGCCAGAAGCAATAAGGCGCCCAGGGAGTAACCCACGACCCAGTCGAACGGCCCGGCCGCCTGCAACTGCGCCAATGCCCCGGGCGCCGGGCGGACAAACACGTGCTCGGCCCCGGGAAAAATCGCTCGTGCCTCCGCCTCGAACCAGGGGCTGGGCACGGCCCAGCCCAAAAGCCAGCCCATTTTCAACGCCTTTTCCTCCACTGCCCCATGGCTGCCACGACCCGTGCGAGGTCCTCCGGCCGCAAGCCGCGCTTGAGCGAAAAGCGGAGCCGGCTGGTGCCAGCGGGCACGGTGGGCGGACGCACCGCCGCCGCCTGAATTCCCTCCGCCCGCAGCGCCTCGGCCAGGCCGAGGGCTTGGTCTTCGTCGTCCAGCCGCACCGGAATGATCGGTGAGTCGCCCGGCGGAACGGACCAACCCGCCGCCGCCAGCTGGCGGCGAAACTCCCGGGACAGCTCGTGCCACTGCGGCTGTTCCGGCGCCAGCGCCACGACCCGGTCCAAGGCCGCCTCGGCGGCGGCCGCCGCCGCCGGCGGCAGAGCCGTGGAATAGATGAATTCACCCGCCGTATTGAGCAGATAGTCGCGGACAGTCTCGTCGTGGAAGAGCGTGTAGGCTCCGCCCGAGGCCAGTGTCTTTCCCAGGGTGGCGACGAATACATCGACGGCGGCGGCGATCCCGGCCGCCCGCGCCAGCCCTGCCCCCTCCGGGCCGTACCAGCCGAGCGCGTGCGCTTCGTCCAGCACGAGCCAGAAGCCGTAGCGGCCCTTCAATTCCGCCAGACGCCGCAAGTCCGGAAAATCCCCGTCCATGCTGAACAGGCTTTCGGTCACGACCCAGCAGGGCCGGGTTTCGCCTTTCAACAACGCCTCCAATCGGTCCAAGTCCAGGTGCGGATATCGCTGCCAGCGGGCCCCACTGCGGCGCAGGCCGGCCACCATGCTATGGTGGATGAGACGGTCGGCCAGAATGAGGTCCCCGGCCGCCGGCAAGGTGCCAAGGACGGCCGCATTGGCGGCATAACCGCTGCTCCACAAAAGTCCCGAACTAAAGCCATGCCAGGCGCAGAGCCGCTTCACCAGCTGGGAATGAGCCGGCTTCCAGCCCGTCACGAGCGGCGAAGCGGAAGCGGAGGTGCCGTCGCGCACGACCGCCGCCGCCGCCGCCGCGATCACCGCCGGGTCCTGCGCTAGCGCCAGATAATCGTTGTCCGCCAAGTTCAGGCCGTCCGACCGGCGGGCCGTCACCCGCAACACCCGGCGCAGTTGCTTGCCATCGCGCTCGGCCAAGGCGGTTTGAAAGCGCGCCAGCGGATCGCGCCCCCCCGACGCCGGCCCGGCGGCCGGAGAGACGGCCGGCGGCCCGAGCAAAAAATCCCGCACCGATTCGGGCTGCTCCGGCAGATCGGCGGCATGGGCCTGCTCGGCCCAGAGGGGAACGCCCAGCCCCCGCAGCAGCCTGCGGTTGGAGGCGGCAACGGCCGGCTCGCGCGGGGCGGCGGCATTCAGCCAGATCCCGGAATTCAGGCCTTGCGCCTGCGCTCGGCCCCAGACCAAACGGGCCTGGTTGATGGCGCCGAGGCGGTCCGGCACAACCAAGACGACGGCCTCCACGCCCGCACCGGCCGCAAAATCCCCCCAATCGCGGCCAGCGGCGTCGATGGGCGAGGCGATGCCGCCGGCACCCTCGTAAATCCGCCAATCACACTCCGGCAAAGCCGCCGCCGCGGCCAGCAGTTCGGCCAACGCCACGCTCCGCCCCGCGGCCGCGGCCGCCGTCGCCGGCGCCAGCGCCAGGGGGAACGAGGCCAGGGTGATCGGAGTGGCGCCGCCGCCGAGGCGGCAGGCGCAAGCTGCGTCGCCTTCCTCGCCCTCCGCCCGGCCGGTTTCCACCACCTTGACGACCTGAACGCGCCGACCCGGCGCCGCCAACAAGCGGACCAGCGCGGCTACGACCCAGGTCTTGCCGATCCCGGTGTCGGAGCCAGTCACAAGGAGGGATCGCACCACGGTCAGACGCAGGCCGTCGGCTGACTTGGCGCCGGCAGGGCATGCAGGCCGAGCCGTTCGAACAATTGCAAGTCGCGCGAGCGCTCCGGATTCGGCGTCGTGAGCAGCTTGTCCCCCAGAAAGATGCTGTTGGCCCCAGCTAAAAAGCAGAGGGCCTGGGCCTCGTCGCTCATGGCCGTGCGCCCGGCGGAAAGGCGCACCATGGTCCGGGGCAGGAGAATGCGGGCGAGCGCGATGATGCGGACAAACTCGAAGACATCGACGGGCGGCTGCTCCGCCAGGGGGGTGCCCTCGACCGCGACCAGCGCGTTAATCGGGACGGATTCCGGCTGGGGCTGCAGGCTGGCCAATTCCACCAGCAACTTCAACCGGTCCTCCACCGCCTCGCCCAGTCCCATGATGCCGCCCGAGCAAACCTGCAAGCCGGCGCTGCGCACCGCCGCCAGGGTGGCGAGCCGATCGTCGTAGGTCCGAGTCGAGATGATTTCGGAGTAGAACTCGCGCGAAGTATCCAAATTATGATTATAGACAGTGCAGCCCGCGGCCTTGAGCCGGGTCGCCTGCGGCGCGGTCAACATCCCCAGGGTGCAGCACACCTCCAGGCCCATCCCGGACACTTCGCGCACGGCCGTGAGCACGGAGTCGAACTGGGCGCCATCTTTCACCTCCCGCCAGGCCGCTCCCATGCAGAAGCGCGACGCTCCGCCCTGCAGGGCCGCCTCAGCGGCGGCGGCAATGGCGGAAGCGTCCAGCAGCGACTCGGCTTCCAGCCCGGTGTCGTAGTGCGCCGACTGCGGGCAGTATTTGCAGTCCTCCGGACAGCGTCCGGTCTTGATCGACTGAAGGGTGCACAACTGCACCGCGGCCGGATCGTGATGGAGGCGGTGCGTCTGCTGGGCGCGAAAGATCAGTTCGGTCAGCGGCAGATCGTAGAGTTGGCGGGCCAGGTCAAGGGTGGGCATCATGGTAAGGGAGGCGATAAAGGATTCAGGCGTAGATGTCGGCGAGGGCCGCAGCCGTGCGGTCCACCAATTGTCCGAGTTCGGACGGGGTCAGGCAAAGCGGCGGCACCAGCAGGAGGCTGTCGCCCAGCGGGCGCAGCAGCAGACCGTGCTCGCGGGCTCGCAAGCAGACCTCGAGTCCGACGCGGCGTTCCATGGATCGCGCCTCCAATTCCACCGCCGCCGCCAGACCGCGCTGGCGGACTTCGCGCACGCCGGTGTGGCGGGCGAGGGTGGACTCCAACCTTTGGCCGAAGCAGGCGATCCGGTCGCGCACGATGCCGTCGGCCAAGAGAGGCCGGAGCTTGCGGATATTTTCCAACGCCACCGCCGCGGCCAGCGGATTACCGGTGAATGTGTGCCCGTGGAAAAAGGCCCGCCCGCTCGCATAGGAGCCCAGAAAGGCGGCATAGATCTCCTCCTGCACCAAGGTGGCGGCCAGCGGGAGATAGCCGGCCGTCAGCCCTTTGGCCAAGCAGAGAAAATCCGGGACCACGCCCTCGGCGCTGCAGACGAGCATCGAGCCCAGCCGGCCGAAGGCCACGAAGACCTCGTCCAAAATCAGGTGGACTTCGAACTCACGGCAGAGCGCCGCCACCGCCGCGACAAACCCGGGCGGCTGCTGGCGCATGCCGGCCGCCCCCTGCACCGACGGCTCGAGGATCAGGCAGGCGGTCTGCGCCGCTTTTTCCTCCAGCAGCTGGCGCAGGCCGGCCAGGCTGGCGGCACTGTCGGCGGCCCGCACCCGCCCGGCGAGCTCCCGGCAATGCGGGGCGGGAAAATGGTCAGTGGGAAAACACCACGAACGAAAGCGGTCGTGGAAGAAGCCGCTGTCGCCCACGGCCATGGCTCCGAACGTGTCGCCGTGATAACCCTCGGCCATGCCGATAGCGCCGCGCTTCTCCGGCCGGCCGCGCAGCTGCCAGTATTGAAAAGAGAGTTTGAGCGCGACCTCGACCGCTCCGGCGCCGTTGTCGGTGAAAAATACCCGGCTGAGGCCGGGCGGCGCGAGCGCCGCCAATTCCGCCGCCAGTTCCGTGCCGGTCGGATGGGTGAGGCCGAGCATGGTGGAATGGGCAACCCGGTCCAATTGCCGGATCAAAGCCGCGTTCAAATCCGGATCGTTGTGCCCGTGGACGTTGGTCCAAATCGAGGCGTTGCCGTCGAGATAGGTCCGCCCTTCCGTGTCCGTGAGCCATCCGCCCTGGCCCGAGGCGATGGCCAGTCCGGGCACCTCCCCGTACTCCTGCATTTGCGTAAAGGGATGCCAGACATGCCGGCGATCGGTCGCGAGCAGCGAAGGGGAATCGGGAGGCGTCTGCAGAACAGGCATTCGAGCTCCCGCCACCCTGCCCTCCCCCAGGACTGATGACAAGCTCCGTGTTAAGGCGCGCCCTTATCTCACTTAACAAGCGCTAATCTTTGCCGATCAAGGTCTAACCTTCTTCGCCGTCGTTGCCAATGGCTTCGACCGGGCAGCCTTCCAGCGCCTCCATGCAAAGTGCAATGTCCTCTTCGGCCGCGGGTTGCTTGCTGACAAACGAATGGCCGCCCTCGTCGTTGCGCGTAAAAAACGCCGGCGCCGTCTCGCGGCAGAGATCACAGTCGATGCATTGCTGATCGACGTAGAATTTGCCTGCGACGTTGGAGGGCCATTTGTCGGTTTTGTTGGCCATGGTTGTAGTCAACAAAGCCGGTCCGCGCCGGCTCTGTCAAGTGAGACCCTCGCCGAAGGGAACCGAGGGGGAGCCGCCGCAGTCACGAACGGCGCCGGACAGGATTCAATTTGCCTCGCCCGCTTTCGCCACCTAATCTCTCCCCATGCTTTCCGATCGCTCTTACATGCGGGACCGCTATGCGGCGGACAGGACCTCGGTCCTCGGATGGCTGATCTCGGCGATCGTGGCCGGCTTCGTCCTGCAAAACGTTTTTACCCGGCTGTTTGGCGCCGGCTTTGTGCTGGAGCATCTCGCTGCCCTCTCCCCTGCGGCGCTGCGCTCGGGCCACATCTGGACCCTGGCGACCTACAGTTTCCTCCACGCTCCGGACAATCTCCTGCACATCATCGGGAACCTCCTGGCGATTTATTTTCTCGGCCGCGAGCTCCTGCCCCTCCTTGGCTCGCGCCGCTTCGTCGGCCTCTATTTCGGGGCGGTCATTCTCGGTGGCGCGGTCTGGTCGGCGGTCAACTGGCACTCCGGCGGCGTCCTGCTCGGCGCCTCCGCCGCGGTCTCCGCCCTCCTCATCGTATTCGCCTGCTTCTACCCCGACCAGGAAATGACCTTCCTGCTCTTCTTCGTTTTTCCCGTCACCCTGAAGCCGAAGTACCTCGCGCTGGCCTGCCTCGCGATCGATCTCGCCGGCTGCGTCTTCTACGAGATTATGGGGGCGGTCTCGCCTTTTGGGTTCGCCCATTCCGCTCATCTCGGCGGCATGGCGGCGGGCTGGATCTATTACCGCTACTTCCACGACAACGATGCCCGCAGCACCCGCTCAGCCGTGCTGGAATTGCCGCGCTGGATGAAGCGCCCGGCGCGCACGCCGCTGCCGGCGGCACCCGAGCCGGTCAATGTCGGCAGCCGCGAACACCTTCGGGCCGAGGTCGACCGGATCCTGGACAAAATCAACAGCCAGGGTTTCGGGGCGCTGACCGCCGACGAAAAGCGGATCTTGGACGAAGCCCGGGACCTGCTCAGCCGCCGCTAGGGTCTCGTGCCTTCGTCCCTCCGCGACGCTCTCGCCGCCGACCATCCGGATTTTGGCGCGGAGGCGTTGCCGCCCACCGCTTGGATCCGCCTGGAACGCCTGGATCGGGCTAGCCCGCTCTACGGCCAGATGCTGCGCCGCACGCCCGCGCTCTGCCTCTGGCTGGATGATCCCCGCACCCTGCAGGCATTTTCCGCGGGCTCGTTCCGGGCCTCCTGGAACTGGTTTGCCGCCTCGCTCGCGGCCCCAGGCGACGACGATGAAACCCAGCTCGGCCGGCTGCGCCAATGGCGCCGGCGCATGTCCCTGCGCATCGCCTTCCGCAGCGTCAACAGCCTGTCTGACGAAGCGACCACCGTCGCCGAGCTCAGCCTCCTGGCCGAATTCTGCCTCGGCGAATGCCTGCGCCGGGCCCAGGAGCGCTGGGGCGATCGCCTGGGTGAGCCATGGGATGACGATAATCGACGTCCGGCGCGCTTTTGCATCCTCGCCTTAGGCAAGCTCGGCGGCGGCGAGCTCAACTTTTCCTCCGACATCGATCTGATCTATTGCTACGAGGGCGACGGTCATTGCCGCCGCGCCGGCGCCCCCACCCCGACCGAAACGGTGGAATTTTTCACCAAGGTGGCGGAGACGGTCACAACCCAATTGACGGCGCGGACCGGCGACGGCTTCCTCTTCCGCGTCGACGTCCGGCTCCGCCCGGAGGGCGCCTGGAGCCCGCTCGTGCGTTCGCTCTCGGCGATCGAGAATTACTACAGCAGCACCGGCCAAACCTGGGAACGGCTGGCTCTGATCAAGGCCCGGCCAGTCGCGGGCGATCTGGCCCTGGGGGCGGAGCTCCTGGAGGACTTGCATAGTTTTCGCTACCCGCGGCGGCCCCCGCCTTCGCTCTTGGCCGAGGTTGCGGCCATGAAGGTGCGCAGCGAGCGCGAAATCGTGGGTGAAGCGGCCCTGGAGCGGGACCTCAAGCGCGGCTCCGGCGGCATCCGCGAAATCGAGTTCATCGCCCAGTCTCTGCAATTGCTCCACGCCGGCCGGTTTCCCTTTCTGCAGACCCACGCCACCGCGACCGCCCTGGAGGGGTTGGCCCGCTACGGGATTCTGGAGAGCGACGACGCCCGGTTTCTGACCTCGGCCTACTGGGAGTTGCGCCAGGTCGAGCACCGCCTGCAAATGCGGGAGGAAGATCAGACCCATCGGCTGCCGGAGCCGGGCGCGGAGTTGTCGGCCATCGCCGCCTCGCTCGGCTTTGCCTCGGCCGCCGCCTTCACCGCCGGCCTGAAGGCGCTGCGCGAGCGGGTCCATGGGCTTTATTCAGCGCTTTTCTCCGACCGCAGCCTCGATCCGGAATTCGAAATGTGGTGGGAGTTTTTCACCACGCCCCGGGTGCCCGGGCCGGTGGCCGACCGGATCAGCCGCTGGTTCGGACCGGAGGCCAGCGCCGCCGACGCCCTCCGCCTCTTCGCGGTCGGAGGCCACCGGCCGCAAATCACCCGTGACCTGGTCGTGGTCTTCCAGCATCTGGCCGCCCACTTCGGGGCCCTCATGCCGCAATTGGCCCAGCCTCTGGAGACTCTCGCCCGCCTCGGGCGCTGCGCCGAGCGCTACGGCACCCGCCGCCAGTTTCTCGAGAATTGCGCCGCCAATCCCCAGCTCTTCCGCGTGCTCGCCCTGGTCTGTGACCGCAGCACCTATGGCGTCGAACTGCTCTGCGCCCATCCCGAAATCCTGGAAGAAGTGTTGCGGCCGGAAATGCTCCGGCGTCGCAAGAGCCCGGCGGATCTGGCCGCAGAATTGGCCCTGGGGCCGGAGCCCTATGCGCCGTGGCTCTGGCTCTACGTCCGGGCCGAGACGCTGCGCAGCCTGATCGGCGAATTGCTCGGCTTTATCGACCAGCGGGCGGTCGAGGCCGCCCTCTCCCAATTGGCCGACGCCGTCCTGCTCCAGGCCGTGGCCGGGTCCGGCCTGTTGATTGTCGCCCTCGGCAAATACGGCGGGCAGGAACTGACCTTCGGCTCGGATCTCGACCTTCTGCTCGTGGCCGATCCGGGTGCCACCGGCGAGGCGGCCGCGGGGGCCGAGCGCCTGCGCCACCTCCTCGCTGCCGGCAATCCCCTCGGCCCGACCTTTGCCCTCGATCTGCGCTTGCGCCCCTACGGCGCCGCCGGACCCCTGCTCACGACCCTGCCCGACCTGGCCGCCTACCATCGGAAGCCGGAGGTGGGCGGTCCTGGGAGCGCTCAGACCTGGGAGAAGCAAATGCTCACGCGAGCGCGCGTCGTGACGGGGCCGCCCGGATTGGCGGCGGCCTTTCGGGCCTGGGTCGAGACCCTGCTCTATGCCCAGCCCCTCTCCGCCGCCGAGGCGGCCGAGATCTGGCAAATGCGGGAGCGGATCGAGCGGGAACGCGACACCGTCGTGCCCCCGGAGCGCGCCTTCAAAACGGGCCGGGGCGGCCTGATCGAGATCGAATTCGTGGTCCAATCCCTCCAACTTCGCCATGGCCATGCCTTTCCATCCGTGCGCTCCGCCGCCACCCGGGCCGCCCTGCGGGCCTTGGGCGAGGCGGGACTCCTGGCGGTGGACACCGTCGAGATCCTTTTGGCCAATTTCGAGTTCCTCAAGCGGATCGAATTCGCCCTCCGGCGCGACGCCAACCAAGGGATCAGCGTGCTGGCCGCGACCCCGGCCGGGCGGGAGCCCCTGGCCCGCTGGCTGGGTTTTCCGACCGAGACCGCATTCTGGGCGGAGTACACCGCGCGCCTGGGCCAAACCCGAGCCCAGGTCGCCGCCCTCGGCTTTATGGCAAGCCCCGCTTGAATCCCGAGCGTTTACGTGAAACAATTACCCTAATTGTTTTTCTAAATACCGATGATTGGCTCTTTTATTCTCCGCCGTGCCCAGGAGTTGACCTTGCTTCTGACCCTGGCGGCGGCGGCCCCGAGTTCCTTTGCCCTGGTGGCGACACCGGCGCCGCCGACTCCGGCCGCGCCGGCCGCACTCGCCCGATCGATCGAGCACAACTTCAAGACCTCGGGCACCCTGTCAACGGAAGCCATCTATGTGGTGAAGCTGCTCGAGGCCGCCCATTACAACCGCGCCGCGGTCACGCCGGCCGACTATTCCGACATCGTGCCGGCGTACATGCTGGCGCTCGATCCCACCCACCTCTTTTTTCTCAATAGCGACAAAGTCGACTTCAGCCACCGCTTCGACGGCCAAACCGTCTATTATAAAGTTGCCGTCACCGGCGACATCGATCCGGCCTACGAGATCTTCTATGTCTGCCAGAACCGGGTGCAGGCCCGGGTTAAATGGCTGCTCAACGAGCTGAATAAGGACTTCGACCTCACCGGCAACGACACCTTCGCGGTCGACCGGAGCAAGACCGAGTGGCCCGCCACCGAGGCCGACGCCGATGACCTCTGGCACCGCCGGCTCAAGTTCGACCTCATCGGCGAACTGCTGAACAAAAAGACCTTGGTGCAGGCCAAGGAGGTGGTGCGCAAGCGTTACGAAGGCATGCTGAAGAATTTCGACGACATCGAGGCCAGCGATCTGGCCGAGATCTATCTGACCTGCATCACCGGCTTGTACGATCCGCACTCGAGCTATTTCTCGGCCGACACCTATGAGGATTTCGGCATCACGATGAAGCTCCAGCTGGTGGGCATCGGCGCCATGCTTCGCCTGAAGGACGAATATTGCACGGTGGAGGAATTGGTCCCGGGCGGGCCCGCCGATCTGGGCCATCTGCTCAAGCCCAATGACAAGATCATCTCGGTCGCCCAGGACGGGGCCGAGCCGGTCGACATCATCGGCATGAAACTGCGCAAAGTCGTGAACATGATCCGCGGCCAAAAGGGCACCAAGGTGCGCCTGACCGTGCAGCCGGCTGGCGCCACCGACACCTCGGCCCGCAAATCGATCGTGATCACCCGGGACGTGGTCAAACTCAATTCCGCCCGGGCCCACGCCGCCATCTTTCAGGTGCCGGCCACGACCGCGGCGGCCCTGGGCGCGGCCGTGACCGCCGCTTCCGGCACCATGCTGGTCGGCGCCACCGCCGCCACCCCGCCGGCGGCGGCCGTCCCGCCCGCCACCGTGCCCATCGGCGTCATCACGCTGCCGGAATTCTACGGGCCGGCCGACGACAGCGCCAGCGACCGGACGAGCGCGTCCCGCGACACGGCCGCCCTCATCCAGAAGCTCAAGGCCGCGGGCATCCAAGCGCTGGTGCTCGACTTGCGCAACAACGGCGGCGGCTTCCTCGGCGAAGCCATCAATCTCGCGGGCCTCTTTATTCCGGCCGGCCCGGTCGTCCAGGTGCGCGACAGCGACGGGCGCCGGACGGTCGATTCTTCCGATGCCAGCCAGGTGACCTACGACGGACCCCTGGCGGTCCTGACCAACCGCTTCAGCGCCTCGGCCTCGGAAATCGTCGCCGGGGCCTTGCAGAACTACGGCCGAGCCGTCGTCGTCGGCGACAAGAGCACCCACGGCAAGGGCACCGTCCAGACCGTGGTAGAGATGAAGAATATCTCCCGCGAGCTCCATGACGCCGACGCCAAGACCGGAGCGGCCAAAATCACGATTCAAAAATTCTACCTGCCAAGCGGCTCCTCCACTCAGCTGCGTGGCGTAGTCCCGGACATCTCGCTGCCCTCGATCGACGACTACCTGCCGATCGGCGAATCCAGCCTGCCTCACGCCCTGATCTGGGACAGCATCAGCAGCACGGCTTTCAACGGCAAACCCATCGATCCCCAGCTCCTGTCGGTTTTGCTGCGCGCGAGCGAGGACCGCCAGAACAAGCTGGACGAATTCGCCTACCTCCGCCGCTCCGTCGACTGGTTCCGGGCCCGGCAAGACCAGAAGCTCGTCTCGCTCAATCTGATGGAGCGCCGCCGCCAGAAGGAATCCGACGACGCTTTCCTGAAGGAGGCGAAGTCCGAGAAGCTGGCCATGGCCCAGGCCGACTACCCCCACAAGGAGTTCTGGCTCGGCCCGCCGCCGCCGCCCAAGGTCAAGCCGACCAAGGATGATAGCTCCCCGGATGACGACGACGAGTCCACCAGCCTATCGACCGACGACACTTCGCCCTACCCTTCGATGGATGTACCCCTGCGCGAAACCTTTCGTATCCTCGACGATGCGATCGATCTCGGGCGCAAACACCAGTACTGGGCGGCCGACCACCCGCCGCTGACGATCGCGCGGCAGGACTAGACCGCCCGTCTGGCCTCAGGCGGTCCCGGGCCAAGCCAGCAAATAGCGGTCGCGTCCAGTCAGATCCGCCAGCGACTCGGTCCGGGCCCAGCCCGTCTGGGCCGCGGCCGCCGCCAGGGCCCGGTGCTGGCCGGCCCCGGTTTCCAACGCCAGCCAGGCGCCCGGCGCGAGAAAGGATGGCGCCGCGCGCAGAATCGCCCGGGCCGCGGCCAGGCCCTCCTCCGCCGCGACCAAGGCGCCGTTCGGCTCGTGGTCGCGCACCTCCGCACCCGCTTGGGCCCATTCCGCACCCGACAGATAGGGGGGATTGGACACGATCAGGTCAAAGCGCGCCTCGGCCGGAATCGCTCCGAACCAATCCGACTCGAGCAGTGTGACCCGGGCCTCCATGCCCGTGCTGGCACGGTTTTCCCCGGCCAGGGCCAGCGCTGGAGCACTGACGTCCACCGCCGTGACTGCCGCGGCGGGCCAAGCTTGGGCCAGGGCGAGGGCAATGGCGCCCGTGCCGGTCCCGAGGTCGAGCACCCGCCGGGGCGCCTCGCTGCCCGCCCGTTCCAGCAGGATCTCCACCAGCCGCTCCGTTTCCGGCCGGGGGATCAAGGCCCGCGGATCGGCCTTCAACTTGAGCCCGTAAAAATCGACCGT
>Ga0302279_10001453_pt1 | contig 33499 bp, 29 predicted proteins | sample III_Bog_N3_3_FD_194541 | JGI IMG/M metagenome (GOLD analysis project Ga0302279, IMG submission 194541) | Peat permafrost microbial communities from Stordalen Mire near Abisko, Sweden - III_Bog_N3_3 | ecosystem: Environmental > Terrestrial > Soil > Wetlands > Peat | place: Sweden: Abisko...
CGTGGACGCACGTTCGTCGCAGAACCGTGCCCGCGATGGCATCATCCCCGGGGCGTATGCCATGGATACCATCGACCTGTGGGAAAAGGATCTGCCCTCGCATGCGGAGGTCATCGTCTATTGCTCCTGCCCGAACGAGGCGAGCGCCGCGCGCGTCGCAAAGCTGCTCCGCAGCAAGGGGTTTCACCACGTGCGGCCCCTCAAAGGGGGAATTCATGCCTGGGTGGATGCGGGTTTCCAGGTGCATTTTCCGTGACGGGTGCGGTGCAGTCCGCGCCCGGGCGGCAATCTCAGGCAGCGGTGTCCTGCCACGAATGCGGCCTGTTGCAGCGGCTCCCCGTCGCGGCAGCCGGTGACGTCGTTGCCTGCACCCGCTGTGGCGCGCACCTGCAGCGCCTGAGCCGGCAGGGGGTCCGGCGGCTGCTGCCGCTGACGATAGCCGCCGCGCTGCTGTTCGTGCTCACCAATGCCGAGCCGATCGTGCGGATCCAGCTTGCAGGCAACTTCAATACGGCCACCTTCGTCGATGCGGTCACGGCGCTGGCGGCGCAGGGAATGGTGCCCCTCGCGACGCTGGTCGCACTGACCACGCTGGTGTTCCCGGCCTTCGACCTCTCCGTGCTGGCATCGGCCGCGCTCGCGCTGGGCCACCCCGGGCAGGTCCGCACGCTGACGGCGTCGCTGCGCCTGATGCACGCACTGCGGCGCTGGGCGATGGTCGAGGTATTCATGCTCGGGGTCCTGGTGTCGGTGGTCAAGCTCGGGGCCATCGCCGATGTACTGCCGGGGGTCGGCCTGTGGTCGCTCGCCGCCTATGTCGCCGTGACCGCGGCGGCGCACGCGTCCTTCGACATGCGCGACTACTGGTCGCGCCTCGGTGTCCGGGCGTGAACGGCTTGAGTATAGGTTGCGACGTCTGCGGACTGCTCAACGGCAATGCTGCGGACGGGCACAGCCGCTGTGCGCGCTGCGGCTCGCGGCTGCGACTGCGCAAGGCCGACAGCCTGTCGCGCGCCTGGGCCTACCTGATCGCCGCAATCGCACTCTACGTGCCGGCCAACACCTTCCCGGTTCTGCAGAGCAGTTCGCTCACCGGCGACGAAAGTCATACGATTATCGGCGGCATCGCGGAACTCTGGCTCGATGGCTCGCAGCTGCTGGCGCTGCTGGTGTTCTTTGCGAGCATCCTGGTGCCTCTGTTCAAGATGCTGGTGACGGCCGGCCTGCTGATCTCCGTGCAGCGAAAATCGGCCTGGCAGCTGCGCCGTCGCACCGAGCTGTACCGGCTCATTGAACTGATCGGTCGCTGGTCGATGCTCGACATCTACGTCGTCGCGCTGCTGGTGGCGCTGGTGCGGCTGCAGACCGTCGCGACGATCGAGGCAGGTCCCGGCGCACTCGCGTTTGCAGCCGTCGTCGTGCTGACGATGCTGTCGGCCCAGTCATTCGACCCCCGGATCATGTGGGATGCAGCAGGAGCCAATGGAGAACAATGAACTTCCGCAGGCGGTGATCCACCCGCCCCACCGTTCGCCGCTGCCGCTGGTGTGGATCGTCCCGATCGTCGCGGCACTCGTCGGCGCCTGGATCGGCATCAACGCGCTGCTGGCGCGCGGGCCGTCGATCACGATCGAGTTCCGCACTGCCGAGGGACTCGAGGCCGGCAAGACCCGGATCCGCTATCGCAGCGTGGACATCGGCGTGGTGCGCAGCATCGAGCTCGCTGCCGATCACAACGGCGTACGCGTGCACGCCGACATGGACAAGGGCAGCGCGGCGCTGCTGGTCGGCGACTCGCGCTTCTGGATCGTGCGGCCGCGCATCGCCGCCGGCGGCGTCTCCGGGCTCAGTACACTGCTCTCGGGCTCCTATATCGGCATGGATATCGGCAAGGCCACCGAGACCGCGCGCGACTTCATCGGGCTGGAACAGCCGCCGGCAGTTGACTCCGGGGAGCCGGGACGCGAGTACGTGCTGCAGGGCACGACCCTGGGGTCGCTGGAAGTAGGGTCGCCGCTGTATTTCCGGCAGCTCCCCGTCGGCAGGGTCACGCGTTTCGCCCTCGACCCCGACGGTCATGGCATCACTCTGGCGGTGTTCGTCGCAGCGCCGTTCGATCGCTTCGTCACCCGCGACACGCGCTTCTGGCATGCGAGCGGCATCGGCGTCTCGCTCAGCGCCGAAGGTGTGCGCATTCGTACCGAGTCGCTGGCGACGATCCTGACCGGGGGAATCGCGTTCGAGACACCCACGGATGCGGAGGGCGAGACCCCGGCGCCGGCGCAGGCCCGCTTCCGGCTGGTCTCCTCCCGCGAGCGCGCAATGGCCGCGCCGGATGTGGACGGTCACCGCTTCATCCTGTATTTCGAAGGCTCGCTGCGCGGTCTGGAGGCCGGAGCGCCGGTCGACCTCAATGGCGTGCAGGTCGGCGAAGTACACAAGGTCAATATCGAGTACGTGCCGGCGCTGGGCCGGTTCCGTTATCCGGTGGAGGTGGTCGTCTACCAGGATCGCATCATGGCGCGCTACCGCGAGGGGTCGACGCTGCCGCGGGTTGAATCCAGGGACGTCTACGGGTTCGTCGAGGGCCTGGTGGAACATGGTCTGCGCGCCCAGCTGAACACGGGCAGCCTGCTGACCGGCCAGCAGGTCGTGTCACTGCGATTCTTCCCGAAGTCGAAGCCGGTGCATTCGGATCCCCGGCACGAGCCGATGGAGATCCCGACGGTCCCGGGCGGCCTCGACAAGCTCGAGGACACGCTGACCGACATTGCCACACGGATCGATGCGCTGCCGCTCGAGAGCATCGGCAGGGATGCGGCGGGTGCACTGGTAAACCTGCGCGCTGCGCTGAGGTCGGTGACGGTGCTGGTCGATCACCTCGATGCCGAGGTCACTCCGGAGCTTGCGGGCACGCTGCGCGATGCACGGCGCGCGCTGGCCGAAGCCGACGGCGTGCTGTCTGCCGATGCGCCGCTGCAGCGCTCCACGCAGGATGCGCTGGTACAGCTCGGCGCCGCCGCCCGCTCGCTGCACGATCTCGCCGACTACCTCGAACGGCATCCCGAATCGCTCCTCCGCGGCAAACCGAAGGACCCCCCGCCATGACACTGCGCATCGCTCTCCCCCTCGGCGCCGCCCTGCTGATCGGCGCCGGCTGTGCGTCGCCGCGCGAGCACTACTACACGCTGGTTGCCCCGACGCCCGGCCTGAACCGGCCGGCAGCTGCCACGACGCACTCCGTGATCGTCGAGCGCGCAACGCTGCCGGATGCCGAGGATCGCCCGCAGCTGGTTGTCGAGGCTGCACCCCAGCAGCAGGCGATACTCGAGCAGGAGCGCTGGATCGAGCCGCTGGCCGCCGATCTGCAGCGCGCAGTGGCCGCGCGGCTGGCAGCGTCGCTTACGGATACGGCTGTGCTGCTCGCGGGCGATCATGGCGCGGACCCTGCAGGGCGGCACCTGTACATCCAGGTTCGCCGCTTCGCACTGCGTCCCGAGCACGGCGCGAGCCTCGCGGCGCACTGGACCATTCTCGGTGCGGACAAGGCCACCTTGCGCGCAGGCGACTTTGCGCAGGACGTGGTCGCCGGCTCACGCAGCTACGCGGCACTCGTGCAGGCGCAGTCCGCAGCGGTCGCTGCGCTTGCGGACGAGCTGGCCACCCAACTGCGGGGACTGCAGTAGGGGCCGTACCTCAGGAGCCGGGCGCCGCCGCGAAGTCACCGACCAGCGCCTTGTAGAGTGCTGCGAGCGCAGTGGCGCGCTGCGACTCGGCCGTCACCAGCTGATCCTCGAGGCTCAGCTGGCTGCGTTCGGCATCCAGCAGCACCAGCGTATCCACCGCGCCTCCCTCGAACTGCGCCCGGGCGATGTCGGTCGCTGCACGTGCACTGGCGGCGGCATCGCCGAGCAGGATTGCCGCGCGGTTCGCGGCCCGGTAGCCGGCGAGGGCGTTTTCGGTTTCCTCGAGCGCGAGCAGCACCGTGTTCTGGTAGGCGGCGACCGCGCCCGCGGTTGCGGCTTCCTGCGCCTTGACGCGCTGGTGCACGCGACCGATGTCGAGGAAGCTCCACGACAGCGACGGGCCGTAGTTCCACTCGCGCGCAGAGCTGCGACCGAGGTCCGAGGCACGCTGCGCAGTCCAGCCGAAACCGCCCAGCAGCGTCAGCTGCGGGAAGTAGTTCGCCGCTTCCACGCTGATCTGCGCGTTCTGGGAGATCAGCTGCTGCTCGGCCTGGCGGATGTCCGGGCGGCGCCGGAACCAGTCCTGCGGATTGCCGATGGCCACGAGCTGCGGCATCGGCGGCAGCGGTTTCGCATCCCCCAGCTGCGTACGCAGTACGTCAATCGGCTGCGCGGTCAGTACGGCGAGGCGCTGCTCGTCGCGGGTGATGCTCGCCTCGGTCTGCGGCACGAGCGCCTCGGTGCCGAGCAGCAGCGCGCGGCCGCGGCTCACATCCAGCTCGGTATTGCGGCCGCCTTCGAGGCGGGCGTCGAGCAGCTGCTGGTTCTCCTCGAGGTTCGCGACGTTGCGGCGCTGGATGCGCAGCCGTTCCTGTTCGGCACGCAGGCTGAAGTAGGATTGCGCCACCTCCGCGACGACCGACTGGCGTGCGGCCTCGAGCCCGGCCTGCGAGGCGCGCACTTCGGCGCTCGCAGCCCGCGCCGCGCTGACCGCACCGCCGAACACGTCGATCTCCCACGAAGCGTCAAAACCGGCCTGGAAGGTCGTGATCTTGCCAAGCCCGGGCGGCACCAGCGGATCCTGCGAACCGTAGTTCTGCGCCGTGCGGCTGGCGTTCGCGGTGATGGTCGGCAATAGTGCGAAGTACTCGATGCCGCGCAGCGCCCGCGCCTGGTTCAGCTCCGCAGCCGCCTGCGCCAGCGTCCTGTTGTTGGCGAGCGCGAGGTCGATCAGGCGGTCCAGCGTCGGGTCGCCGAACGAGTGCCACAGTGCCGAGGCCGGCGGGTGCGCCGCGTCGTAGGCGGACTGTCCCTCGGTGAACTGGGTGGGTACCTGTACCTCGGGACGCTTGTAACGGGGACCGACCGCACAGCCGCTCAGGAGTGCCGCCGTCACGGCGGCGACCAGTACGGGGGCGGCACTGCGCAGATGCTTATTCATGATGAGGCTCCGCCGCGGGCGCCGCAGGCGCCGCGGCTTCCCGCCTGCGCGCCAGGGTGCGCAGCACGACGTAGAACACCGGCGTCAGGAACAGGCCGAAGAAGGTGACGCCGAGCATGCCGAAGAATACCGTGATCCCGATGACGTGACGCACCTCCTCGCCCGCGCCATGCGCAAAGACCAGCGGCACGACGCCCATGATGAACGCGAAGCTCGTCATCAGGATCGGCCGCAGTCGCAGCCGGCAGGCCTCGACCGCTGCCTGCAGGACGCTGCGGCCGCGTCGCTCCAGCTCCCTCGCAAACTCCACGATCAGGATCGCGTTCTTGCACGACAGGCCCATCAGCACGACGAGGCCGATCTGCGTGAAGATGTTGTTGTCGAGGAAGGTCGGCGGTCCCTTCGGCGGGAAGAATGCCAGCGACAGCCCGTGGACCAGGTTGATCAGGAAAATGCTGCCCATCGCCGCGAGCATGGCCATCGGCACGATCAGGATCACCGCGAGCGGCAGCGACCAGCTTTCGTACAGTGCGGCGAGCACAAGGAACACCAGCAGCACGCACAACGGGAACACGTAGGTCGACGAATTGCCCTGCGTGACCTGCTGGTAGGTCAGGCCGGTCCACTCGATGTTCATGCCGTTCGGCAGCAGCTTGCGGGCCACCTCGCTGACCTTGGCGAGCGCCTGCGCCGAAGACAGCCGCGAGGGGTCCGCACTGCCGGTCAGGTCCGCGGCCGGGTAACCGTTGTAGCGGATGACCGGGTCGGGCCCGAACGATGGCTTGACGTCGACGACGCTGCCGATCGGCACCATCTGCCCGTCCACGTTGCGGGTCTTCAGGTTGGTGATATCGGCTGCGGTGCGCCGGAACGGCGCATCCGCCTGGACGTAGACCCCATAGGTCTTGCCGAACAGGTTGAAGTCGTTGACGTACTCGGAGCCCAGGTAGACCTGCAGCGTGTCGAACACGTTGGTCAGCGGCACGCCCTGCTGCTTCGCCCGCGTACGGTCGACGTCCGCCTGCAGCTGCGGGACATTCGACTGGTAGGCGCTGAATACCGTGTAGGGATTGAAACCCGGCGTCTGGCGCAGCGTCCCGGCCAGCGTCTGGATCTGGTTGTTCAGCTCGCCGTAGCCGAGACCGGCGCGGTCTTCCAGGTACATCTCGAAGCCGGCCGAGTTGCCGAGGCCGAGCACCGGCGGCGGCATCAGCGCGAACGCGATGCCTTCCTGGAGTTGGCTGAACTGCATGGACAGCATCCCGGCGATGTCGCTCGCGGCGATCGAGCGTTCGCTGGCGGGTTTCAGGCCGACGAACATCGTCGCGGTATTCGACGTGTTCGTGAAATGCACGCCATTCAGGCCGGGGAACTCCACCGCATGCTCGACGCCCGGCGTCTTCAGCGCGATGTCGGCCATCTTATGCATCATCCGGTCGGTACGATCGAGCGAAGCTCCCTCGGGCAGCAGCGCCACGGCGAACAGGTATTGCTTGTCCTGCGTCGGGATGAAGCCGGGCGCGACGCTGCGGAACGCCAGGATCGCCACCACCAGCAGCACGCCGTAGATGACCAGCAGCCGCGTGGTGCGCGTCGTGATCCAGTCGATGCGGCGCGCATAGGCGTTGGCCGAGCGCTTGAAGAAGCGGTTGAAGCCGATGAAGAAGCCGCCGAAGACGGCATCGATGCCGCGGGCGAGCGCGTCCTTCGGCGCACCCGCCGGCCGCAACAGGCTGGCCGCGAGCGCCGGCGACAGCGTCAGCGAATTGATTGCCGAAATGATGGTCGAGATCGCAATCGTCACGGCGAACTGCCGGTAGAACTGCCCGGTGACGCCGCTGATGAACGCAATCGGGACGAACACCGCGGTCAGCACCAGCGCGATCGCGACGATGGGGCCGGACACCTCGCTCATGGCCTGGTGAGCTGCAGCGCGCGCGCTGAGGCCTTCCTCGATGTTGCGCTCGACGTTCTCGACGACGACGATCGCGTCGTCGACGACGATGCCGATCGCCAGCACGAGGCCGAACAGCGTCAGCACGTTGACCGAGAAGCCGAGCAGCCATAGCACGGCAAAGGTGCCGACGACGGAGATCGGCACCGCGAGCAGCGGGATGATCGAGGCGCGCCAGGTCTGCAGGAACACGAGCACGACCAGTACGACGAGCGCCACGGCCTCCAGCAGCGTATGGATGACGGCGCGGATCGATTCACGTACGAACACGGTGGGGTCGTAGACGACCGACCACTGAATGTCCTGCGGGAACTGCGTTGCAAGTTCGGACATCCGCGCGCGCACGGCGTCCGACAGCGCGATCGAGTTCGCGCCCGGGGATTCGAAGATCACGACCGCAGCGGCGTCCTGGTTGTCCAGCTGCGAGCGCAGCGCGTAGCCCGATGCGCCGAGTTCGATGCGCGACACGTCCTTCAGCCGCGTCACTTCGCCGCGATTGCCGGTCTTCAGCACGATGTTGCCGAATTCCTCGATGCTGGCAAGGCGCCCGTGCGCATTCACCGACAGCTGGATGTCCGATTCCTTCTGCTGCGGCGGCCCGCCGAGCACGCCGGCGGAGACCTGTACGTTCTGCTCGCGGATCGCGTTTACGACGTCGTCCGCGGTAAGGCCGCGCGATGCCACCTGCTGCGGGTCGAGCCAGACGCGCATCGCGTACGCGCCGGCGCCGAAAACCGTTGCCTGGCCCACGCCCTGCAGGCGCGCCAGCTCGTCGCGGACATGCAGGTTCGCGTAGTTGGTCAGGTACAGCGCGTCATAGCTGTGTTTCGGCGAGGTCAGGTGCACGACCATCGTCAGCGTCGGCGACTGTTTCTGCGTCGTCACGCCGAGATCACGCACGGCCTCCGGAAGACGGGGGGCAGCCTGCGCGACGCGGTTCTGGACCTGCACGGCGGCAAGATCGATGTTGGTGCCGATCCTGAAGGTCACGGTCAGCTGCATGACGCCGTCGGCGCCGGCCACCGACTTCATGTAGATCATGCCTTCGACGCCGTTGATTGCCTCCTCCAGCGGTGCGGCCACGGTCTCGGAGATCACGGTCGGGTTGGCGCCCGGATAGACCGCGACGACCTGCACCGACGGCGGCACGACCGACGGGTATTCGCTGATCGGTATGTTCGGGATTGCGATCAGGCCGGCGGTGAAGATGATGATCGACAGGACGGCCGCGAAGATCGGCCGGTCGATGAAAAATCGGGACAGGTCCATGGTGACGGGCCGTTACTTCGCCGCAGCGGCAGCGGGCTGCAGCTCGGGCTGGTCCATCGGCACGGCATGCGGGTTCACCGGCTGGCCCGGCGAGAAGATCTTGCGCGTGCCGTTGACGACGACAGGGTCGCCTTCCGCCAGCCCTGAATCGACGACGCGCAGGCCGTCGACGAGGGGCCCCAGCGTCACGTCCTTGCGGACCGTCTTGTTGTCGCCGCCGACGACGTAGACGTAGCGGCGGTCCTGGTCGGTCAGCACCGCGCGATCGCTGATCAGCAGCGCGTCGCGCGTGCCGCTGCCCAGCAGCTGGATGCGCGCGAACAGGCCGGGCGTGAACACATGATCCTTGTTCGACAGCACTGCGCGCGCGTAGATCGTGCCGGTCGCAGGATCCAGCCGGTTGTCGACGAACACCATCTCGCCCTGGTGCGGATAGCCCTCCTCGGTGGAGAGTCCGACGCGGACCGGGTTCTTCACATCGCGCGAGCTGCCGCGGGTGCCGTCGCGGGACAGCTGCTGGTACTTGAGGTAGATGCGCTCGTTGCCCTCGAAGCTGACATAGACCGGGTCGATCGACACCAGCGTGGCGAGCAGGGTCGTCGCGGGACTGACGAGGTTGCCGGGCTTGACCTCGGCGCGACCGATGCGGCCGCTGATCGGCGCGGTGATGCGCGTGAATTCGACGTTGAGCTCGGCCTGGCGCAGCTGCGCCTCGGCCGTGTTGCGGTCGGCGATGGCGCTCTTCAGTTCTCCCTGGCGCTGTTCCAGTTCCTCGGCCGATGCGGCCTTGACCTTGACGAGCTTCTCGCTGCGAGCGAGCTCCGTCTGCGCCAGCTCGATCCGCGTCTGTGCGCGGGCGACGTTGGCCTTTGCGCTGTCGGCGGCTGCCGCGTATTCGCGAGGGTCGATCGTGAACAGCAGATCGCCCTTTTTCACTTCCCCGCCTTCGTGAAAATGCACGGCCTCGAGATAGCCGGCAACCCGGGGGCGCAGTTCCACGGCGTCGATCGCTTCGATCCGGCCGCTGAACTCGTCCCACTCGGTGATGGATTTCTTCACGACCGGCGATACATTGACGTCGACCGGGGGAAAGGCCGGCGGACCGCCGCCGCCACCGCAGGCGCTCACTACCAGCATTGCGGTCGCCGCAACCGCGGCACGCAGCCTGTGAATTCCACTCCAGTCGTTTTCCATGGGTATCCCGGTGTTATGTGAAGCGGACACCCTGAGAATGACCTGCAGGTGAATCCGTGGTTTCCGATATGACGCAAATCCTGACGTTGGAGTATACTATATGGCAATTAATGTGACTGGCAAGTCATTTATGTTTCAACCTGATTACAGATGAGCATGAGCGAAGAAACCGTCGAAGGGATGCCGGCAGCAGGCTGCTGCGCTCCGGCCGAATCAGATCCGCGCCATCGGGGTCAGCGGCGTCGGGAGCGCGAGGCGGCGATCGTGGCGGCGGCCATCGACGAGTTCCGCACCTCCGGACTCACGAACGCGCGGCTGGACGACATCGCGACGAAGGCGGGCGTTGCGAAGGGCACCCTTTATCTGTACTTCGACAGCAAGGAAGAGCTGTTCAAGGCTGCCGTGCGCTCGCTGATCCATCCTCTGCTCGAGGCCGTCGAGCAGCAGGTCGCCCTATTCGAGGGACCCACCGAGGAGTTGCTGCGCCAGGCGATCCGCACGATGTACTGCAATGTGACCGACCGGACGGATGGCTGCGAGCTGATGCGGCTGATGATCGCCGAGGGGTACCGGATGCCGGACCTCGCGGAGTTTTACCGCAGCGAGGTGGTCGCACGCGGGCTTGCCACACTGCGGATGATCGTCTGGCGGGGCATTGCGAAGGGCGAGTTCCGCCAGACGCCGGCCGCGGAGTTTCCGCATCTGCTGCTGGCGCCCTGCAAACTGTCAATGACCTGGCAGCTGATCTTCGGCAAGGACCACGGCCTTGACCTCGAGCGCTATGCCGAGGCGCACGCTGAGTTTGTGCTCGCAGCGTTGCGGGTCTGAGACTTACCAGGCGCCGGTATTCGGCATGGAAGCCCAGGGTTCCGCCGGCGGCAGCGAGCCGCCCGCGTTCAGCAGTTCGATCGAAATTCCATCCGGCGAGCGCACGAAGGCCATCCGGCCGTCGCGCGGCGGACGGTTGATCGTCACGCCATGGTCCAGCAGACGCTGGCAGGTCGCATAGATGTTCTCGACGCTGTACGCGAGATGGCCGAAATTCCTGCCGCCCGTGTAGACCTCGGGGTCCCAGTTCCAGGTCAGCTCGACCTGCGCCGCGTTGTCTCCGGGCGCGCACAGGAACACCAGGGTATAGCGTCCCTGCGGGTAGTCCCGGCGCGACAGCTCGGCAAGTCCCAGCGCGTCGCGGTAGAAGCGCAGGCTCTGTTCAACGTCGGTCACCCGGACCATGGTATGCAGGTATTTCATGAGGCTAATCTGGCGTAACCCCCCGCCGAAAGCAATCCAGCCCGTTGTTGCGGGCAGGTGACAGAATGTCGGCATCTGCGCAACAGCCACCCTCCGGTAGGCGCGATCTCCTTAGCCCTTGGATTTACTGAAGTTCTCTGATATTGTGGCGACGCACTACAGATAGCGCAGAGATTCTCCGTAACTTGTTTACCACAGGTCGCGGAGGAGACAATGAACGGGCTTTCAGGCACTTAATGCCACGCATCGTTCAGCTCCAAGGACGTGCCGGGTTATCATGCCCGGCACCAGTTCCACTCGGATCCCCGGCAAGCCCGGGGATACTTTTTTCCAAGAAACCTGCGTGACTCCGCCAAGAAATTCCCTCTATGTGCAAGTTGTCGGCGCGATCGCCGTCGGCGTGGCACTCGGTCACTGGTACCCGGATGTCGCCGTGACGATGCGTCCGCTGGGCGACGGTTTCGTCAAGCTGGTCAAGATGATGATCGGCCCGATCATCTTCTGCACGGTTGTCACCGGCATCGCCGCGGTGCAGGACATCAAGGCGGTCGGCAGGACGGGGGGTCTTGCGCTGTTGTACTTCGAAGTCATGAGCACGATTGCCCTGATCCTCGGCCTTTGCGTGGTGAACTTCCTGCGACCCGGCGCCGGCATGAATGTCGATGCACACACACTCGACACCGCGGCCGTTGCCGCCTACAGCGGCCCCGGCAAGCTGCAGTCGGTCAGCGACTTTCTGCTGAACGTGATTCCCACGACGCTCATCGATGCGTTCGCCAAAGGCGAAGTATTGCAGGTGCTGCTGATCGCAGTGCTGTTCGGCTTTGCGCTGCAGAAGCTCGGGCCGCTCGCCGACGTGGTGCTGCGTTTCATCGAACAGCTGTCGCGGATCCTGTTCGGCATCGTCAGCGTCATCATGCGCTTCGCGCCCGTCGGCGCCTTCGGTGCCATGGCCTTCACGATCGGCAAGTATGGGTTCGGATCGCTGTGGTCGCTCGGCAAGCTGATGGCCTGCTTCTACCTGACCTGCCTGCTGTTCGTGCTGGCCGGGCTCGGGCTCGTGGCACGCCTGCACGGCTTTCGCATCACGCGCTTCGTCCGCTACATCAAGGACGAGCTGCTGATCGTGCTCGGCACCTCGTCTTCGGAGTCGGCGCTGCCGCGGCTGATCGACAAGCTGCAGGCGCTCGGTGCTGCGCGGTCAGTCGTCGGTCTGGTCGTGCCGGCCGGCTACTCGTTCAATCTCGACGGCACGTCGATCTACCTGACCATGGCTGCCGTGTTCATTGCGCAGGCGACCAACACTCCCCTCGACCTGACCCAGCAGCTCGGGCTGCTCGCCGTGCTGCTGCTGACTTCGAAGGGCGCCGCCGGCGTCACCGGCAGCGGCTTCATCGTGCTGGCCGCGACGTTGAGCACCGTCGGCGGGGTGCCAGTGGTCGGTCTCGCGCTGATACTCGGGATCGACCGCTTCATGTCCGAAGCGCGAGCCCTGACGAATTTCGTCGGCAACGGCGTCGCAACGCTGGTCGTCGCCCGCTGGACCGGGACGCTTGACGTCGCGGTCATGGAGCGCGAGCTCGGCGGAAAATCAAACAAGGAAGCGGCAGCATGAAGTTCCAGCAGTTGCGCTATCTCGTCGCGGTGCACGAGAACGGCCTCAACATCACCGCAGCTGCGCGCCAGCTGCACACCTCGCAGCCTGGCGTCAGCCGCCAGCTGAAGATGCTCGAGGAGGAACTCGGCTTCCAGCTGTTCGAGCGCCAGGGCCGCGCACTGACCCGCACGACGGCTGCCGGCGAGGAGATCATCGCGCGGGCCACGAGCATCCTGCGCGAGATGCACAACATCCGGCGTACCTCGGCGGAACTGCGCAAGGCCGATGGCGGTACGCTGTCGATCGCCACCACGCACACCCAGGCGCGCTACGTTCTGCCGCAGGTCATCGGCGAGTTCCGCAGCCGCTATCCGAAGGTCAGGCTCCACCTGCACCAGGGCACGTCGGAGCAGATCGCAGAACTGGTCGCGCGCGACCGGGTCGATTTTGCGATCGCGACCGGCTCCGAAGAGCTGTTCCCGCACCTCGTCCGGCTTCCCGTCTACCGCTGGCACCGCGCGGTCGTCGTGCCGCGCGGCCATGCGCTGGAGTCGGCGGGCAAGTTGACTCTGAAGAAGATCGCGGGCTATCCGATCGTTACCTACGTGTTCAGCTTCTCGGGCCGCTCGTCGTTGCCGGCACTGTTCGAGAATGCGGGGCTCGCGCTCGACGTCGCACTGACCGCACGCGACTCCGATGTGATCAAGACCTATGTGCGCCTCGGCCTCGGCGTCGGCATCCTGGCGAGTGTCGCCATCGATCCGGTGACCGACACCGACCTCACCGTCCTCGACGCGAAGCACCTGTTCGAGGGGCACACGACCTGGGTCGGATTCCGGCGCAGCGCGCTGCTGCGCGCCTACATGTACGACTTCATCGAACTGCTGGCGCCGCACCTGCCGCGCAAGCTGGTCCGTGAGACCGAGAAGTCGGCGACGCAGGAGGAAGTCGACGCGATCGTTGCCAGTCTGCAGATCCCGCTGCGCGATACGGATCGCTGACGTCTCAAAACCGTGATTCGCTCGGTAGCTCCCGCGCGCGCGGCAGGGGAAGATCCCCATCCAGCGGAGGTAAATGAGCTTGTCACGTGACTTAATCCGGGAAATCGTCGCTGCGGACACGTATCGCGTGTCAGCGGACCCGTTGCTGCTGTTCGCCGAGCTGACCGACTCGCTGGCGCTGTGCCTGCACGACGAGGCGCGCGGCGTCGGCGGCCTGTTGCACCTGCGCTCCGTCGGCGGCGGCGGACGGCCCAGCGACGCCACCGACATCGAATTCAGTTCTTTGCTGGGCATGCTCGATCGGTTCAAGAAGGCGGTAATGGGGGAGTCCGGCCCCAGCGATGCCATCCAGGCGCGCATCCTCGCGCATGAATTTCCATCCGCCGCCAGGGACGAGCCGGATGCTTCCCTCGTGGACCTGCTGCAGGCGGACCTGATCGATGCCGGCATTGCCTGCGGCAGCCAGACCCTGCGGCGCGCGGAGCCGGTGTGCGTCTGCTTCCAGCCAGGCGAGGGCCGGGTGCGGCTGTGTGCCGCAGCGGAATTGCCGGACCGTCTCCAGCCGCGACTGCAAGGCGGCGCGCGGACAGGCTAGACTAGCGCAACGATGCGCATCACCCTGGTCCTGCTGACTGCCCTGATCGCCGGCTGTGCGACCGACCCACCGCTCGATACTGCGCCTCCACGCGGCGTCGACCTCTCCGGCCACTGGCGACTGAATGTTGCCGACAGCGACGATCCGCTGCGGATTCCGCAGAGCCTCGGCGGCGGTGCTCCCGGCGGCGCCCAGCGCAGCGGCCGCAACAGTCGCAACCGCAGCGAGAACGCTTCAGGACCGGTCGCGCTGCCGGTGCAGATCCCGACGGCATTGGTCGCCGAGCTGCTGCGCTGGCCGGGATCCGAGATCGTGGTGCGCCAGCAGGGCGGCGTCGCGACCTTCGATTCAGGCGGCGACAGCCGCGTGTACGAGCCGGCCGCGGCGAGGAACAGGTCGGCAGACCGCGCTGCCAGGCGAGGCCGGCGTTCCGCGACCCCGGCGACCTGCGGCTGGTCCGGTGCGAGCCTCGTGGTGCGCATCGTGGCGGCCGATGATCAGCCCGGCTACGAGGCGCGCTACCGGCTCTCGGATGACGGCGATCGACTGCTGCAGGTGATCACGATGCAGGACGGACGCCTCAGCGGCTTCACGCTGTCGCGCGTCTGGGACCGGCAATGACGGCGCGGTACACAAATAAAAAAGCCGGGCAAATGCCCGGCTTCTAATTTCCCCATGCCTGTTGTGTTTATTGTTTTGATCTGTGCGGCTCAAGTCGGCCTTACTTCCCCCGAAAAACTTTGTGCGACTTTAGCCGCATGCAAGATCAAAAGCCAGTAATTTAGGCGATCATGCCTGACAATAATGTGGTAATTAAGCCACATAAAACTTTCAGCCGGAGCCTTGCCTGACGTGCCCAAGAAGCCCACCCGATCCGCGGCGGACACGCCTGCCGTGCGCAGCCGCCGCGCATATTTTGACTGCCGCTACGGCCAGCTGCATGTACGCACGGCCTTCCCGGCGACCGGCGGGTTCGATGAACTGGTGACGCTGCTGTGCCTGCATCCTCAGGGTGCGACCAGCCGCGTCTTCAGCGCACTGCTGCCGCTCGCAGCCCAGCAGCGCTCGGTCTATGCACCCGACCTTCCCGGCTGCGGTGAATCCGATGCGGCGCCCGACGGGGGCGACGCAGACGCCGCCGCCGCTGCGCTGGACCTGGTGGCCGACCTGCGCCTGCGCCAGGTCGATGTGCTCGGGTTGCAGTCAGGCGCTGCCGTTGCGGTGGAACTCGCGCTGGCGCGACCCGGCCTGGTGCGTGGCCTGGTGCTGGCCGGCGCCGCGCCCGCTGCGCGCCTCGCGCTGCTGGACCGACAGCCACAGCCTCCGCAGCGACTGCAGCTCGAGCCGGCGCTGGCCGCGAGCGAACTGCTTGCCCGCATGGACCAGGCCCTGGGCCGGCCCGGCCTGCGGCCGGTCCGGTGAGACTCAACAAGTTCATCAGCGAGACCGGCGTCTGTTCGCGGCGCGAGGCCGACAGGTGGATCGAAGCGGGACGGGTCACCTGCAATGGTGCCGTGGCGCAGCTGGGCACCCAGGTCGCCGACAGCGATGAAGTCTGCATCGACGGCAAGCCGGTCGGTGCCAGGAAGCAGCACATCTATCTCGCGCTGAACAAGCCGGTCGGCGTCACCTGTACCAGCGAGTCGCATGTCGAGCGCAACATCATCGATCTGATCGGGCATCAGGAACGGATCTTTCCGGTCGGACGCCTCGACAAGGATTCAGAGGGGCTGATCCTGCTGACCAACAACGGCGACATCGTCAACGAGATCCTGCGCGCCGAGAACAATCACGAAAAGGAATACATCGTCACGGTAGAGCGTCCGGTCACGGACCTGTCGCTCGAGATCATGGCGAGCGGCGTGCGCATCATGGGGGAGATGACGCAGCCCTGCCGCGTCGAGCGCGTCAACCGGCAGAGTTTCCGCATCGTCCTGACGCAGGGGCTGAATCGCCAGATCCGCCGCATGTGCTCCGCGCTCGGCTACCAGGTGCGGCGCCTGCAGCGCGTGCGCATCATGCACATACATCTCGGTGCCATGGGCGCCGGCAAATGGCGCAACCTCACGCCGCAGGAGCTGGCGGGTTTACTTCCTCGCGCAGCAGGGCCGGACTGAGTCCCACGGTCCAGCGCTCCGCCGTACGCCGTCGCCAGTCCGCCTGGCGCGCAACCGAGGCCAGCCAGAGGAAAAAGTCATTCTGCCGGGTGGCCCAGTAGCCGAGACTGAAGAGTACGCCGCCCTGCGGTGCCTGGAGCCGGAATCTGCGGCGCAGCCCGAGCGTGCGCAGGCTGCGGGTACAGCTGATCCGCGGTTCGCTGCCGGACAGGGTGAACACCTGCGTATCAACCTGCAGTCGCAGTTCTCCGCCCTCGGCGTACAGGCAGGCATTGGGGCCCGAGGCACGGATGAAGCCGACACCATGCACGATGCCCGGCGGCTCGTCGTAGGCGGACCAGCTTCCGGTTGCCGCTTCCCACAGCAGGCTCATCCGGCGGCGTCGAAAATCGATGACCGGTATGGCCGACCCCGTCAATTGAGTGCCCGGTCCGGCAGCGCGGCCAGCGTGTCGCGGACGATTCCTGCGGAAAGCAACTGCGGCAATACCACGGGTTCGCGCGATCCGGGGGTCGCGTTGTAGAGCACGTACAGCGGCACGCCGGCGCGCCCGAAGGATGCCAGCGCCGCTGTGATCGCCGGATCGCGATTGGTCCAGTCGCCCTTGACCAGCGTCACGCCCTTGTCGCGGAACAGTGTCTGCACCGACGTATCGGCAAACGCATTGCGTTCGTTGACCAGGCAGGTCAGGCACCAGCTCGCGGTGAAGTTGACCAGCACGGGCTTGCCGGCGCCGGCGAGTGCAGCGAGCTGCGCGGCATCGTACGGTTGCCACCCTTCCCTGTCGGCGTGTGCGGGCTCGCCGCCGTGGCTGGCCGGCAGCGCGGCCGCGCTGGTCGTGCGTGCCATTTCCACCGGCAGCGCGATCGCTGCGGCGAACGCGCCCAGCGCGGTCAGCAAAGCCACGCGACGACCGTTCGTGGCGGCGTGCCGCGACTGCTGCATGGCCCATGCGGCAAGCGCGATCAGTACGGCACCGGCCAGCGCGGCGGCGAGGCCGCCGGGTGTCTGCTGCGCCAGCACCCACAGCAGCCAGGCCGCCGACGCATACATCGGGAACGCGAATATCTGTTTCAGCGTGTCCATCCACGGTCCCGGTCGCGGCAGTGCGCGTCGCAGCCATGGCGCGAACGAGAGACACAGGTAGGGCAGCGACAGACCCAGACCCAAGGCCGCGAAGATCGCCAGCGCGCTCAGCGCCGACTGCGTCAGGGCCGCACCAACCGCTGCCGCCATGAACGGCGCCGTGCAGGGTGTTGCGACCAGCGTCGTCAGCACTCCGGTGAAGAACGACGCACGATAGCTGTCGCCCTGCGTCAGGCCATCGCCAATGCCGGCGAGACCGCCGCCCACCTCGAACACGCCGGACAGGTTCAGGCCGACGCCGAGCAACAGGTAGACCATCAGCGTCACGAACAGCGGCGACTGCAGCTGGAATCCCCAGCCGATCTGCTCGCCTCCGGCACGCAACACCAGCAGCACCGACGCCAGCGCGAGCATCGAAGCGATGACGCCAGCGGCAAACACGAGGCCCTTTGCGCGCACGGCAGCCGGGTGCCTGCGCGCCTGTTCGACCAGGCCGATCGCCTTGATCGACAGCACAGGAAACACGCAGGGCATCAGGTTAAGGACCAGGCCGCCGGCGACTGCCAGCAGCAACAGCGCGCCGAACCCGGGCGTCGCCGCGCCGCCGCCCACGATTCCGGGGAGTGCCGCGGTGGCCCTGGCGGGCGGCACGCCGGGAGAGGGCGCTGCCGCGGCCGCCGTCGCAGCGGCCAGTGTCGCGGTGAACTCCATCGGCAGCGGTACATCGGTGGTGCCATCCTGTTCATGAGCCACGAGCAGGCCGCGTACGCTGCCGTCCGCGCCCGGCGAATCGCCCGCCTTGATCGCAAGTTCGAGGCCCGCGGCAACTTTGCCGAGCTTCTGCGGTGCCGCGTAGTCGATGGTCCCATCGTCGTACGGGTCGAACTCCAGCGAACTGATGTGCGCGAGGCGCTCGCCCCACTCAGGACCCAGTGTCAGCACCAGCCGCCCGTCCGCGAGCCGCGCGTGCACCGCTGCCGGAGCGTCGGTCGGCGTCTCGCGCCGGGCGGCAGCGAAGAGCGGGGCGCGGACGGCATCGACGGCCGCGCTCGTGGCCACCGGCAGCTGCAGCGAAAGTTCGGCGCTCTCCGGAATGCAGACGTCCGCGCAGACGAGCCAGCTTGCCGCCGCCTTCAGGTCCACACGGGCGCCGGCCTGCAGCGTGGCCGGCGGATCGATCCTGACCAGGTGCAGCGCATGCCCGGCATACCCCAGGTTGACCAGCGGCGGCAGCTCAAAACGATGCGGCGTCGTCCAGACAATGGGACCGGCACTGAAGCCTGCCGGCAACGTCCAGTTCAGGGTGGTCGCCTTGCCGGAGTCGCCGGGATTGCGCCAGTAGGTGTGCCAGCCTGGCTTGATGTCGAACTCCAGCGCGACCCAGAACGGTGCGCCGGGAGCGATGCTGCGCTCCTCGCTGATCAGCCGCGCGGTCACGTTGCCGGCAGGCACGGCGGCCGCGGCGCGTCGCGTCGGGGCCGTTGCGAGGAGCACGGCGACACCCAGGATCATCAGGAGCGGAAACCGCATTTCGGCGCTGCGCATGTGCGTAAGAATACCCTTAAGCCCCCGGCTTCAGCTAATGTAACCAATCCGACCGGCAGGCCCCAATGACCGAAAATTATCTGGAAAGAATCCTCAAGGCGAAAGTCTATGACGTCGCCATCGAGTCGCCTCTCGATGCGGCGCCGCGACTGTCGCGGCGCCTCGGCAACGAGGTGTTCCTGAAGAGAGAAGACCTGCAGCCGGTCTTTTCGTTCAAGATCCGCGGCGCCTACAACAAGATCGCCCAGCTTTCGCCGCTCGCGGCGCAGCGCGGCGTGATCTGCGCGTCCGCCGGCAATCATGCACAGGGTGTCGCGCTGGGCGCGCGCACGCGAGGCATTCCGGCGGTTATTGTGATGCCCGTCACAACTCCCGACATCAAGGTCCAGGCGGTCGCCAACCTCGGCGGCGAGATCGTGCTGCACGGCGAGGATTACGACCAGGCCTATGAGCATGCGGTGGAACTGGCGCGCCTGCGCGGCCTGCTGTTCGTGCATCCGTTCGACGATGTCGACGTGATCGCCGGCCAGGGGACAATCGCGATGGAGATCCTGCGCCAGCAGCATGGCGACGGCATCGACGCGATCTTCGTGCCGGTCGGCGGCGGCGGGCTGATCGGCGGCATTGCCGCCTATACCAAGGCGCTGTATCCGCGCATCAGGGTGATCGGCGTCGAGCCGGAGGATTCGGCCGGCATGTACGAGTCACTGCGTGCCGGCAAACGCGTCACGCTCGACCGCGTTGGCACTTTTGCCGACGGTGTCGCGGTGCGGCGCGTCGGCGAGGAGCCGTTCCGGCTCGCGCGCCTCTACGTCGACGAGATCCTGCTCGTCACGACCGACCAGATCTGCGCGGCGATCCAGGACATCTACGAGGACACGCGCGCGATCACCGAGGCATCGGGAGCCCTCGCCGTGGCCGGGATCAAGAAGTACGTCGCGCGCGAGTCCTGCACCGGACGCCGTTTCATTGCGATCAACTGCGGCGCGAACATGAACTTCGACCGGCTGCGCTACGTCGTCGAGCGCGCCGACATCGGCGCACAGCGCGAGGCGCTGCTGGCCATCGAGATCCCGGAGACACCGGGGTCGTTCCTGCGCTTCTGCGAGTGCCTGGGCAAGCGCAGCGTCACCGAGTTCAATTACCGCTACGCGAACACGGACACGGCGCAGCTGTTCGTCGGGGTTGCGCTGAAGAACGGCAGGGCGGAGCGCGATGCGCTGATCGCGTCGATCGCCGCGGCCGGGTTCAGGGTACGCGACATGACCGACAACGAGGTCGCCAAACTGCACGTGCGCCACATGGTCGGCGGCCCGGGCCGCGGGCTGGAGGATGAGCATCTCTACCGCTTCGAGTTTCCGGAACGCCCCGGCGCCTTGCTGAAATTCCTGCAGGCGGTCGGCAGCGGCTGGAACATCAGCCTGTTCCACTACCGCAATCATGGCTCGGACCACGGCCGCGTGCTGGCCGGGATCCAGGTGCCCCCGGCGACGCGTGAGCGCTTTTTGCTGCACCTTGAAGACCTGCACTACGCTTACACCGAGGAGACCGACAACCCGGCGTACAAGCTGTTCCTGGGCGGCTGACGTGAGCCTGACCGCCCGTCACGAGACCCTGCAGCTGCGCGGCCTCGAGATCCACCTGCGCCGCTGGGGTCCGCAACCCCAGCCTGAGCGACCGCCGTTGTACTGCCTGCACGGGTGGATGGATAACGGCGATACCTTCCAGTTCCTCGCCGACGCGCTGCCGGGAGATCGTGCACTGGTCGCAGCCGACTGGCGCGGCTTCGGCCGCTCTGCCTGGGCGCAGGGCGAGTATGCCTTCACCGACTACGTGGCCGACCTCGATGCGCTGTTGCAGCTGTTCTCGCCCAACGACCCGGCGATGCTGCTCGGCCACAGCATGGGAGGCAACGTCGCCTGCATCTATGCCGGCCTGCGTCCCGGGCGTGTGCGCTGCGTCGTGACGCTCGAAGGCTTCGGGATGGCGCCGACGCAGCCCTCCCAGGCACCGCAGCGACTGCGGCAATGGCTCGAGGAACTGCGCACGACACCCTCATTCAATGAGTACGGGTCCTTCGAGCAGCTCGCGGACTCGATCCGGCGGCGCCATCCGCGCATCGATGCGGCGCGCGCACTCGAACTCGCCCGCATCTGGGCCCGTGAGGAGGAACCGGGCCGCGTGCGCCTGTGGGGCGATCCCCGGCACAAGCGTGTGTTTCCCCAGCTCTACCACCGCGAGGAAAGCGCAGCCATCTGGCGCGAGATCCGCGCGCCGCTGCTGGCGGTCGCCGGCGCGGAATCCGCCTACGTGTCGCAGCTGGGCGCGGGCAGCGGCATCGAGGACTTCCTCAGTTGCGTGCCGGGGAGTACGCTAAGGACCATCGATGGCGCGGGGCACCTGTTGCACCTGGAAAAGCCCGAGATCATAGCGCCGCTGATCGGGGAATTTCTCGACTCTCACTGAGGATCGCCATGCAGATCGGCAGGCCACCCGGGATCGATGCGGCGCGCAGCGCCGAGGCCGCAACACTGGTCCCGAATCCGCTGCTGCGCCAGGGCCAGAGCACCGCGCCCGCAGCGGATCTCGTCGATATCCGGCCGCTCAGCATTGCTGCTGTGCTGCAGATCCTCATCGGCGAAGTACTCGAGGGCTGGTCGCTGCCGCTGCCGGCATCGCGCCCCGACGCGCCGCTTGGCGCCGCGGTATTCCTGGTCCAGACGTTCCTGCAGGCGCTGCCTGAAGGCGAGGCGGATCCGCAGGCGCTGCTGGGCGCGCACGATGCGCTGCTGGCTGCGCTCGTGCGCGGCATGGACAGCGCGCAGGAGATTGTCGCCGCGTGGCGCAATGTGCCGCGCGAGTCACAGGACGCGCTGCGCCAGGCGCGTGTGATGGTGCTCGCAGCGATCGGTGAGGAGCGCAGCGATCCGCGGCAGGGCGCCTGGGTCATGCGCCCCGAATGGCTGGAACTCGCGCCGCGGCTCGAGGAGCTGCGACGGCGCCGTCGTCGCGCGCGCAGGCGTCTGCTGGATCCGGACCTGCCGTGGCCCGCGGGCGGTGAGAAGCCGCCGCCGGCGGACCAGGCCCCCTAGGTCCGGAGGCGCGATGCCCCCACGGACGACAGCCTGGTGATTCCTGCCGGGTCGCAGGGGTTTGCGGTGCTCGCGCATCGCGACTTCAGGCTGTTCGTTGCCGCCAGGGTCTGCAGCACGATCGCGACGCAGATGATCGTCGTCGCCGTCGGCTGGCAGGTCTACGCACGGACCGGACGCCTGCTGGATCTCGGTCTGATCGGCCTGTCGCAGTTCCTGCCGTTCCTGTGCCTCGCGCTGATCGCCGGCCACGCGGCGGATGCGTTCGACCGGCGCATGATCCTGGTGCTGTGCGCGGGCGCGCAGTTCGCCTGTGCGAGCCTCCTGTTGCTGTTTGCGGTCGTGGGACTCGCGTTGACGTGGCCGGTCTTCGTCGTACTCGCGCTGCTCGGGATCGCGCGTGCATTCCAGATGCCGACGGGCCAGTCGCTGATGCCGAACCTGGTCCCGCCGCAGCTGCTGGGCAATGCGATCGCACTGAGTTCCTCGACCTTCCAGGTCGCGACGATCGCGGGACCCAGTCTCGGCGGTGTGCTGTATGCGCTGTCGGAGCGGCCGGGCATGCCGGGCGGGGCCGCGGCACTCGTATACACGGCGTCCGATGCGATGCTGCTGCTCGCGATCTTCAGCCTGGTGTCGATCCGCGCGCGGCGTGTCGCCGGCAAGGCGGTCGCGGTCAGCTGGGCCACGCTGCTCGAGGGCCTGCGCTTCGTATGGCAGCGTAAACCTGTGCTCGGCGCGATGTCGCTGGACCTGTTTGCGGTGCTGTTTGGCGGCGCCACCGCACTGCTGCCGGCCTTCACGCGCGACGTGCTGCATGCGGGGCCCGAGATCTTCGGAATTCTGCGCACCGCGCCCGGGGTCGGGGCTGGCGCCACCGCTTTGCTGCTCGCGTTCCGGCCGATTCACGCCCGGGTGGGTCTGTATATGTTCGCCGGAGTTGCCGGCTTCGGCGCGATGACCGTCGTGCTCGGCCTCACGCACAGCTTCCCCGTGGCGCTGGCGTCGCTGGTCGTGCTGGGGTCGGGAGACATGGTCAGCGTCTACATCCGCTCGCTGCTGGTGCAGCGCGAAACGCCGGACGCGATCCGCGGTCGGGTCAGCGCCGTCAATGCGATCTTCATCGGTGCGTCGAACGAACTCGGTGAGTTCGAGTCCGGCCTCACCGCGGCGTGGCTCGGGCTGGTCCCTGCAATCGTTGCCGGCGGCGTGCTGACGCTCGCCGTGACGCTGGTCTGGGCCTATGCGCTGTTTCCCGGGTTGCGCCGACTGCAGTCCTTCGACGACCTGGGGTAGAACGGCGCCCCAGGCGCTCCGCTGCCGCAAAGCTTTACGCCATGACTGTATATATGTACAGTCTCCTCATGGCGCGGACAACGACGGGCAAACAGGTCTACCGGGGTCGCGGTTCTCTGTCGAACCCGGCGGGGCGTTTCGAGAGCCGGGACCTCGACTGCGTTGATGACGGCTGGTACACCGAGGATCCGCCGGACCGGATCGCAACCACCGTGACTCCAGAGCGGGCGCGCTCGATCATCAGCCGCAACGACTCGCCGGACATTCCGTTCGAGTACTCGATCAATCCTTACCGCGGCTGCGAACACGGCTGCATCTACTGCTACGCGCGGCCGAGCCATGCCTACATGGGGTTGTCGGCGGGCATCGATTTCGAGACGCGGCTGTTCTACAAGCAGGATGCCGGCCGCGTTCTGGAGGCGGAGCTGGCCGAGCCGCGCTATGTCTGCAAGCCCATCACGATCGGCGCCAACACCGACCCCTACCAGCCCATCGAGCGTGAGCTCGGCGTGACGCGGGCGATCCTCGAGGTGCTCGCGCGGACGCGCCATCCGGTCACCGTCATCACCAAGAGCGCGCTGATCCTGCGCGATCTCGACCTGCTCACCGACCTTGCCCGCGACCGGCTGGTCAGCGTTGCCGTCAGCGTCACGACGCTGAGCGCCGCTACCAAGCGCATCCTGGAGCCGCGTACAGCCTCACCGCAGGCGCGACTGCGTGCCGTGCGGGAACTCAACGCCGCGGGCGTCCCGACCGGCGTCATGGTGGCCCCCGTGATCCCGGCGATCACCGATCACGAGATGGAGGACATCCTCGAGGCCGCCGCGGCAGCCGGCGCGCGCTTCGCCGGCTATGTCCTCGTGCGCCTGCCGCATGAGGTGAAGGATCTGTTCCGCGAATGGCTCGCAGAGCACTTCCCGGACCGCGCTGCGCACGTGATGGCGCTGATCCGCGATACGCGTGGCGGCCGCGACTATGACGCGCAGTTCGGCCAGCGCATGCGCGGCACGGGCCCGGTGGCCGAACTGCTGCATGCGCGCTTCAGCAAAGCCTGCGCGCGTCTTGGTCTGAATGCGGGCAGCCGGGAGACGTCGCGGCCGACACAGCTGTTCCAGCGACCGCTGCTGGCAGGGTCGCAGCTGTCGCTGGGGCTGTGATCAGAACCGGTAGCCGACACCGACGCCGAACAGGAACGGATCGATGTGCACTTCGGACACCTTGCCGGTCCCGGTCAGGTCGATATCCGAACTCAGCTTGAACCACTTGGCGTCCGCATTCAGATACCAGTGCGGTGCGATCCTGTAATCGAAGCCGGCCTGCAGTGCGGGTCCGACGCTGGTCGAGTTGAGCGTCAGCGTGCCGACCTTCGGTATCGACAGGTTCACGTCGGAGATGATCGTGAAATTCACGCCCACGCCGACGTAGGGCTGAAAGTCTTCCCGCGGCAGGAAGTTGTATTTCGCGGTCAGTACCGGCGGCAGGTGCCTGAAGGTGCCGATCGAGGTGCCGCTGACGGTCACTGTCTGGGTCTGCGGATAGGTCAGCACCAGTTCGGTGGACCAGTGCGGCGTGTAGCGGTATTCGAAGTCGACGTCCGGCAGCCATTTGCCATTGATGTGGATCGCATCCGACGGTACCGCAAGGGCGCCGATCGCATCCGACTTGTTCGCCGGATCGAGGTAGACGCCGCGCAGACGCACTTCCCAGGAACCCTCGTCGGCGCGCGCGCCGGCCGAGATGCCCGCGGCGGCCATGCTCACCAGCGCGGCCAGGCGAAGCTCCTCTGGCCTACGAAGACGCGGCGCGCTTCGTGAACAGGTAGTGCGAGACGATCCATTCCCTGCCCTGCGCATAGCCCCACAGCTCGGCGCAGGACATGAAAAACACACGCCAGTAGACCCACCAGCGCTGCACGTTCTCAGGGCCATAGGTCTCGGCGAGGATCGGCTCGATCTGCGCGCGGTTGCGGTCCATGTTCGCAAGCCACGCCTCGCTGGTTTTCTGGTAATGACGGCCATCGACCTGCCAGTGATCGACCAGCCCGAGGTCTTTCTGGAAGTACAGCAGCAGGTCATCGCTCGGCATGATGCCGCCGGTGAAGAAGTACTTCGCCATCCAGTCGGTCTCGTCACGCACCTCGAAGGGATAGGCGTAGATGCGATGCGTGAAGATGTGCACGAACAACGTCCCGGCCGGCTTCAGCCAGCCGGCGATTCGCTCCATCAGCAGCTCGTAGTTGCGCATGTGTTCGAACATCTCCACCGACACGACGCGGTCGAACTGCGTGTCCGGCGCGAACGCCAGGTGATTCATGTCGCTCGTGATCACCTCGAGATTGCGCAATCCGCGCGCCGCCGCGCGCTCGTCGATGAAGCGCTTCTGGGTGCGCGAGTTCGAGACCACCGTAATGGATGAGTTGGGAAAATGCTGCGCCATCCACAGCGACAGCGAGCCCCAGCCGCAGCCGAGTTCGAGGATGCGATCGCCATCCTTCAGCTGGGCCCGCTCGGCGGTCAGCGCGAGCATGTTCGCCTCCGCCTGTTCGAGGCTGTCGGCCGGGTTCACGTAGTAACAGCTGGAATACTTCAGGTGTTTGCCGAGCACGAGCTCGAAGAAGCCGCAGGGCAGCTCGTAGTGCTGCTGGTTCGCATCCGCCGTGTTGATCGCTACGGGGCTCTGCTTCAGGCGTGCGATCAGCTTCATCAGGTGCCGTTGCTGGCCTTCCGGCTCGCCCTGGTCCTCCTCCTCCAGCCGTGCGCGCAGCAGTCGGCGGATGCCATAGCGCACCAGGAAGTCCGGCAGCAGACCGCGTTCGAGCAGGCGCATCGAAAAGGATGTCGGGAGAGAGTCGGCGGCGGTGTTCATGAGCGGGGCGTTGACCTTGGGTGTACGGAGAAATGTTTCATGGCTGCGGCGGCAGCGGCGCCGCCGCCGGGGGCCTGCCGCCCTGCGCCGCGGCCAGCGCGAATATGGGACGGAATATTCTATACAAAGCATAGGTCGCGAGGGGACCCACGAGCAGAAATGCGAGTCCCGCGTGCAGGATGGCATCCCACAAAGTCACCACCGCGGTGCCGATGCCCGCCGCCATCAGCGCCATTCCCGCCTTGATCGACAGGGGTTGCGGCGGAACCCGCAGAATCCACTCGCCGAGACGCACATAGGGAATGATCAGCAGCAGCTGCGTGGGCGCCATGAATGCCTGGACGAGCTGCATCGCCGGCAGGTTCAGCCGGAACAGCAGCGCGATCACCGTGCACAGAATCGTCGAGGTGCCGAGGATCGGAATGTTGCCGACGACGATGCCGATCGCCACGCACAGCGCGAGCCTGTCGGGCGAGATGCCCGCCTTCAGCAGTCCGAGCAGGGGCTCCCACAGGCGCCGCTTGAGCCAGCTTCCCATGCGATGCTGCGCTCAGCCGCGGCGCGCGGTCAGGATCGCGGCCGCAGGTTCATCGGCGCGCAGGCGACCGAGTTGCAGCAGCATATAGGCGGACATCGCCATGTTACCGAACAGCATGATCGCGATGAACCAGCCGAGGCGCGGCAGCCAGCGCAGCTCCTTGTAGAACACCCAGACATAGAACGTCATGAAGCCGAAATAGGCGTCCAGCATCGTCGCGATGGTCCAGTAGCGGTCCGGACCCGTCGTCATGCCGCCCCAGGCGAACATCGACTGCCGCGTGCTGGCGAAGCTCGTATAGACCAGCATCGTCAGGAATATCGACGCGAACAGGGCTCGCAGGGCGTTTCGGGACGTCATGGCAGGGGTTCTCATCAGGGTAGTACGGTCATTTGGCACAACTTGGATGCATGAGTCAAACGCCGCGACCCGCGGCGCCGCTGGGAACACCGCGGCCCGACCATTACACTACGGCCATCGCCTGTCTGCAGGACCCCCTGATGCGCCTGACTTTCCCGGCCTTTGCCTTGCTCTTTGCCTGTTGGCTCATGACCGCCGCCCCCTGCGGGGCCGCGGGCGGCAGCGACGGGCCGCTTGCCGCCCTGCCGCACACGCCGAGCCTGGATCCGGCCGCGATGGACCGCAGGATCGATCCCTGCGAAGATTTCTACCGCTACGCCTGCGGCGGGTGGATCGTCAACAACCCGATCCCGGACGACCACGCGACCTGGAGCGTCTACGGCAAGCTCTACCAGGACAACCAGCGGTTCCTGTGGCAGATCCTGGACGAGCTTGCGAACCCAGCGGTTACGCGGACGTCCGCCCAGCGGCTGATCGGCGACTATTTTGCCGCCTGCATGGACGAGGCGCCGATCGAAGCGCGCGGCAGTGCGCCGCTGCAGCCCCTGCTCGACCGTATCGCTGCCGTCGGCTCGAAGCGCGAGCTCGGCCCCCTGGTCGCGGACCTCCAGCTGCAGAGCGGCGCCTCCGGATTCCTGTTCGGCTTCGGCTCGAACCAGGATTTCACCGACTCTGACCAGGTGATCGCGTTCGCGAGCGCGGGCGGTCTGGGTCTGCCCGACCGGGATTACTACACTGACCGCGATGCCCATGCCGTGCAGCTGCGCAAGCAGTATCTCGATCACGTCGCGCGGGTGTTCGTCCTGCTCGGTGACGCGCCGGCCGCTGCCAGGCACAGCGCCGACCTCGTGCTGCGCCTCGAAACGCGGCTTGCACGCGCCTCGCTGACCCGGCTCGAGCGTCGCGACCCTTACAGCCTGTTCCACAAGCTCAGCCTGCCTGAGCTGCAGCGGTTGACCCCGATGCTGGACTGGACCGGCTACCTGGATACGCTCGGCCAGCATGACGTCCGCACCATCAACGTGACCGAACCGAAGTTCTTCGCAGCCATGGGCAGGCTGATCGGCGACACGTCGCTGGCCGACCTCAGGACCTACCTGCGCTGGCACACCGCGCATGCGTTCGCGCCCTTGCTGGCGCACGCGTTCGCCGACGAGCATTTTGCGTTCTACGATCACGTCCTGCAGGGCGTGCCGCAGCCGCCGCCGCGCTGGAAGACCTGTGTCGGCCATGTCGATGCGCTGCTCGGCGACGCGCTCGGACAGGAGTATGTGGCGCGAGCCTTCGGACCCGCGCTGCGTGCAGCGACGCAGCTGATGACGACGCAGATCGAGCAGGCCATGCGCGAGGACATCGAGGGGCTGACCTGGATGGGCGAGCCGACCAGGCAGCAGGCACTGGCGAAACTTGCGGTGATCGTCAACAAGATCGGCTACCCCGATCACTGGCGCGATTATGCGGCCGTCGCGATCGCGCGTGACGATTTCGCGGGCGACACCTTGCGGGCCACGATCTTCGAGTCACGGCGCGAGCTCGCCAAGATCGGCAGGCCGCTGGATCGCTCGGAGTGGGGCATGACGCCCCCGACCGTGAACGCGTACTTCGATCCGCAGCTCAACGACATCAATTTCCCGGCGGGCGTGCTGCAGCCACCGCTCTATGATCCGCAGCTGGACGATGCGCCGAACTACGGCAATACCGGCAGTACGATCGGGCATGAGCTGACCCATGCGTTCGACGATGAAGGGCGTCAGTTCGATGCGCATGGCAACCTGAAGGACTGGTGGACCCCTGCCGATGCGCAGCGGTTCAAGGAGCGCGCCGAGTGCGTGGTCGAGCAGAACTCCCGTTACGTGGTCGTCGACGACATCCACAGCAACGGCCGCCTGACCCTGGGTGAGGATGTCGCGGACCTGGGTGGCCTGATCCTCGCGCACATGGCCTGGAAGGTGCAGACTGCCGCACAGGCGCTGCCCGACCGCGATGGACTGACGCCGGAGCAGCGCTTCTTCGTCGGCTACGCGCAATGGGCCTGCGAGAACGACCGGCCCGAGGAGCTGCGACTGCTGGTCAAGACGGACCCGCATTCGACCGCGCGACTGCGCATCAACGGCACGGTCGTCGACATGCCGGAATTCCGGCAGGCCTTCGCCTGCAAGGCGGGACAGCCGATGGTCAACGAACGGATCTGCCGCGTCTGGTGAGCGGAACGAACTTGGAGGAGTGCACGCATGCGCATGGATGACCAGGAAGAGAGCAGCAACGTCGAGGATGTCCGCGGTTCGGGCGGCGGCTTCCGGCCGATTCATGGCGTCGGCCTCGGCACGATCGCGGTGGCGCTGGTCGGCGGCTGGCTGTTTGGCGTCAACCCGCTGACGATCCTCGGTCTGCTCAGCGGTGGCGGTGGCGGCGCGCCGGTCGCGCAGAGCGCCGGGCCTGTCGCCGCGCCGCCTGCCGGGGACACCCAGGCGAAATTCGTCTCGCAGGTCCTGCGCAGTACCGAGGTGGTCTGGAGCGACGTGTTCCACGAGGCGGGACGCACCTATGAATACCCGAAGCTGCGCCTGTTCCGCGACAGTTATCCGACGTCCTGCGGCCAGGGACAGGCGGCTGCCGGGCCTTTCTACTGTTCCCGCGACCGGATCGTCTACCTCGACATGGGCTTCTTCGACATCATGGCGCAGCAGCTCGGCGCACCAGGGCAGTTCGCGCAGGCCTACGTCGTCGGCCATGAGGTCGGCCATCATGTCCAGAACCTGCTCGGCATCATCGACGAGGTCGACGCGCGCCGCGCGCGCGCCAGCGATGCGGAGTCGAATGCGCTGAGCGTGCGCCTCGAGCTGCAGGCCGACTGTTTTGCCGGCGTCTGGGCGATGCGCTCACAGCAGGAACAGGGCTGGCGGCTGGAGCCCGGCGACCTGGAGACCGCGCTGCATGCGGCGGCGCAGATCGGTGACGACACGCTGCAGCGCCAGGCCCGCGGCACGGTCGTGCCCGAGTCGTTCACGCATGGCACCAGTGCACAGCGCGTCGCGTGGCTGCGTCGCGGCGTCGAGGGCGGCAAGCTGGATTCATGCAACACCTTCGCGGCGGCGACGCTGTAGGAGTCTCTAGCCGGGGCGGCGCACGCGCCGCGTCGGCTGTGCCGCCAGCGGGTCATCCGGCCAGTAGTGTTTGGGATAGCGGCCCTTCAGGTCCTTGCGCACCTCGTGATAGCCACGGCTCCAGAAACTCACCAGGTCGCGAGTGACCTGCACCGGGCGACCCGCCGGGGACAACAGTTTGAGCAGCAGCGGCACCCGCCCTTCCGCAATCGCCGGCGTCTGCGTCAGGCCGAACATCTCCTGCAGCCGTACTGACAGCGACGGCGCATCACCGTCTTCGTAGTCGATCGGAATCCGCGAACCGCTCGGCACGGTCAGATGGGTCGGGGCTTCGCGCTCCAGGATTTCGCGCTGGCGGTGCGTCAGCCGGCCATGCAGCGCAGCCGCCAGTTCCATCCGCTGAAAGTGTTCGCGCCGCGTCAGTCCGTGAATCCACGGCGGTGCCCAGTCGCGCAGGGTCGCGAGCAGCGCCTCCTCCGACAGGTCGGGCCAGTCCTCCGCTGTCCGTACCTTGAGCCGGCGCAGCAGCAGCACGCGTGCCTGCCACTGGCGCAGCGCAGCCGTCCAGGGCAGCGCGCCGAGCCCGAGGGAGGCGAGACCCTGCAGCGCGGCATCGACCAGTGACTGCGGATCGGGTGCCGCGATGTCGCGGCTCTCCAGCACCAGCGCGCCGAAGCGTCGCTCCTCCCGGGCCCGCACGGCGCCGCTGCGCGCATCCCAGGCGATATCCGCGGTCGTGACGATCTGCGCCGCGAACAGTCGTTCGATGTCGGCCGCCTGCAGCGGCGCGGCGAGGAAAATCCTTCCCTCGCGTTCCGCGGCGTCCACCTCGGCGGCCACCAGGTATTCGGCTTTCGCCAGCGCCTGCGGTTCGCCGAAGCGCGCACCGCGACCGTTGGCGAGCAGGTAGCGCCCGCTGTTGTCGCGCGCCCGCGCGACGCGATCGGGATAGGCCAGCGCCAGCAAGGGACCCGTGGCCGCATCGACGTCGACGCTGTCCGCGGCACCGCCGGTGATCTCGCGTTGCCACAGACCTGCGCTGCGCCCGGCCTGCGCCAGCGCGCGCGAGTCGATGCTGATGCCCGCCGGCAGCGCGCGCGCGCCGCCGCGCAGCGCCTGGATGCGCAGGCGCATGTCTGCGTCGCGGATCCCGGGGCTGCTGCGCAGGATGTCGCGCTCGCTGAGGATCGCGGCGAGCTCGCAGGCGAGGCGGCCGGCACCAAGGCTGCGCGCGCGCACCAGCATATGCGCGAGTCGCGGGTGCGCGCCCAGCGTCACCAGTTCGCGCCCGTGCGCGGTGATGCGGCCCGCGCCATCGAGCGCCTCGAGGGAGCGCAGCAGGTCGCGCGCCTGCGCGAGCGGGGCAGCGGGCGGCGCATCGAGCCAGCGCAAGGCGCCGGCATCCGTCGTCCCCCAGGCGGCCAGCTCCAGCGCCAGCGGTGCCAGATCCGCATTGAGGATTTCCGGCGGCGAATGCGCGGCAAGGCTCGCCTGGGTCCCCTCGGACCACAGCCGGTAACAGACACCACTGGCGAGGCGGCCCGCGCGACCGCGTCGCTGGTCCGCAGCGGCCTGCGATACCTTGCCGGTCACCAGGCGGGTCATCCCGCTCGCGGGATCAAACTCCGCATAGCGGCGCAGGCCGGAGTCGATGACGATGCGGACACCCTCGATCGTCAGGCTGGTCTCGGCGATCGACGTTGCGAGCACGACCTTGCGTACGCCCGGCGCGGCCGGCTGCAGCGCGGCGTCCTGTGCCGTGAGGGAGAGATCGCCGTACAACGGCAGTACCTGCACGCCTGGCGTCAGCGTCCCGTCCTCGAGGAGGCGCTGCAGGCGGCCGATCTCGGCGGCCCCCGGCAGGAAACAGAGGATATCGCCCGGATGATCGCGCAGCGCGCCGCGCACCACCTGGGCCAGCTGCATCTCCAGGCGCAGTTCCGCTCGCCGCGGCACATGCACGGTGTCGACCGCGAAAGCGCGCCCGGCCGCCTCGATGACCGGCGCCCCGTCCAGCAGCTGTGCCAGCGGTGCGAGGTCGAGCGTCGCCGACATCACCAGGATCCGCAGCTCCTCGCGCAGGTTGGCCTGCGACTCGAGTGCCAGCGCGAGTCCGAGGTCGGCGTTGAGGCTGCGTTCGTGGAACTCATCGAAGATCAGGCAGCCGACATGCTCGAGTGCCGCATCGCTTTGCAGCATCCGTGTCAGGATGCCCTCGGTGACGACCTCGACGGCGGTTGCGTGGCTGACACGCGTTTCGAGCCGGGTGCGAAAGCCCACACGTTGCCCGACGGGTTCACCCAGCAACTGCGCCATGCGTTGCGCCACGGCGCGCGCCGCGAGGCGACGCGGCTCCAGCATCAGGATCCGCCGGCCCGCCAGCCATGGCGCGTTCAGCAGGGCCAGCGGCACCAGCGTGCTCTTGCCGGCGCCCGGCGGGGCCTGGAGCAGCACATCGCGTCCCTGGCGCAGCGCCGTGGCCAGCGCGGGCAGGACGGCGGTGATCGGCAGGTCAGGCAGCTTCACGGGCATCGGGGCGCCTACGATACCCCAACCTCCGGGCGAACTTGCTAAGATGCCGCCCGTCGGGCCTGTAGCTCAGTTGGTTAGAGCAGGGGACTCATCAATAAATGGTGCCTTCGCATCGCAAGGTGCGAAGTGGACGGGATGAATTCAGGGAAACCTTCACGGCGCGCGCCCTTGCGCGCGGACGATGGCAATCCTGAGCCAAGCCGGCGGTACACCGCCGGAAGGTGCAGAGACTACCTGAGCGCTGCAGTGCGCTTGATGACAGGCTAGAGCGTCCCGCACCCGCGCTGATGAGCGCGGGTGAAGAGATAGTCCACTCCCTCCGGAAACGGCGGGGCAGAAGTGAATCCCTTGGTCCTCGGTTCGAGTCCGAGCGGGCCCACTAATTCGCGAAGTTCGGGGACGATCGGTAATGGTCGGGGAGGGACGGCATTCGGGTCAAAACACCTGAAAAACAGGTGTATCGGAGTCGAATTAGTCTGAAATGACGTTCGCGAACGATCGCCGAGGATCGGGGGCATCCAGCCATTTCCGGGGTAACTTCCGGTGTAACTTTAGGTCCTCTAATGGAGTTACCTCCGGGAGGTTATGCTTTTGGCCCAAAATTTAGCGCCGAAACGCTATGCAAACCCATCCGATTCGAACTCCCGGGATTTAATTCGATTTCGCAATTTGCATTACCGAATTAGACAGTCTCAGCCATCTAAGTTGTGCTCAGCAGCTTATTCAGTCGATGAACTTCGTCTGCCATGAGTTCCCGTGCCTCGCGATACTGTGCATTTTGCTGCAGCGCCTTAATAGGGGCGTCGAGTTCCGCGCCATTCATCTTGGGTACAAGATCTTCGATTTCTACCAACAGATCTCTGTAGGTGGGCTCGCTTGCCAGAAGACTGGTCTCCTCATCAGCACTCCACTCTTTATCCAGTCGTTGAGTGATGTTATCCAACTCTCCCCAAAACCCGGTTTCAAAAGTCCGTCC
>Ga0302279_10001454_pt1 | contig 33473 bp, 30 predicted proteins | sample III_Bog_N3_3_FD_194541 | JGI IMG/M metagenome (GOLD analysis project Ga0302279, IMG submission 194541) | Peat permafrost microbial communities from Stordalen Mire near Abisko, Sweden - III_Bog_N3_3 | ecosystem: Environmental > Terrestrial > Soil > Wetlands > Peat | place: Sweden: Abisko...
TCGTGGCGCTCGTCGTCCCGGGCTCAGCCGAAGTGCAGGTTGCCGGTGAACCACAGGACGAGGAACACCAGCACGATGATCCCTGCGGGCGACCAGCCGGTGTATCCGTAGCGAGAATGGCCCCAGCCCCCACCGGCGAGCGACAGCACCAAGAGCACGACCAAGATCATGAACAGCATGCATCCTCCAAGAGGGCCCCTCGGGGTCCGCCAGCGACGACAGCCTCCGTCTCGGCTGGGCGTTCGTCCTGTTGTGTGTGTATCCGTATTTCTGCGGATGGAGGCCGATGAGCCTCGTACCTCTCACCAAGCAACTTGCGCGCCGCGCGGTCCCGGAGCGGCGATGGGCCTGGTTCAGCGACTCGCCTGGGCGAGATCGACCCGCGCACCTGCCCGGTCGTGGCAAATGGTCACAGGTGACGCGGGCTGCCACAGCGCGGTGAAGCGACCGGCTCAGGCGGCGAGGACGGTCAGCGCGGGATCTCGCGGGCAGCGACCTCACCGTGAAACCGCGGCAGGTCGTTGGTGAAGATGCACCCGTGGCCCGGGAGATCGCGGACGCGGAGGACGCCCCCGTTGACCTCGACGCCCCTGCGGCTGATGGAGGCCCCGCGCACGTTGGCCTCCAGGGGCGGGCCGCCACCCTTGCTCGCGTGCGCGCGATCATCTCCTCGCGGTTGGCGTCGAGAAACCTGTGGAGCATCCGCCGGCGACCATGGCCCGTCGACCAGGCGCGGACGACACGGAACGCACCACGCCTGCTCCAGCGCGCACCCTGGCGCCATCGGCGATCGCGCCGCGGACACCTCCGTCAGGGCAGCTCCATCAGCGTCCAGTAGCGATTGAGCACCGTCATGAGCTCGACGAACGCGGCGAAGCGGACGGGTTTGACCAGGTAGCCGGCGATCTGGAAGCCGTACGCGTCCATCTGGTCCCGCTCTGCATCGGAGGTGGTCAGCACCACGACGGCCGTGCTCCGGAGCGCGGCATCGGCGCGCAGCTCGCGCAGGAACTCGATCCCGTTCATGCGGGGCATGTTGAGGTCGAGCAGTACCAGCCGGCGCTCGCGGGGGAGGTCCGGACCGCGGAGCATGTCGAGCGCCGCCAGGCCGTCCCCCGCGTGGAACAGCGGATTGTGGATGTTGCCCTTCTCGAAGGCGCGGCGGACGTTCATCACGTCGATGTCATCGTCGTCCACGAGCAGGATGTTGGTCGTCCGTTCGGTCGTCATCGGCTCTCCACCGCTCCGCCGCCGGAGACCCGCCTCAGCGCGTCGACGAGCCGCTCGATGCTCACCGGCTTGCCCAGAAATTCGTCGAAGCCCGCCGCCCGAGCGCTCTCGACGTCGGCGTCGCGATCGCGCCCGCTCAGCGCGATGGCGGGCAGGCTGCCCTGCGCGCGGAGCTGCCGGAGGAGATCGTTGCCGGTCCCGTCTGGCAGGTTCATGTCGCTCACCAGCACGTCGACCGGAGCGGCGCAGGCGGCGGCGAGCGCCGTGCTGACCGAGCCCGCGACCGTCACCGCGAAGCCATGGCGTCCGAGGAGGAGCCGCAACAGCTCGGCCGAGTCGGCGTGGTCCTCGACGAGCAACACGCGGGGCAGTCGGGGCTCGAGATCCCGGGACGTTTGATGGGGCATGGGGGTTTAAGCGCGACGGTGGAGCCTTGATATCCGTTTCGGCGAACGACTCGCCGGTCAGACCGGTCGGGGAACCCTCTCGGACGTTCCGGCGATGGGCAGCGAAACCACGAAGGCGGAGCCGAGGGTGCCCGCGCGTCCAGGCGGCAGGGTGCTGGCGGCGATCGAGAGGTGGCCGCCATGGGCGACGACCACGTCATGCGCAATGGACAGCCCCAGGCCAAGGCCGGCGCGCGAGGAGTTCGGCACGAAGCGGCGAAAGAGCGTGGGACGTTGCTCGGCGGACACGCCGCGGCCGTCGTCCTCGATCACCACCCGCGCCTCCGCGGGGGCGAGCTCGAGCCGCACGCGCGCCGTCCGGTGCGCGTGGCGGATCGCGTTGATCAGGATCTCTTCGAGCGCGCGAGAAAGCCGGTCGGTATCGGCCACGAGCAGGCAGGGCCGGTCGGGGAGCTCGCTCGTCAGGGTCACCTCGCGCCGGCGCTCGATCGCGCCGGCTGTCGCGGCGGCGGCGCGGAGGATCTCCACGAGATCGACGACGCTGGGCCGGAGCGCGAGGCGCCCCGACTCCAGCTCTGCCGCGACGCTGAGGGTGTCGGCGAGGCGGCCGAGGCGCCCGAGGCCGCGGTCTGCCAGGGTGCCGAGGAGGCGCTGCTCGTCCGTCAGCTCGGCGGAGAAGTCGGCGCGGAGCGAGCCCAGGGCCTCGGTGACGACACCGAGCGGAGAGCGCAGATCGTGGGCGAGGCGCCCGAGGAACTCCGCCAGGGCGATCGGATCGGCGGCCGCGCCCGGCTCACGCGGCTCCGTCACCGGTCCCTCCGTAGCGATCGAGCCGGCGGTAGAGCGTGCGGCGATCGAGGCCGAGCAGGTCGGCCGCGCGTGACTTGTTGCCGCCCACCAGCGTGAGCACGCGGTGAATGTAGCGACGCTCGAGCTCGGCGATGGTCACCACCTCCCCGAGATCGTCCACGGCGAAGATGAGCCGGTCCGCGCGGTACTGCCGGATCTTCTCGGGCAGATCGTCGACGGTCACCTCGTCGAAGCGGATGAGCGCGACGGCGCGCTCGATGCAGTTCTCCAGCTCACGCACGTTGCCGGGCCAGTCGTACGTCACCAGGCGCTCGGCCGCGGCCGCGTGGATGCCGCGCACGGCCTTGTTGCTGCGTGCCGCGAAGCGCTCCACGAAGTGCTGGGCGAGGAGGAGGACGTCCCCCCCGCGATCGCGCAGGGCCGGCGCGTCCACGCCGACCACGTTGATGCGGTAGTACAGGTCCTCGCGGAAGCGCTTCCCCTCCACCTCGACCTCGAGATCGCGGTTGGTGGCCGTGACGATGCGCGCGTCGAACGGGACCTCCTCGTTGCCGCCGACGGGCCGCACCTTGCGCTCCTGGAGCGCGCGCAGGAGCTTGGGCTGCATCTCCAGGGGCAGCTCTCCGATCTCGTCGAGGAAGAGCGTGCCGCCGCTGGCCTGCGCGAAGAGGCCGGTGCGCGAGCTCTTGGCGTCGGTGAAGGCCCCGCGCACGTGTCCGAAGAGCTCGCTCTCCAGCAGCGCCGGCGGCATGGCCGCGCAGTTGACGGCGAGGAAGGGACCGTCCCGTCGCGCGCTCTGGTCGTGGAGCGCCCGAGCGATGAGCTCCTTGCCCGTGCCGCTCTCGCCGGTGATCAGGACCGAGGCGTCGCTGTCGGCGACGCGAGCGACCAGGTCGAAAACCCGCTTCATCGCGGGGCTCTCGCCGAGGAGCTTGCCGAAGCGCCGGGTGTCGGTGACCGCCTGGCGGAGCCGCTTGACCTCCTGGCGAAGCTGCCCGTGCTGCGTGGCCCGGGCGACCACGAGCGCGAGCAGCTTGGAGTCGACCGGCTTGGTGACGAAGTCGTAGGCGCCGGCGCGGATCGCGGCGACGGCGGCGTCGAAGCTGGCGTTCCCGGTGACCACGACCACGGGCACGTCGGGCTGGATGGCCAGGATGCGCTCGCACAGCTCGACCCCGCCGAGGGCGACCATCCCCAGATCGGTGAGGATCACGTCGTAGTCGCGCTGGGCGACGAGCTCGAGCGCGTCGTGCCCCGAGGTGCGCCACTCCACGGCGAGGCCCTCCCGCCGCAGCATGATCTCGAGCAGCTCGCAGGTGGACTGGTCGTCGTCGACCAGGAGCAGACGACCGCTCATGAAATCTCCTGTGACATCACGGCGTCTTTCTACGCGCGGCGGGCGCGTGGCGCAATGCGCTCATGACTTTGGCCAGGCGAACAAGAATGTGGCTCCCTTTCCAGTCTCCGACTCGACCCATACTCGACCTCCCCGGTCGCCGACCACCGCCTGCACGATCGCGAGCCCCATCCCCGCGCCCTCGACCTGGTCGCGCGCCTTCAACGTCTGGAAGATGTCGAAGACGCGCTGCTGGAACTGAGGGGCGATCCCGGGGCCGTTATCGCTCACCGAGAACTCCCAGAAGTCTCCGGCGTCCCTCGCCGCCACCCGTACCGCGGCGCCCTCCCGGGCCCCGTGCTTCAGCGCGTTGCCGATGAGGTTCGACCACACCTGCTGGAACGGAAATCTCTGGATCTCGAGCAGGGGCATCGCCTCCGGGATATCGATGGTCACCACGCCGGGCGGAGCCGCGAGCCGCGCGACGACTTCGGCCAGCACCGCGCCCAGCGCGACCCTCTCGCGCGGATCCGTGGGCCGCGAGGCGCGCACGTAGGCTTGCATCCCGTCGATGAGCGCTTCCATCCGGAGGACGCGCCGGCGCAGCAGGGCGAGGTGCTCCCGCGACTTCGGCGTCAGCGCGCCCGCGAGGTCCTCCTCGAGCCAGTCGGACACGTTCCCGATCCCGCGGAGCGGCGCCTTGAGATCGTGGGAGGCCGCATAGGCGAACTGCTCCAGATCGCGATGAGCCTTCTCGAGCGCCCTGACGGCGGCGCCGCGCTCGGCGGACGCGCGCTCGGCCTCGGTCCTGGCCGCGAGAAGATCGCAGCGCTGGGCTTCGAGCTGGAGACTGGTGAGGCACCGCCGCTCGGTCAGGGCTTCGAGATCGTCGTGGAACATCCGCTCCCCGAGCGCCGCCGCACCGCCAGGGCCGGCGAGCGAGCATGGCGGGGTCGATGATGTCTCCACGGTCACGTTTCCTGCCCTTGCAAGGATGGGCCCGTCGACATTTCAGCCCGCGAGGCAACCCCACGGCTGCAAAGACGCCACAGTTGGCAAGGCCGCCACAGCTCACGTACCGGCAGGCCAGGCTCTTCGAGACCGGCCAGGAGGCCGCCCTCGGCAGGCCTGCCCCGGCGGCGGGCGGCAAGGGCGCGCCGCGATCCGGCAACCGCGCGGAGCCGGCCCGCGGCTTGCTTGGCAGGGCATCCTCCGCCGGGGCCTCCGCATCCTGGTGGAGAGAAAGCGAAGAGTCACATCATGGAAACCCGCGAGCTCTACAGGCAGAAGTACGAGGCCCAGCTCCACGAGTGGAGCGCCAAGCTCGAGGCGCTCTCCGCGCACGCCGATCAGCTGACGGCGGACGCCAAGCTCAAGGCGAAGCCCCACCTGGACACGGTCCACACCAAGCTCGAGGCCGCGAAGGCGAAGCTCCACGATGTCGCTCAGGCGACCGACGACAAGTGGGACGAGGTGAAGAAGGGGGCCGACCACGCCTGGGGCGACGTCAAGGCGTCGGTCGAGGGTGCCTACGACGCCATCAAGCCTGGCAAGAAGTAGAGCTGACAGCGGCTGGCTGGCTCGACGCGGCGGACGCCGGGTCGATGAGGTGACGGCCCGCGAAGACCTGCGCCGCTCCGGTAGGGAGCGGCGCAGGAGAGCGGTTGGCGGAGGCGCTCGCTCAATAGTAGCGGTGCCGATCGCGCTCGGGGCGGGTGAAGTCGAAGCCGAAGTTGAGGCCGAAGCTGGCCCACTTGGCATCCCCATAGTTGGAGTTGTTGTCCAGCACGGTGTTGTACGCCACCTGGAGCCCGAGGCTGAAGACCCGGGTGATCTGGAAGTCGAGGCCGACGCCGACGTCTCCATAGGGTCCGAAGTCCGACCCGCCGATCGAGCCGAGGCCCAGGTGCGCGAAGACGTTGGGCTGGACGATGCCGTCGAAGCCGAAGCGAACGCCGCCGAACGCCGTGTCCGCGTGACCGATCTCGGTCGCGGAGCCGAAGCTCATGAAATGGCCACCGACCTCCGGCAGGAGCCACACCGGGGCCCCCGCGAAGTACAGCTTCCAGCCGAAGCGGGCTCCGAGCCCGTACGAGAAGTCGACCTGGTCCTGGAACGCCGTCCCCAGGTCGAGATCGATGCCGAGATAGGGGCCAGCATGAGCCTCCCGGGTCGCGGTGAGGGAGGCCGCGACGAACAGGCACGGTACGAGAGCGATGAGAAGCGAGCGACGCATGAGGGACTCCTGACTGAACGAAAGAGGACGACCAGGCGCGGTATCCAGGGTGACCGCATCCCGCCCGCGCCATGGCGCGTGGCCGGTCCGGCGGGGACCGCTACAGCATGGTTCGCGCCAGGGCGCTGGCGCGCGGTCCGCAGCTGTCGACTCGTGGGGTCGTCGTGGCATGATGCGACACCTGTCGCAGGGATGTCGCCCACGTCCACGTCCCCCGGCTCGCAGGACGCGTGAACAGGTCGGCACGCCCCGTGCTCCCTCGCCCTGACGCGAACGGTGAGCCCGACCCTGCTGCGCCTGGCGCCAATGCCTCGACGCCCTCGGTCGCAGGGCACCGATTGGAGATCGATATGACTCGTATGTATTCTCGTGTCGTCGCAGGCCTCGGCCCCATCGTCCTCACCCTGGGCACCGGCTGCCACGCTGACGCGCCGCCTCCGCCACCGGTGGCGCCGGTCGCGTACGTGGCCCCCGTGGTGGTGGCTCCCGCCCCCGCACCGGTGCCGTCGACGGTGATTCACGTCGCGGCCGATATTCTCACGGCGTGCGGCATCCAGGACGTGCCCAGCGGGAAGTCTCCGCTCTTCGCGTTCGACTCCGCCGCACTCTCGGCGGATGACCAGCGCCTCCTCGGCGAGGTCGCCACCTGCCTGGGGACCGGGCCGCTCGCGGGGCGCACCCTCAAGTTGACCGGGCGGGCCGATCCGCGCGGCACCCAGGCCTACAACGAACGCCTCGGCGACCGGCGAGCGACCCGCGTGCAGGGCTACCTCGAGCACCATGGGATGAGCGCCGCCAACCTCAGCGAGACCTCGCGCGGGGCGCTCGACGCCACCGGCAACGACGAGAATAGCTGGATGCTGGATCGGCGCGTCGACGTCGACCTGGTCAAGCGGCCGGTGCCGGTCGCGTCCACCCCGTAGCCCCGCCGAGAGGGGCGTCGCCCACGACTCCGTGGGCGACGGGGCGCTCCGGGCGCGATGGCTCGACGAGGAACTCCGGCCGCCGAGCGGCCGGAGGCTCGAGCCACGTCGAGGGCTACTCCCCCGGAGTCGAGGCGTAGGCGGTGGTGTCCGGCGAATAGATCCCATCGCTCGCATAGGAGTACGTGTGCGGCCTCAGATGGTGCTCCGAGTGGCGTGCGCACCACAGCTGCACGCCGCCGCTCGCCCGACGGGCCGTGAGACAATCGGGGCAGGTGGCCTCGATCTCGGGCACCTGGCCGGCGGTGGAGTGGTCCTTGGGGCGAACGATGAGCACCGGGCAGTGGGCCAGACGGGAGATGCGCTCGGCGACCGAGCCCAGGAAGAATCGCTCGACCCCGCGGTGCCCGTGCGAGCCGACGACGACCAGGTCGGCGTCGAGATCGGAGGCGAGCTGCGCCACGTTCTGCGCCGGCGAGCCGCGGCGGAAGTGCGCCACGACCCGGCGGATGCGCGTCTTGGCGAGGTCCGCGGGCATCCGGGCGACATGGTCGGCAGCGTTCTCCTGGACCTCCCGGAGCGCGGTGTTGGTGTCGACCGCATTCTGGAGCGCGCCGTGCGGCGGCCCTGTCCAGGCCTCCGGCTGGACGTAGAGGGCGTGCACCTCGGCGCTCGGGTGCAGGCTGGCCTGCTTCAGCGCCTCGTCGAGCGCGAGGCCTGACAGTACCGAGAAGTCGACTCCGACGACGATGATGAAGGGATCCGTGCTCGACATGACATTCTCCTGATCCGGGGCCCACACGCGCGTTCTCGCGCGGTCCGCCGGAGCGCCGTTGCAGGCGCCGTGCCGGACGAGATCTCGGGGATTCCGCTGGTGGGAGCGACGCGCGGGCGCCACACCACGCAAGGGCGCCACACCCCGTGGATGGCGCTCCTTTCGCTCGGTCCTGCAGGTCCGCCGCCACGGAATCGCCTCACCTCGCGCCGGGCGTCACCCCCTGCGAGGCCGGATCGCCCACGGCATGGCCTGTGCTTGGCGACGGCGGTACGAGTCGCCATCGGTGGCGCAAGAGACGGACGATTGCGCGCGGTCGGCGCGCCCGGCCCCCATGCATCCCAGCCTGGAGACATTTGTCATGCACCATCACGCGTCGGTCTCTGTCGTCGAGGTCGAGTGGACCTTCGTGTCTCCCAAGCACCCTTGCGCCATCTGCGGCGGACACGACGGCTGCCGCCAATGCGTCGAGGACGAGTTCGCTTGTTGCAAGAGGGTCTCCTCGGAGTGGCCGCTGTCTGCGGGGGGTTGGGTCCACCGCGTGAGCCGCTTCTCTCGCGCGGCCTCCCGGTGCGCAGGTGACCCCAGCGCTGCCGCGCGGGACGTCGGCGCGCTGACGATGAGCCTCGCCCAATGAGTGAAGGCACCGAGCTCGTGCCGCCCGAGCCGGGTGGGTCGCTGGCGGGTGGAGACGAGGAAGGCGGCAGCGGCGAGCTCTACAGCATGGACCGGCTGGAGGGCCACGCCGCGGACATCGCCCGAGAGCACGGAATTCCCTCCCTCCAGGTGCGGGCGCGGCCACTTCTGGCGAGCTTCCAGGCCACCCGGAAGGGCATCGACGGCGCCTACGCGGCGCTCGCCCAGAAGCCTCAGAAGAGGGCGGACGCGACGCCCGCGGAGGAGTGGTTCCTCGACAATTCACACATCATCAACGATCAGCTCCACGAGATCGCGGAGGACCTCCCCGCGGGGTACCTGATGAAACTGCCGCGGCTCGCCTCCGGGCCCCACGCGGGCTATCCGCGCGTCTACGCGCTGGCGCTCGACTTCATCGGTCACACCGACGGCCGCGTCGACCTCGGGGGCCTCGTCCGGTACGTCATCTCCTATCAGTCCCTCGGCCCGCTCACCATCGGCGAGCTCTGGGCCATCCCCATCATGCTGCGGCTGGGCCTCGCGGAGAGCGTGCGCAGGCTCGCCGACCAGGAGCTCGCGACGGGCGAGGATCGTACCCGGGCCGACAGCTGGGTCGAGCGCATGCTCAAGGGAGGGGCGCGTCGCTCCACCGACGTGGCGGTCGCCATGGCGGAGCTCGCGGTGAGCGACGAGGCCTTCAAGCCCGCCTTCGTGGTCCAGCTGGTGCGCCGGCTGCGGGAGCACGACGCCGTCGTCACCTCGGCCTTCCACTGGATCCAGGAGCGGTGCGCCGAGATGAACCTGCTGCCCGAGGAGCTCGCGCGCCTCGAGCACCTCCGGCAGGCGTCGGCCCAGGTCTCGATCGGCAATGCCATCACCAGCATGCGCGTCATCGCGGCGCTCGAATGGGGAAAGTTCTTCGAGCAGACGAGCGAGGTCGAGCACGTCCTCCGCGAGGATCCGGCCGGCGCCTACGACGCTACCGATCCCGCCTCGCGCGACCGCTACCGGCACGCGATCGAGGACCTCGCCGCGCGGAGCAAGCTCGACGAGCTGGCCGTCGCCCGCGCCGCCGTGGGGCGCGCGGCGACCGCGAAGGGCGAGGGCGTCGGCGAAGCACGCCGATCCCACGTCGGGTACTACCTGGTGGATCAGGGGCGGCGCGAGCTCGAGCGCGAGGTGGGCTACCGGGTCCCCGTGGCCGCATGGCTCCGCCGCGCGATCACCGAACGGGCGACCACGGTGTACCTCGGAGCGCTGGGGCTCGGGACGGCGGCGGGCATGGCCGCGTTCTTGGTCCTGGCCCGCGACCTCGAGCGCCCTCCGCTGCCCCTCCTGATCGCGCTGGCCCTGGCGCTCGCCAACCCCTGCGCGGAGGTGGCGATCACGCTGGTCAACTGGATCGTCACGGCCACGCTGCCGCCGCGGCTGCTCACCAAGCTCGCCTTCGACGAGGGGATCCCGGCCGACTGCCGCACGCTGGTGGTGGTCCCGGCCCTGATCGGACGCGAAAGCGATGTCCACGAGCTCCTCGAGGATCTCGAGGTGCGGTCGCTCGCCAATCCCGGGGACAACCTCCACTTCGCCCTGCTCACGGACTTTCCCGATGCCGACGTCGAGGAGCGCCCCGGCGAGGCCGAGCTGCTCGAGGTGGCGCGCACGGGCATCGCGGCGCTCAACGACCGGCAGGGGGCCGGACAGAAGGACCGCTTCGCCCTGCTCCACCGCCGCAGGCTCCTCGACGCCGCGGACCACCGCTGGATGGGGTGGGAGCGCAAGCGCGGCAAGCTCGACGAGCTGAACCGACTCCTCCGCGGCAAGGGCGGCACCAGCTTCGCCGTGGTGACCGCGGACCGCGCGCTCCTCGAGAGCGTTCGCTACGTGCTCACGCTCGACGCCGACACCCAGCTCCCGCGCGAGGTGGTGCGCCGGCTCGTGGGCACCATCGCGCACCCGCTCAACCAGGCCGAGCTCGACGCCAGCGGGACCCGGGTGATCCGCGGCTACGGGGTCATCCAGCCGCGCGTGGGCACCACGCTCGGCAGCACCAGCCAGTCGATCTTCGCGCGCGTCTACGGGGGGCGCGCGGGAATCGACCCGTACACGACCGCGGTCTCCGACGTGTACCAGGACCTCTTCGCCGAGGGGGTCTACATCGGCAAGGCGCTCTACGACGTCGACGCGTTCGAGGCGGCCCTCGCCGGGCGCATCCCTGACAACCGGATGCTCAGCCACGATCTCTTCGAGGGCCTCTACGCCCGCACCGCCCTCGCCACCGACGTCGAGCTGCTCGATGATCAGCCCTCCGGCTATGCGGTCCACGCCGGCCGGCAGCACCGCTGGGTCCGCGGCGACTGGCAGCTCGCGTCCTGGCTCCTGCCCTGGGTGCCGCGGCGTGGAGGCGGCACCCGACCGAACGATCTCCCCGTCCTCGGGCGCTGGAAGATCTTCGACAACCTGCGCCGCAGCCTCCTCGCGCCCTCGATGGTGGCGCTCCTGGTGCTGGCGTGGCTGGCAATGCCTAGGACAGCGGGCGTCTGGATGGGCGTGGTCGCCGTCGCGCTGACGACTCCCATCTTCGCCCGGCTCGCCACCGCGCTCGTCCGGCCCGACGACCGCGCCTGGTCGCCCGCGTTCTTCGGCACGCTCTGGGGGGATCTGCGCGCCAACTTCCTCCAGGTCCTGCTCGCCACCACGCTGATGCTGGACCAGGCGATCCTGATGCTCGACGCCATCGGGCGGACGCTCTACCGCGTCGCCGTCGGGCACAACCTGCTGGAGTGGATGACCGCCAGCGACGCCGAGCGACGCTCGGCGCGGGGCGGCGGGGGCCTCCTCGGTCGGATGTGGCTCGGGTCCCTGGCGAGCATCTCCCTCGCGGTGGGGATGATCCTCTGGGCCCCCGCGTCGCTGCCGCTGGCCCTGCCGATCCTCGTCGCATGGGCCGTCGCCCCGCTGGTGGCGGCCTGGATCAGCAAGCCACTGCCGCCGCGAGCGAGGCCGCTGTCCGCCGCCAACCGGATCTTCCTCCGTCGCACGGCGCGCAAGACCTGGCGCTTCTTTGACGTGTTCGTGACGGCCGCCGACAACTGGTTGCCGCCCGACAACTACCAGGAGGACCCCAAGGGCGTGATCGCGCACCGCACCTCGCCGACCAACATCGGGCTCTACCTGCTCTCCACGGTGGCGGCGCGCGACTTCGGTTACCTCACCCTCTCGGAGCTGGCGGCGCGCCTGGAGAGCACGCTGGCCACCCTCGACGCGCTCGAGCTCCACGCCGGGCACGTCCTCAACTGGTACGACACCACCACGCTGAAGCCCCTGGCGCCGCGCTACGTGTCCACCGTCGACAGCGGCAACCTCGCCGCCCACCTCTGGGCGCTGGCCCAGGCCTGCCGCGATGTCTGCGACGCGCCGATCGCGGCGACCTCGGTGCTCGACGCCGGCCTCGACGGCCTCGCGCTGTTCCGCGAGGCGCTGGTCTCCGTGAAGCCAAAGGGGATCACCCTCCCGGCGGCGCTGCGTACCGAGCTCGAGGCGGCCCAGGTCGCGCTCGAAGCGGCGAGCAAGGCGCCTCCGATCGACGCTCGCGCGTGGCGCGCGGCGCTCACGGCGCTGGCCGCTCGCCTCGAGCCCGTCGCTGTCTGGGGTCGCGCCCTCCTCGCCCGCAAGACCGAGCCCGACGTGGAGGCGGCTGCCTACTGGATCGATCACGTCGCCTGCGGCCTCGCCGCCGCCGCCGCCGAGCTGGGAGCGCTGGGCGCCGAGCGCGAGGCGCGCCCCACGCTGCGGAGCCTGGCTCTCCTCGACCACGAAGGCGGGCGGGCGACCTCGCTCCTGGAGCGCCTCGGCGCGCTCGGCGCGCGGGCCGCGGAGCGCGCCGACGGCATGCGCTTCCGGATGCTCTACGACGAGGACCGGAAGCTCTTCTCCATCGGCCACGACGTCGTCGCGGGGCGCCTCGACGCCTCGTACTACGATCTGCTCGCCTCCGAGGCCCGCCTCGCCAGCCTGGTCGCGATCGCCAAGGGAGAGGTCCCGCAGGAACACTGGTTCCGCCTTGCCCGCCCGCTCACCGCCACCGCGGACCGTCGCGCGCTCCTGTCCTGGAGCGGGTCGATGTTCGAGTACCTGATGCCGCTGCTGGTGACCCGGACCTACGAGCGCACGCTCCTCGACGAGACCTACGTCGCGGTCGTCCGGCGGCAGCGCGAGTACGGCGGGCAGCGCAAGGTCCCCTGGGGCGTCTCCGAGTCGGCCTACAACATGCTCGATCTCGGCCTCACCTATCAGTACCACGCGTTCGGTGTCCCGGGCCTCGGGCTCAAGCAGGGGCTCGCCGACGACCTGGTCGTCGCTCCCTACGCCAGCGCCCTCGCGGCCCTGGTGCACCCCGACGACGCCAGCAAGAACCTCCAGGCGCTGGTCCGGGAAGGCCTCGACGGTCGCTACGGCTTCTACGATGCCATCGACTACACGCCGGCCCACGTGCCGCCGGGTCGGCACGGCGTGGTGGTGAAGGCGTACATGGCGCACCACCAGGGGATGAGCCTGGTGGCGCTCGACAACGTCCTCAACGACGACCTCATGGTGCGCCGGTTCCACCTCGATCCGCGCATCAAGGCGACGGAGCTGCTGCTCCAGGAGCGCGTGCCGGTGGTCTCCACCCTGACCCAGCCGCGTGCCGCCGACGTCGGCCAGGCTGCCGCGGCGGCCGACGAAGCGGGCGACGCCATCGAGCACGTCTCGAGCACGAGCGACCCCGCGCCGCGGGCGCACCTGCTCGCCTACGGCGAGTTCTCGATCCTGGTCACCGCGACCGGGAGCTGCTCGATGCGATGGAAGGGACTCGACGTCACCCGCTGGCGCGACGACGCGGCGCTCGGTGCGTCGGGGAGCTTCTGTTACCTGCGGGACCTGGGCTCGGGCGCCTTCTGGTCTGCCGCCTACCAGCCGACGCGGCAAAAGCCCGACAGCTACGACGCCGCCTTCGCGGCCGACCGCGTCACGCTCCACCGGCGCGACGGGGACATCGAGACGCTCACCGAGATCGTGGTCTCTCCGGAGGACCCGGCCGAGGTGCGACGCATCACGGTCACCAACCACTCCGCGGAGCCGCGGCGCATCGAGCTGACCACCTACGCCGAGGTCGTGCTCGCCTCGGCCGGCGCCGATCTCGCCCACCCGGTGTTCAGCAACATGTTCGTCGAGACCGAGGCGGCCCTCGCCCACGACGCCTTGCTGGCGATGCGGCGACCCCGCGCCCCCGGCGATCCGACGCCGTGGGTGGTGCAGGTCATGGCCGTCGAAGAGGGCCAGGTCGGACCGCTGGAGCACGAGACCAGCCGGGCTCGCTTCCTGGGTCGCGGACGCACGCTGGAGGCGCCCCTGGCGCTGGAGGAACGCGGTCCGCTCTCGGGGACGACGGGGACGGTCCTCGATCCCATCCTCTGCCTCCGGCGCGTGCTGGAGCTCCCTCCCGGCGGCAGGGCGCGGGTCGCCGTCACCACCGTGCTCGCCTCGACGCGCGAGGTCGCGCTGGAGCTCGCCGAGCGCTTCCACGACGCGCGCGCCAGCGCCCGCACCTTCGAGCTTGCGTGGACCGACGCGCGCGTCGAGCTCAAGCACCTCGGCATCTCCGCGGTCCAGGCGCAGCGCTTCCAGCGGCTGGCCTCGGCGATCGTCTTCCCCAGCGCCGCTCTCCGGGCCTCCTCCGACGTGATCGCGCGGAACACGCGCGGCAAGGAGGGGCTGTGGCGCTACGGGATCTCCGGTGACCTTCCCATCCTGCTGGTTCGCCTCGACGACACCGAGTCGGTCGAGCTGCTCCGCGAGGTGCTGCTCGCCCACGAGTTCTGGCGCCTCAACGGCCTCACGGTCGACCTGATCATCCTCAACGAGGAGCCGAGCAGCTACCTCCAGCCGCAGCAGGAGCAGACGCTGAGCGTCCTCCGCGCCAGCCCGACGCGGGCGCCCCTCGATCAACCTGGCGGCGTCTTCGTGCGCCGCGCCGATCAGATGCCCGAGCCCGATCAGGTGCTCCTGCAGGCCACGGCCCGCGCGGTGCTGCTGTCCTCGCAGGGCTCGCTCACGCGCCAGCTCCGCCGCGCGGCCCCGCGTCTGCCCGCGCTCAGCCCCCCCTTCGTGGCGCACCGTGGAGGGAGGCCCGAGAAGCCTGCGCCGATCGTGAGGCCGGAGCTGCTCTTCTGGAACGGGCTCGGCGGCTTCCGCCCCGACGGCCGCGAGTACCTCATCGTCCTCGACGAGCACACGGTGACGCCGGCGCCGTGGTGCAACGTGATCGCCAACCCGCGCTTCGGGTGCGTGGTCTCCGAGAGCGGCGCGAGCTTCACCTGGACCGACAACAGCCAGACCCACAAGCTCACGCCTTGGTCCAACGATCCCATCTCCGATCCCTCGGGCGAGGCCATCTACCTCCGCGACGAAGAGGACGGCTCCATCTGGTCGCCGACGCCGCAGCCGATGGGCCAGGGGCAGGCCTACCTGGTGCGCCACGGGCAGGGCGTCACCACCTTCGAGCACCGGCGGGGGACCCTCGGCCACGAGCTCACGGTCTTCGTGGCCAGCGACGCCAACGTCAAGATCTCGCGCCTCCGCCTCACCAACGACGGCAAGCGCGCGCGGCAGCTCTCGGTCTATGGATACGTGGAGTGGGTGCTGGGGACGACGCGGACCGCGACCGCGACCTCGGTGGTGACGGAGTCCGACGCCGGCACCGGCGCGGTGCTCGCGAGGAACCCCTCGTCACCCTTCCCCGAGCGGATCGCCTTCTTCGCCGCCAGCGGGGCCTCCCGCAGCACGACCGGCGACCGGGTCGAGTTCCTCGGGCGGAACGGCTCGCGCCGCAGACCCGCAGGGCTGACGAGGACCACGCTCTCGGGCCGCACTGGCGCCGGGCTCGACCCCTGCGCCGCCATCCAGCTCGAGGTCACCCTCGCGCCCGGCGAGAGCAGGGATCTCGTCTTCGTGCTCGGCGAGGGTGATGGGCGCGAGCAAGCCGTCTCGCTGGCGCGAACGTACCGCGACCCCGCGCGCGTCCAGCCGACGCTCGACGCCGTTGCCCGCCGCTGGGACGAGATCCTCGGCGCCGTGCAGGTCGTCACGCCGGACCCCTCGCTCGACCTGCTCCTGAACCGGTGGCTGCTCTACCAGACGGTGAGCTGTCGCTTCTGGGCCCGGTCGGCCTTCTACCAGTCGGGCGGCGCCTACGGCTTCCGCGATCAGTTGCAGGACGTCCTCGCCACCGTCCACGGTGCGCCGGAGCTCGCCCGCGAGCAGATCCTCCGCGCGGCGGCGCGGCAGTTCCGCGAGGGGGACGTGCAGCACTGGTGGCACCCGGAGACCGGCCAGGGCGTGCGCACCCGCTACGCCGACGATCTCGTGTGGCTGCCCTTCGTCGTCGCGCACTACGTCGAGGCCACGGGAGACAGCGCGATCCTCGACCAGCTCGTCCCGTTCCTCGACTCGCGCGTGCTCGAGCCGGCCGAGCACGAGGTGTTCGGCGTGCCCACGGTGACCAACGAGCAGGCCTCGCTCTACGAGCACTGCACCCGAGCGCTCGATCGCGGCACGACCTCGGGGCCCCACGGGCTGCCGAGGATGGGCGGCGGAGACTGGAACGACGGCATGAACCGCGTCGGCGAGAAGGGCGAGGGAGAGAGCGTGTGGATGGCGTGGTTCCTGGCGACCACCCTGCGCGACTTCGCCCGGATCGCCGCCTCCCGCAACGACCCCGAGCGCGTGGCCCGCTGCACCGACGAGGTGGCGCGCCTCGCCGTGGCCGTCGAGGCTCACGCGTGGGACGGCGCCTGGTACCGGCGCGCCTATTTCGACGACGGGACACCGCTCGGCTCCTGCGAGAACGACGAGTGCGCCATCGACGCGATCGCCCAGTCCTGGGCGGTGATCGCCGGGATCGGCGATCCGTCCCACGCGCGGCAGGCGATGCGGTCGACCGACGAGCGCCTGGTGAAGACCGAGGACGCGATGATCCTGCTCTTCACGCCTCCCTTCGCGAAGACGGCCCACGATCCGGGGTACATCAAGGCCTACCCGGCGGGGCTTCGCGAGAACGGCGGCCAGTACACCCACGGCGCGCTCTGGTCGGTGCTCGCCCAGACCCTGCTCGGGGACGGAGATCGCGCCGGCGCTCTGTTCAGTCTCCTGGATCCGATCCGCCACGCCGCGACCCCGGCCCAGGTGGCGCGCTACCAGGTCGAGCCGTACGTGGTGGCCGCGGACGTCTATGCCGCTCCCGGTCACGTCGGGCGCGGGGGCTGGACCTGGTACACGGGGTCGGCCGCGTGGATGTACCGGATTGGCGTCGAGTCGATCCTCGGCATCACCCGCCACGGAGCGAGCCTGCGCCTCGCGCCCTGTATCCCTTCCTCGTGGCCGCGCTACGAGGTGACCTACCGCCACGGAGCGAGCCGGTATCGCGTCGTCGTCGAGAACCCCGAGGGTCGCTGCGGAGGGGTCGCCCGCGTCGAGGTGGACGGCGTCGCGGTGCCTGCGGCGATCGTCACCCTCCAGGACGACGGACAGGATCACGAGGTCCGCGTCCTCCTCGGAGAGACCCCGGCACCATTGCCGAGGAGCTCGTCGAGCGAGCGGACGCTGTCGGCATGAGGCCGGGATTCGTGGCGCAACGCTTGCAACGGAGTCGTTGAATGGAGAACCCGCAGCTCGCCCCAGGCCGGGTCGTCCGCGTCCGCGGCACGGTGGTGGACGTCGCGTTTCCGGCGGGCGATCTGCCGGCGATCAACGAGGCGCTCCGGATGTTCGTCCGCGAGGGGTGCCCCATCATGGTCGAGGTCCACCAGCACCTCGACGCCGAGACCGTGCGCACGGTGGCGATGCAGGTCACCTCGGGCCTCCGCCGCGGGGTCAGCGTCACCCGGACGGGCGCGCCGATCCGGGTCCCCGTGGGCGCCGCGGTGCTCGGGCGCCTCATCAACGTGGTCGGGGAGCCCCAGGACGGCCTGCCCGGGTTCGGACCCGAGGTCCCGCGCCGGCCCATCCACGGCTCCGCCCCACCGTTCCAGGAGCAGGGCGCGAGGCGGGAGCTCTTCCACACCGGGATCAAGGTGATCGATCTGCTCGCCCCCCTGGTCCGCGGGGGGAAGGCGGGGATGTTCGGCGGCGCCGGGGTCGGCAAGACGGTGCTGATCATGGAGCTCATCCGCACCTCCGTGGAGCGCTCCAAGGGCCTCTCGGTGTTCGCCGGCGTCGGGGAGCGCTCGCGCGAGGGCCACGAGCTGCTCCTCGAGCTCCAGAAGTCCGCCATCCTCGATCGGACCTCGCTCGTGTTCGGGCAGATGAACGAGCCGCCCGGAGCGCGCTGGCGCGTCGGCCTCGCCGCCGTCTCCGTCGCGGAGCACATCCGTGACGTCGAGCACAAGGACGTCATCCTCCTCATCGACAACGTCTTCCGCTTCGTCCAGGCCGGCAGCGAGGTCTCGGGGCTCCTCGGCCGCCTGCCCTCGCGCGTCGGCTACCAGCCGACCCTGGCGACCGAGATCGCCGAGCTGCAAGAGCGCATCGCCATCTCGGGCGGCCACTCCATCACGGCGATCGAGGCCGTCTACGTGCCCGCCGACGACTACACCGATCCGGCGGTCGCCCAGACGTTCAACCACCTCGACTCGTCGATCGTCCTCGAGCGGTCGATGGCGAGCGAGGGCCTCTACCCCGCGATCGACCCGCTCGCCTCGACCTCCGTGCTCCTCGACCCGGCCATCGTCGGTGAGGCGCACTTCGCGCTCGCGCAGCGGGTGCGGCAGGCGATCGCCCACTACAAGGGCCTGAAAGAGATCATCTCGCTGCTGGGGATCGAGGAGCTCAGCCCCGCCGACCGCCTCGCCGTGGGGCGCGCGCGGCGGCTCATCCGCTTCCTGACCCAGCCCTTCATGGTGACCGAGGCGTTCACCGGGCACCCCGGCCGCACCGTGGAGATCAAGGACACCCTCGCGGGCTGCAGCGCCATCCTCGACGGCGAGGGCGACGACATGCCCGAGGGGGCCTTCTACATGGTCGGCGCCTTCGAGGAGGCGCGCGCCAAGCACACCGCGACGCTGGCGGCGGAGAAGAAGGCGCGCCCGGACCCGCCCGCGGCGAAGACGGACGCGGCCAACGCTCCCGCGGAGACGACGAGGCCCCAGTGAGGCTCGTCGTCACCACTCCGATGGCGATCCTCGTCGACGTGGCGGACGTGCGCCTCGTGACCGCCGAGGACAGCACCGGGCTCTTCGGCATCGAGCCGGGGTTCACCGAGTTCCTCACCGTGCTCACCGTGTCGGTCCTGAGCTATCAGGACGCCGCCAAGGTCGAGCGGTACGTCGCGGTCCGCGGGGGCGTGCTCCGCGTTCGCGGCGGCTCCCTGGTCGAGGTGGCGACGAGCGATGGCCTCGCCGGCGACGACCTCGACACGCTGGCGAAGGCGGTGATCGAGCGCTACCGCGCCGAGGCCGACGCCGAGGCGAAGGCCCGCAAGCGCGCCGACAAGCTCCACGTGCTGGCGATCCGCGGGATCTACCGCATCGTCCGCGACGTGTCCGGCGACAGCGGCTCGGCGCCCGGCGCCGCGGAGGAGGAGCTCCGATGAAGGACTCGCCGCCGAGCCCCCCTCCCGATCACGAGCTCGAAGAGGGCATCGAGCGCCGTCGCCAGCAGCGCGACCGGTGGCGGCGCGAGGGCGAGCGCCCGCTCGCCCAGAACCTGGCGATGATCGGCGCGCTCGGCTGGCTCATCGTCCTCCCCACGCTCGCCGGCATCTTCTTCGGCCACTGGCTCGACCGGCGCGAGGGCACTGGGCTCACCTTCACCGCCGCCTTCCTCGTCGCCGGCGTCGTGCTCGGCGCCGCTCTCGCCTGGCAGAGGATGCACAGCTCATGACACCCAGGGACCTGCTCGGCGCCGCGCTCTTCGCCGCGCTCGGCTTCGCGATCGGACTCGCTCACTTCCATGGTCTGCGCCGCGACGCACGCCTTTACCTGGCGCGTGGGATGAGCGTCGGGACGGCCCTGGGACACGCGGCCCGGATCCTCGCCAGCGTCGCCGCGCTCGTGCTCATCGCGCGGAGCGGCGCGATCCCGCTGGTCGCGGCGATGACCGGCTTCCTCGCGGCGCGCTTCATCGCCGTGGCGCAGGCCCGGAGGTCCGCGTGAGCATGCCTTCCCCGCTGGTGAGCCCGGTGGTCTTCCACCTCGGCCCCATCCCCGTCGCGGAGGAGGTGGTGACGACGTGGGGGATCCTCGTCGTGCTCGGGGCCGGCGCCTACCTGAGCACGCGCCGGCTCTCTGCCCGTCGCCCCGGGCGCGTGCAGGCGGCGGTGGAGGCGGTCTTCGTGCTCCTCGAGGACCAGATCCGCGGCGTCCTGCAGAGTGACCCGGGGGAGATCCTGCCCTTCATCGGGACGCTGTTCCTCTTCCTCGCCGTGGCCAACCTCTCCTCGCTCATCCCGGGGGTGAAGGCGCCGACCGCGAGCATCGAGACGCCGGGCGCGCTCGCCCTGATCGTCTTCTTCGCGGTCCACTTCTTCGGCATCCGCGACAAGGGCCTCTGGCCCTATCTCAAGTCGTTCGCCCAGCCCAGCGTGGTGATGCTGCCGCTCAACGTGCTCTCCGAGATCACCCGCAGCTTCGCGCTGATGGTCCGGCTCTTCGGCAACATGATGAGCCACGAGTTCATCATCGGGATCCTGGTCACCCTCGTCGGCCTCCTGCTGCCCATCCCCTTCATGGCCCTGGGCATCCTCATCGGCCTCATCCAAGCGTACATCTTCGCGATCCTGGCGACCGTCTTCATCGGTGCCGCCACGGAGACCCTCAAGAAAGCGAGCCCTCGAACATGACCACCCAGGAGCTGAGCATCATCTGCGCGACCGTCGCCGTCTCGTTCGGCGCGATCATCCCGGCCCTCTCCGAGGGGCGCGCGGTGGCTGCCGCGATGGAGGCCATCGCCCGCCAACCCGCCTCGGCGGGGACCCTCTCGCGCACGCTCTTCGTGGGCCTGGCGATGATCGAGACCATGGCCATCTACTGCCTCGTCGTGGCGCTGGTGCTGCTCTTCGCCAACCCCTACGCCAAATGACGCACCTCTGGACCCTCGGCTTCCAGGTCATCAACTTCCTGGTGCTGCTCTTTCTGCTGCACCGGTATCTGTGGAAGCCGGTGCGGGCCACCATCGACGAGCGCCAGAAGATCATCGACGACGCCGCCGAGGGGGTGAAGGCGCGCGACCAGGCCGACGACGAGAAGCGCGCCGTGGCGAACGCCAGGGCCGACGCCGCGGATCACGAGCGCGCCCGGGTCCTCGCCAGCACCGCGATAGCGCTCGCCAGGGATCGCGAGAAGGTGCTCGCCGACGCGCGCGCGGTGACGGAGGCCGAGCGCCGCACGGCGGAGCAGAAGCTCGCCGAGGAGCGGAGCCACGCCGCCGCGGAGCTCGCCGACGCCACGCTCGACGCCAGCGTCACCCTCGCCAGGAAGCTGCTCGGCGAGGTGCGTGGGGCGGCGATCACCGGCGCGTTCCTCGACCGGATCTACGAGCACCTCGACGGCCTCCCCCCGGCCGAGCTCGCCTCCCTGCGCGCGGAGGTCGCCGCGGCTCCGGCGATCCAGGTCGCCACCGCGCCCGCGCTCGACGACGCGATGAAGGCGGCCGTGAAGGCGCGCCTGGCGACCTACTTCGGGCCGGCGGCGCAGACCTCGTTCGTCGGCGACGACGCGCTGATCGCGGGCGCCGAGCTGCGCTTCTCCCACGCCCGGCTCGGCCACAGCTTCCAGCATGGCCTGGCCGCGGCCCGGAAGGCGCTCGCCGAGCCCGCAGAGCCGAGCGCGGGCCACCCGGAGCTGACCACCCACGAGGAGATCGTGGACCGATGACCCCGCTCATCCAGGACGTGCTGCACCGGCTCGCGGGCGCCGAGGCGCGGCTCGACACGTTCGCGCCCGCCCCCGAGCTCCAGGAGTTCGGCACCGTGCTCACCGTGGGGGATGGCACGGCCTCGATCGCCGGGCTGCCGTCGGCGCGCCTCGACGAGGTGCTGATCTTCGCCGGCGGCGCGCGCGGCATGGCCCAGGCCCTCGATCGCGACCGCATCGGCGCCGTGCTCCTCGATCCCACCGTGGGCATCGCGGCAGGCTCGGAGGTGTACGGGACGGGCCGGGTGGTCCACGTGCCGGTCGGCGAGGGGCTCCTCGGCAGGATCGTCGATCCCCTGGGCCGCCCGCTCGACGGGGGCCCGCCGATCGTGGCGGTGCGCAAGGAGCCCATCGAGCGGCCGGCACCCGGGATCATCGATCGCGATCTGGTGACCCAGCCCCTCCACACCGGCGTGCTCGTCGTCGACGCGGTAATCCCCCTCGGCCGCGGGCAACGCGAGCTGATCATCGGCGATCGCAGCACCGGCAAGACCTCGATCGCCCTCGACACCATCCTCAACCAGCGCCGGTCGGACGTGATCTGCGTGTACGTCTCCATCGGGCAGAGGGCCTCCGCGGTGGGGCGGCTCATCGAGGTCGTGCGCGCCAAGGGCCCGATGGACCGCTGCGTCTTCGTCGTCACCAACGCCGACGATCCGCCGGGCCTGCAGTGGATCGCCCCCTACGCGGCCTGCTCCATCGCCGAGTACTTCCGCGACAAGGGCGGCCATGCGCTGCTGGTCATCGACGATCTGACCAAGCACGCCATCATCCACCGGCAGATCTCGCTCCTCATGCGGGATCCGCCCGGCCGCGAGGCGTACCCGGGCGACATCTTCTACACCCACTCCCGGCTCCTCGAGCGCGCCGCCAAGCTCTCCAAGGCGAAGGGCGGCGGATCGCTCACCGCGCTCCCCATCGCCGAGACCCAGGCGGGCAACCTCAGCGCCTACATCCCGACCAACCTCATCTCGATCACCGACGGCCAGATCATGCTCGAGACCAAGCTCTTCCACGAAGGGCAGAAGCCCGCGGCCGACACCGGGAAGAGCGTGAGCCGCGTCGGCGCCAACGCGCAGGCCAAGGCGATGAAGGACCTCGCGGGGTCGCTCAAGCTCGACTACGCCCAGTTCCTCGAGCTCGAGGTGTTCACCCGCTTCGGCCAGATCGCCGATCCGAGCACCACCCACACCATCGAGCACGGCCGGCGGATCCGCGCCGTGCTCAAGCAGCCGGAGGGGCGGCCCTACTCCCTCGCGACCGAGGTGGCGCTCCTCCTGGCGCTGCGCGAGGGCCTCCTCGACACCGTGCCGCTGGAGCGGATCGCGGAGTTCGAGGCGGGGCTCGAGGCCGATCTCCTCGCGGCGTGCGCCGCCCCCGAGCAGCGCATCCAGGCCACCGGGGAGCTCTCGGACGCCGACCGCGCCGAGCTGCTCATCTTCCTGCGCGCCCGCGCCGAGCCCCTGCAGCACCCCGCCAAGGACGCCTAGCGTGGAGCGGCTCGAGGAGATCCAGGGGCGCATCAAGAACCTCGGCGAGCTCGCCGACGTCGTCGGGGCGATGCGATCGCTGGCGGCGGTGCGCGTCCAGCAAGCGCACGGCTCGCTGCCCGCGATCCTGAAGTACACCAGGGTCGTCGAGGAGGCGCTGGCCGCCGCCTTCGCCCTGGGATCTCCCGCCCCCGAGCTCCGTGGTGCGGACGGTGCCGCGGTCGCTGGAGGCGGCTCGGCGGCGATCGTGTTCTCGTCGGAGCAGGGCTTCGTCGGTGCCTTCAACGAGCGCGTGCTCGAGCGGGCCGCCACCGAGCTCGAGCAGCCCGGCGACAGCCTGCTCGTGGTGGGGGCGCGCGGCGCCTCGCTCGCGGCCGAGCGCCACCTCGCGGTCTCGTGGACGACCTCGATGACGACCCAGGGCGCCGGCATCGTCGACGTCGCGCGCGGCATCGCGGCCGAGCTGTATCGGCGCGCGGCGAGGGGCGAGCTTCGCCGCGCCACCCTCGTCTACGCCAGGAGCTCGGGTGGCGCCGCCTCGGAGGTGGTGGTGACCTCGCTCCTGCCCTTCGATCCGACGCCGTACCGGTCTGCCCCTGCCGAGGCGGGGCCGCCGCCGCTCATCTACCTCGCGCCGCGGCAGCTCATCGACCGGCTCGTCGACGAGCTGGTGCTCGCGGAGCTGATGCGCGCCGCGATGGAGTCGTTCGCCAGCGAGAACGGGGCGCGCCTGGCGACCATGGAGGCGGCGCACACCAGCATCGACAAGAAGCTCGACGAACTCTCCCAGGACGAGCGGCGCCTGCGTCAGGACGAGATCACCACCGAGCTCCTCGACATCGTGACGGGCGCCGAGGCGGTGGCCGACGGGCGGTAGCGCGGGGCGCGCCGTGGGAGCCGCGGACGGTGAGGCGCCCTGCCACGGGAGCGCGGGTGACTGTGGCGCAGTTGCTGGCTCCGACGATTCGCGGGCCGCAGCGTTTGCGCCAGGCCACCTCGTCGATCGCCTTGGTACGCGGGATGCTCTGGGGCCCGGAGCCTTCCTGGAGGAGCCGGTAATGGTAATGACTGATGCTATCCCGCTCTCGTCCCACCCCGTCGGGTGCCCGGCGAACGATCCCATCGCCGTCGTCGCGCCGCTGGAGGACCCGAGCACCCTCAGGCTCACCAGGGACGAGAAGGGCCACTATCGCTACGTGCCCCTCATCCTGGTGAGCGACGACCTGGTCGTCCAGCACGGCGGCCCCGCGGTGGGGGTCAACGGCGTCGAGGCGCCCGCGTCGGCCGCGTCGACCACCGATCCCCAGGTCCCGGCCAACCGCGTCGTCGAGCTCGGCACCGGCTTCAGCGAGGGCTTCGCCGGCCTGCTCGGCGCGAGCTCGGCGATGCAGACGATCTATCGCCGCGCCGCGCAGGTCGCCGCGGCGAAGGCGACGGTGCTGATCACCGGGGAGAGCGGGACGGGGAAGGGCGAGCTCGCCCGGGCCATCCACCGCGAGGGCCCCCGCGCCGCGCAGCCCTTCGTGGCCATCCACTGCGCCGCCCTCGCCGAGAGCCTGCTCGAGAGCGAGCTCTTCGGCCACGAGCGCGGCGCCTTCACCGGGGCGGACAAGCGCCGGATCGGCCGCTTCGAGCAGGCCCACGGCGGCACGCTGTTCCTCGACGAGGTCGGCGAGCTCCCCCCCTCGACCCAGATGAAGCTCCTCCGCGTGCTGCAGGAGCGGGCGTTCGAGCGCGTCGGCGGCAACGAGCTGGTCCGCGTCGACGTCCGGCTGCTCGCGGCGACCAACCGGAACCTGGCGAGCGACGTGAGGGAGGGGCGATTCCGCGAGGATCTCTACTACCGGCTCAACGTCGTCCACATCGAGATGCCCCGCCTGCGCGTCCGCGAGGACGACGTCCTCATGCTCGCGCGGCATTTCCTCCGGCGCTTCGCGGTCGAGAACGGGCGACGCATCGCCGGCTTCACCCGGGCAGCGGAGGCGCGGATCGCGGGCCACCGCTGGCCTGGCAACGTGCGCGAGCTGGAGAACGCCATCGAGTGCGCGGTCGTCCTCTGCGAGGGCTCCCGCGTCGACGAGGAGCACCTCCCCATCGACGTCGCCCCGGTCTCCAAGGAGGAGGCCCCCATCCCTGGCTCCACCATGGCGCGGATCGAGCGCTACGCGATCCTGGCCACGCTCGAGGCCAACGCCGGCTCCACGACCAAGGCTGCCGAGGTGCTCGACATCAGCGTGCGCACCATCCAGTACCGCCTTCACGAGTACGGGCTCGTGGTGAAGAAGCCCACTTCCTCGGGGCAGCACGCGGCGCCGGTGGCCCGGGGCTGCGAAGGGGACGCGCTGTTTGCCGTGGGTCCTTGAGCGGGAGCCGCACGCGCGCCACAGGTGCGGCGATCCGGTCGCGACGCTCATGACGCGGCGTCGAGTGGGTCCGCGAACCGCGCCTCGGGTCCCGCTCGGCACGCCCCGTGCTTCGTCCCGAGCCGATGATGGCTTCCAGACGATGGGTTCCCCGAATTGCCTCCCTCCTCTCGCTGCTGGGGTGCGCCGCGCTCGCAGGGTGCGCCGCCGGCGGCGTGAGCGGCCCTGTTCCGGCCACCGCCGCGAGCGGCGTCACGGCCGACGATGAACTGATCGCCGACCTGAACGACCACCACCGCCACCACCACCAGGGCGGGGTGACCATGTTCATCGCCCTGAGCCTGGACTCGCTCGGTCTACCGGCCGACGAGCAGGCCGCCGTCACCCGGATCCAGGCGGACCTCTTCACCCGGATGGAGCCCTCGCGCGTGGCCGAGCAGGCCGTCCTCACCGCGCTGGCCGACGGGGTGGCCGCCGGCGCGATCGACGAGGCCCGGGTCGCCGCCGCGATCACCGAGCTCGAGCGCGCGTCGGGGCAGGTGCACGAGGCGACGGTGGACGCGCTCAACCAGCTCCACGGCGTGCTCACGCCGGCCGAGAGGTCGGCGCTGGTCGACAAGGTCTGGGCGCACTGGGCCGTCTTCCAGCAGGCCAACGCGGAGGGCGATCAGGCCGGCAAGGGCAGCCCCACCGGTCAGCTCAATGATCTCGCCGTCGAGCTGGGGCTCTCGACCGACCAGGTCGCCAAGGTCTCCGCGGGCTACCACGAGCGCATGCGCGCGGCGCCCGGCGCCGTGGATCCGGCGGACGTAGACAAGCACGTCAAGCGGCTCGGCGAGTTCCGCGCCGACGCCTTCGACGCCAGGGGGCTCTCCGGCGGCGCCGCCGCGAACGCGCGTGTCGCCGGGCGCGGCGCCACCGCCATGGCGCGCTTCTACGAGGCGGCCTCTCCGGTCCTCACGCCCGAGCAGCGCACCAAGCTTGCCGCGTCGCTCCGCGAGCACGCGACCCACCAGGATACCGTCGCCGTCGCGGCGCACTGAGGATCTCATGCACCCCATCACCACGACGTTCGTCAAGCTCGCCACCGCGGGCGCGCTCGCTCTCACCCTGCTCGGCACCACTGGCTGCTACGGCGAGGCCTACGGCGGCGACCCCGCCTATTACCCCTCCGACGGGTTCGTCGCCACGGAGGATCCCGTCTACTACGGCGGGCAAGCCAACTACTTCTACAACGGGAGCTGGTATTACCGGAACGGTGGTAACTGGAACTATTACCACTCCGAGCCGGCTTTTCTCCGGCAGTACCGCGGCGCCCATCCCGCGGCCGCGCGCGGTGGGGTACGCGGGGGAGCCCGCGGTGGCATGCGCGGCGGAGGCCGGGGCGGCGGGGGGCACGGCGGTCGTCGCTGACCGTTCACCCGTCTCGCCGGCGCTCTGCAGCCTCCTTTTCAAGGACCTCGAGCCCGCGCTCCAGGGCGGCACGGGCGAGCTCGCTTCGCTTCAGCTCGTGCCAGGGGGCCGACAGCTCGACGGCCAGTCGGTCGAGGCGATCCGCCAGCGGCGTCGGGACGCGGAAGGCGATTGGCACGGTGGACGGATGGGCCGGATCCAGGGCTGCGCCGGCGCCCTTCTTCCGCGGCGCCTTTTTCACCGGCTCGCCCATGACCAGGAGGTCAACGCGGGAGCGCCTCTTTTCCTTCCACCGGTGGCGGCACCGAGCGGTCGGGGCCGCCCGCGACGAGCGGGCCACTCACTTCAACGGGCAGACCTCGTCCTCGTTGCGCGGCGCGATCGAGATGCTCGCCAGGGCGTCCGGATCCCTGGCATCGAGCGCGAGCCCGAGCCGCAGATCGCCCCCGTGCTCGCAGCGCAGCGTCAGCTCCTCGGTGCGGAAGGTGCGGGTGTACCCGGTCGGCGTACACGCCCCGTGCGCCGCGTGCAGGCTCGCGAAGAGCACCTTGCGCGCGGGCATGCTCCGCCCGGGCGTCGTGCCGAGGACCTTGCGGTAGACGGCGTCGTCCCATTTACGGAGGAGGCCTGCCACCCGGGCTGCCGCGCGCGCGGTCGCGGGCGGCGCGGGGATATCCCGGGAGGTGCCGCTGAACCCGCGGATCAAGCCGGCGCCGTCGATGGTCACCGCCATCTCCAGCGAGCCGCGCTCGCAGCGCAGCGCGAAGCGGGCCGAGCGGGGGCTCGAGGCCTCGACGAGCTCGGAGCCGGTGCAGGCGCCGTGGAGGGCGTGATAGCCGGCGAGCTCGCCTCGCTCGCTCTCCGGGGGGACCGCCTCCCGCTCGGTGCTCAGCATCGCCTTGTAGCCGTCCACGTTCCAGGTTTCGTACACGGCGAGGAGCCGGGCCAGCGCCGGCGCGAAGGCGGGCGAAAGGGCGACGCGCGCGGTTCGCCGGGAGAGGCCACCCGTCTTCTTGAGCGCGAGCAGGACGCGCGCGGCGAGGGGCTCGAGGTCGACCCCGGTGGGCCCGCCCGCGCTGCGGTTCGACAGCGCCACCACGCCGACCCCGTACTGCGGCAGGAAGCTCACCGCCGAGCTGTACCCGTCGACCGACCCGTTGTGCCAGACGCGCTCCTCGAAGTCGCACGACTCCTCCCGGAGCCAGCCGTAGCCGTAGAGCGCGGAGGTGGCGGTGACGAGGCTCTCGCCGTTGGCGGCATCCTCGCGGAGGGACACGTCGAAGCGGTCGTGGTGGAGCGCCCCCTGGTGGGTCTCGCGCACCGAGCTGCGCCGCACCGTCCCTGCGTCCGGTCCGCTCCGCGGCGGGTATGCGTCGAGCTGGAAGGCCACGTAGCGCGCCATGTCGCGCACGGTGGAGAAGATGCCCCCCGCGCCCTCCGAGGCGCCCAGCCGCCACAGGGGAACCGGCGTGTTCGGTCCCGGCGCGCTCTTCCCGTACCCGGTCGCGAGCCGTCCCGGCGGCGCCGGCGGCTCGAACGTGCTCGAGCTCATCCCCAGCGGCCCGAAGATCCGGCGCCCCACGAAGGTGCGCAGCGGCACGTGCGCCGCCCTCCCCACCGCGATGCCGAGGAGCGCGAACCCCAGGTTGGAGTAGAGCCCCAGCCGCCCCGGCGCGTTGAGCACATGGAAGCCCGAGAGCGAGCGCAGGACCTCGTCCTCCGACGGCTCTGCGTCGGTGCGCGTGTAGTCGAACGCGCCGAGGCGAGGCAGCCCCGAGGTGTGGGTGACGAGCTGGTGCAGCGTGAGCGGCGGCGAGTCGTGGGTGGGATAGACCAGCGCCGCTGCCTCGGGCACCAGCCGGACCAGCGGATCGTCGAGCCCGAGGGCGCCGTCGTCGCGCAGGGCGACCGTCGCGAGGCCGGTGAACGACTTGGTGATCGACCCGATGCGGAAGACCGTGTCCGCGTCGGGCGCCACCCGGCTCCCCAGATCGGTCACCCCCGCGCCGCGGAAGTGCGAGAGCTTCCCGTCGATGACCACGCCCAGCGCCAGCCCCGGCAGATCGTGCTTCTGGAGCTCGGCGTCCACGAGCGCGTCGATGGCCCCGAACGCGGAGGCGAGCTTCTCGCGCCGGCGCACGTCCGCGAATCCGAGCACCGGCTCGTCCTCCGCGAAGACCTGCGCGGCCGGCGGCGGCGCGGCCGCGGGCGCGACCGTGGCGGGCGGCGGCGTGCTCAGCGGCGGGGGCGCGACGGGCGGGGCAACGGGGGCGCAAGCGGCGAGGGCGATCAGGAGCAGGGGCCGGGGGGGCGTCACGACCTCAGGTTACCGCGCCGGCTCGCGCCGGGGGAGCGGGAGCGGCTGGCGGGGTGGAGCGGATGCAGCGAGCGACGGGCGCGAGTCGGGGACGCGGCGCGAAGTCGGCGCGGATCGCACGACGGCGAGGGACGGGGCGCGAGGTCGGAGGGCGTGACGCGAGATCGCGGGACGTGGCGCGAGGCCGGCGGACGCGGCGCGAGATCGCGGAGCGCGGCCCGACCTGAAACGACGATGCGGGAGATGGGCAGACGCCGCGTGTGACGTACTCGACGACGGCGAGGGTCGAGCGACGACGGATACGGCTCGCAGCGACGTGGCCTGAGGTCGCAGGACGCGGCGCAAGACGGAACGACGCGGCGCGAGATGGAGCGACGACCGAGCTGGCTCCAGGGGCCTTGCGCGACGTTGGAGGACGGGGTGTGAGATCGGAGGACGCGGCGTGAGATCGGAGGACGTGACGGCGAGATGGGAGGACGCAGCTGGAGATTGCGGGACGTGCCGCGAGATCGGAGGACGGGAGATGCGACCCCGACGACGACGGATGCGGGCCCCGCGACCGCGGCCGCGGGGGCAACGACGCGGCGCGCAATCGCGCGATGTGGCGCGAGATCGGAGGACGTGGCGCGAGATCGCGGGACGTGGCGCGACCGGGAGCGACGCTGAGCGCGACCGGAAGACGAGGAAGAGCGCCTCCGCGACGCGGGGCCACCGGGAGCTCCGTGCCGTGAGGTCGCGGCGTCCACGACGCCTTTCCCGCCACCTCTTCAGTTCGGCGTCAGCAGCGGCCGCAGCTGCGCTGGCGGGATGCCGTAGTCCTTGCCGCAGTAGTCGCAGCGGATCTCCAGCACCTCGCCGTCGCGGACCAGGTCCTCGATGTCGGAGCGCGGCAGGCTGGCCAGGCTGGCGACCACGCGGAGCTGGCTGCAGTGGCAGGCGAAGCCGAGCGGGGACTCCTCCAGGCGGGTGAAGGGCATGCCGTAGAGGAGCTCGTCGAGGAGGGCGTCGGGGGAGCCGCCCTGGGTGCGGAGGACCTCGTCGAGGTTCTGCAGCTCGGCGAGGCGCTCGGTCATCACCATGAGGGGGCCGCGCTCGACCTCGGGGAGGAGCTGGACCAGGTAGCCGCCGGCGACCACCAGCTCCCCCGCGTCGAAGATGGCGGTCACGCCGATGGTGGAGACGACCTGCTCGGACTCCGCCATGTAGCTCATCAGGCCGCCGGAGATGCCGCCGGCGTCGGGCACCTCGACGACGCCCTGGTGGAGGCTGCCGCCGGGGAGGGTCCGCATCACCTGGAGGAGCGCGCCGCCGCGCACCGAGATCTCGGGAGCGGTACCCGCCTCGGCGGGGCGGGCCACCCCGAAGTTCACCAGGCCGCGGCTGGTGCCGTCGGGGTGCGAGTCGGCGACGAGGCTGCCCTTGCTGCCGGCGCCCTTGAGGATGGCCTGCACGCGCAGGCCCGGGGCCATGGCCTCGCGGATCAGCACGGCGCCGGTGAGCAGCTCGCCGAAGTGGCGGGCCGTGGGGCCGCGCGCGTTCTGGGCGGCGACGGCGCCGCGGACGGTGGCGGTGGTGCGGGCCACGATGACGCGGAAGGCGCCGTCGTCGGTGATGGCCCGGACGACGCTGTCGCCGCCGGGGCTCATCAGGGGACCAGGAGGGATGCTCATGCGGCGCTCGCGGCGGGGGTCGGGGTGCTCGGGTTGGCGGGGAGGTGGAGGCCGTCGCGCTCGAGGAGGGCGTCGATGGTGGGCTCGCGGCCCATGAAGCCGCGGTAGAGGTCCATGGGATCGGCGCTGTCGCCGCGGGCCAGGATGCCCCCGCGGAAGGCCGCGCCGACGCCGGGATCGAAGAGCCCCTCGCGCTGGAAGCGCGAGAAGGCGTCGGCGTCGAGCACCTCGGCCCACTTGTACGAGTAGTAGCCGGCGGCGTAGCCCACCGGGCTGGCGAAGACGTGGGTGAAGGAGGTGAGCATCGCGTGGTCGTCGGGCATCCGCGCCGCGGAGAAGCGCTGGAGGATGGCGCGGGAGAAGGCGACCGGCTCGCCGTGCTCGGCGGGGCGGTACTCCATGTGCAAGGCGAGGTCGATCTCCGCGAAGCCGAGCTGGCGCATCATGGCGTTGGCGGCGCGGAAGGTGCGGGCGGCGCGCATGCGCTCGAGCATGTCGGCGGGGATGGTCTCGCCGGTCTCGAAGTGCCGCGCGAAGAGGTCGAGCGCCTCGCGCTCCCAGCACCAGTTCTCCATGATCTGGGAGGGCAGCTCGACGAAGTCCCAGGCCACCGAGGTGCCGGCCAGGCTGCGCACGTCGACGCGGCTGGAGGCGTGGTGCATCAGGTGCCCGAACTCGTGGAACATGGTCTCCACCTCGCGGTGGCTGAGCAGCGCGGGGCGGCCCTCGAGCGGGGGCGTGACGTTGCCGGCGAGCACCTCGAGGTGGCGGGGGAGCGCCGCGGTCGCGGGCACGGCGGTGTGGAGGCCCTGCATCCAGGCGCCGTCGCGCTTGTTCTCGCGGGGGGCGACGTCGACGTAGAACGCCGCGCCCGCCGCGCCGTCGGGCTCGCGCAGGACGAAGGCGCGCACCGAGGGGTCCCACACCGGCGCGCCCTCCCAGGGCTCGACGCGGACGCCGTAGAGGCGGTGGGCGATCTCGAAGAGGCCGCCGAGGACGCGGTCGAGGGGGAAGTACGGGCGGAGCGCCTCCTCGTCGAAGTCGAAGCGGGCGCGGCGGAGCTTCTCCGCGTAGTAGGAGACGTCCCAGGGCATGATCTCGGCGGCGCCGGGGCCCTCGATCTCGCGGCGGAAGGCGAGGAGCTCCTCGTTCTCGCGGGCGAAGAAGGGGTCGGTCTTCTCGTGCAGCACCGCGAGGAAGCGGCGCGCGGCGGCGCCGGTGTGGGCCATGCGATCCTCGAGGACCAGATCGGCGAAGCTGCCGAAGCCGAGCAGCGCCGCCTTCTCTTGCCGGAGCTCGAGGATGCGGGCGACGAGGGGGCGGTTGTCGAGCGCGGCACCCTCGTGACCGCCGGCCGCGCGGGTGGTGAAGGCGCGGTAGAGCTGCTCGCGCACGCCGGCGTCGTCGAGGTAGGTGAGCGCCGGCACGTAGCTCGGAGCCTGGAGGGTGAAGCGCCACCCCTCGAGGCCCTTCTTGGCGGCGCTCTCGCGCGCGGCGGCGACGGCCTGGGCGGGCAGCCCCTTCAGCCGCGCGCCGTCGTCGACCAGCAGCTCGAACGCGTTGGTGGCGTCGAGCACGTTCTGCGAATAGCGGATGGTGAGGGTGGCCAGCTCCACGTCGAGCGCCGAGAGCCGCTCCTTGCCCGCGGCATCGAGATCGGCGCCGTTGCGGCGGAAGTCGGCGATGGTCTTGGCGAGGAAGCGCCGCCGCGTCCCCACCAGCGCGGCCGCCTCCGGCGTGGCGGCGAAGGCCTTGAGCGCCGCCCACACGCCGGCCGAGAGGGTGATGCTGCTGTAGAGCGCGCTCACCTCGGGCTGCACGGCGTTGTAGGCCGCGCGCAGCTCCGGGGTGGTCGCCGCGGACTCGAGGTGGCCGACGACGGACAGCGCCAGCTCGAGCCGCTCGGTGATCCCCTCGAGCGCGCCCAGGGTGTTGTCGTAGGTGCGGGGGGAGGAACCGGCAGAGAGCGCATCGAGGCGGGCGCGGGCCTCGGCGAGGAGGGTGGCCACGGCGGGCTCGACGTGCTCGCCCCGGATCCGGTCGAAGGGGAGGGGATCGGCGAGGGCGAGCAGCGGGTTGTCGGCGGGGTTCGGGGGCATGGGGGGGGCAATGTTACGTCGCCGCGGCGGGCGGGCAACCGACCGCCCTCGGCGGCCGGTGCCGATTTCACCGAAAGGGCGCGCTCGGTCCTGAGCGGGCTTGACCGGGACATCGCTCGGGGTTCCCATGCCGCGCGGCGTCGGGGCAGTCCCTGTCCGCCGAGGAGGCACACCACCATGGCGGTTCGACCGTCCGATCTTCACGCCATCCCGCTCTTCCACGGCATCACGGACGAGCACCTCGCCGAGCTGATCCTCGCCTGCGAGCGCATCAACCTACCCGCGGGAGAGGTGCTCTTCGAGGCGGGCACCGAGCCGCAGCACCTGCTCCTCCTCTCCGGCGGCGAGGTGGTCCTCCGCGAGCCGGGAGCGCCACCCGACGCCGCGCCCCGCTTCCGCCTCAGCCCCCTGGCGCCCATCGGCGAGCTCGGCGCGGTGACGGGCCTGAGGCGCAACACCACCGCGGTCACCTCCCAGCCCTCCGAGGTGTGGCGCATCGGGGTCGCCGATCTGCGCCAGTTCTTCGAGAAGAACGGCGACGTGGCGTTCCCATTCTACCACAACCTCCTCAACATCGTCGCCGACAAGGTCCGCCGCGACACCCGCCGCCTCGACGACGTGCGCGCCAACCTGATCCGCAGCCAGAAGGGGATGAAGCGCCTGCTCGGCCTGGTCCTCGAGAGCGAGGAGACGCCGCTCTCGCGCACCATCTGCGAGACGCTCGAGGAGCTCATCGAGGGCAACCGCCGCACCCACTACCTGGTCGAGCCCAGCAGCACGCTGACGAGCTGGGTCCGCCTCGACGGCGGCGCGACGGTGCCAGT
>Ga0302279_10001456_pt1 | contig 33471 bp, 31 predicted proteins | sample III_Bog_N3_3_FD_194541 | JGI IMG/M metagenome (GOLD analysis project Ga0302279, IMG submission 194541) | Peat permafrost microbial communities from Stordalen Mire near Abisko, Sweden - III_Bog_N3_3 | ecosystem: Environmental > Terrestrial > Soil > Wetlands > Peat | place: Sweden: Abisko...
CAGGGCCTCCACCAGGCAAGCGCTGTCGGTGAAGTGCACGAAGAAGGTACCGGAGGCCACCCCGGCCCGCTGAGTGACCGCCCGGCACGTCAGCCCTGGGAGACCGTGGTCAGCGATGATGCCTCGGGCGGCCACCAGGAGCGCCGATCGGGTCGCCGCCTTCTGCTCCCGCCGCGTGCCGGGGGCCTTTTCAGTGATCATGTTCACTGAATGTACTCACCCAACGGCGGACCGACCATCCCTCAGGGAGCGTCGGCGTGGATGACGCGCACGGCCACCGGGGATTGCCCGCCGGGTTGCCGGTCGAAAGGGGGACGGTGACGCCGGCAGCGGGACCGGGGACGGCGGGCGTTCGCGAGGAGCCGGGTCAGCCGGCGGCCTGGGCGGCAGCCGGTGCGACGGCCGGTGCGACCACCTTGGCGCTCCCGAGCGTGCGACCGGCACCTTCCGGGCGGTCGGCCAGCTTCGCCCGCAACTGCAGCACGGCCTTGGTGTGGATCTGGCACACCCGGCTCTCGGTCACCCCGAGGATGTCGCCGATCTCCGCGAGGGTGAGTCCCTCGTAGTAGTAGAGGGTGAGGACCTTCTTCTCGCGCTCGGCCATCTCCCCCACCGCCTTGACGAGGGCCTCCTTGGTCTCCTTCACCTCGAAGGTGTCCATCGGACCGGCGGTGGCGTCGGGCAGGGTCTCGCCCAGCGTCGACCGGTCGGAGTGGTCGCCGCCACGGAACACCTCGTCGAGTGCGACCACGCCCACGAAGGAGATCTTCCGGAGGGCGGTCTGGAACTCCTCGGGCGTCATCTCGAGATCGGCCGCCACCTCTTCGTCGGTGGGCGTCCGGTGCAGGCTGGCCTCGAGCTTGGAGTACGACTGCTCGACGGCCCGGGCCTTCGCACGGACGGAACGGGGCACCCAGTCGATGGACCGCAGTTCGTCGATGATCGCGCCCTTGATCCGGGGCACCGCATAGGTCTCGAACTTGATGTTGCGGGCCGGCTCGAACCGCTCGATGGCGTCGATGAGGCCGATGATGCCGTAGCTGGCGAGGTCGGCCTCGTCGACATGACGCGGCAGACCGACCGAGACCCGGCCCGCCACGTACTTGACCACAGGGGCGTAGTGCACGATCAGCTGATCGCGCAGGGCCTTCGCACCGGTCTTCTTGTATTCGGCCCAGAGCGAGTCGATGCCGTGCCCAGCCGAATCGAGTTGCGTCGCCAATTGTCCCCTTAGGCCCGTGGATGCGTTCCGGAGTACACCGCACGCAGGCGCTCCTTGCTGACATGAGTGTAGACCTGCGTGGTCTGGAGGCTGGCATGTCCGAGCAATTCCTGGACCACACGCAGGTCGGCGCCCCCGTCGAGGAGGTGCGTGGCGAAGGTGTGCCGGAGGGCGTGGGGGTGCGTCGGGACGGGTGACCGCCGGTCGAGGATGCGTCGTACGTCCCGCGGGCCGAGCCGGTTGCCGCGGCTGTTGTAGAAGAGCGCGCCCCGGGGTGACGCCGGTGTCGCCATGGCCGGACGGGGCCCGGACAGCCAGGCCCGCACCGCGGCCACACAGGTGTCGTGCACCAGCACCTGCCGTTGCTTGTCCCCCTTGCCGGTCACGGTGACCACGCCCCGGTCCAGGTGGAGGTCGTCCACGTCCAGGCCGCACAGCTCGGCGACCCGGATCCCGCTCCCGTAGAGGAGCTCGAGTACGGCGTCGTCACGGAGGTCCCGCGACGAGGTCGGTCGGCCGTCGTCGTGGGCGGCGGTGTCCCCCGGAGTGGGTGTCCGGGTGCCTGCCCTCGGACCGAGGAGACGGTCGAGTTCGGTCTGGCCGAGCACCCGGGGCAGGCGCGAGTCGGGCGACGGTGCGGAGAGTCGCACCGACGGGTCCCCGTCGATCAGACCGCGGCGGGCGCACCAGGAGAAGTACGACCGCAGCGATGCCGCCGTCCGGGAGATCGTCGCCTTGGCGTACCGGCGGGTCGCCAGGAACGCGAGGTAGCGGCGGAGCGCGATCCGGTCGACGTCAGTCGGGCCCGTGGCTCCGCCGCGTTCCGCCCAATCGGCGAACCGCCCGATGTCGGAGGCGTACGCCCGCACGGTGTCCGGGGAGAGCCCCGCGACGGAGCGGCAGTAGGCCTCGATCTCCCAGTCCACGCTGAGAGCGTACCGGCGCACCCACCCCGGATCGGCGGACCGCCCGGTGCGGCGGCGCGGGAGGCACCGATGAACCCGCGCTCCCGGCCGGTGAGGGCTATCGTCTGCCCGAGGCACCAGCAGGCGTGACGGGGGCAGGGGGTCGTCAGGTCCGCCCGGTGCACTGAACATGCAGCACCTGACATCGCATCGACACGACACCGGCGCCCGCCGGGACCACCGTCCAAAGGGGGACCATGACTGACCGCATCGACCGCCGCTCGTTCCTCGCCAAGGGTGCCGTCGCTGGCGCGGGCATCGCCGCCGGCAGCGTGTTGGCGGCCTGTGGCAGCTCCGGTTCGAGCACGAGCTCGACGACCGCTTCGGGCGGTTCGACCGGGTCCCACCCGAACGGTGTCTCGTCGGCCACCCCCAAGACCGGCGGCTCGCTGACCTTCGGAGTGGACGCCGAGGAGAAGGGCTTCTCCCCGACCCAGGGCACCTTCGACGAGGTCGGGATCATGTACGCCCGCACGGTGTTCGACACGCTCATGATCCTCGACGCCAACGGAGAGCCCCAGCCGAACCTGGCCGAGTCCGTGACCTCCAACAGCGACGGCACCGTGTGGACCATCACCATGCGCTCGGGCCTCAAATTCCACAACGGCGCCACCTGCGACGCCGCCGCGGTGGCGGCCAACCTCACCGCCCACCAGCACTCGTTGCTGACCGGCCCCGCCCTCACCCCGGTGGAGTCGATCGTGGTGACCAGTCCGCTCGTCGTCACCATCACCATGAAGACTCCGTGGGTCCCGTTCAACTACTACCTCTGCGGCGGCATCGGCAGCCAGTTCGCCTTCGTCGCCGAGCCCAACTGGCTGGCCACCGGCAGCCAGACCAACCCGGTCGGCACCGGGCCCTTCGTCTTCCAGGAATGGATCCCGAACAGCCATTTCACCGCCACCCGCAACCCGAACTACTGGCGCAAGGGGATGCCCTACCTCGACAGCATCACCTACAAGCCCATTCCCGATCCCGACCAGATCCTGGCCAGCCTCAACTCGGGCGTCATCGACATCCTGCACTCGGACAACGGGTCCACCATCACCCAGCTGCGCGACAACACCAAGCTGGGCTACGTGGACGACTCCAAGGTCGTCGCCGGCGAGCCGGACATGGGCTGCATCCAGATGAACCTGTCCAAGGCCCCGTTCAACAACGCGAAGCTGCGCCAGGCCATGGCCTACGCCACGTCGTCGGAGCAGTACGTGCAGGTGATCGACGGCGGGGTGACCGAGCCGACCAACGGTGTGTTCACGGCGGGTTCGCCGTACTACCTGACGGACAACGGCTATCCGGCGTACAACCTGGCCAAGGCCAAGCAGCTGGTCTCCGAGGTCAAGTCCTCCGGCGGGTCGGTGGCCTTCACGCTGGGCCACACCCCGGACCCCAAGGGCAGCCAGATCGGCCAGTACCTCCAGCAGGTGCTGCAGTCGGCCGGCATGCAGGTGACCCTGGTGCCGATCCTCCAGGACTCGATCATCAACGTGGCGCTGACCGGTGCCTACGAGGCGCTGACGTGGCGGCAGTTCGGGGCCGTCAACCCCGACCTCAACTACATCTTCTGGACCCCCACCAACGCGTCCACCCCCGGGTTCGCCATCAACATGGCCCGCAACACCGACCCGGCCATGCAGACGGCGCTGCTCCAGGGGCGTCAGTCGACCGACAAGGCGACGCAGGTCGCCGCCTACCAGCAGGTGAACCGCCTGCTGTCCCAGGACATCCCCTACGTCTGGTACGCCCGGACCGTGTGGGCCATCGGCACCCAGCCGAACGTCCAGAACTTCAACAACCCGTCGACGCCGGCGGGCGGCAAGGCCTTCGGCCTCATCGGCGGGGCGGTCTGGCCCCAGCAGATCTGGCTGTCGTAGGCGCCGGCTCCCGGCAGCCGCACCGCAGTCTCGACGACCGCCCCGCCCGCTCCGGGCGGGGCGGTCGTGTCATGATCGGGCCATGAGCCGCATCCTGGTCGTCGAGGACGACGAGCGGATCCGTTCGTCGATGCGCCTGGCGCTCGAGGACGAGGGCTACACGGTCGACGACGTGGGCAGTGGTGAGGACGCCATCGCGCGGTTCTCGGCCGAGCCGTGCGAGCTGGCCCTGATCGACCTGATGCTTCCCGGCATCGACGGGTTCGAGACGTGTCGGGCGCTCCGACGGGTCTCGACCGTGCCCGTCATCATGGTGACCGCCCGCTCCGACACCCACGACGTGGTGGCCGGCCTGGAGGCCGGCGCCGACGACTACGTCACCAAGCCCTTCGTCGCCAAGGAGCTCGCGGCCCGCATCCGTGCCCTGCTCCGCCGCTCGCGCACGGAGGACGGCGCTTCCGCCGTACTGAACTTCGGTGACGTCGAGATCGAACCCGACGCCGGTGTGGTGCGCCGGGCCGGCGAGGAGGTCCACTGCACCCGGACCGAGTTCCGGCTGCTCTGTGAACTGGCCAATCATCCGGGCAAGGTGCTCAGCCGCGAGCAGCTGCTGGAGCGGGTGTGGGGCTACGACTACTTCGGTGACGGCCGCCTGGTCGACGTGCACGTCCGTCGTCTCCGCACCAAGGTCGAGCCCGACCCCGCCACTCCCCGCTTCATCCTCACCGTGCGGGGCATGGGCTACAAGCTGGCGGTCTGACGCATGCCCGACCCGTCGGACACCGGGGTCACCGGGTCACCGGATGCCCCGCGGGCCCGGCGGACCCGCCTGTCCGGGCGGCTCGGTCTGCGGGCCCGGGTCACTCTGGCGTTCGCGGTGGCCGCCCTCGGACTGTCGGCGCTCATGGCCGGGATCACCTACTTCACGGCGCGGGCCACGTTCCTGAGCGAGCGGCAGGCGACCGAGCAGCGCCAGGCATTCGCCAACGCCGCCCTGGTGCAGAACGCCCTGCGCTCACCCGCCACCGACGTCACCCAGCTGGTCGAATCGGTCGACACCCTGCCCGGCTCGCGTTCGGTCCTGCGCACGGGCGGCCAGTGGTACGCCACGTCGATCTCCGTCGGCCAGAGCGCCATCCCCGCGGGTGAGCGCGCCCTGGTGCTGTCCGGCACGCCGGCCACCCAGCGCTTCACCCTCGCCGGAACGACACAGGAGGTCATCGGGGTCCCGCTGCCGGCCGTCCGGGCCGCCTACTTCGAGGTCTTCTCCCTGGACGAGCTGGCCGGCACCCTCCGGGCACTGGCCTTCGCCCTGGCCGGCGCGGCCCTGGTGACCACCCTGGCGGGCGCCGCCGTCGGTCGCTGGGCCAGCTCCCGTGCCCTTCGGCCCCTCGCCGGCCTGACCGACGCGGCCGTGGCCATCGCCGACGGCCAGCTCGACACCCGGGTGGACGCCGGCGACGACGCCGACCTCGAGGAGCTGGCCTCGGCGTTCAACCGGATGACCGCCAACCTCCAGGACCGCATCGAGCGTGAAGCGCGGTTCACCTCCGACGTGAGCCACGAGCTCCGGTCACCGCTCACCACGCTGGCCGCCACGGTCTCGGTGATCGAGGGCCACCGCGACGAGCTCGCCCCCCGTGCGCAGCGGGCACTCGACCTCCTCGACGGCGATCTCCGGCGCTTCACACGGATGGTCGACGACCTGCTCGAGATCTCCCGGTTCGACGCCGGCTCGGCCGAGCTGTCCCTCGACGAGGTCGACCCCGGCGAGCTGGTCCGTCGGGCCGTGGCCGCCGCTGCCCTGGTCGACGAGGACGGCGTGCGCCGACCGGTCACGTTCCCGGTGGATGTCGGTTCCGGAGTCGAGGGCCTCCGCCTGCGTGTCGACAAGCGCCGCTTCGAGCGGGTGATGGCCAACCTCGTCGAGAACGCCACCCAGTACGCCGGAGGGGTGACCCGTGTGCTGGTCGAGCGCCAGCCGGCCGTGTCTCCCGGGCACCACGTCCCCGCCACCGCCATCCGGGTGGTGGTGGAGGACCAGGGTCCCGGGGTGGCCGACACCGAGCGCGGTCACCTGTTCGAGCGCTTCTACCGGGGAGCCCGTGCCGGACACCGGGCCGCGGGCGAAGGCACCGGGCTCGGACTGTCGCTGGTGGCCGAGCACGTCCGCCTGCACGGCGGCCGGGTGTGGAGCGAGCCCGGCCCGGGGTGTGGCACCCGCTTCGTCGTCGAGCTGCCCCTCCACCCGACTCCCCCCGGCCACGACGGGCCGCTGGCCGCCGAGGAGATCCATTGATCGGGGCCCGCCGACGGGCGGCCCACCTGGCGGTGGTCGGCCTGGCGCTCGGCCTCTCCGCCTGCGGGATCCCGACGGCGACGTCGCCCACGCCCATCGCCAAGTCGGACGTCCCCTACCACCTGCTCAACCCGCCCACCACGACGACCACCCTGGCGGGGACACCGCCGGCCGTCGGCGTGGCCGAACAGATCTACCTGGTCGCGCCCAGCGGGCACCTCGTGGCGGCCACCCGGGAGGTCGCGGTGCCGGCGTCGCTCACCCAGGTGATGGGCGCACTGCTGGCGGGCCCGACGTCCACCGAATCGGCGTCCGGCATCCAGTCGTTCCTCAACCGCACCGGGGTCCAGGTGGGCCTGGCGGGTGCGACCGGCGTGGCCACCGTCGACTTCACGACGAACCCGATCCAGGTCGTCGGCCCCGACCAGACCCTGGCGATCGCCCAGGTGGTCTACACCCTCACCCAGCAGCCCGGGGTGACCGGGGTGACGTTCGAGATCGCCGGCAAGGGCATCGAGGTGCCGACCGCCGCCGGCGCCCAGGTTCCCGGTCCGGTGGCCCGAGCGGACTTCGCGCCCCAGGCGCCCCTGCCCTGACGGGCGCAGGCGGACGGGGTCCGGATCAGGCGGCGAGGGCCCAGGCCACCCGGGGCGCGTCGTTCCAGAGGTGTTCGAGGTCGTAGAACGACCGGGCCTCGTCCATGAACACGTGGACCAGGAAATCGCCGTAGTCCATGAGCACCCAGTAGGCGTCGTCGAGCCCCTCGACACGGGCGGGTGACCGCCCGCTGCGCTCCTTCACCTGCCGCTCGACCTCGTCGACGATCGTCCGCACCTGACGCGTGTTGCGTCCGTTGGTCACGACGAATGCGTCGGTCACCCCGAGGAGGTCGCCCATGGCGAGGATGACGGTCTCCTCCCCCGATTTGGCGTCGGCGGCACGGGCGGCCACCAGGCACTCGTCGGGGATGTCGGGCAGCTGGGCGCCCGGGACCGGGGTCTGGTCGGTGGTGGTCAAGGGGTGCCTCCTTCTGGCGCCGTTGCGCCGGGGGTCGGGACGGACGGGACGAGGATGTGGACGGTGACCGCGGTGGTGACCGCCGCCGACGACTGTGGGATCGGCCGGATGCGGGCGAGGCTCACCACCACGATGGTAAGGGCCAGGGCCAGGGCCACAACCGCAGCGCACAGCCAGGCGGTCCGTCGACGGGCCCGCCTGGCCTCCCGCAGGGCGACTCGGGATTCCGTGGTGACAGGATCGGGCACGCCCGGGGCGGTGTCGGGCTCGACGGCCCCTGCGGGCGCCGGTTCGGTGCCTGCGGGAGCCGCGGCGACGGTGCCAGCTACGCCGTCGGTGCCCGCCGGGGCCGCGGCCACGCGGGCGACGGGGGCCGTGGTGCCCGCATCCGTGGAGGGTGGAGTCGATCCGGGAGGCGGAGCCGGTGGTTCACGGGGGGCCGTCGGGGCGGCGACCGGTGCGGAGGGGCTGCTGTCGGACTCGCTGGGGGTCAGCCGCACGGTCATCTGCCCTTAGCGTACAGATCGCGCTCGGCGATGCAACGGATCACGGCATCGGGCACCAGTCCGTCGACCGGCTCCCCCGACTCGAGCGCCGACCGCAGGGCCGTGCTGGAGACGTCGACGGGCGCACAGGCCACGCGGACAGAGCGCCACCCGGATGGCGGGTCGGTCATCGCCACACCGGGTCGATCGACCACGGCCAGCGTGACCAGCCCGCGGAGGGCCTCGTGGTCGTGCCAGGTGTCGATCGAGGCCACCACGTCGGCCCCCACCACGAGCAGCACCTCGGCGTCGGGCTCGTGGGCGAGGATCGTCCGGACCGTGTCGATGGTGTAGGACGGACCACCCCGGTCCAGCTCGATGCGCGAGGCCTCCAGACCCGGACGGTCCTCCAGCGCCGCGGCCACGAGGGCGAAGCGGTCCTCGGCCGGACTCACCGGTCGGTCGTGCTTCTGCCAGGGGTCATTGGCCACGACCACCAGCATGCGGTCCACCCCGAGCGCCGAACGAACGGACTCCGCCACCTCGACGTGACCGGTGTGGACGGGATCGAACGTGCCCCCGAAGAGCCCGATGCGCGGGCCCGGACGGGTCACGTCAGGTGCCCGCCAGTGCCGCGACGACCGGAGCGAACGGCTCCATCTCCGCCTCGTGGACGACGATGTAGGAGAACCCGAACCGCGCACGACGCTCCACCAGCCGCTCGGCGATCTGCTCGATCGTCCCGACGAGGGCGATGGGCGAGCCGTCGACCTGCTCCGGGGTGACCCCCATCATCGACGCCAGCCGCTCGACCGCATCCTCGCGGTCCGGGACGATCTGGACCAGGAAGGTCAGGCACTGCAGTTCGAGGTCGTCGAACCGGTCCCCGGCCGCCTCACGGATCCATCCGATCCGCTGGTCGTAGTACTCGGCCGTGGTGGTCTCGAGCACCTCGGGGCCGACGTAGCCCGCGGCCAGGCTCGGATTGACCCCGACGATGTCCGCCTCGCGTGCGGCGATGCCCAGCACCCGCCGGCCTCCCCCGCCGATGATGATGGGTGGGTGGGGACGGCTGTGGGGCAGCGGCGCACCCACCGCCCCGGTGATCGTGTAGTGCTCGCCGGCCAGCGTCGCCGCACCGGTGGACCACAGCGACTTCATCACGGCCAGCGACTCGGCCATCCGGGAGATACGCACGCCGGGAGGGTCGTTGGTGATCCCCGACTGCTCGTAGTCCGTCGTCATCCATCCCGCCCCGAGGCCGAATTCGACCCGGCCCTCGGACAGCAGGTCCAGAGTGGCGATCTCCTTGGCCAGGACGATGGGATGCCGGTAGTCGTTGCCGAAGACCAGCGAGCCGACCTTCAGTTCCGTGGTCGCCTCGGCGGCCACGGTCAGGGCGACCAGGGGGCCGAACTGGTCCTCGAAATGGTCCGGGATGAACAGGCTCGAGTAGCCGAGGCCCTCGATGGACCGTGCGAGGTCCCGCCACGCGGCACCCGAGGAGGCGTTCGACAGCTGCACGCCGAAGCGGAAGGGAGTCATGTCCCGAGCCTAGAGCCGGAGGCTTTACGCTGTGGGGGTGGCACCTGCGAACCCGACCTCCGACGCCGTCGAGCCCTGGGCTCCGGACACCTGGCGCGCCCGACCGGCCGCCCAGCAGCCGAACTGGCCGGACGAGGCCGCCCTCAAGCAGGTCCACGCCAGGCTGACCGGTCTGCCGCCCCTGGTCTTCGCGGGCGAGGCTCGTCACCTGACCCGCTCGCTCGGCCAGGCGGCCGGGGGCCGCGCCTTCGTGCTCCAGGCCGGCGACTGTGCCGAGTCGTTCTCCGAGTTCACCGCCGACGGCATCCGGGACAAGCTCAAGGTCATCCTCCAGATGGCCGTCGTCCTCACCTACGGCGCCGGCCTGCCCGTGGTCAAGGTCGGCCGGATCGCCGGTCAGTTCGCCAAGCCCCGCAGCTCACCCACCGAGCAGGTGGGCGACGAGGTCATCGACTCGTTCCGCGGCCACATGGTCAACGACGATCTACCGGAGCGGGCGGCGCGGGTGCCCGACCCCGGCCGGCTCGTCACCGCCTACGAGCAGGCCGTGGCCACCCTGAACCTGCTGCGGGCGTTCACCAAGGGCGGGTTCGCCGATCTCAGCCAGATCCACGCCTGGAACCAGGAGTTCGTCGCCAGTTCGACGGAGGGACGTCGCTTCGAGGCGATCGCCGAGGGGATCGACAGCGCGCTCCGCTTCATGGACGCCTGCGGCATCAACCTCACCGGCGAGGACACGCTCCACCAGGTCGACTTCTGGACCAGCCACGAGGCGCTCATCCTCGACTACGAGGAGGCGCTCACGCGGCGGGACTCGTTGACCGGCGACTGGTACGACTGCTCGGCGCACATGCTGTGGGTCGGCGAACGCACCCGCCAGCTGGACGGCGCCCACTGCGAATTCCTCTCCGGCATCCACAATCCGGTCGGTTCCAAGGTGGGCCCCGGCGCTTCCGCCGACGACGTGCTGGCCCTGTGCGAGCGGCTCAACCCGGACCGGGTGCCCGGCCGACTGACGCTGATCACCCGCTTCGGCGTGGACGCCATCGACGACCACCTGCCCGCCCTGCTCCGGGCGGTCGATGCCGAGGGGCACCCGGTCGTGTGGATGTGCGATCCCATGCACGGCAACACGTTCACCGCCGAGGGCGGCCAGAAGACCCGTCGGTTCGACGACATCATCGGCGAGCTGCAGTCGTTCTTCCGGATCCACCGGGAGGTGGGCACCTGGCCGGGCGGGGTGCACATCGAGCTGACCGGCGACGACGTCACCGAGTGCCTCGGCGGTGTGGAGGACATCGTGGAAGGCCAGCTCGGACAGCGCTACACCACGACGTGCGACCCGCGACTGAACGGGCGCCAGGCGCTCGATCTCGCCTTCCGGATCGCCGACCTCCTCCGTCACTGAGGTCGCTCCGGGGGGCGGGATCCGGGGCCTCCGGGTGACCTCGGGCGGTCCTCCGGGGCCGTCTCCGGGACCGATGGGAGCGGAACGCCCAGGTCGACGGAGCCCATTGACCCACCGGAGGCTGCCTCCCACAATGGATGCGGCCTCAACTCCGACCGGTTTCCGGTCGATGAACAGCACGCAGGTGGTCGACCTGCTTCCCCGCACGACTGGAGCCAACCCCACGATGCATCGAGCCGAACCGGCACCAGCCCGGCCCACACGCGGACGGCGACACCCCGTCGCGCTCGTCCTCCTGGCCACCGTGATCTCCCTCGGCGCCGCCGTTGCCTCCTGGGCCGGCAGCGGCGCCGCATCCGCGGCCACCGCCTCGGCCACCGCCTCGACCGCCGCCTCGACCGCCGCCTCGACCGCCGCCTCGACCGCCGCCTCGAAACGGGTCTCGGCCACGGATCCGCTGACCTCGCACGCCGTTCCGGCCGGACCGGCGCCCAAGGGCGGCAGCGTGTCGGCCTACTGGCTGGTCGGCGCCGACGGTGGGATCTTCGCCTTCGGTGGCGCCCCGTACTACGGGTCCATGGGCGGGACCTTCCTCTACCGGCCCGTGGTGGGACTGACGTCGACCGGGGCCCGGGACTGGGGCGGCTACCGGGAGGTGGCCACCGACGGTGGGATCTTCGCCTTCGGCGACGCCGGGTTCTACGGCTCCATGGGCGGGACGCCCCTGAATCGGCCCATCGTGGGCATGGTCGCCACACCCGACGGCAAGGGCTACTGGCTGGTCGCCTCCGACGGCGGGGTCTTCGCCTTCGGCGACGCCGGGTTCTTCGGCTCCATGGGCGGGACCCCCCTGAACCAGCCGGTCGTGGGGATGGAGGCCACGCCGGACGGCAACGGGTACTGGCTCGTCGCCGCCGACGGCGGGGTCTTCGCCTTCGGCGACGCCGGGTTCTTCGGTTCCACCGGAGACATCCACCTGGTCTCCCCCATCGTCTCGATGTCCGGGACCCACGACGGCCTGGGCTACCTGCTGACCGCGGCCGACGGCGGGGTGTTCGCCTTCGGCGACGCCCCGTTCTACGGGTCGCTCGGCGCCACGCCGAAGACGCAGCCCATCGCGTCCCTGGCCGACACCCTCGACGGCGGCGGCTACTGGATGGTCAACAGCAACGGCGCCGTCACGGCGTTCGGCGACGCCACCTACTGGGGCTCCACGCCCCAGTTCCTCGCCGCACCCATCGTGGCGATCGTGCAGGCCCCGGGTACCGGCGCATTCACCGCGTCGGACTATCCGTCGGCCAGCTACGGCTACGACATCTCGAACTACCAGTGCGGCGACTATCCGCCGGCACCGCACACCGTCGCCGTGGTCCAGGTGGTCGGCGCCTCGTTCGGGCGGACGAATCCGTGCCTGTCCGGCGAGGCGGCCTGGGCGGGCGGGGGCCTCAATCTCTACATGTACCTGACCTATGGCGACGCGGCCTCCTCGGGGGATGGCGCCTGCGCGTCGACGGGCGACGTGACCTCGTGCAACTACGGATTCAACGCAGCCGTGGACGCCTTCTCCAAGGCGGAGTCGGCGGGCATCAACGCCGGCGTTCCCTGGTGGTTGGACGTCGAAGATCCATCGTTCCAGGGCCACACGACGGCATCGGCCGCGTTGGTCCAGGGTGCGCTCGACGGTCTCCGGTTCGAGGGCATCAACAGTGTCGGTATCTACGCCAGCCCCGGCAACTGGAAGTATCTGGTGGGCGACTACGAGCCGTCGGTGCCCTACTGGGCCGCCGACTGGCAGCTGCTTCCGTGGACCACGTGTGGGAACATCCGGTCGATCTACCCCGTGCTCCCTTCGGGTCCGGTACAGATCATCCAGTACGGTGCGCCGAGCTACCCGCTACCGCTCGGCGGCATGAGCACCTCCTTCGACGACGACTACGCCTGCTAGGAGCGCGAACGAGTCGGTGTCCGGGGACGATCAGCGAGTTCGCTCCCCTGATGCGCCGGAGTCAGTCGTCCCTGTCCCGACCGACATCCACGACCGTCCCGACTCGGTCGTCGGCTCGGTCCCCCCGCCCACACCCTCCGTGCCCAGGTGGTGCGCGCCGTCGTTGTAGCCGATCAACTTCCACGAACCGTCGTCGACCTCCCACGTGGTGAGTGAGGCGTGCTCGGTGCGCAGCTTCATCCGCGCCCCCGTACGTCCCCCGACGACCGGGAGCTTGGCCAGGAGCGACGCCTCGACCACCCCGGCATGGCAGGCCACCACGACCAGCTGTCCCGCATGGCGTGCGGTCACCGTGTCGAGGGTGTCGGACACCCGGTTGACGAACCCCGTCCAGCTCTCGCCCCCGGGAGCGATGACCCGGTCGGGATCGACGTCCCAGTCCGGATTGCCGTACCGGGCGCTGAATTCGCCCCAGTCCAGACCGTCGGCCTCGCCGGGGTGGAGTTCGCAGAACCCGCACTCCTGGACCGGCTCCGCCGACCCGCTGACACCGGGGGCCCGCAGCGCCGGCGCCAGGATCCTGGCGGTCTCGACGGCGCGGGGCAGCACACTCGAGTAGAGGGCGTCGGCACCGGCCAGCTCACCGGTCTCGGTCAGGCGGGCCGCCAGCACCGCCACCTGGGCCCGCCCCCGGTCGGTGAGGCCGGTGCAGCCCACGGGCCCGCCACAGACGCCCGAGACGTTGCAGACCGCCTCGCCGTGACGGACCAGCACGAGGCGGGTGGCCGACGGCGTCAGGTTCCCCATGGTCCGGATCCCGTCCGGCGGCGCCTGGGGGCCCGGGCCCTCGGGGGATCCGGTGCCCGCCCCGGTCAGCGCGTCGAAGCCGGCGCCCGTACCGCTCACGCCAGCTCGCCCACGAACCGCTCGAGCTGCCGCAGGGTCCGGCACTCGACCACCTCGTCGCAGTAATTGGCGTAGTCCCCCACGACCGAGTCGCCCGAGTCCCAGTAGGCGCGGGGTTCGGGGTTCAGCCAGTACACGTGCCGGGCCCGAGCCTTCATCTCCTTGACCACCCAGGCGCCGGTCGAGTGGTAGTTGTTCCGGGCGTCGCCCAGCAGCAGGATGCTCGTCTTCGGTGTGATCTCCTCGCCCCAGCGCTCCCAGAACACCGTCAGGGCGTGCCCGTAGTCCGAGTGACCGTCGACCCAGACGACGTCCGCCTCGGTGTTGATCCGGTGGACGGCCTCGGCGGGGTCGTCGACCCCCTCGAAGAACCGCGTCACCTCGTCGATGCCGTCGATGAACACGAAGCTGCGCACCTTGGAGAACTGCGAACTGATGGCGTGCACCAGGTGCAGGGTGAAACGGGCGAAGGAGGCCACCGAACCCGAGATGTCGGCGATGACGATGATCTCGGGTTTGGACGGTCGGGGGTAGCGGAACTTCGGGTCCATGGGCACGCCGCCGGTCGACAGCGCGTGGCGCATGGTCGACCGGAAGTCGAGCGGCCCCTTGCGCCCGTGCCGGCGCTTGCGGGCCAGCCGGACGGCCAGCTTGCGCGACAGCGGGGCGAGGGACTTGCGCAGCGCCACCAGCTCGTCCCGTGTGGCGTGCATGACGTCGATGTCCTCGGGCAACGGCTTGCGGATCGACTTGGCCAACGCCTCGCTCCCCCGGTCGGCCACCAGCCGCCTGCGGATCTCGGCCTCGATCTCCTTGCGGAGCTGGTCGATCCGGGACTGGTACTCGTCGCGCAGCAGGCGCTCCTCGAGGCCGGTCAGGGCGACGTCCGGCGGCGTCGGCTCGTGGGTGCCCTCCTCGATGTGCGAGGACGCCGACTGGCGGGCCTGCGCGACCAGACGGTCCATCACCTTGTCGAGGTCGAGGTTCCGTAACGTCCGGTAGAGGTAGTAGGTGCCACCCACCGGGCGACCGGCCTCCATGCCGGCGTACCGGTCGACGGCCTGGCGGGCCACGGCCTGCACCATGGCCGGATTGGCGCTGAGCAACGCCTTGAAGAGCATGTCGGCCAGCTCCTCGGGGGTCATCCCCTCGCCGCCCCCGCCGCCGCGCCCCTTGCCCTGGCGGCCGCCCCTCCCCGGCTGGGACGACTCCTCGTTCTCCTGGTCGCCGTCCTCGGCACCGTCCTCTTCGTCGTTGATCCGGTAGTTGGGCCCCCGCATCGAGAAGTAGATCTCGAACGCCGTCTCGTAGGCCGGCCAGTGGGTCGAGGACTTCACCAGGCTGGCACCGAGGGTGTACTTGATGGCTTCGCGATCCTCCAGCGGCACGTGCTTGAGCGTCTCGGCCGCGTCGAGGTGCTCGGTCAGCGACACCGGGATCCCGGCGGCCCGCAGCTCGGCGACGAAGCCGGTGAGGAGGTCCAGCACGTCCGCCCCCGACTCAGACGGACGTGTCCAGGCCGGCCAGCTCCTTGGCCGCCCGGTCGATGTCGGACCGGTACTTGAGCAGGATGTGCAGCGTGTCCTTGGCCTGCTCGGCATCGATCGACTCCACCCCGAGCACCACGAGCGTCCGGGCCCAGTCGAGTGTCTCGGACACCGACGGGGCCTTCTTCAGGTCGAGTGACCGGATCGACCGGACGATGCGGGCGATCTGGTCCGCCAGCGCCTGGCTGATGCCCGGCACCCGGGTCTCGATGATGGCCCGCTCCCGTTCCAGCTGCGGGTAGTCGATGTGCAGGTACAGGCACCGGCGCTTCAACGCCTCCGAAAGCTCCCGCGTGTTGTTGGAGGTCAGGAACACCAGGGGGATCTGGCTCGCCCGCACGGTACCGAGCTCCGGGATCGACACCTGGTACTCGGACAGGATCTCGAGCAGCAGGGCCTCGGTCTCGAGTTCGACCCGGTCGACCTCGTCGATCAGGAGCACCACCGGCTCGGTGGACTTGATCGCCTCGAGGAGCGGACGGGTGAGCAGGAACTCCTCGGAGAAGATGTCGTCCTCGAGCTGCTGCCAGGACTGCCCGGAGTCGGCCTGGATGCGCAGCAGCTGCTTCTTGTAGTTCCATTCGTAGAGGGCCTTGGACTCGTCGAGCCCCTCATAGCACTGCAGGCGGATCAGTCGGCTGCCCGTCAGCCGGGCCACGGACTTCGCCAGCTCGGTCTTGCCGGTGCCGGCCGGTCCCTCGACCAGGACCGGCTTGGCCAGGCGGTCGGCCAGGTAGACGACGCCGGAGATCCCGTCGTCGGCCAGGTAGTCCACTCCGGCCAGTCCCGTCCGTACGGCGTCGATCGACGGGAAGCGGGGTTCCCCCGCCTCCGGGAACCCGGTGGTGATCTCCCGGTCCACACGCTCGATGGGAGTGCTGTCCTGACTCATGTACGTACCTGGCCTGTTCCTGTGACGACGTATCTGACGGAGGTGAGATCCCGGAGGCCCATGGGGCCGCGGGCGTGGAGCTTCTGGGTGGAGATGCCGATCTCGGCGCCGAGGCCGAGCTCGCCACCGTCCACGAATCGGGTCGAGGCGTTCACGACCACGGCGGCGGCGTCCACCTCCGCCGTGAATCGACCGGCGGCCGCGATGTCACGGGTGACGATGGCTTCCGAGTGGCCCGAGCCGAATCGGGTGATGTGGTCGATGGCGCCGTCGAGCGAGTCGACCACGGCGATGCTCAGGGTCAGTCCGAGGAATTCAGCGGCGAAGTCGGCCTCGGTGGCCGTCCCGATGTGGGGCAGGATCCCTCGGGTGGACTCGTCGCCCAGCAGGGTGACCCCCTCGAGTGCGGTCGCCACCCGGGGCAGGAACCCGGCGGCGACGTCCCGGTGCACGACGAGCGACTCAGCGGCGTTGCACACGCCGGGCCGCTGAGTCTTGGCGTTGACCACGATCGCCTCGGCCATGTCGAGGTCGGCGGCGGCGTCCACGTACACATGGCAATTGCCGATGCCGTCGACGACGTACGGCACGGTGGCGTGCTCCTGGATCGAGGTGATGAGCGAGGCACCGCCCCGGGGGATGAGGCAGTCGATGACGCCGTCGAGCTGCATGAACGCCACGGCCGACTCCCGGCTCGTGTCCTGCACCAGGCCCACGGCGTCGACGGGGAGGCCGGCCTTGGCCAGGCCGTCCCGCAGCGCGGTCGCCACGACCCGGTTGGAGGAGATGGCGGACGACGAACCCCGCAGCAGCACGGCGTTGCCCGACTTGAGGCACAGGGCCGCAGCGTCGCTGGTGACATTGGGGCGGTTCTCGTAGATGATGCCGATGACGCCGAGTGGGATGCGGACCCGCTCCACCCGTAGGCCGTTGGGTCGGACCCAGCCCTCCACCACCTCGCCCACCGGGTCGGGCAGGCCGGCGACGTCCCGCAGGCCGGCGGCCATGCCGGCGATGCGCCCTTCGTCCAGACGGAGCCGGTCGAGGGAGGTGGTACCGGCTCCCTCGGACTCGGCACGGGTGATATCGGTGGTGTTGGCTTCCAGGATCAGTGCGGTGCGCTCCTCGATCAGGTCGGCGGAGACGCGCAACGCATCGTCGCGCACGGCGGAGGAGGAGGCGGCCAGTGCGCGTCCGGCCACCTTGGCCCGTCGACCGAGGTCGACCAGGGGGTTGTCGGTGTCCAGTGGCACGGGGCAAGCGTAGTGGGCGCCCCGGAGGCCCCGGTGCGGTGGTCCCGCTGGGTTGCGACAGGTACCGGGCGACGACGCGCCACGGGCCCATCGTTCATAGGCTGGAGGCATGCCGTCAGACGACACCGCGTCCCCGATGCCCGACCAGAGGCGCAAGCTCCCGAAGCAACTGGCCAACGAGGCCCGCATGGTCGATGCCGCCATCGCCCTGCTCCAGGACCACACGGTTGCCGAAGTGACCAATGTCGCCGTGGCCGACGCCTCGCAGACCCAGCCCAGCTACGTCACCCGCTATTTCGGCAGTCGCGACGAGTTCCTCCTGGCCGTGGCCGAGGAGCTCGCCGCGAGGATCTCCGCCCGCAACCTGGGGCTCCGGGTGCTGCTGTCGGCGCCTGACGGCAACACCCGGTTCACCGGCATCTTCGCTGTGCCCGAAGTGGAGACCTGGTTCAAGCTCTGGCGGTATCTCGTCGGCACCGACCTCCTCGAGCGGTCGCCCCGCCTGGGCGACGGGCCGTTGCTCGCCACGGGGATCGAGAACCTCCAGCGACAGCTCGGGTTCCCGCCCGAAGAGGCCCGGATCTGGGCACTGGTGACCCTGATCACCGTGCTCGGCTACCGGGTGTCCGGTGGCGTGCTCGGCATCAGTGCCGAAGAGGCCGCCGCCGTGGCCGACAAGGTGATCGGATCCCTGCTGCGCGATGCCGAGGCCCACCGCGGTGCCGCCTCGTCCGCGGAGGCCTGACCCGCCCGCGCCCACCCACTCCGTGGCTCCCGCGGACGCCCGGCCCCGGCTGACCGCCCCACCTGACGCCGTGGGACTGCGATGCTGGGCCCGTGCATCCCTGGCGGCGGTCCACGAACTGGTCGAGGTGGCAACTCGCGTCGCCGGTGGCTGTCACCGCGGCGGTGGCTCTGCTGGCCGGCGGCTGTTCCCTCGTCGAGACCGGTGCCGAGCGGTCGATGCACACCCATGCAGCCAACGCCGCCACCGTGCTCGAGAACGAGCCGTCGTCCGCCTACGCCACCGATGCCGTGCGACGGGTGCTCGGCGTCGGAACAGATGACACGATCACGGTGCTCGCCGCCCGGGGCACCCTGCGGAACGGGTTCATCGAACTACGGATCCATGTCGTGGACCCACCCGTCGGCGAATTCGGCACCGGCAGCCGCGCGACGGGGTGCTTCGACTACAACTTGGACTACTTCACCCGTCCGGACCAGGTCGACTGTCCGGACAACGGCCCGATGCACCTACCGCCCCCACACCCGGTGACCACCACCACCGTCAGCTGACCACCACCACCGTCAGCGGACCACCACCACCGTCAGCTGACCACCACCGCCAGCGGACGGTCGGTCGGCCCATTCCCTAGCCGAGCACCACCAGGTCGTCCCGGTGGACGACTTCGGCGGACACGTCCTCGGGTAGCTCGTCGGTCCGGAGCCCGGCCCAGCCGGCCAGCGATCCCGCGGCGTGCCGCACGAGACCCTTGGCGAACACGGCCCCGTCGGGTCCCACGATCTCCACGGCGTCGTCGACGCCGAAGTCCCCCGTCACCTCGACGATCCCGGCCGGCAGGAGTGACCGGCCCCGCTCGACCAGGGCCCGTCGGGCGCCGTCGTCCACGGTGATGCTCCCCGAGGCGCCGATGGCGAAGGCGATCCACAGCTTCCTGGCCGGAAGCACCACCTCACGGGGTCGGAACCGCGTACCCACCCCGGGGGTGGACGCGGCCACGGCCTCGAGCACGCCCGGGCGGGCGGCGTCGGCGATGACCGCCTCGATCCCCGACCACACGGCGATCTTGGCCGCCGCCAGCTTCGAGCCCATGCCCCCGCTGCCCACGGCCGATCCCGGTCCACCGGCGATGGCCTCGAGCTCGTGGTCGATCTCGACCACCTCCTCGATCAGCGAGGTGTCGGACTCCCGACGGGGGTCACCGGTGAGCAGCCCGGCGGTGTCGGTCAGCAGGACCAGGAGCCCGGCCCCGACCAGATGGGCCACGAGTGCCGCCAGCCGGTCGTTGTCGCCGAAGCGGATCTCCTCGTCCGCCACTGCGTCGTTCTCGTTCACCACGGGCACGACGCCGAGTTCGAGCAGGCGGCCGAGGGTCTGCCGGGCGTGGAGGTACTGGCTGCGGTGGACGAAGTCGAGTGGGGCCAGCAGCACCTGGCCGGCGATCAGCCCGTGGGCGGCCAGGGCGTCGCTCCAGACCCGCATCAGCAGGTGCTGGCCCACCGCCGCCACCGCCTGGAGGGTGGCGAGGTCGCCGGGGCGCGGCCGGCCTTCGGACAGACTCGTCCAGCCGGCGGCGATGGCGCCCGAGGTCACGACGACGACCCGGTGGCCGGCCCGGCGGGCCTGGGCCACCTCGGACGCCAGCTTGTCGATGGCGGTGGTGTCCACCCGACCGTCGGGCCGGGTGACCGAGGACGACCCGATCTTCACCACCAGGGTACGCGGCGTGGCGGCCACGGTCATCGACGGCGCTTGCGGCGGCTGGACGGCTCGCCGGTGAATTCGGGCTGGTCGCGGAACCACGTGAACGACACGTCGCCGATGTGGACGAGGTCGCCGTCGCGGGCACCGGCCTTGGCCAGGGCCCGGTCCACGCCGAGGCGCTTGAGACGGCCCTGCAGGTAGTCGGCGGCCTCATCGGTGGTGACGTCGTTGAGGGCGACGGCGCGCTCGGCGACCTTGCCCACCACCGCGAACTCACCTTCACCGACGCGTTCCACGGAGAAGCCCTCGGGCAGCGGGCGGTGGATCACGATGGTCCCGTCCGACTCCGGTTCCGCGGTGCGGGCCTGGTCGACCAGGGTGGCGAGCCTCCCGACCAGGGCCGGGATCCCCTGTCCGGTGATCGAGGAGATCACGAGGTCGGGATGGAATCCGTCCGCGTCGGTCAGGTTGGCGTCGCGGTCGAAGGTCTCCGGGGTGGCTGTCGCCGGCAGGTCCTCCGGGGCCACCATGTCGGACTTCGATCCCACCACCAGGCGGGGTCGCTCCAGCAGGTCCGGCTGGTAGCGCCCCAGCTCGTCGATGAGCACCCGGTGCTGCTCGTCCGGGGACACCCCGGTCACCGGGTCGAGCTCGACCAGCACCACCAGGGCCCGGGCGCGGGTGATGTGGCGCAGGAATTGGTGACCGAGCCCCTTGCCCTCCGCGGCGCCCTCCACCAGGCCGGGGATGTCGGCCACGGTGTACGTCGTCTCGTCGTCCGTCCGCACCACACCCAGGTGGGGTTCGAGTGTGGTGAACGGGTAGTCGGCGATCTTCGGTTTGGCCGCCGAGATCCGCGAGATCAGGGTCGACTTGCCCACGTTGGGATACCCCACGAGAGCCACGTCCGCCACCAGGGCCAGCTCAAGGTTGTACCACTCCTCGTGACCCTTCTCCCCCTGCTCGGCGAACGTGGGCGCACGCCGGTTGTTGGAGAGGAAGCTGGCATTGCCCCGGCCTCCCCGACCGCCCTCCCCGGCCAGCCACCGGTCGCCGGCGTTGACCAGGTCGCACAGGATCGTCCCGTCGGCCCTGCGGGCCCGGGTGCCGACGGGTACCGGAACCTCGAGGTCGCCACCACGCTTGCCGTGCATCTTCTTGCCGCCGCCGTGACCTCCGTTGTCGGCGCCGCGGTGGGGGTGGTCGCGGAACGGCAGCAGCGACGACTGGTTCGTGGTGGCCACCAGCCACACGTTGCCGCCCCGGCCGCCGTCACCACCGTCGGGCCCGCCCTTGTCGACGTGGGCCTCACGTCGCATGGCCACTGCGCCGGCGCCGCCGTCCCCGGCCTTCACGTGGATCTGTGCCTCGTCGACGAAGCCGGACATGGGGTCGATCCTACCGATCGGGGGTCTGCGCCCCCGGGAGGGGACGACGGGTGCGGTGCCGCTGGGAGGGTGAAGAAGGGTGGCGTGGGTGTCGGCGGTGCGGTGCGGAAGGCGGTGCTCGGTGAGTGACCGACCCGGTCAGGCCTCGACCAGCACCGTGGCCCGCAGGGTCTCGACCGATGCGGTCACCCCGAGGAATCCGGCCAGCTCGGCGTAGGTGCCGAACTGGGCCCGCAACTCGGCCAGGAACTGCTCCATGGTCTCGGGGACCACGTGGAGGATGGCGGGGGCGTACCGCTCGACCTCCTCCTGTGCCTCGGGGTACTCGGCCTTGAGCCGGTCGAGGAGCCGTTCCATCGCCAGCGCCGACAGGGCATAGTCCTCGACGATCGTCTCGTCAGGAACGCCGAGGAAGGCCAGCAGCAGCGCCGAGAGCACGCCGGTGCGGTCCTTGCCGGCACTGCAGTGCAGGACGGCGGGCAGGGCGTCGGTGGCGGCCAGGGCGTCGATGGCCGAGGTCAGCATCGGCCCGCCCTCGGTCACCATGGCGCCGTACCGGGAGGCGACGTAGGCCGCCTCCTTCCAGTCCGGGAGGGTCTCGGTGGCCGGGAGCACGTCCGTCAGGGGCAGGCCCAGGTAGGTCACCGGCACCCGGTCGACGGGAAAGCTCCCCCGGTGCTCGGCCTCGTCACGGGTGCGGAGGTCGATGACCGTGGTCAGGCCCAGGTCGGTCAGCTGGGCGAGGTCGCCCTCGCTCAGCCTGTTGAGGCCGTCGGCCCGGAACAGGCGCCTCCAGGCCACGAGGCGTCCGTCCGTGGTCGCGTAGCCACCGAGGTCACGGAAATTGACACAGCCCTCGAATTCGAGGGTCCTCGACGGCAAGATGTCGGGCTCAGGCGCCGGGAAGCACGTCGACCAGCTTGCGGCCCTTGCGGCTCGCGAACTGGACGGTGCCGTCGGCCAGGGCGAACAGCGTGTCGTCCTTGCCGAGGCCCACGTTGAGGCCGGGGTGGAACTTGGTGCCGCGCTGGCGCACGATGATGGCGCCGGTGCGTACCTCGGTGCCGCCGAACACCTTCACACCCAGGCGCTGGGCGTTCGAGTCGCGTCCGTTGCGGGTGGACCCACCGCCCTTGGTCTTGGACATGTCGTGTGCTCCTTGTGGTCGTGCCTCCCGCCGTGCCGCGCTCGTCGGCGCGTCGGCGGGTCGATCGGGTGGTCAGCCGGCGGTGATGCCGGTGATGGCGATGGTCGAGTACCGCTGGCGGTGTCCCCACCGGGTGCTCTGGTTCGACTTGTTCTTGTAGGTGAAGCCGCGGATCTTGGGCCCGAGCTCCTCACCCTTGACCGTGGCCGTCACCGTGGCGCCGACCAGCTGGGCCGGCGTGGCCAGCACCGTGTCGCCATCGACGACGAGGACGGGGTCGAAGGTCACCTCCGTACCGGGCTCCTCGCCCAGCAATTCCACGCGTAGCTCCTGGCCCTCGGCCACTCGCTCCTGCTTGCCTCCGGTTTTGATGACTGCGTACATAGGGATGACAGCCTACAGCTCCGGGTCGTCAAATACTATTCCCCTGCCCTCGCAGACCTCACAGGTCGTCGACATCGACTCGATCAGGCCCTCGGAAACCCGCTTACGCGTCATCTCCACGAGGCCCAATTCGCTGATGTCGAACACCTGGGTGCGGGTCTTGTCCCTGGCCAGGGCGGTACGGAGGGCTGAGCCGACTTTGTCCCGGTTCTCCCGGATCTCCATGTCGATGAAGTCGATCACGATGATGCCGCCGATGTCCCGCAGCCGCAGCTGGCGGGCGACCTCGTCGGCGGCCTCGAGGTTGTTCCGGTACACGGTCTCCTCGAGGTTGGTCGTCCCGACGTTCTTGCCGGTGTTGACGTCGATCACCGTCAACGCCTCGGTGCGGTCGATGACCAGGGATCCGCCGGACGGGAGGTAGACCTTGCGGTCGAGCGCCTTGTGCAGCTGCTCGTGCACGTGGAACCGTTCGAAGACCGGCAGCTGCTCGGCCTCGGGGTCGTAGTACTCCACGCGGTCGGCGAGCTCGGGATTGACCGCGCCCACGTAGTCCCGCACCTGCTCGAAGAGTGCCTGGTCGTCGATGACGACCGCCCGGTACTCCCGGTTCAGCTCCTCCCGGATGACACGGACGGCGATAGCCGGCTCCCGGTAGAGCAGCGCCGGGCCCTGACCCTTGAGCGAGGCGGCGGCGATGGCGTCCCACTGCTCGACGAGGCGGCCGATGTCGTGCTCCAGCTCCTCGGCGCTGGCTCCGGCGGCCGCGGTGCGGACGATGAGTCCGTGACCCTGGGGACGTACCGCGTCGACGATCCGGCGGAGGCGCTTGCGTTCGGAGTCGTCGAGCCGCTTGGAGATCCCGTAGGCCGTGGAATTCGGGACCAGCACCACGAATCGACCGGGGAGGGACACCTCCTGGGTCAGCCGGGCGCCCTTCGCCCCGATCGGGTTCTTGGTGACCTGGCACAGGATGGTCTGACCGGGCTTCAGCAACTGCTCGATGCGGGGCTGTCCCGACCCCTTCGGCGACTCCACGTCGTCCGTGTCGTAGCGGACGTCACCGTGGTACAGCACGGCGTTCTTGGGCGTCCCGATGTCGATGAAGGCCGCCTCCATCCCCGGGAGCACGTTCTGGACCCGCCCGCGGTAGATGTTTCCGTCGATCTGGGTGGCGTCGTCGGATGCCCGGGAGATGTAGTGCTCCACGAGGGTACGGCCTTCGAGGAGGGCGATCTGGGTCATCTCCGGGCGCACGTGGACGCAGATCTGGTAGCGACCGACCGCCTTGCCGCGCCGCTCACGTCCACCTCGGCGCCCCTCGCCCTTGCCCGCGGGGGCGGCGGATCGCTTCTGGTCGGAGGGTGCCCGGACCGCATCTCCGCCGTCCACCGGTGTCGGGACCGGCCCCGAGGGCCCTCGTCCCCCGCCCCCCGAGCGGGACCCGCCCCCGCCGCGCGAACGGTTCCGGCCGCCGCCTCCGCCGCCGTTGCCGCCGCCACCCCCTCCGGACCTGGTCGGAGCCGGTGCGGCAACCGGTGCGCCGGGCCGTGAATCACCGATGGACGGCCGCGTGTCACCGATCTTGGGCCGTGCAGGCGGGGCGGGCGGGGCGTCCTCGGTGGCGGTGGTCGTAGCCACCGGCCCTCCGCCGGACACCGCGACAGGCGCGTCTACGGACCCGACGACGTGCTCGGGCACGGGACGGGGCGCCGTGGCCCGTGCGGGACCGTCCGGGGGCCGGCTGCCGTCGTCGGCGATCTCGCCGGTGCGCGCCTGACCACCCTCGCCGGTCCCGGACCGGCTGCGCCCCCGACCACCGCGTGATCCGCGGCGTCGGCGATTGCCACCCTGCCCGCCGCCGGTCGAATCGCCGGTCGAATCGCCGGTCGAATCGCCGGTCGGGGTTGCGCCACCCCCGCCCCGTGTGGGGCCGTCGGAGGCGGAGCCCGCTTGGCCCTCAGCCGTGCCCGAGGGCGCGTCCGTCCGGGGTGCGACCCCGGTGGCCGGGGCGGTGGACGTGGTCGGCGACACGGAGGGCGCAGCGGCCCCCGGCGTCTGCCCGTCTAGTGCTTCTGACATCGAAATCCCTTCTGATACTGCTCACGACGCACGCTCCAAGGCATGCGCGGCGCGGTCTGCTCCGGCAGGGATGACCCGGCCCAGGAGCGGCTCCTGACGGAGCCCGTCGCGCTCGATCCACTGTTCTGTCCTGCAGGCCCGGTCGAGGACCGGGATACTCCCGGGCCGGCCGCGATCGGCCAACCCGCCCTTCGTTCTGTCGGCGGAGTCGCCCGACACGGCGATCAGTCCCCGCAGCAACTCGAGGGGGCGCACCCCGCGGGGGCGGGTGCTCAACTCGGCCACCAGGCCGACTGTTCGGCCCGACGGGTCCGCTGACTCGTCGTGGGTGGCATCGGCCACGGCCAGCGCAAGGACCGACGGCCGGAGGTCGTCGAGCTCCTCACGGCCCTTGCGCTCCCGGGTGATCGGGACGGATTCGGCAGCCAGCAGGGCCGCCACCATCGATCCGAGCTCGGCCCGCTCCACGCCGACCAACCGCATCGTCCACGAGCACGATGTCACCATCTGCTGGAGCGAGTCCTTCGACCGCTCCACCGGCACGGCTTCCTCGATGTGCAGGCCCTCCGGCAACAGTCCGTCGAGCACGGCGGGCAGCGATGCCGGGACGATCCCCTGCTCAGCGGCTCGAATGGGGTCGAGGGCCACGTCCACGTACTCCGCCAACGACTCGGCGCCGGTCGGGAGGGCCAGACCGAAGCTGAGCTGGGGACGGGGGTTGAAGCCCTCCGTATAGGCCATCGGCAGTGCGGCCCGCCGGAGGGCCCGTTCCCACATCCTGGCCACATCGCGCTGGCTGGTGAACCGGATCTTGCCCAATTTGGAGAAGCGGAAGCGGATACGCACCTCAGCTCCTCCCCTCTGTCGCCAGCGCCACTGCGCTCCCACCCGGCACCGGGGCCGGGGCGGCGCCGGATGGCGCCGTGGACAGGAATCGTACCGGTACCTGGCCCCCGGTTGAGAGATCCTGGCCGGTCCCCTGGCTCCCACCGGCCGGCGGGACGGCCGAAGCGACCACGTGCTCGACGCCGTAGCCGGTGCAGGCGCCGCAGTCGTAGCAGGGGGTCCAGCGGCAGTCGGGCAGGCCGTGCTCGGCCAGGGCGTCCTTCCAGTCCTGCCACAGGAAGTCCCGGTGGAGGCCGGCCGACAGGTGGTCCCACGGGAGGATCTCGTCCTCGGCGCGGTGGCGGTAGACGGCATCCTCGAGGGTCATCCCGTGGGCGGACAGGGCGTCGGTCCAGAGGTCCAGGTCGAAGTGCTCGGACCATTCCTGGAAGGTGCCACCGTTCCGCCACACCTGTTCGATGACCGCTCCCATGCGACGGTCGCCACGGCTGACGATCCCCTCAGCGGCCGTGGCCTTCGGGTCGTGCCAGCGGATGGTCAGGCCGCGCACGGGTCGGGCGGCGTCGCGGAGCAGGTGGACCTTGCGGGTCAGCTCCTCGATGGTGTTCTGCCCGAACCACTGGAACGGTGTCTGCACCTTGGGAACGAAGCCGCCGACCGACGCCGTCACGGTGACGCTGTTGTGATAGCGCTTGCCGATCGCCACGCACTGCTTGGCCAGGGCGACGATGCCCAGGGTGTCCTCGTCGGTCTCCGTGGGCAGGCCGATCAGGAAGTACAGCTTGACGCGCTTCCAGCCCTGGCTGAAGGCGGCATCGACGGCCGCATAGAGGTCCTCCTCGCGGATCAGCTTGTTGATCACCTGGCGCATCCGCCACGTCCCGCCCTCGGGGGCGAACGTCAGGCCGGTGCGTCGGACCCGCTGGATCTGGGCGGCGGTGCCCACGGTGAAGGCGTCGACCCGCAGACTCGGCAGGCTGACCGAGACCTGGCCCGAACAGGACGGGTCGTCGATGATCCCGGTGACGGTCTCCTCGATGCCCGAGTAGTCGGCGCTCGACAGCGACGTCAGGGCCACTTCGTCGTAGCCGGTGCGCTCCAGTCCGGCGGCGACCATGGTGCGGACCTGATCGGCCGGGCGCTCGCGCACCGGCCGCGTGATCATGCCTGCCTGACAGAACCGGCACCCCCGGGTGCAACCCCGGAACAGTTCGACATTGAGCCGGTCGTGGACCACCTCGATGAGCGGCACCAGTTGCTGGCGCGGGTACGGCCAGGCACCCAGATCGGCGATCGTCCGCTTCTCGACCCGCTCGGGCGTGCCGCTGGACCGGGGGGTGATCCCGGACAGTCGACCGTCGTCGTCGTAGGCCACGTCGTAACAGGCGGGCACGTAGACGCCCGCCACGCGGGACAGGGCCTCAAGGAGGGCGGTCCGGCCTCCCTCCGGCGGGGTCGGAGCGCACCGGAAGGCGGCCAGCACCTCGTTGATCTCGCCCACGACCTCCTCGCCGTCGCCGAGGACGAAGCAGTCGATGAAGTCGGCCAGAGGCTCGGGATTGAAGGCGCAGTGCCCGCCGGCCATGACCACCGGGTCGTCCACGGTGCGCTCGGCTGCCCGGACCGGGACCCCGGCCAGGTCGATCAGGTTCAGGACATTTGTGTATACGAGCTCGGCCGACAGGTTGAAAGCGATCACGTCGAACTCGGCGGCCGGATGATGGCCCTCCACCGAGAAGAGCGGGACCCCGGCGGTGCGCATGGCCGCCTCCATGTCCACCCAGGGTGCGTACGAGCGCTCGGCTGCGGCGTCGGGACGCTCGTTCAGGATCTCATAGAGGATCTGGAGGCCCTGATTGGGCAGCCCGACCTCATAGGTGTCGGGGTAGACGAGCAGCCAGGACACCACCTCGGGGCGGTGTTCCACCTGCTGAGCGCCGAGTTCGCCCCCGATGTAGCGGGCCGGCTTCGTGACCTGGGCGAGGAGCGGCTCGATCTGTGGCCAGAGGGACTCCATCTCCCCCTCCATCCTAGGGGCAGCCCACGGGCGTCCCGGACCGTCGGCCTCCGGCGTGGGCCGGGCCCCTCAGCCTGGCTGGGTGGTCGTCGTCGTGGTCGACGGGGCCGGAGTGGTGTCGGGGAGAGCGATCGGCAGGGTCGACTCCGTGGTCTTCTGGTCCGGTGGGACCACGGCTGGGCCGATCGGGTGGGCCGCCAGGTAGCTGAAGATGTCCCGCACGACCGGCGCGGCGGCGGTGGCGCCGTAGCCGGCCTGGTCGATGACGCACACCACGACGTACTGGGGATTCGCCGTCGGCCCGAATCCGATGAACCAGGCGGTGGGCTCCTTGCCGGACACCGTGTCCGCCGTACCTGTCTTTCCGGCCACTCCGCCGGGGAAGTCGAGGCCCCGGAACGCCCCGTACGCGGTGCCGTTGGGGCTCTGGACCACACCCGTGAAGCCGGTCAGGAGCGCCTGGTACGTCGAGGGCGAGAGCGCCACATGACCGGTGACCTGCGGCGTGAACTTCTTCACGACCTGGCCCGAAGGCGAAACGACGGCCGCGGCCACCTGGGGGGCATAGCGGGTGCCGCCGTTGGCGAAGGTGCTGTAGGCCACGGCCTGCTCGATCGGCGTGACGTAGGTTCCGCCCTGGCCGAAGGCCATCTCGATGTTGTCACCCGTGTACCACGTGGTGTTCTTGAACACGGTCGGCGCTTCGGCGTGAAGCTTGACGCGCACGGCCTGGCTGTCGACCCGACCCTGCGCTTCGCCGGGGAGGTCGATCCCGGTCAGTTCGCCCAGGCTGTACTGCGCGGCCTGGTCCTGGATCGGAGTCTCTCCGTACTTGGCCGACTGCGCATAGAACAGGTAGCCCAGGTTGTAGAAGAACGCATCGCTCGACACCGTGAGGGCGGACGACACGTCGTACGTCCCGGCGGCGTCGCCGGCACTGTCGTGGTAGATGCACGTCGTGCTGTTGTACTGGCAGCCCGGGACCTTGTACGTCCCGCTGTCATAGAACGGCTCGGTCGGGGTCCAGATGCCGGACTGCAGCGCGACCGTCGCCGTGTTCAGCTTGAAGGTGGACCCGGGGATGTACTGCCCGTCGATCGCACGGTTGAGCAGTGGCTCGTTGTTGTTCGGGTCGGACAGCGCCGAGTAGGCCGCCTGGGAGATCCCGCCGACCCAGACACTCGGGTTGTAGCTCGGGTACGACGACATGGCGTACACGGCACCGGTCTGGGGGCTCATGACGATGACCGCCCCGCCGGTGGCGGCCGGTCGGCAACCGGCATTGTTGTTGCACTGCGGATCGTAGGAATTGCGGAGTGACTGGACCTGGGTCGCCAGCGCGCTGTCGGCGACCTGCTGGAGATTGGTGTCGATGTTGGTGACGATGTTGTCGCCGGGTTGGGACGGGGTCGTCTTCAGCACGCCCGCCACGTCGCCGTGCGGGTCGACCTCCAGTTCCTGCCGGCCGGCGGTCCCGTGCAGTTGGGTTTCGTACTGGTACTCGAGTCCGGCCTGCCCGAAGGCATCGCCCGCCTGGTAGCCCTGGGGCGCCCGCGACTTCAGCTCCGCGCTGTTGATGGTTCCCACGTAGCCGAGCACCTGCGCCGCCGGATAGCTCCCCTGGGCACCCGGCAATGCGCCCTGGGGGTAGGTGCGCTGGGTCGTCTGCTGTGAGGTCACCCCGGGGAACTCCGCAGGATGCTCCTTGATGTAGAGCAGATCGGTCGGTGGGGCGTCATTCATGATCGGGACCGGCTTGTACAGGCTGTACTGCTGGTTCGTCAGTGCCCCCTCGACCTGGGCCGGGGTCTCGCCCACCAGCGCGGCGAGGTTGCCGATCACCTCGGGGTGCTGGGCGGCGGCAACCCGCGACAGGGTGATCTGCTCCGTCACCTCGTTGCCGACCAGGGGGTTGCCGTTGCGGTCGAGGATCAATCCGCGGGTCGGGGTAACGGGCACGGTACGGATCTGGTTGGCGACCACCGCCTGGGCGGCGGCGGGCGCCTGCAGGACCTGGAGTGCCCACAGGCGCAGGCCGAGCAGGGCGAACAGACCGACCATGATGATGGCCACGATGCGGAGGCGCAGTCCGGGGCGGGCCTCCGTCGTGTCGGGGGCGTCGAGCATCGCCTCCATCGAGAAGCGACTCGCCCGCATCCGGGGTTGGCGCGTCTTGGCCTTGGCCGGCTTGGTGCCCCCGGAAGAGCCGAAGATCCGCTTCTGACCGAAGGGGTGGCGCAACGAGCGGCTCACGGGGCACCAGTATCCCAACCGGTGGGGCCGAGCGGTACGCGCCCGAGGGCCCCGTCGAACACACAGGAACGCCCGCTCATCGGGCCGCACCCACTCCGGCATCCGACACGGGCATGCCCTCCGTGGACGCCCGGGCCATACCCCACGACATCAAGCGGACCGCGGGTATGGCGAGAACGGCGTTCGTGACGGACACCACGACGACGATGCGGGCCAACGCCACATGCAGCATCTGGGGCTGGCCCAGGACGGAACCGAGGGCGCCATAGGTGACTTCGTAGAGTGCGCTGCCGCCGAGGGCGGCCACCGGGGCGAGCCACCCCGCCGTCCGGTCGAGGGCCTGGGTGGCGAGTCCGGTGCCGAATCCGACGAGACACCCCACGAGGGCCGACAGCCCGAACGGGGTGGGCAGGAACAGGTCGGACACCAGGCCCGTCCCGAATCCGATGGTGGCGCCCCGAGAGGGCCCGCCGATGAGGCCGGCGACGATGGGGAGCAGCACCATGATGTCCGGATGGACCCCGCCGATGCGGATGTCCAGCATGACCGTCTCCTGGACGACGACGAACAGGAGGACCACCAGCGACAGGCGGCCCACCTCGCCGCGGCTCATGAGCTCGACCCCCAGAGGACGACGGTGACGTACCGGAGGTGGGTCAGGTCGGCGAGGGGCTGCAGGGTCACTGACTCCTGGCCGGCGGTGGCACCGGTGTGCGATCCGACGACCCGCGCCACGGGGATGTCCGGCGGGAAGAGCGCCCCCTGGAGCCCGCTGGTGGTGAACACCTCACCATCGGTCAGCGGCGTGTTCGACGGAACGAGTTCGGCGTTGAGTGGCTTGCCCGAACCCGCGCCGTCGAGGACGGCCAGCGATCCGGGCGGCGGCCCGTAGCGGACGCCCACCGAGGACTGTCCGTCGGTGATGAGTCGGACGGTGGCGGTGTGATGGCTGACTTCGACGACTTGGCCCACCAGTCCGCCGTTCCCGACCACCGGCATGTCGAGCTGCACCCCGTCGGATCTCCCCACGTCGATGTCGATGGTGGCGGCGAAGTCGCTGGTCCCGAAGTTGGTCACCTCCGCGGGCACGGTCTGCAGGTTCGCCAGATAGGGCAGGTGGAGCAGGGCCGACAATTGCTTCAGCGCGGCCGCCTGGTCCGCCGCGGCGGCGTTCTGCATCTTCAGTTGGTCGATCTCGGCCTGCAACTTCTGGTTCTGTTCACGCACGGCGCCGTAGTGGACCGACCCCGCCAGGAAGCTCCCGATCGGCTCCACGACGGCATTGACCCCTGATCGCACGGGAGCGAAGGCGTCGGACGCCACCGAGCGGACTCCTGATGTGACCACGTGGAATCCGCCACGCGCGTCGAGCGTGATGATGGTGACGGCGGCGAGTACCAGGAGGAGGAGAGTCGTGCGGGGACGACGGGAGCGCCGCGGTGGCGCCACGAGACTGCGGACTCCCCGGCGGTCAGCGGGCCGATGAGGTGATGAGGACCTGCTTCAGGGCCTCGAACTCCTCCAGGCACTGCCCGCTGCCGATGGCCACGCAGTTGAGGGGGTCACGGGCGACCACGATGGGCATGCCCGTCTCCTGCGTGAGTCGGCTCTCCAGACCGTGGAGGAGAGCGCCGCCTCCGGTGAGCACGATGCCCTGCTCCATGATGTCGGCGGCCAGCTCCGGCGGCGTGCGGTCGAGCGTCACCTTGACCGCGTCCACGATCGCCGACACGGGCTCGTCGATCGCCTGGCGGATCTCCTGGGTGGAGATGACGACGGTCTTCGGCAGTCCGGTCACGAGGTCGCGGCCGCGGATCTCGGCGTGGAGCTCCTCTTCGAGTTCGTAGGCCGAACCGAGGGCGATCTTGATCTCCTCGGCGGTGCGCTCACCGAGGGCCAGGCTGTACTCCTTCTTCACGAAGGACACGATGGCCTCGTCGAGCTCGTCGCCACCGATGCGGATCGACTGGCTGGTCACGATGCCGCCGAGCGAGATGACAGCGACCTCGGTGGTGCCACCGCCGATGTCCACCACCATGTTCCCGGTCGGCTCGTGCACCGGAAGTCCGGCCCCGATGGCCGCGGCCATGGGCTCCTCGATGATGTAGGCCTTGCGGGCGCCGGCGTACTCGGCCGCCTCCATGACGGCCCGCTGCTCGACGCCCGTGATGCCGGAGGGCACACAGATGACCATGCGGGGCTTGGCGAAGCGCCGCTGGTGCACCCGGTGGATGAAGTAGCGGAGCATCTTCTCGCAGATCTCGAAGTCGGCGATGACGCCGTCCTTCAGCGGGCGGATCGCCTGGATGTGACTCGGGGTGCGGCCGATCATCCGCTTCGCCTCGGCGCCCACGGCCAGCGGCCGTCCGTCCTTCGTGTTGACCGCCACCACGGACGGCTCGTTCAGTACGATTCCGCGGCCGCGGACGTACACCAGCGTGTTCGCTGTGCCGAGGTCCACGGCCATATCGCGTCCCAGAAGGGAAAAACTGTTGTCGCGCATCAGAGATGCACTCCTCCGTCGATCATCGGGCAGTACCGCGCTGCAGCGCGCGCGAGGCCCGGGTTTCCGCTGCGCTGGCAGGTCGAGGCAGCTGGCATGTGCCTTCAGGCTACGGGAATCGGCAGGGAGGCACAAGGGCGCTCAGGCCGCTTCCGGCCCTTTCGCGAGCTCCATCCCTGCTCAGAGGGGTTGTTCTGGTGGACAGACCGGTGCGCGCCCGGTGGGCTACCGGGCCGGATAGGGCGCGAGTGACCTACAGCCCCGGAAAGAAGAGTTCGATCTCCCGTGCGGCTGATTCGTTCGAGTCCGAGCCGTGGACCAGGTTCTCGCCCATCTCGATGGCGAGATCGCCACGGATGGTGCCGGGTGCAGCGTCGACGGGGTTGGTGGCGCCCATGAGGTTGCGGACCACCTTGAAGGTGTCATCGGGACCCTCGACCACCATCACGAGCACCGGGGACCGGGTGATGAAGGTGACCAGCTCGCCGAAGAACGGCTTGCCGTCATGCTCCGCATAGTGCTGCTGGGCGGTCTCCGCCGTCAGCGTGCGCAGCTCGGCGGCCACGAGGCGGAGACCCTTGCGCTCGAGGCGGCCGATGATCTCACCGGACAGTCCGCGTTCTACGGCGTCGGGCTTGGCTATGACAAGTGTGCGTCCCACAAGCGGGGCAGGCTAGCCGATGTCGGACCTCCTCAATCGCGGGGCAGGACGTCGTCGGCGTCTGTCACTCCGACGTCACGTAGCCGTCACGTCGCCCTCACCTGGACCGCCCACTCCCACGTTCCCGCCGCCGGCCTCCCACGTGCCCGCCGTCCGCCTCCCACGTGCCCCGCCGTCGGCCTCCCACGTGCCCTGCCGCCGGCCTCCTCCGCTCCCGTCGCACCCCTCTCACGTGCCCGCCGCCGGCCTCCCACGTGCCCGCCGCCGGCCTCCCACGTGCCCGCCGCCGGCCTCCCACGTGCCCCGCCGTCCCGGTCCGGGGACGGCTCGTGCCTGCGCGTCACACCCCCCGGCAATGATGTCCCCCATGGCGTCGGATCACTCCA
>Ga0302279_10001457_pt1 | contig 33469 bp, 28 predicted proteins | sample III_Bog_N3_3_FD_194541 | JGI IMG/M metagenome (GOLD analysis project Ga0302279, IMG submission 194541) | Peat permafrost microbial communities from Stordalen Mire near Abisko, Sweden - III_Bog_N3_3 | ecosystem: Environmental > Terrestrial > Soil > Wetlands > Peat | place: Sweden: Abisko...
CCCACAAATTTCGTCTCCGGGCTCGCCTTGCGGATGCCCTCCACAATCGCGTCGTAGCGCTTCGTATAGTCCTCGGGAGAAGTGTGGTGCTCGGAGTCAATCTCGTTCAAGACCTCCCAGTAGGGCAGCTTGTAATGGTAACCGGAGTCATGCCTCTTGCCGTTCTCATCCGTGAATCCGCCGCGCACATACCAGCTGGCCAGCCGCTCGTAGTAGCCGGTCAGCTCCTTGCCCGTCGGGTCGCGCAGCTCCGTGCCCTGGGTGTAATCCCAGAACACCTGGTTCGGATCGCTGGGATATTTCACCGGCTTGTCGGTCTTGAACATCCATGCCGGAATGGTGCTGAAATTGACGATCGTCGAGTGGCCTTCAGTCGCCGCAAAAAAGTCCTTCGTCACCGGATCGATGTAGGTGAAATCCCACGACGTGTGATCCTTCGTGGGCTCGTCCAGCTCAGCCACGGCGATCTTCGGATACGGCAGCCACGGCACGTAGCGCACAAAATCCGCGCCCAGGGCCTTCAGTCCCGCAAACGCCCCATCATGGATGGGCGATCCCGGATTCAACATCGGATTGGTCACCACCTGCAGCGTCGGCGTCGATCGCGACACAAGGATCGTCTTGCTCCAGTCGATGTCCAGTTTTTGTTGCGTCTCTTGCGCCAGCACCGCAACGCCGCAGGCAACCATAGTCAGGCAGAAAGCCATCCGCCGGCGCCAGGTCCGATAACCCAAAGAGTGAATCTGCATACCTACCCCCAAAACGTGCAACGGCGCGCCAACATCCATCCGCCGGGTGAATTGTTATCAGGATTCCTGAGAGCGATAGCGGGAGTCGCTGTACGGACGCGTCCCCGTCTGCGGGCCCGCGTCCGGGCATTGCTCTGACTCTTGCCGCTCAACTCGGCAGCTCTCTGCTTCAGCCTACTTGTCGGTCACCGACTCCAGCCGAACCGGCCCCAGCAGCCCCGATGGCAGCAGCGGCGAGTTCGGCATATACGGCTTCACATCCGCGAACGTGTACTTGGTCGCTCCCGGCTGCAAGTCGCCAATCAGTCTGTTTACCCACGCATTGATCACCTTGATCGTGACCTGGTTCGCGCCCGGCTTCAGAGCAGCAGTCGCATCCACGCGATACGGCGCATGCCACACCACGCCCAGCGACTGTCCGTTGATGGTGACTTCAGCAAGGTTCTTCACATCGCCCAGGTCGAGCCACACATGCGTGCCGGGCTTGAGCCAATCTGATTGGACATCCACCGTCTTCGAGTACGTTCCGGTCCCGGAAAAGTACTTGACGCCCTTGTCCGTGCTGTCGTTCCACGAGATCAGCTTGTCCAACTGGACCGACGGCGGCGCGCCCATATCCGGCTGAAATTGAACCGTCCACGGCCCGTCCACGCTGACAAGCTGCGTGTGCGTCTCTGCGGGCAGCGTGCGCGTTGGTTGGCTGGTCGGCTTGCGGAAGACCACAAAGACCGTGCCCCAGGGCTCAAGCTTCAGTGGCACCGTAGTCCGGCCCGCCGCAGTCTTGTACGAAACCGGCTTCGACTTGCCGCTCTCCGCGTACCACAGCTCCGGTTCCTTGCCTGCCACGCGGAAGGTTGCGTCCAGCGACTCGCCGTGATCGCTGCGGTTGTCCACAAAATAAAGGTCGCCGCCGCTTACCTTGCGATGCACAAACTCCAGGCGCGTATCGGCCTCGGGCCTGGTGTAGTCGAAGTCCGCATCCACCTGCATCGCGTGGAAGACATCGCCGATGCTCTTGCCCGCATAGACCGTCCCCTTGCCCACCTTGTGTACGCCCGACCCATCGCCGAACAGCTCCGAACTCAGTTTGTTGAACTCGGCCTGATCGTCGGCAAGGCTCGGATCGTCATCCGGTTTGGGCCCGGCAACCACCGCGCCGGCCTTCACCAGCTTGTTGATGGCGCGCAGCACCGGCAGCGACATGTGCTTGCTGAAGGGATCGAGGCCAAGCAGCCGGTAGTTCATCCCGCTCGGCGTGGTGATGCGGCCATTGGAAGTGCTCAACTCGTGAATCAGCCCGTCGGCATTGATGTAATCGAAGCCATAACCCTTCGGCACATCGGGTGACTTATCGCCGAAAATTGCCGTCAGGTTCGAGTCTTCGCCGTAGAAGTAGATCAGGTCCGCGCCAAAGTGTCCCTGCTGCAGCATAAAGCTGGTGCGCGCCAGGTAATCGACCCACGGACCGGCCTTCTCCGCCCACGTGTCGTTGCGGTTGAACCATTGCCCGTACGGCCCCAGCGTGAGCCCTGGCGCCGTGCCCTTGCCCACCAGCGGCTGGTGCGCCGACTCGTGCACCACAATCCGGTTGATGCCGTTGAGAAACTCCTGGTCAGCGGTAGGCTTGAGCGTTGATGGTGACCACGCCCACGCCGCAAAAGCCGCAGTCATCGATTCCGCCGCCACCAGGTTCTGCCCATAGATGTGCGCCACCGAGGCCGATTCGCGATCGTCAGCGTTGTAGCCGAACTGCTCCTTGTTCGTGCCCGGCATCTGCGTCCACATGGCGCTCATGGGCACTTCGTTGAACTTCTTCACTTCCATGCCGTCGGCAATCAGCGCGCGTCCGCTCTCGTGCGACTCGCCATAATGCCCCATGCCGCGCTCATGCAATGTCGCTTCCAGCTGCCCGTAGTGCTCGTTGGCAACTAGGTCGGCAATGGTCTTGCGCAGGTCCCACAGAAATTTGTCGCTGGCCTCCGCGCTCTCCACCACGTGGCCCGTCAACACCGGCATCCACGGCACCGGATCGTACCCGCGCAGCCGCTTGAACTGCGGAATCATGTTGTCGGTCCAGTTCTGCGCGCCGGCTTCCCAGCTGTCGTTGATCACATAGCGGATGCCGCGCTTGCCCATCAGCTCCGGGCCCACCGTCGCCTTGTAGCTGTCCAGATAGGTGTCGAAATACTTTTTCACAAACCGGCGATCGAGCTTGTCCACTTCCAGGCCCGTCGCTTCAGCCGTTGCCGGGTGATTGGTGATTCCCAGCAGCGAATAGCCAAAGCGCAGCACCACCCAATCGCCGGCCGGGGGCGTCCAGTCCAGCGTTCCATCCGGATGCATCTTCGCCGTCAGGTCAATTACATCTGCCTTGGCAATCGCGTCGCCGGCCTGAACGCTCGGCGTTGCCAGCGAATAGAGGTCGGACTGTGTGGTGAACGCGGCCTTGTCTTCAAACCGATTCACCCGCGCGCCTGGATGAAGAACCAGCTCCGCAATCTCGTAGTCCGTCGGCGGTGGCGGAATCTTGATGCCGAACTCCGCCGGATCAATGCCCACGGCCCAGTCCGGAATCGGCGGAGCGGGAACCCGCTTCAGCGCCACGCGGAAATACTTCGCCGTCACCGGCGCAAACGTGATCGTGTTCTCCGGCGCATCGCCGCCGGCCAGTTTGGCAACCGTGTGGAAATTCTGCGCGTCGTCGCTGGCCTCGAGCGTGCTCTCCGGGCCGCCGATGCCGGAAGACATCGCCGTCACGTCATCCAGCTGGGCAATGACGAAAGTGATCGATCGGATCGTCTGCGGCGCAGGGAACTCGTACTCGATCCACGCGCTGTCGCCCACCTTCTTTGGAATCGGAATCCTGGTCTTCTTTTCCAGATCGCCGTCCGACAGCATGGCGATGTCCGGCGAGCCGCCGCTGACTGTGACCTTGGGCTGCAATGATTCCATGGGCACATCGCCCGCCGGCCGGCGGTATGCGATCACCACCGAGTCGGCATAAAACTCCGGTAGCGGCTTCGCTCCGGCGGGCAGCGGGTCGTCATGAATGCCCACGTTCTGAAACGCTCCCGAGTGCGCCGGCGGATGAGCCAGAGTCCCGGTAAACGGCTTGCCGCCTTCGACCGCCGTCTCGCTCCACACATACTTCTTCATGCCCTCGGCGCCCGCGACCCAGGGCCCGCCCGACTCGCTCCACCCCGGCGAGCCGGCAATGGCTTCTTCCATGCCCAGCTTGTCAGCCAGTTCGGTGGCGTATTTGAAAGCGTCCTTCCACTCCGGCGTCATGTAGGCCAGGCGGTGGTCCACCACCTTTGGCGTCTCCAGCGCGGCGTCAAAGTTCTGGAACCCGGCAACGCCCACCCGGTGCATCCATTCGAGATCCAGCCGGATGCCTTCCTTGGTGATGTTGCCGTTCATCCAGTGCCACCACACCCGCGGGTGCGCGCTGTCCGGCGGAGTCACAAATCCGCTCTTTAGCGGATCGGCTGAGTTTGTGGTTTGAGCAAGGCCCGCTGTGCATGAGAGCAATAGGCTGGCAGAGAGGATTGCAATCGCCGGGAGTTTCATACATCTCCTTTGATAGCACTCACTTACGAAGTTTCTCAGCAGATTCCGCAAATCCGCTTCACAACGCATCGAGCGCGCAGGAAGAGTCTATTCTTGCGGTACGAACCTTACCACGGCAGAGGGGGATTTCGTAAAGAAAATAAATTGCCCATCGAATCTGCGGGTGGACCAGGTCTGGCTGCCGAGACCTGGGAAAGCACGACCCGCATCGCCTTGTGCCCCATCCATTCCGCGTGTCGCCGCGGCGACCGGAATGGGTGGGAAGCCACAAACCTCCTGCGAGCGAACAGCGAGTCCGCTGCGGCGGACCCCACCGCAGGTGGCAGGTGGCTAGCCGACCGTCAGGACCAGCTTGCCAAAGTGGCTGCCCTCTTCCATTCTTGCCAGTGCCTCGCGCGCCTGCGACCAGTGGAAGTTCTCGCCTACCGGCCGCAGCACGGCAAGCGTGATGGCCCGGTTCAGCTCTTCGAAATCCTGCCGCGACCCGACATAAATGCCTTGCAGACGGACCTGCTTATGCAGAATGGACGAGATCGGGAACGGCGCCGGATTGTTCGCACCCGACAGCACGCCTACCTGCGAGATCGTTCCCCCGATCCGCAGCGCCCGCAGCGACCGTGGCAGCGTCGCCACGCCGCCCACGTCCACCACCAGGTCCACGCCCACCCCGCCGGTCTCGTCCAGGGCCCAGCGGTCCCAATCAGCGTTTTCCTTGTAGTTCAGGCCAGCGTCCAGGCCCAGAGAATAGGCGCGCTCCAGCTTGTCAGCGCTCGAGGAGATGCCCAGCACCCGCGCCCCGCGCAGCCGCGCCAACTGCAAGGTGAAAATTGACACGCCGCCCGTGCCCTGGATCAGCACTGTGCTGCCCGGCTTCACATCCCCGGCCGACAGCGCATTCCACGCCGTTACCCCTGCGCAGGGCAGCGTAGCCGCCTCCTGAAAGCTCAGGTGCTCGGGGATGGCGACCACCCCGGTCTCTTTCAGCACCACGTACTCGGCCAGCATGCCGTCAATGTCTCCACCCAGCGCGCGGCGGCTCTTGACTGCGGTTGGCGGCCCGTCCAGCCAGTTCTGCATAAAGATTCCGGCCACGCGATCGCCCGGCTTCCAGATCGTAACTCCGTCGCCCACGGCCACCACTTCGCCCGCGCCATCGGAGCAGGGAATGCGGGGCAGCTTCAACTTGGGGTTGTAAAGGCCCTTCACCACCAGCAGATCGCGATAGTTGTAAGAAATCGCGCGCACCTTCACCAGCACCTCGCCGGCCTCGGGTAAAGGGGTGGGGCGCTCCACAAACTCTAAAGAATCAACGCCAAACGATGAGATCTGCCAAACGCGCATAAGAACTTCTCCAAAATTGCGGGGATCGATTTTTCGAATCCGGGGGATGCATTTCCGGCAATCCCCCGTAGAATGAAGATATGGCTCGTGGTTGGGAAAGTAAATCCGTGGAGGAACAGATGGCAAATGCACTGGAGCAGCCGCAGGCCGGCGCCGGGAACGAATTCGTCAGCGAAGATCAGAGACGTGCGGCCGACCAGGTTCGCACAGTACGGGAACGGCAGAAGCAGGCCTTGAATCTGCAGCGGGAGAACATCCTTTCGCAGCGCACCTCGAGCCCCTCGCGGCGGGCCGCGCTCGAAGCAGCCCTGGCCCAGGTCGAAGCCCAGATTGAAGCCATGAATTAGTCGTTTTTCCATCAAGACCAGCTCCAGCTCTCTGGGTCGCCCGCATCGACGAATGTTTCATTTCGGTGTACGCGGCTCAGGCTATTCTTAGTTTCAGAATGCCTCTTCGGTCCAGTCATCGACGGCCAGGCGGCGCTCTCCTTTTAGCACCCACGTCCCTCCGACCTATAGCTAAAGTAAATTGCCTTTGCTTCCGATAAGTCGAGCATCGCAGAGTTCGCCTCTGTTGCTCTGCCTGAGGATGTACGAATGGACTGCAAGAAGGCAATTGAAGCTCATGTCCAATGGAAAAGCAAGCTGGCCGCCTATTTCGCCAAGCCCGATCACAGCGTGAACGCCGCCACTCTGGCCATGGACAACCAGTGCGAACTGGGAAAATGGCTCGCAGGCGAAGGCCGGAAGCACGCCAGCTGGCCGGGGTTTGCCAAGCTGGTAACTGAACATGCCAGCTTTCATAAGGCCGCCGCGGAATTGGTAAAGCGCGCGGACACGGGCCAGAAGGTCGATCAGGAAATCGCCCTCGGCGCAAAAAGCGACTACGCCTCGGTGTCAAGCGCGGTGGTGTCGTCGCTGATGCGCATGCACAGAGACTTGAAACTCTAACCGGCAACCGACCCGTGGCAATGGAGCGCGATCGGTCGCTCGGCGTGTCAGGGCTCCTGCGCCGGCCGGTGCAGCGCTATTGCTCCTCGCGATGAAACAGCAGCGAGTTGGCCTGGTGAATGGTGGTCATGCCGATGCGGGCGATGTTCACATGCGCCGGCCGGCTCGTGGCCCACACAATGGCATCGGCCACGTCTTCCGGCGTCAGCGGCGTCAGTCCCTTGTACACTTTGGCCGCACGGTCGTCGTCGCCGTGGAAGCGCACCAATGCAAAGTCCGTCTCCACCATCCCGGGATCGATGCTGGTCACGCGCACCGGCGTTCCCAGCAGGTCCTCGCGCAGCCCGTCGTTGATCAGCCGCTCCGCTGCCTTGCTTCCGCAATAAACCGCGCCGCCAGGATACGCGATCTCGCCCGCCGTCGAGCCCAGGTTCACAACGTGGCCCCGCTTGCGCACCACCATCCCCGGCACCACCGCCCGCGTCACGTAGAGCAGGCCCTTGACGTTGGTGTCGATCATCTCGTCCCAGTCTTCCACCTTGCCGGTGTACAGCTTTTCAAGTCCGCGGCTCAGCCCGGCGTTGTTTACCAAGATGTCGATCTCCGCCCACTCCGGCGGCAGTGAATCGATCGCATCCTGCACCGCGCGATGGCTGCGCACATCCAGTTGGAAGCTGTGCACCGCAGCCGCGCCCCGCTCCAGCGCCAAGGACGCTACTTCGGCCAGCTTCCCCGCCCGCCGCGCCGCCAGCAACAGCCGCGCTCCCTCGGCCGCAAAGGCCAGCGCCGTAGCCGCGCCAATGCCGCTGCTTGCCCCGGTAATGAAGACTATCTTTCCCTTCAAGCTCATGGTTTTTATTCTAGCCTCGCCGCCGCACCGCCCGTCCACAGCGAAGACCAATCCGCCCGTGCCCCATCCATTTCATCGCCTCACCGCGACATGGGTGGGAACCCACGAACCTCATGCGAGCCTCCCGCGAGTTCGCCCCGGCGAACCCCACCGCAGGTGGCGCCCCGCCGCTGTGCCATCCGGTACTGCCCCACCGCCCAATCCGCGCCGGCCAGCCCGGTGCGCTGCGCATCGGAAAACACCTCCGCAAGATTGTCCGCCAGGCTCAGCCGGGTCTGCTTTGCCGCTGCCGCCTCGCGCAGCAGGCGCAGGTCTTTGGCGCCCAGGTCGATTGTCGCACCGGGGCTCTCTGGCGGATTCAGCATCACTTTGCCATACGCGGCATAAAACGGCGACTGGAACAGCGCACTGTTGACCGTCTCCAGAAAGACAGCCGGATCGATGCCCCATTGCTCCGCGTAGACAAACGACTCACTCAGCGAATGAATCATGGCGCTGATCAAGAAATTCCCGCCCAGCTTCAGCGCATGGGCCTGGCTCGGCTCGGTGCCAATCACCGAAATTCCGCGTGACAGCGGCTCCAGCAGCGGCCGTGCGACAGCAATCGCATCGTCAGCGCCCGCGCCCACAATCCACAGCTGGCCCTCTTCCGCCACGTTGGGCCGCCCGAACACCGGCGCCGCCACATACAGTTGTCCGCGCCGCGCGTGCTCCGCCGTCAGCCTCGCACTCAACTCCACGCTGATGGTGGAGAAGGCGATATGAAGCGCCCCTGGCCGCAGGGCGTCGACCACGCCATTTCCGCCTCCAAACAGCACCTCCTCGTGAGCCTCGTCATCGAACAGCATGGTGAGCACGGCGTCTGCTTCGCGCGCAGCCTCGGCAGGCGAACCGGCAAGCGTTGCGCCCAGCGCGACCAGCGCCTCGGCCCGCTCCGCGCTGCGATTCCACACTGTCAGTTCATGTCCGGCCGCAAGCAGCCTCCCCGCCATGGGCGCGCCCATCTTGCCCAGCCCCAGAAATGCAATCTTCATCGAATCGCTCCTCGCTCCCTAATCTACTGCGCCCAGCAAATGTTTCCAACTTCAATCCCTGCCCCGCTAAACTGGAAACGCCATGCTCCGCACCGCCACCGCAACCCGCTACGTTCTTCCGCTGCGCGAAGGCGGATCGCTGCCCGCACTTGTTGAGGCCGACGACCTGGGCATCTACGTCACCAAGTTTCGCGGCGCCGGCCAGGGCTCGCTGGCGCTGGTGGCCGAGCTGGTCGCCGGCGAGATCGGCCGCGCCCTCGGCCTGCGCGTGCCCGAGCTGATCTTCATCCACCTCGACGAGGTGCTCGGCCGCAACGAACCCGACTACGAGATCCGCCAGCTGCTCAAAGCCAGCACCGGCCTCAATCTGGCGCTCGACTATCTCCCTGGATCAACCATGTTCGACCCCGCCGCGCGCGACGCGGTCAGCGCCGAAGAGGCATCGCTCACCGTCTGGTTCGACGCCTTCACGCAGAATGTTGACCGCACCTCGCGCAACGCCAACATGCTCATGTGGCATCGCAAGCTCTACCTAATCGACCACGGCGCCGCGCTCTATTTCCATCACAACTGGGAGACCATGGCGCAGAAGTTCGATTCGCCCTTCACCGAGAGCGCGCAGCATGTGCTCTTGCCCTGGGCCGCGCAGATTGAAGCCGCCGGAGCCCTCGCGCAGACCAGGCTGACGCGCGAAGTATTCACGGAGATTCTCGCCCAGGTTCCCGATGTCTGGCTTGAATCCGAGCCAAACGGCCCCAGCGCCGCACAAAAGCGCGCCGGCTATGAGGACTTCTTCGTCAAGCGCCTCAACGCTGCCGCAATCTTTGAACAGGAGGCGACGCGTGCCCGCACCCGCCTCGTTTGATTACACCGTCATTCGCGTCGTGCCCCGCGTGGAGCGCCAGGAGTTCATCAACGCCGGCGTCGTCGTCTACTGCCCGGAGAAGCGCTACCTGGCCGCCCGCATTCATCTCGATGAGCAGCGCCTTCGCGCCCTCTGGCCTGAAGTTGACGTGGAAGTAGTCCGCGCCCATCTCGACGCATTTCCGCTCATCTGTGCCGGCGACAAGTCGGCAGGCCCCATCGCCCAGCTCGCCCAGCGCGAGCGCTTCCACTGGCTCAGCTCCCCGCGCAGCACCATCATTCAGCCGTCGCCCGTGCACACAGGCGTCTGTGACAGCACCGGCAACCTGCTCGACCGGCTGGCCAATCAGTTTCTTGTGATTTGATTTGTGACCGTTCGTTCCCTACTGCGGCTCAACCAGGTGGTGCGCAATTGCAAACAGCGCCAGCTCCAGGCGCGTTGATACGCCGGTCTTGTCGAAGATGTTCGACAGATGCCGCTTGACGGTTTCTTCGCTCAGCGTAAACTGCTTGGCGATGTCGCGGTTCGAGCAGCCTTCCACAATGCAGCCCACCACTTCAAGCTCGCGCGGTGTCAGCCCGTAGGTCTTGCGCTGCGGCACCACCGCCTGCTGCATCAGGTCGTGCAGCGCGCTCACCAGGTTCACCACGCGCTTGCCGCCAATCCAGTAGTCGCCGTTGTACACGGTGCGGATCGCGGTCTGCAAATGGCTCGCCAGCGCATCTTTGAGCACAATGCCGCGCGCCCCAATGTGCAGCGCTTCAATGATCTGCTGCGTGGTGATGGTCGAGGTAAGCAGCAGAATCTTCACTGTCGGCGTGCCGTTCATGATGGCGCGCATCGCCTCCAGGCCCGGCAGGCGCGGCATCTGCAGGTCGAGCAGCAGAATATCGGGCTCCAGTTCAAGAGTCTGCGTAATGGCCTCGTCGCCGTCAGTGGCATCGCCAACAACGTCAAAGCCTTCATTCTCCGACAGCATGTTGCGGACGCCGATGCGAACTACAGGATGGTCGTCGGCCAGTACGATGCGGATGGGCTTGTCCACGGGATTGGCTATCCTCCAGCGCGATGCGTTCAATTACGCCTTGAATTCAACATCCAGCATACGCTGCACGTTTTCCGCCGCGCTGCGTAAATCCGCCAGGATTTGAGCGCTGTTATCTGGTTGGTTAACGGTCACCTCCAGGCCGCCGGCCTCGATCACTGCTCCCAGCCGCGCCAGCTGCGCCGCGCCGGCCATCGCGCTGCCGCCCTTGATCGCATGGCCGATGCGCCGCGCCTCCTCCCAATCGCGCTTCGCAACAGCCTTCTTGAGTGCAGTCACACGCCGATCGAGATCCGACAGAATCGCTTCAAATATCTGCCGCAGCGCCGCGGCCGGCATCATCTCGCGCAGCTGCGCCAGCGTCTCGCGGTTCACCACCGCTTCCGCCGGGTCCAGTCCACTCGCGGATTGTGGATGGGCCTGCGCCTGCTGCTCGGCAATCAGTCGCGTGAGCGCATCGGGCGCGAACGGTTTCATCAGGAAGCCATCGGCAGCAGCAACAATCTCGTCTGCCGTACCGCTCCCGCTGATCACATAGAGCCGCGCCTGAATCTTCGCGGCGTTGCACCGCGCGCGCAGCTTCTCCATGAGCTCGAGACCGCTCACTCCCGGCATCTGCGCATCCATCAAGATAATGCTCGGCCGGCACTGGCGCGCGTCGAGCAGTTCCAGCGCCGCCGCGCCATCCTCGGCCGTATGCACCGAGTAGCCGCTCATCGTCATCATGGTGGCCATGACCTCGCGGCTCACCATGTCGTCATCGATCAGGAGCATGGTGGGCAGATTCTGCTGGGAGATGACTTCGAGCATGACTCCAGTGTGCCACTCGCCCCCGCAACGCAGGCGAAAATTGCGAGCCACGAATCCAATCAGTGATGGGTGGGAGAGGTCACTCGATTGCCGCCGGGACTTCATGCAGCCAGCCCGGCGCCTTCAGCAGCTCACGGGGACGGCTGCCGTCGGCCGGCCCCACCAGGCCGTCGCGCTCCATCAGGTCGATCAGGTGGGCGGCGCGGCCATAGCCGATCCTCAGCCTGCGCTGCAACAGAGACGTGGACGCCTTGCCGAACTCGAACACCAGCTGCACCGCATCGTTGAACAGCGGGTCGTTCTCGTCCGGGTCGGCATTCGACCCGTCGACCGAGACGCGCTCATCCTTCGGCGACTCCAGGAAGCCCTCCACGTACTCGGCCTGCGCCTGCGCCTTCCAGAAATCAACCACTGCGGCCGTCTCCTTCTCGCTGACGTACGGCGCATGAAGCCGCATCAGCCGGCTCGTTCCGGGAGGCAGAAACAGCATGTCGCCGCGACCCAGCAGAGCCTCCGCGCCGTTGGTGTCCAGGATCGTGCGCGAGTCCACCTTGGTGGCCAGCCGGAAGCTGATGCGCGTCGGCACGTTGGCCTTGATCAGCCCGGTGATGACGTCGACCGAAGGCCGCTGCGTGGCCAGCACCAGGTGAATGCCCACCGCGCGGGCCATCTGCGCCAGCCGCGTGATCGACTCTTCCACGTTGGCGCGGTCCAGCATCATCAGGTCGGCCAGCTCGTCGATGATGATCACGATGAACGGCAGCGGCTCGTTGTCGCCCTCTTCTTCAAACAGGTTGGGCATCGAGCCTTCAAACAGTTTGTTGTACTGGTCGATGTTGCGCACGCTGCGGCTGGCCAGCAGCTTGAGCCGGCGCTCCATCTCGCGCACCGCGTTGCGCAGCGCGTTCGCCGCCAGCTTGGGCTCGGTGATGATCGGTGTCAGCAGGTGAGGGATGCCTTCGTACATGCCCAGTTCCACGCGCTTGGGATCGACGAGAATGAGCCGCACCTGCGCCGGCGTGGTGCGGAACAGCAGGCTCATGATCATCGCGTTGATGGCCACCGACTTGCCGGATCCCGTCGAACCGGCAATCAGCAGATGCGGCATCGTGGCCAGGTCCGCGGGCACAATGCGCCCGTTGATGTCCTTGCCCATCGCAATCGTGAGCTTGCCTTTGGAGCGCGCGAAGATCTCCGACTCGAGCACGTCGCGCAGGTGGATCGTCTCGCGGTCGTGATTGGGCACCTGGATGCCGACCGTCGATTTGCCCGCCATGCGCTCAATCAAAATGCTCTCGGCGCGCATGGCCAGGCACAGGTCGTCGGCCAGGCCGGTCACGCGCGAGTACTTCACGCCGGCCTCGGGCTTGAACTCGTAGGTGGTGACCATGGGGCCGGTGTTGATCTGCACCACCTGGCCGCGCACGTCAAACTCGCCGCACTTCTCCACCAGCGTGCGGGCCTCTTCGCGCAGCATGTCTTCCTTGACAGCCTGCGGCGCCTCGCCTGGATTGAGCAGCGTGCTGGGCGGCAGCTTGAAGCCGCTCACGTTTTTGGGAGCAACTGTCGTGGTGCGCACTTCAGCGTCGGCGCGGCCGTGAATGGCAATCGGCTCCGGCCCGCGGCTGCGCTGCGCCGTTGCCATCGGCTGCGGTTCGAGTCTCGCAGGCGGCGCTGGTGGCGGCGCGTCCCAGGCCTCAAAATCAAGCGCTGTCTCTGCTGCCGGATCTGGCCGCACCGCCGGCTGAATCGGAGTGGGAACAGCAGTCAGCCCCGCCGAGCGTGGCCGCTGGATCGGCACACCGGCCTGCGGCGCGGCAGTTTCCGCTTCCTCGCGTTCCCAGATGCTCGCCCGGCGCGGCTCCGGCGCGTGAGGATCATCAGCTACAGGCATCGGCGCGCGCTGATAGGCAGGCACGTCCTCAATCGAGTTGGAGTCCAGGTACTGCTCGCTCAGGCGGTTGCGCCGGAACAGGTTGGCCAGGCGGCTTGGGCGGCCAACCGCTGCTTCGGCGTCGCGCTCGTCATTTTTCCGGTCGCCGCGCTGGGCCATGGCTTCCGCCTTGCGCTCGGCGCGCTCCTCGCGCCAGTTCCGATAGCGGTCGCTCCACGCCATGACATGAATCCAGCGCTCTCCAATTGACTCTTTCAGTGCCCAGAAGCTCACCGCGGAAGCAAAGTAGAGTCCTGCCCCGGCGAGCGCGCCTGCCACCAGCCACGCGCCCTGAATGTTGATGTAGCCCACCAGCAGCGCTGCAATGAGCTTGCCCACCACGCCTTCCACCGGCAGCAGGTGCATCCACTGCCAGTGCCACGGCACCAGTCCGAACACCGCCGGCAGAAACAACAGAGCGAGCACCGTACCCGTCCAGCGCAGCCACGCCGAGCCGCCCGGCCGCGAGTGCATCCACGTCCAGCCCAGCCCGCCCAGCCACAGCGGCAGCAAAAACGCCGTCAGCCCGAGCGCCTGCAGCAGCAGGTCCCCGAGCCACGCGCCAAACAATCCCACCCAGTTGTGCACCGCATGCGGGCCAGCCTCGCCCGACGCCGTGTTCAGCGATGGATCAGACGCATGCCAGGTGGCCAGCGAGAGCAGCAGGAGCAGCGCAACGAGCGTCAGCAACACCCCGAGAAACACATTCAGAGGTCGGCTGCGCGTGGGAGAAAGGACAATGGAAACAGGCTTCATGGCTTGGGCGCTCCCGCAATTCGGCGCTCCGGAGTCTGCCGCGAGCGTGCAAAATAAGCGGACAAACAGTCCCAGAGCAACCTTTATTATCCCGGGACTGCCGGCCGTTTCCGGCCAAAATGGGGGTGGGGGGAACCAGACTAGGGACTAGGGGATGGAGAGCAGGGGATAGGGAGCAGGGAATAGGGGAAAGGCTTAAAATATGAGCTGAGGAGCCTAGCCATGAGCGACGGGCGCGAGGAACGCGAGGAGCAGGAAAAACGGCGCGAGCAGGAGTCGTGGCGGGAACGCGAAGACGCCCTCGACCGTGCTCGCGACGACCAGTGGGTGCCGGAGCGGAAAGAGTCCTGACGCTGCAACAGCCAGGCGCTGCGGAGGGAGCGGGGGTTTAAACCCCCTGAAAAATGAGGCGGAACATTCGGCCTTCAGAAGGCCCCGGGCGTCCTCAAATTCCTAGCTGGCGATAAACCGCGCACCCCAGATCAGCAGCGCAATCCCCAGCGCGATCCGGTACAGCGCAAACAGCGCAAACCCATGCTTGCGCACCCAGCCCAGGAACCACTCCACCACGCCCAGCGCCACAATGAATGACACCACCATGCCGATCAGCAGCACAATCCAGCGCTCCGAGTTCATCACCACATGCGGCGCCACGCCCTCGGCCAGCGCGGTCTTGGATGGATGAATCTCCTTGAGCAGGTCCCACACCGTAGCCGCAAACATGGTCGGAATCGAGAGCAAAAAGCTGAACGCCAGCGCCGTTGGCCGGTCCAGCGAGACCAACTGCCCGGCGGCAATCGTCGACATCGACCGCGAAGTGCCCGGAAAGATGGCCGAAAGCGACTGGCAGAGCCCGATCCAGACCGCCTGAAAGACCGTCATCTGCTCAATATCCGTCACATCGGGGTCGCGCCGGTCGGCCCACGCATCAATCACCCACATAATGATGCCGCCCACCAGCAGCGCCACGGCCATCACCCAAATGCTGCCCAGGTGCTTGTCGCTCCATTTGTGCAGCGGCAGCGCTACCGCCGATGTGCAGATAAACGCAATCGCGGTCAGCGAGATTGGGTGGTTCAGCAGCGTTCGGTCGCCGTTCTCGCCGCGCGGAAATGTGCGGATGAACTCGACAATGCGGCCCAGGAAAAGCAGCGTCAGCGCCAGAATCGCGCCCAGCTGGATCACAATCGTATACATCTTCCAGTAGGCGTCGTTCAGGTCAATCTTCATCAGCCCTTCGGCAATGCGGAGATGGGCGGTCGAGCTGACCGGCAAAAACTCGGTCAGCCCTTCCACAATGCCAAGCACGACGGACTGAAGATAAGGGTTCAAGACGCCTCCATGGGTGCGACGAGTGATGCAGGGTTGCAGCGGGTAATAAGGTCTCTAGATAGAGAATAACTCAGGGCTCCGGCGTCTGGGCTGGCTTGAAATGCCAGCGTCGTTTCCGTCGCGCCCGGGTGCCGCAAATCGGGAAATTCATTCCACGCCGGGACCCTGCGGAATCGCTGCCCCGTCTGAGCGCGGATCGGCTCCGGCAAAGTTCACCTTGCGCGCACTGTCCCGCTCCACTGCTTCGCCCTGCCCAACCGTGAACGAGAACGGTTCCAGCACCTCAATCTTGTGCCCCCGCCTGGTGAGCTCCGCGCGAACCGTCTCAGGAACGGTCTCCTCCATCTGCACATCGCATCCCTGGAACGTGCCCTTGGTAAAGCGCGCCTGCTCCAGAGCCGCCTGCACATTCATCCCGTAGTCCACCACGTTGGCGACAAACTGCGCGTGCGCCTGCGCCTGGTTCCACCCGCCCATGATGCCGAACCCGATATGAATGTCGCCCTTTTCCATGAACGCCGGAATGATGGTGTGCAGCGGCCGCTTGTGCCCGGCCAGCGAGTTGGGCAGCCCCGGCGTCAGCTCGAATCCCGCGCCCCGGTTGTGAAAGGAGAAGCCCAGGCCCGGTGCAACCATCCCCGTCCCGTAACCCGCAAAGTTGCTCTGGATCAGCGAAACAATGTTGCCGTCCTTGTCGATCGTCGATAGATAGATGGTCGAGTTTCCGTGCGCATCGAGCATCTTCTCAATGTCGGCCGGAACCACCTGGCACGCGGCTGTGTCCATCCGGATCAGCCTGGCCCGCTGGGCCGCCAGCTCTCTCGAGAGCATCTCCTTCACCGGCACAGCCGTGAACCGCGGGTCGCCCACATACTTGTGCATGTCCGCATAGGCCAGCTTCTTGGCCTCGATCATCACATGCAGCGCATCGGCGGAGTTGTGTCCGTACTGGCCCATGGGAAACTGCTCCATGATGTTCAGCATGGAGAGCGCAGCCACACCCTGCCCATTCGGCGGCAGCTCGTAGACCGTCCAGCCGCGGTATGTTGTCGACACAGGCTCCACCCACTCCGGCTGAAAGTCCTTGAAGTCCTCAAGCGTATGCGTTCCGCCTTGCGCGTCCAGAAACTTCACCATCGTCGCGGTCAGCGCGCCGTCATAAAACGCATCTCGCCCATGCGCGGCAACTTCGCGCAGCGAGTGCGCCAGCGCTGGATTCCTGAACTCATCGCCCACCTTCGGCGCCACGCCGCTGGGCAGGTAGGTTTCGCGATATCCCGGCTGGTTGAGCAGACCCTTTGCAACCCAGTAACGTGCATTCCGCTCCGCCAGCGGGAAGCCATTCTGCGCGTAGTAAATCGCCGGCGCCAGCGTCTTGCTGAAGGGTAGCGTGCCGAAGCGCACCCGCAGCGCATCCCAGCCGGCGACCGCGCCCGGAATATCGACCGTTTCCACGCCAATCGGATTGATCCGGTCGACGTTGTGCCCCTTCAGGTAATCGATGGTGAGTCCCTTTGGCGTCCATCCGCTCGAATTCAGCCCATACAACTTGCCGGTCTTGGCCTCATAGTAGATCGCAAACAGATCGCCGCCCATTCCGTTCACATACGGCTGCACCACGCCCATCACGGCATTGGCTGCAATCGCTGCGTCAATCGCGTTTCCACCCTCTTCCAGAATGTGCGCACCCGCCTGCGAGGCCAGAAACTGCGGTGCAGCCACGATGCCGAAGTTCGTGACGACCATTGACCGCCCCTGGCCAGGGACGGAGGCGAATTGCTGCGCCAGAATCGCGGGAGCGATGGAGAGAAGAATGGCGGCGGCAAGCGAACGAAGCAGCATGGAGTTTTCCTTTGTGCCGGGGAATCGGCTGGGGAATCAAACCAGTTTGCTTCGACTTTATCTCATTTTGCTCGCAATATTCTGTAACGGCTTGGCGATAATGCGCCGTGCTTACTCCAGATCAATCCCATACACCGGCACGTTCTGGTCCAGCTTGAACACCAGCGCGCTGGCGCGGTAGGCGTAATCGGTCTGCGGAAACTTGTCTTTGAGCCGCGCCGCCAGCTCGCGCGCATGGTTGTGCGCCTCTTCCGACTTCTTGTCGTTGCCGTCCGCGCCAAACATGTCTTTGAGGACTGCCTGCCGATAAACAGCCAGGTAGAGCGCCTGCGCCGTGCGTGGGCCGTCGGGGTAGTCGGCGGCGTATTTCTCGTAGTCGCCAGACTCGCGTTGCGGGCACTTTTCCGCGCCCTGCCAGTCGCCGCACAGCTTGTTGTCGATCAGCTCAAAGGCCGCCAGTGCCGCCTGCCGCGTGCGCGGATACTGCTTGATCACCTTGCGCAGCCCGTCCTCGTCCATCTGGTCGTGCAGGTCTGGGTCGCGCTCCTTGGCCGAGGGCCGTGTCGCCGCGTCCGCCTTCTGCACCTGCCAAAGGTCATCGGCCGCCCGCCACGCAGCTTCAGGCACCAGCGTCGAGTTGGGGAACATCTCCACCAGCCGCTCATAAAGCAGCCGTGCGCTGGTCGCGGCGTTCGCCGGGCCGCGCGGGTCCGAGGCCATCACCTCCTGGTTCGCCGCCGCGCCCATCAGGACCTGGTCGCCATTGGCTGTGGACTCGATCACAATGCCCTTCGCCTCCACCCAGCCGGACACCGGCGGCGGCGTGTCGTCCGTGCCAAACGTCGGCGTGTCCTTGTCCTCGCGCAGCAGTTCGATGTCGGTGTTGGCGTAGACGCGAAGCCACGGGCCGCTTTTTTCGGCGACCACCAGCTCGCGGCCGATCTGCACGCGGTCGATCTTCTGTGAGCTGGTGTCGGGTGCGACGTAGAGAACGGTGATGCGCAGGGCCGTGGCGCGCGGGCCGGCTAGCGGCTTTTCGAGATTCGACTTCTTCTGCGCGAACGCCAGCGCGGGCAATAGGCCGCAAAGCAGGGCCACGGCGAGGGTGAAGCGGGTGCGCAATTTCATCATGGATTGCCCTCTCATGCTTTGACGCCGGAAATGCCTTCCGTGAGCACATCGGCCAGCAGCGCTGGGTCAACATTGCCGCCGCTCACCACCGCGACGGCCGTCCGGTACGCCGGCAGCTGATCCCCGTGGAACAGCAGCGCAGCCGCGGCCACCGCGCCGCTGGGCTCTGGGACCAGCCGCGTAGCGGCGACAATGGCGCGCATGGCGGCGCGAATCTCCGCCTCTGTCACGGTGATAATGCCATCGACAAATCTCTGGATATGCGCGAAGTTGAGCGCGCCCACCGATTGCGTGCGCAACCCGTCCGCAAGTGTCCTGCTGGTCAACTCCGCAGGCCAGGTCACAATCGACCCGCTGCGGAAGCTCTCCGCCGCATCGCCTGCCAGCTCCGGTTCCACGCCGTAAACGCGCGTGTTCGGGCTCAGTTGCTTCACCGCCGCCGCAACGCCCGAGAGCAGCCCGCCGCCGGAGACAGGCGCAAGCACAAGATCGACGTCTGCAAGCTCTTCCACAATCTCCAGCCCGCAGGTAGCCTGCCCTGCGATGATCTGCCTGTCATCGTACGGCGGAATCACAACATACCCATGCTTGCGCACCAGCTCATCCGACTTGGCCAGCCGCTCGCTCGACGCCACGCCGACATCGACCACCTCTGCGCCCATCGCCAGCGTGGCCGCGCGCTTGATCGAAGGCGCATTCGACGGCATCACGATCACCGCCTTTGCACCCACCTCACGCGCCGCATACGCCACGCCCTGCGCGTGGTTGCCGCTCGAGTAGGTGATCACGCCGCGCGCAATCTCCTCTCCCGTCAGCTGCAAAATCTTGTTCGCCGCGCCGCGAATTTTGAACGCGCCAATCGGCTGCAGCGACTCGGCCTTCAGGTAGATTTCCTTCTCCGTGCCATGCCCGCTCAGGCCCGGGAACGCGGCCCGCACCAGCGGCGTCCGCACGGCAACCTTGGCAATCCGCGCGGCGGCGGCGCGTATCTCTTCAACAGAAACAAGCCGTTCATCCATCATTCGATTATCCGCCATCGCAACCACGCTTGCCGAGTGGCCAAGCTCAGGGCAGATACTGCGCCGGAACCGGATCGGCCGGCACTTCCGCCTGCCACACAATCTCAATCACGCGCCACTGCTTCCCGTCATAGACAGCCTGGATGCTGTTGATGCCGCGATCCAGCACCTTGCCCTCGGGCGGCTTGCCGCCCGGCGTGGTGCGGGTCTCATAGGTGCTCCACAGGTGCGCCATGTGCGCCCACATCTCCGTGCGCACATGGATCTGCTTCTCGTAGAACACCGTGCTGCCGCGCTTGGCCACCGCGTCAACCCAGTCCTGCACGGTGAGGATGCGCTGCGTGGCGGTGCCGTCGGAGTTGGGCCGGATCGGAATCAGCCGCGCGTCCGGCGCGAACAAGGCACGGAAGCAAGTGCGGTCCCTGTTGGCCGACCCGCTCACGCCCGCATCAATCGCAGCGACCAGCTGATCGAGCGTGGCCTGCGGAGGGCAGGCCACAGCGGCGGCCATCGGCGTATCGGCGGTTTGAGCGCGAAGCGCTGTCGTAAAGACAGCGGCAGCAAGGGCGAGCAGAACAGGGAAGCGGCGCATGCACGGATTCTACAAGCAGGGAATAGGGCGCAGGGAATAGTTATTTGTAGGTCTGACAGGGTCCGTACGTTCCCATCCACGCGCCTGGGAAAAAGCGCACGGATGGGACACTGCATTTCTCGCGTTGCGAGATTCACGCCGGAGAAGCCGGTAAACTCAGATTTCCAGAATCACCGGCATGATCATCGGCCGGCGGCCGGTGGTCTTCTGGATGAGCCGCTTCAACTCGGCGCGGACTTTCTCCTTCACCATGCCGTAGTCGGCCTTCTGCTCCGTACTCAGGCCCTCAAGGGTCCGTAGAACCAGCTCCTTGGCCTGGTCCGTGATGTCTGAGCCGCCAAAGCCGCGCATGATCACTTCCGGCTGCTGTTCCACCTTGCCGGTGCGCTTGTTGATTGCCAGCACGGCGAGCACGATTCCGTCTTCGGACAGAATGCGGCGGTCCTTGATGACCAGGTCTTCTACCACGTCAATGGATGAGCCGGAGTCAATCAGCACGCGGCCCGCAGTGACCTTGTCCTTCTTGCGCGCGTTGTCCTTGTCGAGCTCGAGCACGTCGCCGTCTTCAATCACAATCGCATGCTCCACGGCGCCGGTTTCCATGGCCAGGCCGGCGTGGCGGACTAGGTTGCGGTAGTCGCCGTGCACGGGGATGAAGTACTTGGGCCGCACCAGGTTGATGAGCAGGCGCTGCTCTTCCTGCGCGCCGTGGCCGCTGACGTGAATCAGGCCGGCGGAGCCGTCGTCGCAGATCACGTTCGCGTCGCGGCGGTACAGATGGTCGATGACGCGATAGATGCTCTTCTCGTTGCCGGGAATGATGCGCGAGCTCAACACCACCGTGTCGCCTGCGTCAATGTGCGCGTGCTTGTGGTTGTCGACGGCGGCTCTCGACAGCGCAGACATCGGCTCGCCCTGTGTGCCGCTGATCAGAATCATCAGCTGCTCAGGGGAAAAATCGCGCATCTGGCCGGGATTAATGACCAGGCCCGGGGGAATGTCGATGTAGCCCAGGTCCTGCGCAATCTCCGTCGAGTCCATCATGGACCGGCCCACGATGGCCACCTTGCGGCCATGCTTCTTGGCCAGTTCCAGCGCAATCTTGATGCGGAAGATCGACGACGAAAAGCAGGTGAAGAACAGCTTCTTCTTGGTCTGCGAGAAAACCTCGTCGAGGCGTGGGATCACGGCCCGCTCGCTCGGCGTGTAGCCGGTGCGCTCAACGTTGGTCGAGTCCTGCAAGAGCGCCAGGACGCCGCGCTTGCCGTATTCGGCAAAGGTGTGCAGGTCGAAGGCGTGATCGTCCAGCGGCGACAGATCGATCTTGAAGTCGCCGGTGTGGATGACCACCCCGACCGGCGTCTCAATCGCCAGCGCCACGCAGTCCACCAGCGAGTGGGTCACGCGGATGGGCTCAATCGTGAACGGGCCGATGGTGAACTTGTGCCGCGGCTCTATCTCGATCAGCTCAATCTCGTCCAGCAGCTTGTGCTCGTCCAGCTTGCCTTCCACATAAGCGAGGGTGAACTCGGTGCCGTAGACCGGCACCTTGAGCTCGGAGAGAATCCAGGGCAGGCCGCCGATGTGATCCTCATGCCCATGCGTCAGAATGATGGCGCGGACGCACTGCTTGTTTTCAACCAGGTAAGTGATGTCGGGAACTACGATATCGACGCCGAGCAGTTCCGACTCCGGGAACATGAGGCCTGCGTCAATGACGATAATGTCGTCTTCCCAGCGCAGAGCCAGACAGTTCATGCCGAATTCGCCCAGGCCGCCGAGAGGAATGATTTTTAGTTTTTTCGTTTGCATTGTCAGTCTTAAGTTTAGCACTACGCGCGGACACCGGCGCCGAGGCACAGGTTCGCCTGCGTTTTGTGCTCTCCTGGCCCTTGCTGCCAATGCAGATCCGCGGTTAAGGCGGGAAGCCTGGCGTTTGGAATCGGATGCTGATATCAGCTTTTTGCTGCGTTGGCCACCAGCATCGACTTCAGAATCTGGTCCGAAACCTCGCTCACCGCGGCCGGCGAGTGCGAGAGGAACAGCGTATTCGTCTTGTCGCTCTCGCCGATCGACTTCAGCGTGTCAAAATACTGCGTCACCAGCACCAGCTGCATCACTTCCTTCGAAGTGGCGCCTTCGACCGCCTTCTGGAACTGCTCGACGGAGGTTTGTAACCCCTCAATGATCGCCCTGCGCTGGTTGGCAATGCCCTGGCCTTGCAGGGCCTTGCTCTCGGCCTCAGCCTCGGCCTTTTTGACCACCAGGATCTTTTCCGCCTCGCCGCGCGCGTTGGCTGCCACCTGCTCGCGTTGCGCTGCATTGATGTCGTTCATCGCCGACTTGACCTTTTCGTCGGGAACGATGTCGGTGACCAGCACGTTGACGATCTCGTAGCCAAAGCCGGCCATGTCCGCGTCCAGCTCCTGCTTCACCGCCGCAGCAATCGACGACTGCGAGGCGAACACCTCATCGAGCGTCATGCTGGGAACGTGGCCGAGGATGACCTGCTCCACATACGACTTGATCTGGGCAACGGGGTCAGAGAGTTTGTAGTAGGCGTCGTAGACTTTCTCCGGTCGCACCCGGTTCTGCACCGAGATGGGGATGGTGACAAACACGTTGTCCTTGGTCTTGGTCTCCATGGTCAGCGAGATCTGGTTGACGCGCAGGCTCACCAGTCCGGCCACGGTGTCCAGGTAAGGCATCTTCCAGTTCAGGCCCGGCTCGGCGATGCGCAGAAACTTGCCAAAGCGGGTGACGACGGCGACCTGCGCCGTGCTGACAGTGAAAAAGCTGCCCAGGATCAATGTGAGAAGAATCAGGGCGGCAACTGCAAGAATCACGAGAAGGACAACGTCCATGGGATTACTCCAGAGCTCGATTGGGAGGCTCGGGGGAATTATAAACTCCCGGTGAATCAGCTAGTCTGGACGGTTCCCTTCGGGTCGACCGCCGGGCCAGGTCCGCGCTTCGAATCAACGCCCGACCTGGTTAAATGGGGTCTATTCTCCGGCAAACCGCACTCCCAGCGCCGTCCGCGCCTCTTCCAGCAGCCGCGCCATGCTGAGCGAAAGCGCGTGGCTGACCTCCGGGCTCTGCCGCAACCCGTCGCGAATCAGCCCGCAAAAATGTTCCGTCTCATAATTGAATCCACCGGCAACAAACGGCTCGTCCAACTCCACCACGCGCTGATCGCGATAGTGAATCGTGGCCCGCGTCGGGTTCCACCAGCTGGCGTGGATGAGCACAAAGCCAAGCGGCGCAGCCAGCAGCGCGTCGCCGTGGCTCAGCAGGTCGGTCGCTGCATGCAGTTGGGCCATGCCGCGCTCGTGCTCGGTGGTAATCAGCGCAAAGCAGTCAACGCCCGCCGCAGTCAGGCGGCCCAGCGTGTGTACCCGCTTCAGCTCGCCGAGCCAGTCGAGCGCCAGAAAAGCCTCGTAGGGGCCGATGCCCAGAATGCCACCGCCACCGAGCTCAAGAAAATGCACTGGATGGTTCGCCGAGAGCGTCGTGTCGCCGTTTCCGGCGCGGACATAGCCGACCGGCCCGACCGGGTCAGCCGCCAGATGCTGCCGCAGCCGCTGGTAGAGCGGAAAGAACGGCGGCTTCATCGCTTCCATGAACAGCCGGTCGTGTGTTCGCGCGGCGGCCAGCACATCCTCGAGCTGCCGCGTGTTCAGCGCCGCCGGCTTTTCGCACAGCACGTGCTTACCCGCGGCCAGCGCGGCGATCGAGAACTCCGCGTGGCTGTCAGGATGCGTGCCCACGTACACGGCGTCGATGCCGGACTCGAGAAACTCCTCAAGCGAGCCCGCCGCATGGGGGATTGCAAATCTCTCGGCAAATGCGCGCGTGCGTCCGGCATCGCGGCCCCATACCGCATGCACCACGGCGTCGGGAACAGCGGCAAATCCCTGCGCAAACCGCGCCGCCGCGCGCCCCGGCCCGATGATGCCGAAGCGGAGCAACTGCGGGCTGCGTGATTTGTCCGCCGAATCCATCGATTCACTTTAACCCGGCGTGCCTTCAGCTGGCGCTGTCGTCGGGCTTCGGCTCGCACAGGCTGATCTTGTTGCCAAACGGGTCCAGCAGGTTCAGCTGGTCCGTCCCCCAGAAAGTCTCCGTCAAGCCCGGCCGCCAGTAGTTGTACTTCTTGGCGCTCAGCTCCGCATGCAGCTCGCGCACTCCTTGATAGGTCACCTGAAACCGCGTGCCCGGCGAGCCGTCTCCATGGTGCTCAGACAGGTGCAGCACCAGCCCCTCGCGCGAGACCTGTATGTAGACTGGCAGTCCCGGCTCGAAGCGGTGCTCCCAATCCAGATGGAAGCCGGCGTAGTCGAGATAAAACTCGCGCGCCTTCTCAACCGAGAAAATGCGCAGGATGGGAATAACCTGGACGGTGCGCGGGCTCATGGAACCTAGCGTAGCAGGTCTTCAAGAGTAGTGGACAGGTCGGTCTTGTCGTCGCGGTATTTCACGATCACCGGCGCATAGAGGCTCAGTCCCCACTCCTGCCCCTTGCCTTTGCTCACCGCGCGCGAGCCGGGAACAACGACTGCGTTCTCGGGAATGATGAGCGGCGTTTCGCTGCTGGCGCGCAGAACTGTGCCGTTCACCAGGTCGAAGACGGGCGTTCCCCTGGTGAGAATCGTGCCTGAGGCCAGCACCGCGCCCTTGCGCACGATGGTTCCTTCGTAGACGCCTGAGTTACCCCCCACCAGCACGTCGTCTTCAATCACCACCGGGCTGGCGTTGATGGGCTCGAGCACGCCGCCGATCTGGGCCGCTGCGCTCAAGTGCACGCGCTTGCCGATCTGCGCGCACGATCCCACCAGCGCATGCGAATCGACCATGGTCCCTTCATCCACATACGCGCCGGCGTTGATGTACATGGGCGGCATGCAGACTACGCCGCGTGCAACATACGCTCCAGCCCGAATTGATGAGCCGCCCGGAACCAGCCGCACCCCGTCAGCCGCGCTGAAGTGCCGCACCGGATAGGTGTGCTTGTCCACAAACGAGAGCTCGCCGGCGGCAAAATCCTGCAGCGCCCCCAGCCGAAAGCCCAGCAGGATGCCCTGCTTGACCCACGCATTCACGCGCCAGCCGGTAGGTGACGCCGCATCGGGCGAGGCGGAGCGCAACTGGCCGCTCTCAATCGCGGAGCGAAGTGCAAGAAAGGCGGTCATGGCGGCGGGATCGGCAATGGCAGCCGGGCCGGCGGCAAAATGCCGCTCAATCGACGCCTGGAGGGATTCTTGAAACGCGCTGTTGGACATGGCAGTTCAGAGTCTATCAAGCCCGGTCCATCAAGCCGGGTCAGCCAATCCCGGAACGTGCCCGCTGGGCAGACGACCGTGCGCATTGCCAGCCCGTCCGCGCGCCACGGTCAAGCCGCGGGCGGCATCTGCTTGAACTCGGCCTGGCCGTTCAGCCGAACAGGCTGCAGCTTGAAGCAGTTGTTTCCTGCTGGAATCAGCGCCAGCGGCACCGGGGTGCGGTCCGGTTTGGTGTGAAAATGCTTCGACTCCAGCCACGCGCACAGCCGGGGATCGAAGATCTCCGGCTCATCCTTCCAGAAGCCCGGGTTCAAACCGCATTGAATCTGGAGATGATCCAACTGCAACTCGATGACCGCCATTTCACGCGGAAAATAACGGCGAACATTGGTAATACCGACGTGAAGCCCGGTCAGGCCGCGCCCCTTGCATTGTGTCTTAACCACCATAAGCGCCTGCTCTTCAACTTGGTATGAGGTCAGTTTAGGGAGCCTGCGTGCCGGATTCCCTCTGCTGGTTGTGAGAATCGGCTGTGAAGATTCCCGAATCGAAAAGTACCGACAGAGTTGCCTTTTTGGGACGATAGTGCGCTCGTTCTCATCCCGTGTCAAGACAGCTTTCTATGAATTTTTCGCCGGCCCCGCGCCGCCCACAACCGATAGATGCCGCCCATCGACCGAGGGTTGCAATCGGTGCATTGCATCCCCGCAATCTTTCAAGTACGGTGAAATGATTGCGGTTGGCTCAGATTTTCTGGAGATTGACCCGCAACCTGGCGCTGCCATTTACATGGGGCCGTGGGCGATGGCGCTCCATCAATCGCGCGGCCGGGCGGGAATCCGGCTCGCCACTACCGGCGCGGTTCCCGGCATGCCTGCGCAGCCCCAACTGCCCCTGGGCGGGCTATCATCCCCGGCGCAGGCACTCGGTGAGCGCGCCGACCACGTGCTCCTGCTCGCCGGCCGTAATGCGGTTGAAAAAGGGTAGCGCCAGGGTATGGCGCGCAATCGCCTCTGTCACCGGGAGCCGGGCCGCCGCCGCGCTGCCATGGCTGCGCCACGCCGGCTGTTGGTGGATGGGAGCAAAGTAGCGGCCGCTGGCAACGCCGCTTTCGGCTAGCATAGCGCGCACGCGGTCGCGGTCCGCACTCTCCGGAAGGCGGACTACGTAGACAAACCAGCTGATGGTGCGCCCCGGCAGGTTGCGCGACGGAGCCTCCAACCCAGGAACGCCTGCTGCCCCCAGCAGCGCGTCATAGAGCTCCGCCGCGGCCCGCCGCAGGGCCAGAATCTCCTCGATGCGCCCCAGCTGCACCCGTCCCAGTGCGCAGGCCAGCTCTGAGAGCCGGTAATTGAACCCCGGCTCGGCGTGGTCCAGCCAGTCGCCCGTCTCCGTGCGCCCCTGGTTGCGCAGGCTGCGCAGCCGCGCCGCGTGGACGGGGTCGCCGGCCAGCACCGCTCCGCCTTCGCCGGTGGTGATCTGCTTGTTGGGGTAAAACCCCAGCACGGCCAGATCCCCGAATGAGCCCACCCGGCGCTTGTCTGCGCCTGTGCCGAACTCCGCTCCAATCGCCTCGCAGGCGTCTTCCACGATCAACAGGTTGTGCCGCCGCGCCAGTTCCTTGAGCGCCTCCATCTCCGCCGGAACTCCGAAGGTGTGCACCACGATCAGCGCGCGCGTGCGCGGCGTGATGACCCGCTCGACCGCAGCCGGATCAAGGTTCAGCGTCAGCGCATCAATCTCCGCAAATACCGGCGTGGCCCGCACCTGGAGCACTGCGTTGGCCACGGCAATAAATGCGAACGAGGGAACAATCACCTCATCGCCTTCGCTGATGCCCAGCGTAATCAGCGCCAGATGCAGCCCCGCCGTGCCTGAGCTGACCGCGACCGCATGGGCCACGCCGTGATACGCAGCGAGCGCCGATTCAAATGCCGGCAGCTCCGGCCCCAGGCTGAGCCGGGGTGTGCGCAGGACTCGGCTCACGGCCTCGATCTCGGCCTCACCAATGTCCGGCGCTGAGAGTGGAATCGGCATCAGGTGTACACCGGCGGAGTCAGCGGAGCAGGAGGCTTGATAAGAAGGCCATCGAGCGCCACGGTGGCCAGCACATGGGAAATGGTCCTGGCTGCATCGCCGCTGCCATAGGGATTTGGCATGCCCTGCAGTGATTCGCGGAACTCCGCGCTGAGAGCGCGCTTAATCGCATTTCGAATCTCTGCCGCATCAGCCGGCACGTCGATCACATTCCCCGCCCGCTCGCGTCCCTGTTGGCGCATGCCCACGTTGACCACCGGCAGAGCGAACGAAGCAGCTTCCATAATCCCGCTCGACGAGTTGCCCACCATCGCATCCACCTGGCCAAGCAGGCTCCAGTAGGTGATCGGGTCAAGGTTCACATAGACCGCCGTATTGGCGCGCGTGGCGGCCACCTTGCGGGTCTGCTCAATCAGCGCATAGCTGCCCGCGTCGCTGTTCGGGTACACAAAGATCAGTTGTCCTGGAGCCTCAGCCAGCGCAGCGAAGAACGCGTCCGCCTCCGCATTGGTATCGCGCAGAATGGTCACCGGGTGCCACGCCACAAGCACCGCCGGCCGATGCAGCTCGAGCTTGAGTTTGGCTTCCACGCCGGCACGGTCCAGCAGCTCCGACCGCCGCAGGTGATCGAGCGAAGGCGCGCCGGCGCGGTGCACCCGGGCCGGTTCCTCGCCCATGGCAATCACCCGCCGCCGCGCCGTTTCCGTCGACGTGAAATGGATATGCGCCAGCTTGGTGAGCGCGTTCCGCACCTGGTCGTCGATGGCGCCCTGCGACACCTCGCCGCCTTCGATGTGCGCCACCGGAATCCGCAGCGCCAGCGCCACCGAGGCCGGCGCCAGCATCTCGTAGCGGTCGGCAATCAGCAGAAGAAGGTCCGGCCGCCACGCCGTGAGCGCATCCGCCAGGCCCAGCATGGCCACGCCGATGGTCTTCGCCATCCCCGTGTCCGTGTCGGAACTGAGCAGGCACTCGATGCGCGCTCGCACAGGGAACCCGTCGCGCTCGATCTCCGCGATCGTCCCGCCAAATTCAGGCGAGAGATGCGCCCCCAGTGCGAACACGCCCAGCTCCACATCCGGATGAGACGCAAGTTCCCGCAGCGGCCAGTAAAGATGGCTATAGTCGGCGCGGGATGTAGTCACCACGCCAATCCGACGCCTGCTCGGGTTTGATTCGCTCATCACGCGCAATACCACGCTGAATCATGCACACCATGCAGTATAGATGGGGCCGGGACTGCGGCCCTTTGCGGCGACCAGGTCAATCCCTGGGCCGATGCGCCCCCTGCCGCTGCTCGCATACACTGGGATGTTGCCCGCTCATTTCCGGCGGGCTGGGCGGTCACTGCGAGCCGCATTGGGGAAACACGGATGATACGAACCATCGGGGCTGCGGCCCTTGTTGCCGGGTTGATGTGGAGCGGGCTGGCCGCGGGCGCCTCGCCCCCGCGCTACGACGCCCAGGCAGTGCGCCTCAACAATCGCGGCGTCGCGCAAATGGGCCAGCAGCTCACTGAAAAGGCCGCGGACTCGTTTGCCGCCGCCATGAAGCAGGATCCGAAGCTCGCCCAGGCCGCCATCAACGACGGCATCGCGCTCATGACCCTGCAAAAGTTGGATGAAGCCAAGAAGGCCTTGCAGGCGGCCATCGCGCTCGACCCCAACAACGCGCAGGCCTGGTACAACCTCGGTCTTGCGCAGCACGCTGGCAATGAGCTGGAGCCTGCGCTCGCCAGCTTCAAGCAGGCGGTCAAGGCCGATCCACGCGATGCGGATTCGTACTACTTCGAGGGCGTCTGCTACGCCGACCTCAAGGACTTCGACCACGCCATGGTTGCACTCCAGCAAGCCATCGCCATCAATCCCCTCGAGGCATCAGCCGAGTTCGCCATGGCTCGCGCCCTACAACGCACCGGCCGCAGGGCTGAGTCTGCCGATCACTTCAAGCGCTTCCAGCATCTGACCAGCACCAAGATCGGCGCGCCGATCGGCCTGGCTTATGGAGAGCAGGGCCGCTACTCCACAGTCACGCCGGTCGACGAGCCGGAAGCGGCCAATAAGCCGATGATTGCCGTGAAGCTGGTCGAGAAACAAATCGCAGCAGGCAGCGCACCGTTCACCACAACCGGCGGCGCGTGCATGATGGACGCGACTGGCGACGGGCACATGGACCTTGTCCTGATGCAGACTGGTTCGCAAGCGATTCGGGTCCTGCACAACGGAGGGACCGGAAACTTTGTCGAGCTTGACGCCGCGGCCGCCGGTCTCAAGGCGTCAGGCCGCGCCGTAGCCTGCGCCGTGGGTGACTACGACGGAGACGGCCTTAACGATCTCGCCGTCGCTCTTGACGATCAGGTCCTGCTCTTCCGCAACCTTGGCAAAGGAAAGTTTCAAGACGTCACAGCAGAGGCGGGACTCACGCCCAAGAATCGACCGACAGGGATCACCTTTGTCGACTATGACCACGATGGCGACCTCGACCTTTTCCTCACCGGCTCGCCATTGAAGGGCGGAGATTCGCCCAATGTGCTCTGGCGCAACGACGGTAACAAGACCTTCACCGAGTGGACGGAACCCACCGGCCTGGGTGGCACTGGCAAAACCGGCGCAGCCATCCTCACCGATTTCAATAACGATCGCGCCGTGGACATCGCCCTGACAGGTGACTCGCCCGCGCCGCTGATCTATGTGAATCCGCGCGAAGGCAAGTACCCGACGCAGGCGTTGTACTCAACTATGGAATTCGCCGGTCTGTCGAGCGAAGAGGTCACAAAGCTGTTAGCTCACGAAGACGTTACGTATGGACCTCAAAAATCCACGAAGCCCGCTACTCACACTGGGCCGTGGCCCCCGCCCACCACCGGCATCGCCGTCCTCGATTACAACAAGGACAGCTGGATGGATATTGCCGTCACCCACGACGGCGCGCCCGGCCTCACCCTGTGGCGCAACGTTGAAGGGCCTGAGCGTGTCGGCCGCCGGTTCGAGCGCGTGCCTCTCCCGCTCGACGGCGCGCTGCGGGGCTGGGGCGTGACCGCAATCGACATCGATAACGATGGCTGGATCGACCTGGCCGCGATTGTCGAGACCGCGACGGGGCCGCGCGTCAAGGTCTTCCGCAATCGCGGCGATGGCACGTTTGAAGACGCCAGCCATGCGCTTGGTCTCGACGCCGTAAAGCTGCATGATCCGCGCGGCCTCATCGCCGCCGATGTCGACGGCGACGGCGCGGCGGACCTGATCGTGACGCAAATCAACGCGCCGCCGGTGCTGCTGCGCAACATTGGCGCAAACAAAAATCATTTCGTGCGGCTTGACCTGACCGGTTTTGCCGATAACAAAACCGCGATCGGCGCGAAGATCGAGACCTTTGCCAACGGCCACTGGCAGAAGTGGGAGCTGGCCGGAGCGTCCGGCTACCAGACGCAGGCCCCGCCGCAGATTCTCGTCGGTCTCGGCGACGGCGACGGGATCGATCTGCTGCGCATCCTCTGGCCCACCGGCGTGCTTCAAGACGAGATCGATCTACCGAAGCTGGTCAACGGCCGCGCGGTCATCGCCATGAAGGAAGCCGATCGCCGCGGCAGCTCCTGCCCGGTCCTCTTCGCCTGGGATGGTCACAAGTACAAGCTCGTCACCGACGTCATCGGCGCCGGTGTGGTCGGCCACTGGTTCACGCCCGAGCGGCGCAACATTCCCAACCCCGGCGAGTGGATCAAGGTCGATGGCGCCGCCGTCGAACCCGTCAATGGACGCCTGAGCATGCGCTTCATGGAACCCATGGAGGAGGTCAATTACATCGACCAGCTGCGTCTCGTCGCCGTTGATCATCCCGCAGATGTCGAGGTCAATCCCGACGAGCGCTTCCTCGACGATCCGCCGTTTGCGTCGGGCCGCGTGGTGGCCAGCGCAGACGCGCGCTTGCCCGTTGGCGCGTGGGATGGCGAAGGACGCGATGTGCTGGATGCACTGAGCCGCCGCGATCACAGCTTCGCCAGTGGCTTCACGCCGGCGCCGTACGACGGGTTCGCCAACCTCCATGCGCTCACTCTCGATCTGGGCACGGTCGACGCATCGAAGCCCATCAAGCTGCTCATGACCGGTTACGTCAATTACTTCAGCGCAACCTCGCTTTACGCCGCATGGCAGGCCGGCATCAAACCGGTCTCGCCGTATGCTGAAGCGCAGCTCCCCGATGGCAGTTGGAAGCGCATTGCGGACGATGTTGGCTTCCCCGCCGGCCTCGAACGCACCATCGTCGTCGACCTGACCGGCAAGCTCCCCGCCGGCGTACACAAGATTCGCCTCACCACCAACCTGGAAATTTACTGGGACCAGGTGCTCATTGACAACAACGCAGAAGCCGAAGCGAAGACGAATGAAGTGCCGCTCTCCGCGGCGACGCTGCATTTCCGCGGCTACCCCAGGCAGATCGATCTGCCCAGCAACGGCGATCTCGATTACGATTACGACCGCGTCAGCTTGACCGGCCCGTACCAGCATCAGCGCGGCAACTACACGCGGTTCGGCGACGTCACAGCGCTGCTCAAGGGCATCGACGATCGCTACGCCATCTTTGGCAGCGGCGAGGAGATTGCCGCCGAGTTCGACGAAAGCAACTTGCCGGCGCTGCCCGCCCACTGGAAGCGCGACTACTTTTTTTACGCCAACGGCTACGTCAAGGACATGGACTGGTGGGATGCCTCGCCGTTTACCGTGGCGCAGCTGCCCTTCCACAAAATGAGCACTTATCCCTATCCAGACTCCGAGGAGTTCCCGCTGGACGCGCAGTCCCTTGACTACCAGCTGAACTGGAATGACCGCTGGGACTCCGGCGAGCCGGTGCGCTCCTACCGCTTTGATTACAAGTTGCGGCATTCGACACCCGCCGAGGACGTGGCGCCTGTCCTGGGTGCAGCAGCGCTGCGATGAACAAAGGGCCTCACCCCTTGGTAGAACCTGCGCAGGAGCAGAGGAGCCTAACGGAGGAGTGCGCTTTGCGTGTTTGGGATCGATCAACGCGTGCTTGGAACCGGCCAACAGCGGTTTTCTTTGCGCTGTCCGTTTGCCTTGTCTATTGGACGTTTTCCGTCGCGGGATCATTTGGCCGCGACTTCACGATCTCAATACCCAGCGTTCACTTTGCCATCGACACCAGGTTCATTCTTCTCATGGCCGCGTCATTCCTGCCCGCGCTCTATTGCTTTTCTGTCTATCCGGAGTGCAGCGCGTCGCTTAACAAACTAAGTGCGAACTGGAAGGTCTATTTTGCGGCCATTGCAGCCGGATTCATTCCTCTCCTGAGTTATTTTGGCTCGCGCGATCCTGCTTTTCCATGGGGACGCTCGGACGCAATGCATCTTGCCAGGGTCTTTGCGATCAATTTGTTTTTGTCCCCCTTGTGGGAGGAGATCATCTGGCGAGGATGTTTCCTGCGCAAGGTCAGGTCGTTTTCTTCTGTGTCGAGCGGGATAGTGTTGATGTCGGTCGGATGGACCATTTGGCATGGGGGATACATCGCGTTTCTCTTGAGCGGTGGCATTCCGATCAAAGTGCTTTCGGTTTTGCCGTTCACCTATTTTTTCTCGGGGATACTATTTGGTTCGGTATTCGAGATGAGCCGGGGAAGTCTCTGGCCGTGTGTGTTGCTGCATTCTGCGTTCAATGCCACTACGGCCATCTATTACTCGGCCTTCAATCGAGCGTCCGAGCTGGGTTCATACGTATCTGAGCTCGTGTTTATGGCAGTCGCGGCTGCCATCTTCTTCCTCATTGCGGTTCGAAGTAGCCGATCCGCCAGACCCGCGTCAGCGCTGTCCGCAGTATGAAGTTGGCGTCAACCTGGAAGCGGTTCACGGAGATTTATGGGGAATAATTTGGTGCTTGAGCCGGCGGTGAGGCAGTTGGAACTGCTGCGCACCCGCGCGATCTCTGTGACGGAGCTGGCAGAGGCGCACATCCGGCAGATTGAACGGCTGAATCCCACGCTCAACGCGCTGATCGACTTCGACGCGGAACGCGTGCTCACGCGGGCACGCAAGCACGACGAATGGAAGGGAACGCGCGCGCGGCGACCGCTTTTCGGGTTGCCGGTCACAGTGAAGTCCTCAATCGCGACGCGGGGCCTCAAGTGCGAGATCGGCAGCCTGCTGCACAAGGGCGAGGTTCCTGCGCACGACGCGGTGGCGGTGGCGCGGCTACGCGCTGCGGGCGCTCTGATTGTGGGCACAACCAACTGTCCGGAGTTCCTGATGGCCTACGAGACCGACAATCTGCTGCACGGGCGCACCCGAAATCCATGGGACCTGGAGCGCTCTCCGGGCGGATCG